>Ga0209153_1000291_pt1 | contig 26063 bp, 26 predicted proteins | sample GraSoiAngelo_120_FD_185877 | JGI IMG/M metagenome (GOLD analysis project Ga0209153, IMG submission 185877) | Grasslands soil microbial communities from the Angelo Coastal Reserve, California, USA - 14_0919_09_20cm (SPAdes) (version 2) | ecosystem: Environmental > Terrestrial > Soil > Grasslands ...
GGCGCGTCCGCAACCGTCGATCTGCAGATTTTCATTTCAGGACAAATCGTCGACGGGAAGACAACTCCGCCGTTTATCAGCGTCGAGATCTGCGATTTGCAGAAGCACGGCGATCGTTGGCAATTCTGGAAATGCCAGTTGAGGCTCATCACGTGAGGGGCGCGCCAGCACCGGATGACCGGACATCGCCGCCGTGGCAAAGTTCGAAGGCCCGGGCGACATCGCTATTTATTCTGCGGCGTGTTTGATCTCGTCGGCGGGCAGTTCGGAACCGCCGGTTTTCTTGCCTTGGGTCCAGCGCGACAGCGCGTTCGAAAGATTGTCGAGATAGAGATATACCACCGGCGTCGTGAACAGCGTCAGCGCCTGGCTGACGATCAGGCCGCCGACCATCGCATAACCGAGCGGCTGGCGGATCTCCGATCCGGTGCCGGTGCCGAGCATCAGCGGCAGGCCGCCGAGCAGTGCTGCCATGGTCGTCATCATGATGGGGCGAAAACGCAACAGCGCCGCCTTCCGGATCGATTGTTTCGGCGACAGGTGTTCCTCGCGTTCGGCGGCGATCGCAAAGTCGACCATCATGATGCCGTTCTTCTTGACGATGCCGATCAGGAGGATGATGCCGATCAGGGCGATCAGGCTGAAATCAAATCCAAACGCCATCAGGATCGCCAGCGCGCCGACGCCCGCCGACGGCAGCGTCGAGAGGATGGTCAGCGGATGGATGTAGCTTTCGTAGAGAACGCCCAGGATCAGATACACCACAACCAGCGCCGCCAGGATCAGAAGCGGAACGGTGCCGAGCGATTGCTGGAATGCTTGCGCAGTGCCCTGGAAGCTTGAACTCAAGGTAGCGGGCGCGCCGAGGTCGTAGACGGCCTTCTGGACCGCATTGGTCGCCTGGCCCAGCGCCACGCCCTGGGCGAGGTTGAAGCTGATGGTAATCGCCGGAAACTGGCCCTGGTGCGCAATCGACAGCGGGCGCACCGGGACCGTCGTCCACTTGCAGAACACCGATAGCGGCACCTGATCGCCCGTGATCGGTGACTTGATATAGAGCTTGTCGAGCGTGTCGAGCTTGCCTTGTAGTTCGGGCAGGATTTCCAGAATCACGTGATAGCTGTTGAGCTGGGTGAAATATTGCGTGACCTGGCGCTGGCCGAACGCGTCGTACAGCGTATCGTCGATCAGTTGCGGCTGGATGCCGTAGCGCGACGCGGTATCGCGGTCGATCGTCAGCGTCAGCGTCGTCCCCGTCGTCTGTTGATCGGTGGCGACGTCGCGCAGCTCGGGCAGCGTCTGCATTTTCGCCAGGATCTTCGGCGCCCATTCGTTCAGTTCGGCCAGGTTGGCATCCTGCAGCGTGAACTCGAACTGCGTGCGCGTAGCGCGGCCGCCGAGACGCACATCCTGGGAAGCCTGCATGTAGAGCCGGGCGCCCTCGACCTTTTCAAGTCTCGGCCGCAGCCGTGCGATGATCTGCTGCGCGTTGGCGTTGCGCTGGTCGTGCGGTTTCAGCGTGATGTACATGCGGCCTGAGTTGAGCGCGGTGCCGCCGCCACCGATGAACATGGCGATGCTGTCGACGGCCGGATCGGCCTGCACGATCGCGCTCAGTTCCTCCTGATGCCGTTTCATGTCGGCAAAGGAGATATCCTGGCCCGTCTCCGATACCGCGGTCAGGAAGCCGTTGTCTTGCTGCGGGAAGAAACCCTTCGGAATGATCACGAACAGATAGACCGACAACGCCACGGTGGCAAAGAAGATGCACAGCGTGGTCAGGCTCCAGCGCAGCGCCAGGTCGAGGACCCGCTCATAGGCATGCAGCATTCGCTCGAACGCGCGCTCGCTCCATTGATAGAATTTGCCATGCCGGGTCTCGCTGCGCGCGCGCAGGAAGCGCGACGCCATCATTGGCGTCAGCGATAGCGACACCGCCAGCGAGACGACGATCGCCATTGCCAGCGTCACCGCGAATTCGCGGAACAGCCGGCCGATGACGCCGCCCATCAGAAGCAGCGGAATCAGCACCGCGACCAGTGAAATGCTGATCGATAAGATGGTGAAACCGATTTCGCTGGCGCCCCTGAAGGCGGCGGCGCGGGGCTTCTCGCCTTGCTCGACGTAGCGCGTGATGTTCTCCAGCATCACGATGGCATCGTCGACTACGAAACCGACCGCGATCGTCAGCGCCATCAACGACAGGTTGTCCAGCGTGTAGCCGAATACCCACATCAGCGCGCAGGCGCCAAGCAGAGCCAGCGGAACCGTAACTGCCGGGATCACGGTCGCCCAGAAGCTGCGCAGGAAGATGAAAATCACCAGGACGACCAGAATGATGGTGATCGCTAGCGTGAGCTGGACGTCTGCGACCGCGGCGCGGATGGTCAGCGTCTGATCGCTGATGATCTTGATCTTGATCGCTGGCGGAATCGTCGCAATCAGTCGCGGCAACTGCGCCTTGATGCGGTCGACGGTCTCGATGACATTGGCGCCGGGTTGCTTGAAGATGACCAGGAATACGCCGCGTTTGCCGTCGGCCCAGGCGGCCTGCTTCATGTCTTCGGGTCCCGCGACGGCCCGGCCGATGTCGCGAATCCGCAGCGGGCCGCCATTGCGATAGGCAATGATGACGTCGTTCCAGTCCTTGGCATCCAATAGCTGGTCGTTGGCATAGATCGTATACGCCCGCTTTTCGCCGTCGATGTTACCCTTCGGGCTGTCGACGGTGGTGATCGCGATCTGGTTGCGGACGTCTTCGAGCGACAGCCCCTTGGCCACAAGCTTCGCCGGATCGACCTGAACCCGGATCGCCGGCTTCTGTTGGCCGCCGATGAAGACTTGCGCCACGCCCGAAATCTGGCTGATCTGTTGTCCGAGCTGGGCGTCGACCGCGTCGCTCACGTTGATCAGGGGTAAGGTGTCTGAAGTCGCCGACAACAACAGGATCGGCGAATCCGCCGGATTGACTTTGCGATAGGTCGGCGGCGAGGGAAGGTTCTTGGGCAACTGACCGCTGGCCGCGTTGATCGCGCCCTGCACGTCGTTGGCCGCTCCGTCGATGCTGCGGTTGAGATCGAACTGAATTGTCACGGCGGTAGAGCCCAGCGAACTGGTCGAGGTCATCTGGGCGATGCCGGGTATCTGTGCAAGCTGCCGCTCCAGCGGCTGCGCCACCGACGACGCCATAGTTTCGGGGCTGCCGCCCGGCAAACTTGCCGAGACCTGGATGGTCGGGAAGTCGACCTGCGGCAGCGGGGCTACGGGAAGCAGCGGATAGGCGACCACGCCGACGAACAGGATGCCGGCCATCAACAGCGACGTTCCGATCGGGTATCGGATGAAAGGTGAAGAGATGCTCTCGTTCATGCGTCAGATCCGTCGGATGGCTGGCGCATCTTTTCCCGAACGCCGGGAGTCGTCCTCGGCCTAAACCCGAGCACGAATGTGCGTGTTCCTCGCCGCAGATCAGGCGGTTCTCAGGATCAAGGAATCCAGGACCATCTGTTGGCTGGCAGCATAATCGCTCCCGGTCATGGCGCGAACCGAAACCTTCAGGCGCCTATTCGACCTTCGTCCTATCGGCGATCGCCTCCAGCCCGCTGTGCCGATTGCCGAGGCGGACGACGTCGCCCGCATGGTCGAATATCTGCTCGGCGACGGCGGCCAAAACATCTCCCGCAGCGTGCTCACGGTCGATGCCGGCAGGACCGCGTGAGCGGGCGTTGGACGCGGCCGGTTTCCCATCCGTTGAGTTCGACCGCAATTTGTGAAATGCAGGCTGCGCGCTCCGGCTTGTCGAGGTGTTTCGATGCGGTTCCTGCAGACCTTTCAGCTCTACGATTTCTTCGACACCCTGGTCAGCCTGCTCACTGCCTTCGTGTTCGGCACGCTGATCGGTGCTGAGCGCCAGTACCGGCAACGCAGCGCCGGTTTGCGGACCAACGTGCTGGTGTCGGTCGGGGCAGCGGCCTTTGTCGATCTTGCCAATCACCTGTCGGGCGCCGACGGCAGCGTTCGCGTGATCGCCTATGTTGTATCCGGCATCGGATTTCTCGGCGCCGGCGCGATCATGAAGGAAGGCATGAATGTGCGCGGCCTCAATACCGCCGCGACCTTGTGGGCCTCGGCGGCGGTGGGTGCCTGCGCCGGCGCGGACATGGTTGCGCAATCGGCGGCGCTGACGGTGTTCGTGCTGGCCGGCAACACGCTGCTGCGCCCGCTGGTGAACGCCATCGACCGCATACCGCTCGACGAGCGCTCGTCGGAAGCCAAGTATGAGGTTGTTGTGACGACCGAGGCCGCGCGCGCCGCGGAGGTGAGGGACTTCCTCGGCGAGCGGCTGGAGGCGGCAAATTACCCGATCAGGGAAACCAAGGTGGTGTATCGCCCCAACGACAATGTCGAGATCGCCGCCGCGTTGGTCAGTCTTGCCGTGGATGCGGCGGACCTCGACGCCATCGTGGTCGGGCTTGCAAAGCTGCCCGGGGTCAGTCACGCCACCTGGAACGTCAGCACGCTGGAATGACGCTGCGTCAATGCCCCTGGCGGGCGTAGATTTCGTAAAACGTGATCACGATCTCAAACGCGATCAGGAACACCACGATGATCTCGAGCCGCAGCGAGCGTTTGGTGTCGACGATGTCGGCCAGCGTGGTAGCGGTGTCGGCGATAACAGCCAATTTCCGGTTCAATGTCTCGACGCGCTCAGAGAGCTCATATTCGTCTTCCAGCCGTGCATAGAGCCGCTCTAGGTCGGGCCGGTCCCACAGCACGTCCGGCTTCTCCGCGACCGCGACGCGGCCCGACAGGCGATGCTGAACCAGCAAGGCGTTGCCCATCAGCTTGAGCAGATCGGTCCTGTTTCTTGATGTCTTGCCTAATCTTGCGAGCTCGCGGGCGAAAGGGTCGATGGTGTCGAACACATTTGCGACCTCCTTTTCGTCACGCCCGAGCACGACGCTTTTCGCAAGCGCGTCCGATACCACCAGGATCCTGTCGAGGGAGAAGTCCATGACCGGAATCGGCCCGCCAACCGGGATCGGTTCTCCGGATTCTCTCGCGATCTGTATTTTCGCCCATTCTTCTTCGGAAGGCGTGATCTTGCCGAAGGTGCGGGTCTGCAATCGCTCGACAAATTCCGCTTCCTCATCGGCCGTGAGTCCAATGAACACCACGACGCCATAGCGAAACACCACCGCCGTGCCGTTCGCTCCGACGCGCAACGCGAGCGGCGTGTTCGACAGCACCTGCCCCTCGAACCCGGCCGTATTGATGCGGTCGCCGATCAGAAGGGCGTGCGCGGTTAATTGTTGGGTGATTGGATTTGAGTTAGCCATCTTCTACAAGTATCAAGCCAAAAGCGATTTTTCGACTCTGGAAAGCAGTCCGGTTGCTCTCGGATTTCCGGTTCCCATCAGAACAGGCGTAATCCGTGGAATCTTCCTTCTGCAGCGCGAGGCCTTCAAATGCCAGGCAAGCCACTGCGTATCGTGGACGCCCACGTTCACGTTTACGACGCCGATGTGAACAGGCACCTCTTTCTGGAGGAAAAGGACGACGTCTTCGAGGCGCTGGTCGGGGACTATTCGGCGCTGCCGAAAAAATATCCGCTTCAATCCTACCTGAATGACGGCAAGTCCTACCAGATCGAGGGCATCATCTGGCACGAATACCTCTCCAATGATGCCATCAAGGAGGCGCAATGGGCCCAGCGCCTGGCTGAAACATCGATGGTGCCTGTAGCTATCGTCGCTCTTGTCGATTTCCTCGATCCGCGTTTGGAGGAGCGCCTTGATATCTATCGCTCGTTGCCCAACGTGACAGCGGTTCGCGAGCACCTCGCCTGGGATGTGGTCAATCCGCGGAAGCGCTTTGCGAAACGGGCTGATCTGCTGTCGGACCCGGCCTGGCGAAACGGAGTTGCTCGTCTGCGCGGCCACGATTTCAAGTGTGGGCTAGAAGTGTTTGCGCCGCAGCTTCCCGATCTTCTGAAGGTGGTCCGTCTTTATCCGGATGTCGGGTTTACGCTGGCCGTGCTGGGGTGGCCGATCGATCTGTCCCCCGCAGGCTTCATGCGGTGGAGGAAAGATGTCGCAGAGCTGAGCCGGTGCGAAAACGTGTGTGCCAGTATCTCGGCGGTCGAATGCATTTTCGGAATGCAGTGGACGCTTGAGCAGGTCTCGCCCTGGATCAGGTCGCTGATTGAAATGTTTGGCCCGAACCGCTGCATGTTCGGAAGCCACATGCCGATCGCCGCGCTGTCGGTTGGCTTCGAAAGAACCTACACCGCTTATCAAGAGCTGGTCGCAGACTTTTCAGAAAGCGAAAGGGACCGAATGTTCCGCGGTGTGGCCCACGACTGGTTCAGGGTTCGGTGAATGCCGCGGCGGTAAATTGCGCGGCGCGAACCGAATATCAAAACCGACGTATCTATCGTAAGGACCGCCGATTGACGATTCCAGAAATCCGGATCATCCGCATCCCATGACCACACCTGGCAGCGATCCCTTCTACAGCGGCATCCCGGTCTTTCGCGGCTTTTCCAGGCTGATGGACCCGGCGCTGTACTCCTCGCTGCCGGACGAGTGGAGGATCGGCCTCGCCGATATCGTGGAATCGACCAGGGCGATCGCGCAGGCCCGCTACAAGGCCGTCAACATGGCGGGCGCCGCCGTTATCGCTGCCGTCACCAATGCGTTAGACGGCCGCGAGTTTCCGTTCGTGTTCGGCGGTGACGGCGCAAGTTTTGCGGTCTCGCCCGACGATCTCGATCGCGCCCGTGAGGCGCTGGCGGCGACCGCAAGCTGGGTCAGGGACGACCTCGACCTCGTCATGCGGATCGCGCTGGTGCCCGTCAGCGCGATTCGCGCGCAGGGCCTCGATGTGCGGGTGGCGCGGTTCGCCCCGTCGGCGAATTTGTCCTATGCGATGTTCTCTGGCGGCGGCCTCGGCTGGGCGGAGGCGGCGATGAAGCGCGGCGAGTTCGAAGTTGAGGTGGCGCCATCGGGCACGCAGCCGGACCTTTCGGGGCTGTCGTGCCGCTTCGAGGAAATGCCGGCGACGCGTGGTCTCATTCTTTCCGTGCTGGTGGTACCGGCGGCCAACGCCGAACCGACCGCCTTTCGCAAACTGATCGAAGATGTCATCGACCTCGTCGAGCGTAGCCCCGATGCGGGACGGCCGGTGCCGCCGGGCGGTCCGCCGCTGCGCTGGCCGCCGGCCGGCATGGACTATGAGGCGCGCGCGGCGCGCGGCGGCTCGCTGGCGCGGCGGCGCATCTTGGTGCTCGGCCGCACCCTGTTCGTCCATGTCATCATGCGCTTCGGTATTAGGGTCGGCGGCTTCGTGCCGAAGACCTACACCCGGCAGGTGGTGGAGAATTCCGACTTCCGCAAATACGACGACGGGCTGCGCATGGTCCTCGATTGCACGCTGGAGCTTGAGCGCGCGCTGACCCAGCGCCTTGAAGCTGCGGCCTCGCAGCGCATCATCCGTTATGGGCTGCACCGGCAGGATGCGGCGATGATGACCTGCTTCACGCCGTCGGCGATGCGCAGCGACCACGTGCATTTCATCGACGGTGCGCGCGGCGGCTATGCTTCCGCCGCGACCGCATTGAAAGCAATGGTGGCGTGATGCGCTCCCATCCTTCGAGACGCGCGCAAAAGCGCGCTCCGCAGGATGAGGGCGGAGATCGGTTCGCCGCCGCGCGAGTGGTCTACCAGGGCAGGCCGCACAGATCGATCGTGCCCCGGCGCGGCGCGCGCTTGAGGTCGTACACATAGGGCGCGATCGCGGTGAAGCGCGCGCGCTCCTCCGCCTGCTCGGCATAGATCTCTCCGTCGAACGGCTTCCAGCCACGCCCCTCATAAAACGGCGCGTTGTGCGGATCGCAAAACAGCAGCGCAAAATCGATCGAGCCCTCATCACGCAGCGTTTGCACGGCAGCCTCGAGCGCGATGCTGGCGTAGCCGCGGCGCCTGAAGGCTTCACGGGTCGCGACCCCGCCGATGCCGCCGGCGCGCATCTTGCGTCCATTCCATATTATGGCGCGGCGAAAGACGCCGACATGGCAGGCGAGGTCACCGGTCTCGGCGCGAAGGAGCACCCGCAGGTCCGCATGCGCAAACACGACCTCGCCCCAGGGAAGCGTTTTCAGCAGGTGCGGCGGCCAGACCTCGTCGAGCAATGCTTCTACGGCTGCCCACGACGCATCCCCGTTCACGACGTCGATTTCGATGCTCATTGAGTCTACCGGTTTTGCCAAATTGCGGGGTGTCTTACGAGGTTGGAACCTTCTATAAGGGGTTTCCGTTAAATCTCGTCTTCCCCTCAGTTGCGGACATCATCCCATGACCTTTTCGCTTCCCAACCTACCTTACGCCTACGACGCCCTTGCGCCCCATATGTCCAAGGAAACGCTGGAATACCACCACGACAAGCATCACCAGGCCTATGTGACCAACGGTAACAATGCGATGAAGGGGACCGAGTTCGAGGGCAAATCCCTTGAGGACGTCGTCAAGGGATCGTTCGGCAAGAACGCCGCGGTCTTCAACAACGCCGGCCAGCACTTCAATCACATCCACTTCTGGAGTTGGATGAAACCCAATGGCGGTGGCAGCAAGTTGCCGGGCCGCCTGGAAAAGAAAATCAACGAAGACCTCGGCGGCTTCGAAAAATTCAAGACCGATTTCGCCGCCGCCGGCGTCGGCCAGTTCGGCTCAGGCTGGTGCTGGCTGCAGGTCAAGAATGGCAAGCTCGAAATCTCCAAGACGCCCAACGGCGAAAACCCGCTGGTGCATGGCGCGATCCCGATCCTCGGCTGCGACGTCTGGGAGCACTCCTATTACATCGACTACCGCAACCGCCGTCCGGATTACCTGAAGGCGTTTGTCGATCATCTGATCAACTGGGAGTATGTCGACGAGTTGTTCGCGAAAGCGATCTGACGACACGTCGGGCTTTTTGGTGTGAATGTCGGGGCGGCAGCACAAAGTTGCCGCCCCGTCGTCTACTGGCGGCGCTAACTGAGCGGGGCGGCATTGCCGCATGGGCCCCCATGAACCGCGCATGGGTATTGCCGTTCTTCTGTTTGCATCGCTGTTCGGGCGAGACTAAGCAGATTTAGCCTGTTCATTCGCCAGACCGATTCTCTTGTCAGACCTTCCATCGAAAGACCCGGCGCCTGCCGATGACGCCGCGGAAGGCGAGCCGCGGCCGCCTCGCGCCCGCAAGCCGATCGGCTGGTCGATGATCACGATCGGCGTACTCGTCGCGGTCAGCGCCACGCTGGTCTACCGCCGCGACGGCGTCGACGGCGTGCTCGACATCCTAACTCACGATCTGACGCTGTTTGGCGGCATCCTGCCGCGCGTGCTGGCGGGCTGCCTGCTCGGCGCGTTCATCGCGGAGATCTTGCCGCACGAGAAAGTCTCGCGATCGCTCGGGCCGAATTCGGGCCTGAAGGGACTGCTGATCGGCGCCGCCTTCGGCGCGATCCTGCCGGGCGGGCCGTTCACCGCCTATCCGGTCGCAAGCGCGCTGCTTGCCGTCGGCGCCGATTTCGGCGCCACCATTGCGATGGTCGTGAGCTGGACGCTGATCGGCTATGGCCGGGCGGTGGCCTGGGAATTGCCGATCATGGGCACGGATTTCACGCTGTGGCGCATCGTGATCTCGCTGCCGCTGCCCCTGCTCGCCGGTGCGCTCGGCCGCTTCGTCTATGTGCGGATGTACCCGAAGGACGAACTCGAATGAGCGCGGCGCTGCTCATCGACATCATCCTGTGGGGCTCGGTCGCCGCCGTCGGCTTTATCGCTTATCAGCGCGGCCCCAGGGTGCTCACGACATCGCTGCGCGAAGGCTCGATGGATTTTATCAACATCGTGCCGCGCATCGCGCTTGGCGTGATCGGGTCGGGCTATATCGCCGCCGTCATCCCGCAGGAAATCATCACCGGCTGGCTTGGGCCGAACTCGGGCTGGTTCGGCGTCGCTACCGCCGTGATTGCCGGCGCGGCGACGCCGGGAGGCCCGGTGGTGGGCTTTTCCATCGGCGCGGTGGCGCTGAAGGCGGGCGGCGGTCCGCCGCAGGTCATCGCCTATGTGATCGCCTGGGCGCTGTTTGCCTTCCAGCGGCTCTTGCTGTGGGAAATCCCGTTCATGCCGGCCCGTTTCGTCTGGTTTCGAGCCGCCGTATCAGTACCGTTTCCGTTTGTGGCGGCCGCGATTGCGATGGCGATCGGGAAGCCGTGAGCCACCTCTTGGTGGACACCCGTTATGTTATAATATAACATTCCCAGATGGTTCCAACGGGTCACCACGACCATCACCACGGCCACGTGCATGCCCACGGTCCGGCTTCGCCGCATCCCGCGCAGGCCGCGGCGTGGTCGATCCTGCGCATGCCGGTCGTCTCGCGGCTTGGCGCTGCACTCGCGGTCAGCGCTGGCCTGTGGACCGTGGTGTGGTTGGCGATGAGATGAGCATGGCCGCGCAAATCCAATTCCGCGACGTCACGCTGGGCTACGATCGCCACCCGGCGGTGCATCATCTCAACGGCGAAGTTCCCTCCGGCGCGCTGCTCGCCATCGTCGGCCCAAACGGCGCCGGCAAGTCGACGCTGTTTCGCGGATTGGTCGGCATCTTGAAGCCGCTTGCGGGGTCGATCGCAACGGATGGTCTCGATGTCAGGGATATCGCTTATCTGCCGCAGACCGCCGATATCGACCGCAGCTTCCCGATCTCGGTGTTTGATTTGGTCGGCACCGGGCTATGGCGCGCCACCGGATTTTTCGGCGGCATCGGCAAGGCCTCGCGTGAGAAGATCGGTCAGGCGCTGGCTGCCGTCGGCCTCACCGGCTTCGAGAACCGCGCCATCGGCACGCTGTCGGGCGGGCAGCTGCAGCGCATGCTGTTTGCGCGGGTGCTGTTGCAGGATGCGCGGCTGATCGTGCTCGACGAGCCTTTCAACGCCATCGATGCCAAGACTTCCGCCGATCTGCTCGCGCTGATCAAGCGCTGGCACGCGGAGGGCCGCACCGTGCTGGCGGCGTTGCACGACATGGACCTGGTGCGCGGCAATTTCCCGCAAACCCTGCTGTTGGCGCGCGAGCCGGTGGCCTGGGCTGCGACCTCAGAAGTGCTCACGGCCGAAAACCTGCTCGCCGCGCGGCGGATGTGCGAGGCGTTCGACGACAGCGCCGCACCCTGCGTTGCCGACGACCTGCCGTCGCAAGCGGCCTGATCACAACATGCTCACCGAAGTGTTGATCGCGCCCTTCACCGAATTCGAATTCATGCGCCGCGCGCTGGCGGCCGTGATCGCGCTGTCGCTTGGCGGCGCGCCGATCGGCGTGTTCCTGATGTTGCGGCGGATGAGCCTCGTCGGCGACGCCATGGCGCACGCGATCCTGCCGGGGGCCGCGATCGGCTTTCTATTGTCCGGGCTCAATCTATTCGCGATGACGACGGGCGGATTGATCGCGGGCTTTGCGGTGGCAATCCTTGCCGGTGTCGTATCCCGCACCACCGGCCTGAAAGAGGACGCCTCGCTCGCGACCTTTTATCTGGCCTCGCTCGCCCTCGGCGTCACGATCGTCTCCATCAAGGGCACCAATATCGATCTGTTGCACGTGCTGTTCGGCAATATTCTCGCCATGGATGACCAGACGCTCTTGGTGGTCGCATTCAACGCCACCATCACGCTGCTGGTGCTGGCCGTGATCTATCGGCCGCTAGTGATCGAAAGCGTCGATCCGCTGTTCCTGCGCACGGTGAGCCGCGCGGGCGCGCCGGCGCATCTGGCTTTCCTGGCGCTGGTCGTCATCAATCTCGTCAACGGTTTTCAAGCGCTCGGCACCTTGCTTGCGGTCGGATTGATGATCCTGCCCGCCGGCATCGCGCGATTCTGGTCGCGCGATATCACCGGCATGATCTGCATCGCGGTCATCGCCGCCGTCATTTCGGGCTATGCGGGACTGGTGCTGTCGTTCCAGACCAAAGTGCCGTCGGGGCCTGCGATCATCCTGGTGGCGACGGTGCTCTACGCCGGTTCGGTGCTGTTCGGCAGCATCGGCGGTCTGATCCGCCAGATGTTTCCCGCGCCCCATCTCGAAGCGTAGCTGCCGATATGATGCGCGCCCTCCAATTCTGGATCAGCTTTTTGGCGCTGCTGGCCTTTGCATCGCCGCTGCCCGCGCAGGATCGGCTGAATGTCGTCGCCAGTTTTTCCATTATCGGCGATTTCGTGCGCAACGCCGGCGGCGAGCGCGTCAATGTCACGACGCTGGTCGGGCCCAACGGCGACGTGCATGTCTATACGCCGGCACCGGCCGACGCCAGGAAGGTCGCGGATGCCAAGCTCGTCGTCATCAACGGCCTCGGTCTCGAAGGCTGGCTGCCGCGCCTGTTGCAATCCTCCGGCAGCAAAGCTCCGATCATCGTCGCGACCAAGGGAATCACGCCGCTCAGGCTTGGCTCCGATGCCGATCCGCATGCCTGGCAATCGGTGGCAAACGCGAAGATCTTTGTCGCCAACATTCGCGACGCGCTGGTTGCCGCCGACCCCGCCGATGCTGAGCTATTTCGCGCCAACGCCGATGCTTATTCCGCGCAGCTCGACGCTCTCGACCGCGACGTGCGGGCGGCGATCGCACAGATTTCGCCCGACCGCCGCAAGGTCATTTCGACCCATGGTGCATTCGGCTATTTCGCAGCCAGCTATGGCGTCGAATTCATTGCGCCGGAGGGGGTTTCCACCGAATCCGAGCCCAGCGCGCGCGACATCGCGCGCATCATCGCCCAGATCAAAAGCGCGAGGATTCCTGCCGTATTTCTTGAGAACATCAGCGATCCGCGGCTGATGCGCCAGATCGCGGCGGAGACGGGGGCCAAGGTCGGCGGAACGCTGTTTTCGGACGCCCTGACCGACGAAAAGGGCCCTTGTCCCACTTACATTGAGATGGTCAGGCACAATATAAAGGCTCTGACCAGCGCGCTCGGCAATTAGGGCAGGGGCCACCCTGCCGCGGGCGTGCCGTAAAGTCTGCTTCCGGAGTGAGCATGCCTTCATCGACGCCGCAAAAAATTCCCGTGACCGTGCTGACCGGCTATCTCGGTGCCGGAAAGACGACGCTGTTGAACCGCATCCTGTCTGAAAATCACGGCAAGAAATACGCTGTCATCGTCAACGAATTCGGCGAGATCGGCATCGACAACGACCTGATCATCGGCGCGGACGAAGAAGTCTTCGAGATGAACAATGGCTGCATCTGCTGCACCGTGCGCGGCGATCTCGTGCGCATCCTCGACGGCTTGATGAAGCGCAAGGGCAAGTTCGATGCCATCATCGTCGAGACCACAGGTCTCGCCGATCCGGCGCCGGTGGCGCAGACCTTCTTTGTCGATGAGGACGTGCAGAAGAATGCCCGGCTCGATGCGGTCGTGACGGTGGCCGACGCCAAATGGCTGTCGGACCGGCTCAAGGATGCGCCGGAGGCCAAGAACCAGATCGCGTTCGCCGATGTCATTGTGCTGAACAAGACCGATCTCGTCTCCAAGGCTGAACTCACCGAGGTCGAGGCGCGGATCCGCGGCATCAACCCCTATGCCAAGCTGCATCGCACCGAGCGTTGCAAGGTCAAGCTGTCGGACGTTCTGGAGCGCGGCGCCTTCGATCTCGATCGCATCCTCGACATCGAGCCGGATTTTCTGGAGGCAGGCCAAGACCATGATCAACATGACCACGAACATCATGACCATGGTCACCACCACGGCCATGACGGCCACGGCCATGGCGGGCTGAAGCATTACCACGACGAGGAGATGCAATCGCTGGCATTGCGCACGGACAAGCCGCTCGATCCGACCAAATTCATGCCGTGGCTGCAAAACCTGGTCGCCAGCGAGGGCCAGAAGATCCTTCGCTCGAAAGGTATCCTCGCCTTTAGCGATGACGACGATCGCTATGTCTTCCAGGGCGTCCACATGATGCTGGAAGGCGATCATCAGCGGAAATGGAAGGAAGGCGAGCCGCGCGAGAGCCGTCTCGTCTTTATCGGACGCGAATTGCCGGAGCAGATCATTCGCGACGGCTTTGAAAGCTGTATCACCTCGTGATGAGCGACTTCGAACCGGGCGATCAAGCCTCCATTGCTTCCGTCACCGATCGCGTGCATCCGGTCGCGATCGGCGCGGCGGTCACGGCGATTCATTTTCTCGGTGACCGCGCCGCTTTTGTCGGCGCCGAGGAAAGCGTTGCCCTGGTGGACGGCGAGGGCGACATCTCGCGTGTGACCGTCCATGGCGGCGGCATCCTCTGTACGGCGTCCGACGGGGCGCGCATCGCCATGGGCGGCGATGACGGCAAGCTGGCCGAGCTGAACAGCAAGGGCGAGGTGGCGGTACTCGCCACCGACCCAAAGCGGCGCTGGATCGATAACGTCGCGCTTCATCCCGACGGCGCGGTGGCCTGGTCGGCCGGCAAGACCGCCTTTGTCCGCAGCGGCAGGAGCGAAGACAAGACCTTCGATATGCCCTCGACCGTCGGCGGCCTGGCGTTCGCGCCAAAAGGGCTGCGCGTCGCAGTCGCGCATTATAACGGCGTGACGCTGTGGTTTCCGAATATGGCGGCGCACCCGGAATTTCTGGAATGGGCGGGCTCGCATCTCGGCGTGGTGTTCAGTCCCGACAACAAGTTTCTGGTCACCACGATGCACGAGCCGGCGCTGCACGGCTGGCGGCTGGCCGACAACCGCCATATGCGCATGTCGGGCTATCCCGGCCGCGTCAAATCGATGTCGTGGAGCGCGGGCGGAAAATCCCTGGCGACCTCGGGCGCCGACGCCGTGATCGTGTGGCCGTTCGCGAGCAAGGATGGCCCGATGGGCAAGGAGCCCGCGATGCTGGCGCCGTTGCAGGCGCGCGTCACCGTGGTCGCCTGTCATCCCAAGCAGGACATCCTCGCCGCTGGCTATAGCGACGGCACCATCCTGATGGTGCGGCTGGAAGACGGTGCTGAAATCCTGGTACGCCGCAACGGCACGGCGGAGGTCGCGGCACTGGCCTGGAACGCGAAGGGCACGCTGCTCGCGTTTGCCGCGGAGGATGGCGAGGCCGGCCTGTTGCCGCTCTGAGGACCCATTCCCCGGGGAACCAACAGCCTGATCCGGCCGTTGAGATCGCGAACAAATCGTGGATCAAACGTCATGTCTCCTGACAACAGCAAACGCGCGTACCGGAAGCAGTTGCTGCTGGCGTCGCTGCTGGTGACGGCCGGGCTCGTAATGTCGGGATTGTCACTAATCGAGATCAGAGCGCAGAATTTACGGCAGATGGCGCAGGCGACGCCGCCGACGCAATCTTCGCCCCCTGAAGATCAAAACAAGCCGGCTGAATCAAAACCTGGCGGCGAGCGTCCGACCACACCGCCCCCTGAGCCCGCTCGTCCCGATACGCAATCGCAAAAGCAAGGCGCCCCGTCGGTGCTGCCGCCGGCGCCGGCCGAAAAGATCGCGCCGCCGATCAAGGAAAAATAGGCGCGCCCGCCCTCGTCGCGAAGTCGTGACTGCGCGATGACGCTTGCCCCAATGATTTGACCTGCAATGGTGATTTTACAGCCTCGCTTGTTGTTCCTCGTCGCCGCATAATGCCTCAAGGCGCGACAGCACATGAGGCCCAGCAAATGAAGATCAATGACGTCAGGAAATCCGCTTATTCGATGCCACTGACCAGCCCGTCGTTCCCGCCGGGACCTTATCGGTTCTTCAACCGCGAATATTTCGTCATCAGCTATCGCACCGATCCGGAAGCGCTCGCCGCCGTGGTGCCGGAGCCGCTGGAAGTCACCGAGGCGATCGTCAAATATGAATTCATCCGCATGCCCGACTCTACCGGCTTCGGCGATTACACCGAAACCGGGCAAGTGATCCCGGTCCGCTTCAACGGCGAGGAGGGTGCCTATACCCATGCCATGTATCTTGATGACGACGCCCCGATCGCGGGCGGCCGCGAGTTATGGGGATTCCCCAAGAAGCGGGCGACGCCGAAGATCGAGGTCGAGAGCGACGTCTTGGTCGGCACCTTGCATTACGGCTCGGTGCTCTGCGCCTCCGCTACCATGGGCTACAAGCACCGCTACGTCGATCACGACGGCGTGCTAAAGGGAATGAAGACGCCGAATTTCATCTTGAAGATCATTCCGCATGTCGACGGATCGCCGCGGATCTGCGAACTGGTGCGCTTTCATCTGGAAGACATCACCCTGAAAGAAGCCTGGACCGGCCCAGCCGCGCTTGGCCTGTTCCCGCACGCGCTTGCCGACGTCGCGCGGCTGCCAGTGCGCGAGGTGGTCTCGGCGCTGCATTTCAAGGCGGATTTGACACTGGGGCTTGGGAGCGTGGCGTTCGATTATATGAAGAAGTGAGAGCTGCCATTGCGGGGCGATGCGCCACAGCTTGTCCATTGTCATGCCCCGCGAAGGCGGGGCATCCAGTACGCCGGGACGTTTATGATAGTCGACATGCCGGTGTTTACTGGATCGCCCGCCTTCGCGGGCGATGACGGCAATCTTCATTACCGCACCAGCACGTTCCGGAATTGCCACGGATCGCTTTCATCGATGTCTTCCGGGAATAGTCCCGGACGGTCGGTGAGCGGCGTCCAGTCGGTATAGAAGCCCTTCACCGGACCCAGATACGGCATCTGGATTTCAAGGCAGCGGCGGAAATCCAGTTCATCGGCCTCGACGATCCCGGCGGTGGGATTCTCCAGCGCCCACACCATGCCGGCAAGCACGGCGGACGACACCTGCATGCCGGTGGCGTTCTGGTACGGCGCGATCGTGCGCGTCTCCTCGATCGAGAGCTGCGAACCGTACCAGTAGGCATTTTTGGCGTGGCCGTAGATCAGCACGCCGAGCTCGTCGATGCCGTCCTCGATCTCGTTCTCGTCCAGAATGTGCCATTTGGGCTGCATCTTGCCGGCGGCGCCAAACATCTCGTGCAGCGACAGCACCGCGTCATTGGCGGGGTGATAGGCGTAATGGCAGGTGGGGCGATAGATCACCCTCTGGCCGTCGCGCACCGTGAAGTAATCGGCGATCGAGATCGACTCGTTGTGGGTGACGAGGAAGCCATATTGCGCGCCCGGCGTCGGACACCAGGAGCGCACGCGGGTGTTGGCGCCGGGCTGTTGCAGATAGATCGCCGCCCCGCAGCCATCGGCGTGGGTGCGGCCATTGTCCGGCATCCACTTCTCATGCGTGCCCCAGCCGAGCTCGGCCGGCTGCATGCCCTCCGACACAAAGCCTTCCACCGACCAGGTGTTGACGAACACCTTCATCGGCCTCGGCCGCTTGGAGCGCTGGGTGTCGCGTTCGGCGATATGGATACCCTTGACGCCGAGCTTGTGCGCCAACTGGCCCCAGCCTTCCCGGCTTTTCGGCTCGTTGAAGGGCGTATTGGTGTCGCGGGCGATGTCGAGCAGCGCCTGCTTGACGAACCACGACACCATGCCCGGATTGGCGCCGCAGGTGGAGACCGCGGTCGGCCCGCCCGGGCTCTTGTGCTTGGCTGCGAGCAGCGTCTCGCGCAGCGCGTAGTTGGAGCGCTTTTCGGAGCCGATATTCTTGTCGAAGTAAAAGCCGAGCCACGGCTCGACCACGGTGTCGATATAGAGCGCGCCGATCTCCCGGCACAGCGTCATGATATCGACCGAGGAGGTGTCTACCGACAGGTTGACGCAAAAACCCTGGCCGCCGCCGGCCGTCAGGAGCGGCACCAAGAGCTCGCGGTAATTGTCGCGGGTCACGCCCTCCTTGATGAAACGCACGCCGTGCTGTCTGGCGATCTCGCCGTCCTCGTGCGGGTCAATGATGACGAAGCGCGATTTGTCGTAAGCAAAATGCCGCTCGATCAGCGGCAGGGTGCCTTTGCCGATCGAGCCAAAGCCGATCATGACAATGGGGCCGGAAATTTTCGCGTGGATTGGCGAGGCGGGGCTCATAAGTGGGTCTCCGGAAAAACAGGTATTGGTCGGGTCAGGCCAAAAGGGGCAGGACGGATCAGCGGGATCAGGGGCTGCGTCGCTTCGCGGTCACTTCGATCTCGACCTTCATCTCGGGCTTGTAGAGGCCAGCTACCACGAGCAGCGTTGCCGCCGGGCGGATGTCGCCCAAGACGTCGCCGCAGACCGCGAAATGGGCGTCGGCGTCGTTGGCGTCGGTGATGTAGTAGGTCGCCCGGATGATATCGGCCATCGCGAATCCAGCTTCTTTCAAGGCGGCTTCGATCGTCTTGAAGCAGTTGCGTGACTGGCTGGTGACGTCTGCCGGCATCGTCATGGTGGCGTAGTCGTAGCCGGTGGTGCCGGCGACGAACGCGAAATCGCCGTCGACAACGGCGCGGCTGTAGCCGGCGGTCCTTTCAAAAGGCGAGCCGGTGGAAATGAGACGGCGGGACATCGTAAGACCTCAGTCAGGTTTCAGGTGCGGGTTTCGGGCTTGATCCCTGTGTGCGCAACCCTTCGCTATATCAGGGCGTACGCTGTGTCACGTCGGAGGATGCAGGCGCGGCTGAACCCCATCGGCGCACAAAGATGTCCCGCACGATCATGACGCTCAGCATGATCAGAAGGATGGTGGTGACGATGCTGCGCAGGCGAGAGGGCGCAGCATCGCGCGTGACGGGGAGGTTCTCCGGCATGATGATGCGCGCCTCAGGCCGCTTGCGGCACGGCGTGCGGCGCCTTCCTGGCTCGCGCTGCCTTGATTTTCAGCACCGATGCCCCGGTCGGCACGATCATGCCCCAGGCGCCATCGAGCGCACCTTCGGATAGCTCGAGGCCAAGCAGCCGCTCAGGCTCGAACGGGCCGGGCAACGACAACTCGCCGGTCTTGGCCGCAGAGAAGCCGAAGCGGGCATAGTAGGGCGCATCGCCGAGCAGGATTACTGCGCGATGGCCACGCGCCTTCGCCGCCGCGAGCGCGTGGTCCATCAGCGCAGCCCCGACGCCGAGCTTGCGGCAGGTGTCACCTACCGCCAGCGGGCCGAGCATGAGCGCCGGGATGCCCCCAGCGCTGACGTGCCACAACCGCACGGTCCCGACCAGGCGTGTGGCGTTTCGGAAATTCCCCACACCCTCGCGGCGAGCACCTTCTGGGGAATTTCCGAAAGAATCGCCACACGTAAACCCTGAATCTGCTGTTGTCCGGATCGAATTCGAAGTTCGCTCCCGGTCTTGCGGCAGGCACTGCGAACTTCGAATTCGGGACAACAGCCCCTCGCGCACCGCGGAAAAGGCAAGGCCTGCGGCGGGCGTACGTCCGTCGCGCAGGCGTTGGCAGGTACGCGTCTGGCGGTTTGCGCCAAAGGCTAAATCCAGCAGCGCTTCGCGCGCAGCGACGTCCGAGCCGCGCTCGCCGCGGATCGCGAACGGAGCGGCATTCGGGGTGAGGGCGACGGGGGTCTTCCGCAATTTGGTCATGGCACGTCAGTCCTCGCTTGCCACGGCGGGACGACCGCCGGGCAAGCGTTGTCGAGAAATTCGCATCTCGTGAGGGGGAGGAGCCGGCGGACCGGCTCCCGGTTATTTAGACCTCAGCGTTGAGGTCAGATGTGGTAGGTCTTCAGCGGCGGGATGCCGTTGAAGGCCACCGACGAGTAGGTCGACGTATAAGCGCCGGTGCCCTCGATCAACAGCTTGTCGCCGATCTCGAGCGTCACCGGAAGCGGATACGGCAGCTTCTCGTACAAGACGTCGGCGGAATCGCAGGTCGGGCCCGCGAGCACGCACGGTGTCATTTCCGCCCCGTCATGCGGGGTGCGGATGGCGTAGCGGATCGACTCGTCCATGGTCTCGGCGAGACCGCCGAACTTGCCGATGTCCAGATACACCCAGCGCACCTCGTCCTCGTCGCTCTTCCTGGAGATCAGGACGACTTCGGTCTCGATCACGCCGGCATTTCCGACCATGCCGCGGCCCGGCTCGATGATGGTTTCCGGGATCTGGTTGCCGAAATGCTTGCGCAGCGCGCGGAAGATCGACCGGCCGTACTGCACGACCGGAGGAACGTCCTTCAGGTACTTGGTCGGGAATCCGCCGCCCATGTTGACCATGGAGAGGTTGATCCCGCGCTCGGCGCAGTCACGGAACACGGTGGAAGCCATCGCCAGCGCGCGGTCCCACGCCTTCACCTTGCGCTGCTGCGAGCCGACGTGGAACGAGATGCCGCACGGCTCGAGCCCGAGACGCTTGGCGAGGTCGAGCACCTCGACCGCCATCTCCGGGTCGCAGCCGAACTTCCGCGACAGCGGCCATTCGGCGCCGGCGCAATCGTAGAGGATGCGGCAGAACACCTTGGCGCCGGGGGCGGCGCGGGCGATCTTCTCGACCTCGGCTGCGCAATCGACCGCGAACAGGCGAATGCCGAGCGCGAAGGCGCGCGCGATATCACGCTCCTTCTTGATCGTATTGCCATAGGAGATGCGGTCCGCTGTCGCACCCGCGGCCAGCGCCATCTCGATCTCGGCCACCGTCGCGGTGTCGAAGCACGAGCCCATCTGGGCCAATAACGACAGCACCTCCGGCGCCGGGTTTGCCTTCACCGCGTAGAACACGCGGCTGTCCGGCAAGGCCTTGGCGAAGGTCTGGTAGTTGTCGCGCACGACTTCGAGGTCGACGACGAGGCACGGCTCGGTGTCGAGGCCCTCGCTGCGTCGGTTGCGCAGGAATTCCTGGATACGTTCGGTCATAGCACTCTCCCAAAACGGTCCCAGCGACGGGACCCGCTCCAAGTGGTTCTCGGACGTGAGTGCTTTGGCGTAGTCGCACGATGGAGACGCGACGAAGCCTCGAACTCGAGATCCGAACTGTGCTGCCGTGGATTGGTTGGGAAATTTTTCCCGCCCGCTCACCTGGCAATGAAGGACAAGCCTTTTCAGTAGCCCGCGCCGGCGGTGGAATGCCGGTAGAGACCAAAAAAGCCCGATCCGTCGTTGCTTTAAGTCGCGTCCCCCGTTGAGAGCGGGGTGCGCCGGTTCGCCTCCGGCTGCCAGTCACGGTTGCAAGGAGTGGAGAGACCTTCAGCGGCATCTCTTGAGAGAGATGCTGGCCTCCCAGGTCTTCGACCTAAGCGACCCTCGGTTCTTCCATCCCTTGGCGGCTGTCCGGCCTCTTGTCCGGATACCTACCGACTGACACACGACCACAGGCACGTGCGAAATTGGGCAAGAACGGAAATAAGACTTTTGAGTCTGCTTCGCAACAATTTTTTTAGGCTGGTGGCAAATTTGCCTAACAGCTGCTTGCGAGCGGCGCGCTGAACATGAACAAGCGTTAAGATTTTGCGAAGGCGCGAGCGTGTTTGAGCCAAGCGGCGCAAGGCTTTCTCGAACAAAGCTTTCTCGCGTGAAGGAGACTTTCTTGCGCGAAGGAGGCTTTCTCGCCTGAGCGGAGGCTTGCTCGTCTAGACGCGCTTCGTGAACGGCTCGACGCGCTGCGCGGCGCGGATGAACGCCACCATCACGAAGACGCCGACCGCAAACAGTGCGGCCTGCAGGATGTGGGCGCCGGTGTCTTCGAGCCCGAGCAGGATCGCGAGCGCCCAGCCGCCGGCAAACGCGGCGCCGAACACTTCGGCGCCGATCAGGATGGCGGCGCTGATGACGGTGACGACGCTTGGCCAGTTGATTTCGCGGGAAGCGGTCGGGGAGGGCTGCACGTTCATGGATTAAAGTCCTGTTTTGCGGGCGCAATCTCTCTGAAAAGGCCCATGCTATCAAGCGCAAAAGGCCCAAAAAAGCCCGATGCCGTGATATAACCGGCGCCAATTGAATTGGAACGAAATTGGGATTTGTGATGTCAGAAACCTTGCCGAATGCTGCCGCCGCGCCGGCGCCGGTCAACCCGCTGCTGGTGGCCTGGCAGACGCCGTTCGAGACGCCGCCTTTCTCGGAAATCGCGCCGGAGCATTTTATCCCGGCCTTCGAACAGGCCTTCGTCGACCACGCCGCCGAAATCACCGCGATCGAGCACGATCCCTCGGCGCCCGACTTCGCCAACACCATCACCGCGCTGGAGCGCTCGGGTAAGCTGCTCGCCAAGGTGTCCGCGGTGTTCTACGACCTGGTCTCCGCGCACTCCAACCCGGCGCTCCTGGAGATCGACAAGGAGGTCTCCTTGCGGATGGCGCGGCACTGGTCTCCGATCATGATGAACGCGGTGCTGTTCGGCCGCATCGTGATGCTGCACGACAACCGCGCCACGCTTGGCCTGACACCCGAGCAGATGCGGCTGCTGGAGCGCACCTACACCCGCTTCCATCGCGCCGGCGCCGGCCTCGACGACGCGGGAAAGGCGCGGATGGCGGAGATCAACGAGCGGCTGGCGCATTTGGGCACCGCTTTCAGCCATCATCTGCTCGGCGACGAGCAGGACTGGTTCCTGGAACTCGGCGAGGCCGACCGCGACGGCCTTTCGGACAGTTTTGTCGCGGCCGCCAAGGCTGCCGCCGAAGAGCGCGGCATGGCCGGCAAGGCGATCGTGACGCTGTCGCGCTCCTCGGTCGAGCCGTTCCTGAAGAGCTCGACCAGGCGCGACCTGCGCGAGAAGGTCTACAAGGCCTTCACCGCGCGCGGCGACAATGGCAATGCCAACGACAATAACGCCATCATTGTCGAGATCCTCCAGTTGCGCGAGGAGAGCGCCAGGCTGCTGGGCTTCGACACCTTCGCCGCCTTCCGGCTGGAGGATTCGATGGCGAAGACGCCACAAGCCGTGCGCGGCCTGTTGGAGCGGGTCTGGAAGCCGGCCCGGGCCCGCGCGCTGGCCGATCGCGATGCCTTGCAGGCGCTGAACGCGGAAGAGGGCGGCAATTTTGCCCTCGCCGCGTGGGACTGGCGCTACTACGCCGAGAAGCTGCGGCAGCGCCGCGCCAATTTCGACGACGCCGCCATAAAACCCTATCTCTCGCTCGACCACATGATCGAGGCCGCCTTCGACTGCGCCAGGCGCCTGTTCGGCATCACTTTTGCCGAGCGCAAGGATATCCCGGTCTGGCATCCGGACGTCCGGGTCTGGGAGGTCAAGGATGCCGAGGGCCGCCACAAGGCGCTGTTCTATGGCGACTACTTTGCCCGGCCCTCGAAGCGCTCCGGCGCCTGGATGACCTCGCTGCGCGACCAACAGAAGCTCGACGGCGACATCGCGCCGCTGATCATCAATGTCTGCAATTTCGCCAAGGGCGCCGAGGGCCAGCCGTCGCTGTTGTCTCCGGACGATGCGCGGACGCTGTTCCACGAATTCGGCCACGGCCTGCACGGCATGCTGTCGGACGTGACCTATCCCTCGCTGTCGGGCACATCCGTGTTCACCGATTTCGTCGAGCTGCCCTCGCAACTCTACGAGCACTGGCAGGAGCAGCCGCAGGTGCTGCAACAGTTCGCCCGGCACTACCAGTCCGGCGAGCCGTTGCCGGAAGACCTGCTGCAGCGCTTCCTCGCGGCGCGAAAATTCAACCAGGGCTTTGCCACGGTGGAGTTCGTCTCCTCGGCGCTGATCGATCTCGAATTCCACACCCAGCCGGCTTCCGCCAGCCAGGACGTGCGGGCGTTCGAGCGCCAGGAGCTCGAAAAAATCGGCATGCCCGCCGAGATTTCGCTGCGGCACCGGCCGCAGCAATTCGGCCATATCTTTTCCGGCGATCACTATGCCGCGGGCTATTACAGCTACATGTGGTCGGAGGTGATGGACGCCGACGCGTTCGGCGCCTTCGAGGAGGCCGGCAACATCTTCGATCCGGCAACCGCCAAGCGCCTGCATGACGACATCTATTCCGCCGGCGGATCGGTCGATCCGGAAGATGCCTATGTCGCTTTCCGCGGCCGCGAGCCGGAGCCCGACGCGCTGTTGCGCCGCCGCGGCCTGCTCGAAACGTCGGAGGCGGCCTGAAGGTGAACATCCTGTTGCGGCACTTGCTCGCTCTCCTGCTGCTTGGCGGCGCGCTCGGCGCGAATGAGGCGCAGGCCCATCCGCACGTCTGGATCACCGCGAGCAGCGAGCTGCTCTACGCTGCCGACGGCACGATCACCGGCGTGCGCCACGCCTGGACCTTCGATGACATGTTCTCGACGTATGCCTTGCAGGGTATCGAGACCAAGAACAAGGGCGTCTATAGCCGCGAAGAGCTCAGCTCGCTGGCGCAGACCAATGTCGAATCCTTGAAGGAATACGGCTTCTTCACTTTCGCGAGAGCCGACGGCAAGAAAGAGAAGTTTCAGGAGCCGGTCGACTACTATCTCGAATTCAAGGATGCGGCGCTGACGCTGCATTTCACGTTGCCGCTAAAGACGCCGGTGAAACCGAAGGAGCTTGTGCTCGAAGTGTTCGACCCCTCCTTCTTCATCGACTTCACGCTCGCGGAGAAGAATCCGATCAAGCTGGTAGGGGCGCCCGCCGCCTGCCAGATGAAATTCGAGCGGCCGAACGACGGCTCCGCCGGTGCCCAGAAGATCGGCGAGCAGAATTTCCTGAGTGGAGCCAATTCGAACTATGGCGCGATGTTCGCCAACAAAGTCACGGTGGACTGCCCATGAAGTTCAAATCGGGTTTTGCGTACACCGCGGCGCTTTGCATCGTCGCGGTGGTGGTGATGCTCGCTGTCGACGGCGTCGCGCATGCGCTGATGGCCCAAAACCCGTTCGGCGGTCCGCGCCCCGGTGCCGCTGCCGAGCCGCAGATCGGCGGCATCGTCGGCTGGATTCTTGCGAAGCAATCGGAATTCTATCGCGAGATCTCCGCCACCATCCGCGCCGCGAAATCGGACGGATCGGCGGTCTGGACCTTGCTTACGATATCCTTTGCCTACGGGATATTTCATGCCGCCGGCCCCGGCCATGGCAAGGCGGTGATCTCGTCCTATCTGGTCGCCAACCAGGAGACCGCCCGGCGCGGCATCGTGCTGTCGTTTGCTTCCGCACTGATGCAGTCGCTGGTCGCGGTGGTGATCGTCGGGATTTGCGCCTGGCTGCTCAATGCCACCGCCGGCACCATGTGCAATGCCGAGAAGGTGATCGAGATTGCAAGCTACGCCCTGATCGCGGCGTTTGGCGCGCGGCTAGTTTGGACCAAGGGCGGCGGCTTCATCGGCGCGCTTCAGGTCGAGCGGCCGCTGCCGGCGATGGCGACAGCTGCGCCTCCCCACCATCATGATCACGGCCACCGCCACCATCACGACCATCATCACGGCGACGGCCACGATCATGTCCATGACGAGCATTGCGGCCACTCCCACGGTCCGACGCCGAACGAACTCGCCGGTCCCGGCGGTTGGCGGCGCGGATTTGGGGCGATCTTCGCGGTGGGCTTGCGGCCCTGCTCGGGGGCGATCCTGGTCCTGGTGTTTGCGCTGGCGCAGGGCCTGTTCTGGGCCGGCATTGCCGCGACCTTCGTGATGGGGCTCGGCACGGCGATTACCGTCGCGATCATCGCCGTCATTGCGGTATCCGCGAAAGACCTGGCGCGGCGGCTGAGCGCCGGCCGCGAAGGCGGCGGCGCGCTCGTGATGCGCGGCGTGGAATTCGCTGCCGCGGGGCTGGTGCTGCTGTTCGGTCTCGGCCTGCTGCTCGGCTACGTCGCCGCTGAGCGGGTGACGTGCTTCTAGCAGCAATTGATCCAACAGCGCCCTCAGGAGAAAGGATCCCGCAGGTCGATCGACTGGAATTTGCGGAAGTCACGATCATTGGAGTACAACGTGCGGACGCCGTGCTGGAACAGGATAGCTGCGACATGAGCATCAGGGACCAGGTTGCCGCGAACCGGCGTCTCGCGCGCCACATGTTTGTAGGCCTCTACAAAGCCGTCCAACTCGGACACGGCACGCACGTGTGCTAGTCCGATGAGCGCGGACACATTGGCGAGCGCTTCGTCCGACACATACAGGAAGCCAATGCCGCGCGGCCGGTCTCCGACCTTGACCGACTTGACGACCTCGTGCTTGGCCAGGTCCACGATGTCGACGCTGTCGGCTTCCTCGCTGCTGACGTAGAGCCATCTGCCGTCAGG
>Ga0209153_1000294_pt1 | contig 26020 bp, 20 predicted proteins | sample GraSoiAngelo_120_FD_185877 | JGI IMG/M metagenome (GOLD analysis project Ga0209153, IMG submission 185877) | Grasslands soil microbial communities from the Angelo Coastal Reserve, California, USA - 14_0919_09_20cm (SPAdes) (version 2) | ecosystem: Environmental > Terrestrial > Soil > Grasslands ...
GGCCCGATCTATTCGTCGCCAATGATTCGACGCCCAACTACCTCTATCATAACAATCATAATGGGACGTTCACGGAGGTCGGCACTGAGTTGGGCGTGAGCTATAGCGAGTCGGGCGGTGAGCAAGGATCAATGGGCGTGACGTGGGGCGACTTTGATCTCGATGGTCGCCTTGATCTCTTCATCACCAACTTCGAGAACGAGCCGAACGCCCTGTACCGAAATCTCGGCCGCGAAGGGTTCGTTGATCTAACCCTCGCCGCCAAGATCGGCCAACCCAGCCGCCCTTATGTCGGCTGGGGCACGACGTTTGTGGACTTCGATAACGACGGCTGGCCCGATCTGCTGGTGGCGAACGGACACGTCTATCCGCAGCTTGAACTGGCGCAAGGACCGAATCAGTCGGGCTATCGTCAACCCTTCCTACTCTTCCGCAATCTAGGCGACGGCACATTCGCGGAAGTGTCGAAGGACGCAGGTCTCAGTGCCTTGCCGTTGGTCTCGCGCCGGGGCGCGGCCTTTGGCGACCTGAATAACGACGGACTGGTGGATGTCGTCGTCGTGAACGTGGGCGAGCGGCCAACCGTCCTGCTCAACACCAGCGTCAACCAGAACCAGAGCGTCACCCTAAAGCTTGTCCAGACCAAAGGAAACCGCCAAGCAATCGGCGCGCGCGCGATGCTACGCACGGCCCGCCATAGCTACATACAAGAGGTAGAGGCGGGCGCGAGTTATCTCTCGCAGAACGACCTGCGCTTGCACTTCGGTCTTGGGCAGGGCGAAAAGATCGAGAGCGTAGAAGTGCGTTGGACGAACGGCGAGACGGAGGCGGTCACAGGCGTCACCCCTAATCATGTGCTCACCATCACACAGGGCAAAGGCGTGACAGCTTCGCTTGATTATTAACCGCGCCAAGTGGCGCGATGCGCGTGCAGGGCAGCAAACGCGCCAACTTTCTAACCATCTGAGCTTGAAAAAATCAGACGACTGAGGAGTATCTAGGCGTGGAACAGGATTTGACCGATACGCCGTGTGATCATTTGGGCTTACGCGTTGGTGATTAGCTGTGCGCGTTCAAACTATCTTTGGGCAACACAACCTTTAAGATCAGTTCTGCCGCCTTTCACGGGCGGCAGAACTGATGTGTTTGTTGTATCACGACTGACCGAACCGTGAGCGGTACTCAAAAGATTCGATGAACGCCTTTGCCATTTGGAAGTCACCAACGCCGGCGTTGAGATTACTAAGCCAGAACTGATACCCCAGGAAGTTGTTATCTGGCGGATCCTGTGGGTTCCTCCGCAAGTACCCAATGTACTCCATCAGCACATACGCAGGGTTATACTCCTGATTGGCGAACGTCTGCGCAAACACATATTGATTATTGTTAGCGTCGCGCTGCGAGTCGTCTGCGATCTTCAGCAATACCGTCGCGCGCGTTTCGCTGCCATTGTTCAACCCAGTCACTAGCGCGTTTAGATCGGCCGCACTCGGTGTCACCCCGGCGTTAGCGAAGAGCGAATTAACGTAATCAGAGTTGCTCTGACTGCCATGCACTACTTGAAAATCGGCGCGGGCCACCCAGTCGTTAGCGAAAGACAGTTTATTCGCTTGTAGCAATTGTTGCCAGCCGCTGTTGTTGACGATAACGCCCCACCCGATCCTGCGTTGCGCCTGTAGTAGCTCGTCCTTGAGCGCGAGCGGCACCGAGAAAGGACCGGCCGCCAGAGCCGTCGCTGCGGGTGCCGCTGATGATGCGGGTTGGTCGTTCAGGCCGAACGATGCTTTGTAGAACCGGTACGCAACAAATCCGGTATTTTGGAATTCGATGGACAGGAAAAACGCTCTGGAGGTATTGACCCGCTGCACTTCCGTGCAGTTTGCGTCTGAGCCACAGGAAGTTATGTTGTTGGTCCAGAACTGAAGACCGCCTGCGTCCGGTCGGCGACCAAGGAAATCAATATAATGCTGCCTGACGAAAAAGGAAGCGGTGTCAATCGGGTTCGAGAACGCGGAGAACGAAGGGAGATTGTTCTCGTTGTTCAGCGTATTGATGTCATAGCCAACATTCGTGCCGTCTGCGCCGGCATAGCAGTGTAAGCTGTAGTCGTTGTTGGTGTGCGCGGGATTGTTGTAGCACGAACTGTCGAACGAGAAGCTATTACCGGCTGGATAGGCTTCCGGTGGTCTGCCGGCCAGTAGATTCCCTGTGAGGGTATAGTTTGAGTAAAAGTCATTCAAAGCACCAAGGGAACCGCTTATCCCCTCCCCGCTACAGTCACCGAGGAAGCCGCCGTCCGAGCCAAGATTTAGATTATTCGTGTAGACGAGATTTGTGATTTTACTGTAATCATCGATTGGACCATTGCACGGGGAAAACCCTGGAAACGAAGGCGAGGCTGTAGCGTGAATGATCGTCCCATTCGCTTGGATGACGGTGTTGTGATTCACCGTCAAGCGATCTGTGTCTGACAATAGGATGAATCGCACAACGTTACCATCCCCAGCATCAGTAGGGTTCAGATCGGTGATGAGATTGTTCTCAATCAGAATTCGTGAGGTGCGCCGGGTGCTAAGCTGGACACCATTATCACTCACATCAAAGCCGGCAATGTTAAACCCACTGCCGCTGTGACTCAGGATATTATTTGTAAACTGCACGTCCTGAACCACGACCCACGGCATGGCCCCATTTTCGCTGCGCGGGGTAAACAAGACTGCTGTTCCATCCTGCCCCTCGGACCAGTTGTTCTGTAGAATGTTACCGTCAATCAGCACTCGCTGCGCGTTTTTCAACTCAAAAAGGTTTTTCACTGTATACCCTTGCCCTCTCCACGCAGGGTTTTTGGATAGACTGTTACCGCGAATCTCTATGTCAGACGGGATAAGATTGGGTATGTTGGAAATTCCCCCGCCGAACAGAATGTTTTCGCCCGTCGCCTCCAGATAATTGTTTATGATCTGAAACGGTCCTGGACCGTCCCACCCCTCGATTGCTTGTGCATCCTGACCTGACCGAATAAAACCTGAGATGAGTTGAGCACCGACTCGTAGGCCCCGTTCAAGGCCACGCCGCGCTTGTACTGTTGATTAGTGAAGGGATGAATGTAGCACTAGTCAAGGATGATGTGGTGCGCCCTCGCGTTGGTATTAGGCGGTTGGGGATTGGGGACGCTTTGTTGCCCCAGCTCAACTAAAGTCTGAGCGGGATCAGAGCTACTATTATTCGGGGTGAATTCAATGCCGATGATGCGGTAATGATGTGCGTCAACATTTACGCGGAGTGCGCCGGAGCCACTTGGAGCTCCGATTATTTTGGGGAGATTAAAACTGGGGGTCATGCGCTGCCCCGGTGCAGGCAGTGTAAGGCTTTGCGCCGGGCGAATGGTAATCCAGTTGGAACTGTTGCCACGGTTATACAAAGTGATCGGGCCGGATGAAAGCCCGTAGGTGACGCCCGGCGTAAGGTAGACGGTGTCGCCCGGTTGCACACTGTTTTGCAGAATGTTCTGCAAGTCAGCTCCGTTGGCGGGTGTCCAAGAAGTCTGTGCCTTAGATGTTTGGGCACTGAAGAATGTCCAACCAGCGATGATGAACAGAAATTTTAAGAGGCGAAAAGTGACATCGGCCGTCGTATCGCGACGTGATGTGACTTGGGTGTGCATTTGAGATCTCCTTTTGCATGTTCAGTCAGTACCGTAGCCCCCGCGGACAGACGCTGGCGCAGGGCTAGACAAGCTACTCGCTTGTGAGGCTCAATCGCTTGGTGCGCACACCGCGATGGATTTTGGGCCCTGATTGATCTCCCTGTCGCTGCATCTGTCATAAGCAGTTAGTCTTTACCAACCTGTAGCGCTAGACGTCATTTGTTAGGGGGTACAGAATGGCGGCTTATAGAAGCGCTCCCGGTACTCATTCGAGCTGATAAAAGCGTTCACCATATCAAAGGTGGTTTTGGTGCCACTGTTAAGCTGATTCAACCAGAAGTTATAGCCGCTGAGATTACCGTCCGGTGCATCGTCCGGGTTACGGCGCAGATACCCGAAGTACTGCATTAGGACGTAGGCAGGGTTGTAAAACAACTGTTGGTTTGCCGCGACCGCGTCGCTTAAGGCAATCTTCTTGACCACCGTGCCGCGTCTCTCCGTCCCGTTGTTCAACCCGTTGACCATGGCATCACGCGTTGCTGGGTCGGACACGCCCGCGGTCGCATATAACTTATCCACGAATGCTTCATTGGACATCGAAAGAGGATATTCGTCTAAGAAGCGCTGCCGACTGACCCATTCATCGGCGAAGTTGGTTTGATTCTGGTCTAGCACTTGATCCCAGCCGGGCTGGCCGACAACAACACCGTTTCCTACTTTCTTCTGGTCAATGAAGAACTGCTCCATGCGTGGATTCGGGCTGATGAATCCGTCTTCCCGCGCGAACGTAGAGAACGAAATTTTATTCAAGCGGTAGATGTAGTAGCCCGTCCCCATGAACTCGATGGACTGGAAGAAGGCTTGTGAGCCGTTGATCCTTTTCACCTGGATGCATTGCGGATCGCCGCTACAGGAGTCAATCGTGCCGACCCAGAAATCCCAACCGGACTGATCCGGCTGCCGATTAAGAAAATCGTAATAGTGTTGCCGGATGAAGATGCGCGTGTTGTCAATGGGATTGGAGTCCGGCGGTGATATAAACTCGCAGCCCATGTAAAGAATCAGACCCGACCGCTTATTTTTAATGGCCGCCTGAACTTGATCCGGCTGCGCATTGAAATTACCGGGATCGAGTGAGAACTGTTCCAAGTAGAGCGCCGCCGTGCCTGCTCCAAGGGGAGCAGAGATGGAGGTACCTTGGTTTCCATCAAAACCATAGGTGGTGTTATGACCGGCATTGCGCACGGACCAACTGCCATCACCGCCCGGCGCGTAGGCATCCACGACCGAGCCAAAACTGGAGTAGCTAGCCCTTGCGTCAAGCGAAGGGTCGGGAATGCCCGTGGTTGCGCCGATATTGATAACTCTTTGCAGCCGGCCGGGGCTAAAGTTGGAGGCGTCGTTATTGGCATCACCTGCGCCAGTGACGAATGTGATGCCGTTATTAATCAGGTTCAGAACTGTCGTTTCAAGAGAGCTGACCCCGAAAGCGGTCTTGGGAACAATCACGCTCATATTCACCACGGCGGGTTTTTTGTTATTACTCGTGACATCGTTGAGCACCTGTTGCAGCCCCTGAATCATATCGCTGGTCGTCCCTTGTCCGGTGGCATTATTAAAGACACGCACAGAGTAGAGGAGACAATTCTTGGCGACGCCGTAGGTCTTTGCACCGACGGCACTGGCTGTCAGCGTGCCGTGATTATCATCGCCTGTGGCGTAGCCGCCGATAGAGGTGCTAGGTTGAAAATCCCACAGCGCGTAAGCACGTCCGCCGAACTCGTTGTGCTGGATCCAGACGCGCGTATCAACAATGTAGACGTGCACGCCCGTCCCGGTCCTCGGATAATAATAAACGCCATCCAGCCCGCTTCGCTGGTCAATCCGGTCGAGGGGTTTGATGACATTCGTCTCTTGTGGCCAGAACTGTTGTCCGATCACCCGGGCGTGCGCGCTCTCCTCTACGCTTGTGACCAGCGGGTGCAGGCTGAGCCTCTTGGCTTGAGCCTCAGACATGTTCCGCACAGAGAAGCCTTTGAAGACGTCCGTGTAAAGATATTCGACCTCCCCGCCGTGCGCGCGGGTCAAAGCGGCAGCTAGTGAGGAGACCTGCGAGCGCGGGGTGTCGTTCTTAAGCATCACAATATACTGACCGAGAGCAGCGTTTTTAACCTTATGGAATTTTGTTGTAGCCGCATTCGGTCGTAGCCTTAGGTTTCGATTTTGACCCTGAGCCAGCACGAGCTGAGGCGGTGCGGCGAGCATCACCATTGCCAATACGACTAGAGAGGTTAGCAATTTTCTCATGTTCAATTCTCCTGATTTACAGTCGGAAGAACGCCAAGAAACACAGTTCGCAGTGCTCAGTGTGTTTATTAGCGAGTCGCACGACGTGGATTACTACGCTGCGGCGGGCGCATAGCGGTACCGCACAGCTAATAAGCTAGCTGCCTGCAATCGGGATCATTCAGCGCAGGTTGTCGCGCAGGCGCAGCAGGATTAAAATTTGCTGCGCCCCGAATTCTCTTAAAATCTGTACCGAGCAATGCTCTGCGCGGGTGGAAACTTACACCACCGGCGAGACGAAAGTCTTTAGAGAATTATTAATTGATTATTAATCTGCTGGCGGCCAGAGGTCTGCCTCTATCTTATGTCCTCATACAAGTTCGGCCCATTTCGGTTAGATACCACTCAGCGAGTTTTGCTCCGTGCTGGGCAGCCTGTCCCGCTTGCGCATAAAGCTTACGAGATTCTCTGTGTGCTCTTGGCGCACGAGGGGCGAGTGGTGACGAAGGACGAATTGATGCAGGCAGTCTGGGCTGACACTTTCGTGGAAGAGGCCAATCTGGCGCAGAACATCTTTAAGTTGCGGCAGGCACTTGGCGAGGTACATGGTCAGCCGCGCTACATCCAAACCATCTCCGGCAGGGGCTATCGCTTCATTGCGAAGATTAAATTAGACGAGGGCACAGCGGATGCACGCGCGGTGCCGCGTGCCCGCTTGTCGTCGCGGCGCGCCGCCCGCGCAAAAGAGATTGATTCGCTTGCCGTCCTCCCGCTGGAGAACATGAGCGGTGCGCCGGAGTTGGAGTACCTTTCTGACGGACTAACGGAAAGTCTAATCAATGCCCTGTCGCAACTACCGCAACTCAGGGTGGCAGCGCGTAGTACGGTCTTCCGCTTTAAGGGGCAAGCTGCCGACCCGATTAAACTGGGGCGTGAACTCGGCGTTCAAGCCGTGCTCACGGGTCGGCTCGCGCGGCTCGAGGAGCAACTGACCCTCAGCATGGAACTAACCGGCACTGCTAATGGGACGCAACTTTGGGGTGCGCGCTATACCCATCCTCAGGCGAGCGTCCTTGTCTTGTTGGAGGTCGTCACGCGTGAAGTTTCAACGCAGTTGCGATACAAGCTTCGCGGGAGAGAATGGCAGCAGTTACTCAAGCGGCAGACAGAGAATGTTGCTGCTTACCGATTTTATCTAAAGGGGCGCTATTACTGGAACAAGCGACTAGCTGACGACACGCATCGCGGGCTGGCCTACTTCCGCCAAGCGCTCGATGAAGACCCAACATATGCGCTCGCTTACGTTGGCATGGCAGACTGTTACGATCTGCTTTGTGGGTTAAGTGCGTTACCACCGCATGAGGGTTACCCGAAAGCTAAGGCTGCGGTATTAAAGGCCCTCGAATTGGATGACGATCTAGCCGAGGCGCATGCGTCCTTAGCGCACCTCACCATGCGGTATGACTGGGACTGGGAAACTGCTGAACAAGAGTACCGGCGCGCATTAGAGTTGAACCCGAACTATGCGACTGCCCATCATTGGTTTGCGACTTACCTGACCGCGATGGGACGGCATGAAGAGGCGCTGGTAGAAGGCAGACTGGCGCAGCAACTTAACCCGCTCTCACCAGTGATTAATCTCTTTATCGGCGCGCATCTATACTTCGCGCGGCGGTACGATGAGGCCATCGCGCACATCCGCAAAACAGTAGAGAGCGAACCTGCTTTCGTGCTGGCATATACGTTTCTGGCACAGGCGACTGCGCAGCAGGGTGATTATGAGCAAGCCTTCAGTGCCTTAAACAAGGCGCAGCAGCTTAGTAGTGAAAAAGAGGACATTTCAATCTTGAACATACGTGCCTACTGTCTAGCACGGGCGAGCCGGAAGGAGGAGGCATGCGCGACGCTCAGCGAACTGCGCGCAGGGGCAGCTCAGGAATATGTTAATCCATACGAGATCGCGCAAACTTACGTCGCGCTTGGTTCACACGATGAGGCGTTCGCCTGGCTCGAACGTGCTTATAGAGAACGCGTTGGCGATCTTGCTTTTCTCAAGGTCGCGCCGGAACTCGATCCGCTCCGTAAAGATCCGCGTTTCCGCCGCCTCCTTGAGCGCATTAATTTAACCGACTGAAACAATTGTTCGGCGGGCTTTTCGTTGGGCATTTTTGCTGGAAAATTCTTACTGTTTGAGCGTTTGATGTCTCATAAAGTCATACTTATGATACATCAATTCGCCAACAGTAAATCGGGTAAATTTTTGAGCTTACGGTTCGGTGCGGACGACCTCATGGTTGAGATTTTCCGAGACTATGGTGAAGCGTGCGAGGAAGATTATTTCCCGTTCAGCGTGAAATGAATCACCTCTCGTAAAACGACATACCTCCACCCCGTTTATTCTGCCTCCCAGCTCGGTCTGATTTTCTTCTTGCTTTTCCATGGGGATGAGCATATCGTGTGCGCTGACTTAGTGTTACCACTGTTTTGGAGTTCTTTCGCATTTCTTTTAGCGCCTCACTATTCCTTGATAGGTGATTGAGACGCACCGTCCCATGGTGAACGCCTTCGCGCCAGCTTGCCCGCGTGAGCAGTTAGGCGGAAGTCTGAGCGTTGGAAGACGGGCGGCAGAATCCGCCTGACGAGTTGATTTCCAACAGCGTAACGCCGCCTTTGGGTGGGACTTAACGCAAAGGTCGACGGGCCGGAGGCGTGAGCCGAAGCGCGCCCCAAAGTTTCGAGGGCCGTTCTCAACCTCCACGATTCGGGTAGGCGCAAGGTGACGCGACGCTCCGGGCGAGGACTGCGGAAACCTGCAAAGCAGGCCGCGACGCGCGTCCGAAATCTTCTCTCTCTCTAGTCATCATCCGGCCCGGCATCTTTCATATACCGACGCCGGGCTGTGACGACGACCGACGGCGCGATCCCGCGACCGCACCCGCCTCGGGGTGCCCACGAAGGAGGTCCAGAATGTCATACACGATTGACTACGACATAGCAGTGGGTGTCAGCCAAGCGGCGCTCGACCGCACTTCCGCCGAGCTTTACCGGGCGAACCCTTCACTCTTCTCCGGCGTCGAGAAGACGGAAGAGTATACGATCTACTGGGAGGCGGTCGGCCCGCCGGTCTTCGACCTCAGTCAGCCGCGGCCTAAGACGGTCGCGGCGCTGGCAGACCCTTCGGCCCGCGCCGAACTCGAAGCGGAGCCAGACGGAGAGATAATCGGGCGCTCGCTGACGACTGCATCCAATAACTTCGCCATCAGCAGTCCGAACATGGCCGTGCGGCTCCAGCTAGGCGACGGCCCCATCGGCGAGACTTTAAATCTCCCGGTCACAGCCGAATGTACCGTCGAGACAGTCCCCGAAACGCGGAAGATAGTCTTCAACGTCGAAACCATAACGGTGGGCCTGACCGGCGACCCCTTCACCGACGAGATATTTCAGAAGTACCTCGTTCCGGCTTTGAAAGACCAGATCAACTCGGTGCTGCAAGGGGTGAAGGTCGAGATTCCCGACATCACCGGCGGCAGCCTCTCGCCCCCGATAGTCGTCATCCTCGACAAGTATATCGTCGGGGCGATGTTTCTCGAATCCGGTGGCGGCGGTTCGCCCAGCACGCTAATCAACATCCCGTCAGGCGGCACAGACTTCTTCGCGCTGATGAGCCAGCGGTGCGTCGAGGCGTCTGCCGACTACGGCATTGAGGGGGCGAGCAAAAAAGTCCTGAGCGGCGACGGCAAGAAGTCGTCGAAGGGCTTTTTCGCCACCTACTCGTACAAGGCCAATCTGGGCGACCCGGACGTTGACATGCGCGGCAGGTCGATCAACGCGACCATCCCCGTGAGCGGGAAGGCTTCGGCGAAGGTCGGCAAGAAGATCAACCTCGGGTTCACGAAGCAGACCATCAGCATCGGCATCTCCTACTCCATCTACGCCAAGCCAAACCCGAGCGGCAGATTCTCGTTGAACGTCACGGGCGGCGTCCTCTCGGTGAGGATCGAGACGTTGGAGCCGTTCACGATCCTCCTCAAGCCCAGCGGTAATCCCGTTAACTGGGCGCTCAGCGCCGCGGTCGGTCTGGTCGTGCAGCCCATCGTGGCGGTTCTTACGCCCGCCGTCACGACCACCATCAGGAACATCGCCTTCGACGTTTGGACGCTGCCCGAATATACCGTCGATGCAGGCGATATGACGATGGTGTGCGAGATGGTGGACGCGCGGTTCTACGAGTACAGCACGGACCTCTGCATGCAGGGCACCATCGCCATCAGCTTTGAGGAGCAGGGAGAGGCCGCCGAGGACGAGGAGCGGCCCTCGACGCAGAGGATGTTGGCGGAGGCTGGGCCGGTCGCGCCTTGCGCGCTCGACAAGTGTCTATATCAGAGCATCGCCGTAGGCCAGAAGCTGACGGGCGGGCTGTACTTCGCGGGCGTTTATCAGGAGATGGGGCAGGGTGCGATTACCGAGTACACCACGAACTCGCTGGCTGCGGAGGGGGTCTTCGACTTCGACGTGGTGCTGATGAACCAGCGCATTCAGGGCACAGGCACGTTCTCGGCGCGCGTCTGGTATGACGAGGGGGCGCTCTGGAACGTACACCTACTCGTAGGGGGCAGTTGGAATTTCGATTATACCGGGAAACTCGGGTGCGCGTATCTGGACGGTGCGTGCGTCTTCCAGGGAACGATTGACCTCGGTTACCCGGTCGAGATCAGGGCGAAGATCATGCCGTCGAGCGGCGCGGGGCGGCTCCCCTCATACGTCAGGGTCTACTCTGAGGTCATTTCGCCCGACCCGGAACTGCTCCCGACGGCCTACGCGAAATACACACCGCAGGCCGCCGTCGCCCCTGACGAGACGACAGAGGACGTGCCGGGCGCGGGCGCGATCAGAAAGGAGTTCTCATGACAGAGCAAGAGTACGTGGCAATCAAACGGGCGGCGCAGGGCGCGCTGCTGAAAATCCCCGGCGTGCACGCCGTGGGACTGGGCGGTAAGCGTGTCAACGGACGAAACACGGGCGAGGTCGCCATCCTCGTCTTCGTCACGGAGAAGAAGCTGCCAGACGAGATTCCGCCCGGCGAACTCATTCCCGAAGAGATCGACGGCGTGAAGACGGATGTGATCGAAGCGCCGCAGCCATCACCCCATGCCGATACGAAGGAGTACCGCCCGCTAAAAGGCGGCGCTCAGATTCAGATGGACGCAGGCGGGTCGAAGATTGTATACGGCACGCTCGGGTGCATGGCCCAGACGGTGAACGGCGAAGAGTTCGATAAGACTGTCCTGCTGACCAACAAGCACGTCTTGGAAACCATAAAAAAAGGGGGGCAGGTTCATCAGCCGCTCGAAGAGTCGAATTGCAGCAACTGCTGTCCGACGGTCGTAGCCAAGAAGCTTGACGCGGTGCTCAGCGACGACGTGGACGGGGCCACCGCGGAAATCGTTTCCGGTGTGAAAATAAAACCCACGATCATAGAGTTGGGCGACGTGACAGGCACCCATACCGTCACGCTCGAAGAGGCCGCCAGCGGAACGTATCTGGTCAAGAAACGGGGGCGCACCACCCGGACGACTCAGGGCACCGTCTTTACTATCCACCACTCTGGCACGAGGACTGACGGATGGGAGTTTCAGGATCAGATTGGGGTCAAGGCGGCGGCCCCTTCGACGACTGTCTCGCAGCCGGGCGACTCCGGGTCAGTCTTCATCAACGAATCCAATCAAGTTATCGGTCTTCTCTGGGGCGGCGACAATCAGACGCTAGGTTACGCCAGCCCAATTCAGGCGGTCACGGATCAGTTGGGCATCGCGATTTCAGTCGCCGACTCTTCGGCAGAGGCCGCCGAGGAGGAGGAAGTGACGACAGACCGGCAGACCGTCGCCGCCGCCGTCCTCGGCGACCTACAACAGTCCGAGCAGGGCCGCCGTTACGTGGGGTATTACTTCCGCCATCACGCCGAAATCAGGGCACTCGTCAACACGAACCGGCGCGTGGCGACCGCTTGGCATCGCAACTACGGCCCTGAGATCTTCCGCAGCGTAATACGCCTCGCGCAGGATCGGGAGAGTACGCTGCCAGAAGAGATCGAGGGTAGGCCGCTCGCCCTTTGCCTCGACGGGATTCTCGGAGCATTCCTGAAATATGGCAGCCCAGTGTTGAAGAAGGACATCATCATGGAGTTGCCTGACGCGTCCGGCCTCGGCGGCCTCTCCTACGAGCAACTGCTCGAACGGCTCGGCACGTCCAGCCGCGAGTAGAGCGTTTACGACCGCGGATAGCATTGCCGCCTCGCGTCCGGACTGTAGCGCCGCAACGCCGCCGCGCTCCCGCGCATGTATTGCGGTCGTGAACACGATGCGCCGCCTGTCCACGCAGACTCAGGGCGTTTGTGCGGACATAACGCGCATACAACTCGGTGGCGGATCGTTCGGGTGCGATAATCGGCGCCGCTACAGCGTTCGGCGGCGTCGTTACCCTTGTAGGCACCTCTTACCGCATTGATGAGACCTACGTGAAGGTTGGTCGAGAGTGGAAATATTTATACCGCGCGGTGGACTCATCAGGTAATACAATCGAGTTCATGCTCTCTGCAAAACGCGACGCTTCGGCAGCGAAGCGATTCTTTAAAAAGGTGACGAGGGCTGACCGCAGGCGGCTGCCATTCACCAGCGGCATCGATAAACACGCTACATATCCGGAAGCCTTCGCCACCTCCGTAAAAGAGAAAGTCTTGCCCTCTGACTGTAAGCTCAGGCGGGTGAAATACCTTAACAACATCGTCGAGCAGGACCACAGAGCGATCAGGCAGAGGTGGCGCGCGGCCCAATGCTTCCGCTCATTTCACACGGCTGAGCGGACGTTGGAAGGAGTCGAGGCTTTGCACATGATGCGGAAGGGGCAAGTGAAAAGAGTAGATAGTAGAGACGCAGTTGGTCAGGCGAAGTTCGTCGCGAGCCTCTATGGCGTCGCCGCGTAGTAAGAGGTCGCGAAGCCTTCCTGTGCCGCAAAGCGATGTTTGCAACACAACCTTATCTTTGCGTGTAAGCCTTGGGACGCTCTCTAATTGTTATGGAGATGAGTGTTTGGCTGTTCTTGCAACATTACTGGGCTGTGAATATGATGCGCGAGGGACAGGTCAAGAGATTGGATAGAAGAGATATTATGAATAGGCGCAGGCCGCCACGAGTCTCTTTCAGGTCACAGCATGACGAAATTCGCTCGACTAACTTTCGCGCCTCAACTTATCTTTGCAACGCATCCCATGACCGATGGCTGCGCAAAGTGATAGTGCATATCTTATTTGTCCAGTTGTATCAGCAGCACGAGTTGCCACCATTAAGGTATACAGAACTAGAAGTCATTCCGAAACTGGTTGACAAGTAGTTTCGCTTCGATCGCTTACCAAGTCTATGACTTGACGAGCGGTGACCGATAAGCAGTGGAAGCTCATCGAGGCGCAGCTTCTTAAACGCAAGCGCAACCCGCGCGGCGGTCGCCCGCCCCTTGCTGACCGCCGATGCTTTGAAGGTCTCCTCTGGATTCTATGGCCGGGCGCGCCGTGGAGCGAGTTGCCGGGAAGATACGGCTCGAAGACGGCGGGGCATCGCCGCCTGAGCCGGTGGGCTGAGTCGGGAGGGTTGCTCGACCTGTGGCGCGCCTTCCTCGACCAACTCAATGACCGGAAGAAAATCCGCTGGAACGAATGCTTCGTTGACGGGCTGTTCGTCACCGCTAAAAAGGGGGCGACTGTGTGGGCAAGACCAAACGCGGCAAGGGGACGAAGCTTATGGTGCTGGCAGATGGCGCGGGTCTTGCGCTCGGAGTATGCGTGTCGGCGGCTTCCCCGGCGGAAGTCAAGCTCCTCGAACGCACGCGCGACGCGGTCAAAGTGAAGCGGCGGCGCGGGCAGAAGCGCCGCCCGCACCAGCCGGAGCGGCTGAGCGCTGCCCGCGGCTACGCTAGCAACGCGGCGCGGGCGCTCTTGGTGAAGCGCGAGGTCGAGCCGCTCATCCCGGCGCGCTCGAACAACCGGGTGGCCGCGCATCAGGACGGGCGGAAGCTGAGGCGATATAAGCGCAGATGGAGCATCGAGCGCACCAACTCGCGGCTGCAAAACTTCCGCCGGCTCGTCGCGCGCGACGAGCGAAAGCTCAAGAACTTTGAAGCACTCGTTCATCTGGCTTGTGCTTTGGTCGCCCTCAAAAGGGTTTCGGGATGACTTCTAGGATGAAGGCAACTATACTTAAAAACAGACGGGTCTATCCAACCTAGATAAGCAACCGCGAGGTCATCACCATCAGGATGGGGAATTCAGTCGTCAGGTTCTAATTCGTAACTATCATGTTCGCCCTTTTGGATATTAAGGCGTATCACAGGCGACTTCGCATCCGTTGGAAATCGGTCGTGTACTACGTGACTGTTAGAGACAGCATACAGGTGAGCAATCGGAGGGTGCTGTTCTGATGGGATGCCTACAAGAAATCCTGTGCCGCCCGCGCCCACTCCCGCGTCGGCATCTTTCATCGTGGGATACAGGTAAATCACACAATCAAGTATGATGTCGTCTATCTTTCGCATCTCCCGCTTCCACACATGGAACGGATGGCCCGCCCTAGAGTATCGCAACTCAAGGCGGCCACGATAACACATCCCCTTACCTACCGCAAGGGGATAATTACCATAAGATTTCCCAAACTCTTATCCTTGGGGGATAGCAAAAAGCTGCTGCATAGCCAGATGATGAAAGGCAGGAGCAAGACGCTCGCCTCCCACCACATAAACTGGGCGCGCCTGCGCCCGAAGTACCAAAGTGGCAGGGACAGAGGAACAGCCGGCAGCAAGTAGATCAGCGATGGCAACTGTCTCTCCCATCGCTTCAATCTGCCGACCGCATGATCGCGGAGCTTAACTATCCTTCACTCCCACAATTTCACCGTCTTGTCTTCACTTCCGCTCGCCAACAGCGCGGCGTCCGGAGAGAAGGCGACAGATTCGACCACTTCACTGTGACCCTTGAGCGTCAACTTCAACTCCGCTGTCTGCACGTCCCAGACGCGCACGGTCTTGTCATAACTGCCGCAGGCCAGCAGCTTGCTGTCCGGCGAGAAAGTGAGTGACGTTAGGCTATCCTCGCCTGTCAGCGTTTTCTTGAGCGTGCCCGTCTGCGCATCCCATAACTTCACGGTCTTATCTCCGCTAATACTCGCCAACATCTCTCCCTGCGGAGAGAAAAGAACCCCCAGCACTATGTCGTCCGTCTTCAACGTCTGCTTGGGCGTCCCTACTTGCGCGTCCCACAGTCTAATCGTCTCGTCCCTGCTGCCGCTCGCGATGGTACGGCCATCTGGTGAGATGGCGACGGACGTTACGGTATCGCTGTGCCCTGCGAGCGTCTGTTTCGCTGTGCCTGTTTTTGCCTCCCACAGTTTTACGGACTTATCGAAACTGCCGCTCACCACCGTCTGACCGTCTGCGGAGAAGGCGACCGAAGTTATCTCGCCGCTATGCCCCGTCAACGTCTGCCGTTCCGCGCCCGTCTGCACGTCCCACAGTCTGATCGTGTTCTTGAATGCGTCCACCGTTGCCAACGTCTTGCCATCGGGAGAGAAGACGACAGGCGGCCCGGTCTCCTCTAAGGTGCGTTTCAATGATCCCGTCTGGACATCCCAGAGCTTCACAGCGTGGCTAAGTCCCCCGCTCGCCACCGTCGTGCCGTCGGGGGAGAAAGCGACAGACCTGACACCATCATCATCAGCCGTCAGCGTCTGCTTCACTGTTCCCTTCAGCGTATGTGCCGCGATAGCCTTCGCCGATTCATTACCCGATTTGTTCGCGCAGCCGAAAGCGCAGGCCAGCGAGAGCAGCGCCATGACCAGCCCGAATCTTTGTCTAAGCATTCTAGTGAACATCAAAGCGTCCCCTTATCGCTTACTCTCAACGCCGAAGTCGCTTAGCTCGTAGGAGATTCCACGCGGCGAGCGGGTCACCGCGCGGGCAAAAGCTTTCGTTGCGACGCTCTTTGTGGCCGAAAGTTACGGGGCAACGAAACCGGTCAATGGATTGCCGAAGAACGCATCCGTCTTGTAAGCGTTACGATCCCACGGGCCGTCCTGCTCGCCTATGATCTGCACCGGTATCATGATGCGGCCCGTCCCGATGTTGTTCTGTGCGCCAGTGCCCGTATCCACAAGCTGCCCGTTCGGGCCCATGGTGAACTTCGCCGTGCGCGCGAGTTTCCCGTCTTGCAGAATCTTGATCTCGTACTCGCCCGGATTCTCATACAGCTTGAAATAATCCGGCGGGCGAAACTGTGGCTGCTTGTCCCAGACCATCGCCTTGATGCCGAACATGCGGCGACAGTAGGTGAGCGGCTGGGGGTCGTCACCACGATCAGCGGCATTGCTAACTTGGCAATCGGTGATGCTGTATGTGTCGCTCCCACCCGTGCTATCGGCCACGAGCTTTCCCTTGTAGTAGAGATATGCGATGTACTTGCCATAATTCATGAGGTTCGGCGAGCCTCTGAACCAAGTAACGAAATTGAGTCGCCCTTCGGTCTGCGACGGTGGATAACCGGGGCGGAAGTCCATGAGGTCGTGATCGTAGAGATAGCCGATTGGCAGCGCCCAGTCGTAGTTAACATAATAAGCAAAGTTGTTTTTGAACTTCGGCAGATCAACTACGCCGACATGGAACTTTTCGACCTTGAATTTGCCGGCAAACAACGGCGCATTCGTGCCCTCAAGTTCGTTCTTGAGATTGATCTTGAATCCGGCCGGGCCAGTCTCGATTGAAGCATCCTGATCCCTGACATCGTTTGAGTTCATCCCGCACTCGGTCTCCCACCACGAGCCAGCGGCGGTCTCTTTGGTGTTGCAGGCAAGCTTGATCCAAGGCTTGCCTGACGGCAGCGTGAAATCAACCGACAATTGACTGCCCGCGGAGACGGGCCCGTTGACGCGATAGACTATCCGCGGCGTCCAACTCCAAGTATCCTGATCCTCCTGCCCGTTGCGATAATACTGGAGGTGCGTGCGCAGCGTGATTTGAATCGAAGGCTTGTTAATTGTGGGCCCGTTCGCCGCAGACGTAGTTGTGTTTCGCGTGTCCGGTTGCGGCTGCGCAGGCTGGGCGTTGGTAGGCGTCGGCTGCGCAGTGTCAGGCGGAGTCGGCTCCGACTTCGGCTGGCTGGGTTTCCCTATTTTCGGGACTTTCGGAAACTGCGCCGAAGCGGTTTGAAAACTGAAGATTGCGAAGACTAAAACCGCAAGAGCTAGGAACGAAATCTTTTTCATCTCTTCTTCTCCTTGTGCGTCGCGCCGCAACCGGCAGGCCATAATGAATGAGAGAAAGCGCCACGCCTTGAAGGTCTAACCATCCATGTCAGCCAGAGTCACGCGGCGTCAATTCGCTTGCTTCTCCAAACCCTGTGCTTGAGTTTTGAAACCGCCGTGCTTTAACGAAACGCCGATGACGGGGCTTCGTCGCCTTCACCAGTCTTGCTCGTGATCGAGCCGACCATCGCCATGCCTTTGAAGTGCCAGCAGTCCACACTCCAGACGGGCACGATGCCGTCGCGGTCAACGCCCGTCGTGCACCACAGCACCGAATCGCGATAGTCTGCGGGCGTCTTCAGCACTCTGCCGCCCGCGCCGTAAAGCTTATATTTCTTCAAGCGGTCGTTATAGATGCGCAGTTTGTCGTCACTGAGAACTTTTCTGAACGGCTCATACTGCGCTTCTTCTTCCGCCGTCAGCGCGCCGAAAAATTTCTGCCCCTTGTCGCGCACCTTGACACACATCTCGCGCGCCTCAGCGATGGTCATCTGGCCTTTGGAGGTCTCCACCATGGCGGACTGAGCCAACCCGCCGGCGAGCGCTTGATCCACTTTCTCGATGCACGCGTTGCCGTTATCCAGCGCCAGCTTGGCGTTAACCTTCGGATAGAAGTCATCGCCGGGCATCCAGTCTACGAAGACGGAAGCTGAGTTAATCGCGTCCTGAAGTTCCGTTGCGATTTTCTGCGCCACTACCACAGACGCAGCACTCAGCGCCATGCAAAGTAACGCTGCGGTTGAGATTCTTTTGAACATTTCGCTTTACCTCCTCATTAACTGTTATGGCACATTCTCAATCCGGCTAGTTGGCCGCGCATGAGTTCGTCACGCTCAAAGCAGAAGGAGACCGGGCAGACCACAACTGGGCTGGCGCTTACCGAAAAGCACCGTCCATTTTTGTGCTTCTATGAAGAGACGACGGAAAGAGCGGAGCTTATTACCACGGGCGCGAGATATTCTCTGCAAAAAGATGCGCGCGCCGGTTGGCACTCTTGGCATGGCATTGCCTTTTGGTGGCTTCAGCCATAACATCTCAGCCGCCGGTTTGCTGGCCGCGATCTTTATGCCGGGTCGGCTATCGCAGCCAATAATAGTCCCGAATCCGAGATCATCGGAGGAGGCCCATGTCCCACGTTACTCGCCTGCGCACGCTGCTCCTTTTGCTGAGTGTGGCCGTGTCGCTCTCCGGTTTAGGCCAGCGCGCATCTTTGGGCGCGGGCCAGAATCCTTCGCCGGATGAAGCTTCGTTGCGGACGGCGGTCAGCCAGTATTTCGAGTCTTTTGCGCAGAAGAATCTGGATGATCTGCTGAAGCGTTGGAGCGCCGGGTCGCCTGATCTTGCAGCGCACAAGAAAGAACTGCTGCAAGAGTTCGCCGCAAACGATCACATCGAAGTCAGGAACTTGACAATTCTCAGACTGGCCATCGAGGGCGATCAGGCCACTGTTCGGGTGGCCGTAGAGATCGCGGCAAGCGACGGTAAAACGGGTCGGCCTGCCGCGGCGTTCGGAAACATGGTTCGGGCAATGCAGTACGTGAAGGAGGCGGGCGTCTGGAAGATCGCGCGCGAGACTGCCGCGGCAGAGGAACTGGCCGCTTCACTGGCCGCTGCGCCGAACGCAGAACGGGCCGCGCTGATCGAGCACGACGCCGAACTGCGCGGCCCGGCATTGACGAGAGCGCTGCTTGCTCAGGGCAACCGCTTGAGGACTCAGGGAAAGTTTGCCGAAGCGCTGAATCTGTACCAACTCGCGCAGGCCGAGGCCGAGCGCACGGGCGACCGGTCCGGCACGGCGGCCACGCTCAGAGCCACGGGGACGGCCAAGCGTATGCAGGGTGATTACACGGCAGCGCTGGCCGACTACCACCAAAGCTTGGCCATAGACGAAGCCAGCGACAACAAAACCGGAATTGCCACGGCGTTGAATAGCTTGGGCGGCACTGAGTATCTGCGCGGCGAATTCGCGAAAGCGCTTGAAGTGTACGGACGAAGTCTGGCGCTGAACGAGGAGTTGAAGAACACGGACGGCGCAAGCAGTGTCCTCAACAACATGGGCCTGATCTATTTCGATCAGGGGAACTACTTAAAGAGCCTTGACTGTTTTCAGAAAAGTTTGGCCCTGACCGATCCGACCGACAAGCTCGGCGTGGCGAGCACGCTCCTCAACATCGGCGACCTTTACCGGGCCCTCGGAAACTATCCGCTGGCGTTGGAGTATCTGCAAAAGACTCTGGCCCAATGTGAGGAACTGGGCGCGATGCCCGTCATCTGGAAGACGCTTCAAAGCATTGGGACGATCCAGCGCGCGCAGGGAAACTATGCGGCAGCGCTGCAATCTCTTCAGCGCGCGCTGGCGATTCTTAACTCGCTCGGCAGCAAAGACAGAATCAGCTCGACGCTGAATGAGATCGGCGAGGTCTATTACGTCGAACGCGACTACGCGCGCGCCTTGGACTCCTTCCAGCAGAGTCTGGAGATGGCCCAAGCAACTGGCGTCAAAAACTCTGCGACGTTTGATAACCTCGCCCGGACTTATGACGCTTTGGGCGACCACGCGAAGGCGCTCGAATTCGCCGAGCAAGCGGCAAATACCGCCAGAGCGAACGAGCAGCACGAGGCGCTCTGGCAGGCCCGCACAACCGCCGGCCAAATTTATCTGGCGCTCAACCAGCCCGATAAAGCGCGACAAGCATTCGCCGAAGCTATCCGCACCATTGACGGCCTGCGCAATGAAGTGCCCGGCGGCGAGTCGGAACTTGAAGCATACTTTGAGAACAAAGTCGGCCCGTACACCGCGATGACAGGGCTGTCCGTCGCGGAAAATAACGCGCCCGAAGCACTAGCCTACGCGGAGCGGGCGAAGGGGCGCGTCATTCTCGAAGCGTTGCGCAACGGCAGAATCAAGCCCGACAAAGCGATGACCGCGCAGGAGCGGCAGCAAGAGCAGGAACTAACGGCCGCGTTGGTCGCGCTCAACACCCAGCTCGCCCGCGAGAAGCTGCGCGACCAACCTGACGCGGCGCGTTTGTCGGCGCTCAACGCGCGGCTGGAAAAAGCGCGACTCGACCGCGAAGAGTTTCAGGTGGGTCTATACGCCGCGCATCCGGAATTGAAGACTCAACGCGGCGAGGCCGAAGTCTTGCGAGTCGAGCAGGCGCGTGAGTTGCTGCGCGACGAGCAGAGCGCGTTGCTTGAGTACGCCGTCGCGGACGAGCAAGTTTATCTGTTCGTCCTGACCAAAGGCGCGACCAACGCGCCGGTCGCCCTGCGCGCGCTGACGCTGCCCATCAAGCGTAGTGAGCTTGCGGCGCGCGTGGAAAAGTTTCGGCAGCGTTTAGCGAATCGTGATCTGGACTACGCAGCGATGGCAGCCGAGTTGTACAACCTCCTGCTCAAGCCTGCGGCTGAACAGTTGCGCAACAAAACGACGCTCGTCATCGTGCCGGACGGTATCCTTTGGGATTTGCCGTTTCAGGCTTTGCAACCCGCGCCGAATCACTATCTCGTCGAAGACTACGCGCTCTCCTACGCGCCCTCGTTGACCGTGCTGCGTGAAATGATGGCGAAGCGGCGTAAGCAAGAAAGCGACGCGCGGTCAATGCTGCTGGCAATCGGCAATCCTGCGCTGGGACAGCAGACCGTGGAGCGCGCCCGGACCGTGCTGATAAACGAACAACTCGCGCTGCTCCCGGAAGCCGAACGTCAGGTTAAGACGTTGGGTCAGTTATATGGACCCGGACACAGCACGGTCTATATCGGAGCCGAAGCGCGGGAAGACCGTGTGAAGGCGGAGGCCGGGCAGTATCGCATCCTCAACTGGCCACGCACGGTGTGCTCAACAATGCTAACCCGATGTATTCGCATGTCGTCTTGTCACAGTCGGCCGGCAACGGGAGCGAGGACGGCTTGCTAGAAGCATGGGAGATAATGAAGCTCGATCTCAAAGCCGACCTCGTCGTCTTGTCTGCGTGCGATACGGCGCGCGGGCACATCGGCGCGGGCGAAGGCGTGATCGGTCTGACGTGGGCCTTCTTTGTGGCCGGCAGCCCGACGACCGTCGTCAGCCAGTGGAGCGTTGAATCGGCGAGCACGACCGAGTTGATGTTGAACTTTCATCGCAGCCTGAAAGCGCCTGACAGTGGTTCGCTGTATGCGATGACCAAAGCGGAGGCGCTGCGACAGGCGCAGTTAAAGCTGCTACGCACGAAGCGTTATCAACACCCGTTCTTCTGGGCCGGTTTCGTGGTGGTGGGCGACGGAGGCTAGGACAAAGTTCGCGCGCGGGCTTACCGGAAGTGGCGCTACCGCGACGCCTTCTGAGCTTGGACGCTGCGCAAGAGACTCTTAGCGACGGAAGATTTAGGATTGGCGGCTACCAGTTTACGCAGCTCTCGCTCCGACTCGTCGAGTAAACCGGCGTCCGCGTAGGTCAAGCCCAAAACCAGATGCGAGCGCGCCTGACTATGCCGGACTTGCGCTAATGCTTCTGCTTTGGCGGCCTCGATGATTCTAAATCTTGCCTCCGGCGCGGCGGGCGGCGGCATTAACACCTCCGCGCCTTGCTTGCTCGCTCTGACTTGCCAGATGTAAGTACGACCACGCTCAAGCCGCACGTTCGCCGTCCATTTCGTTTCCGTCAGCGGAGCGCTGGCCGCGACCTTCTGCGCATCGAGATTGTAGATGGTCACGACGTAACTGTCAGCGCCTGCAATTGCGCGCCAGTGAAATGTCGGCGTGCGCGACTCAACCGCAGTCGCCACTGGATTCAACAGGCCATATTCTGAAGACCCAGCACCCATCAAGCGGCCCGTCTGCCCCTTGAGGTCGGCGATGAACGACGGGGCTTTGACGCGCCCGTTCTTGAGCGCTGCTGCTACCTCATTCTGAATTTGCATGGACGCCGATTCGAGGCCCGACAGCTTATCGTCGCTGCTCAAAGTGATGTGGTGACCACTATCGAGCAGTTCAGCCGCCGGGCGAACGTTGTTCTGCTCATCCGGTTGAGGAGTTGGATTCGTCGTCTCTGCCGCGGGCGGCGCGACGGGAGCATTGTTTGCGATGGTCGCCTCCTGCCGACCCGGCAGACCCGTCTGCGTCCGCGCTTCCTGCGCGGGTCTGCGCACATAGAGCATGACCAGCCAAACAACCAAGCCCACCAGCATGATCGCCGCGCCCACTTGCACAGGTATTCTGATTGCCGGCCATTGCCACCAAGCTGCCAATCGTCGCCAGAGACTTGGCGGCTTGCCCGGTGCATAGCTTGGGGCGGGGCAGGCGGCGAGCGCGGCCTTGATGGCCTGAAGGTCTTGCAATTCGGCCCGGCAGCTTTGGCAAAACTCCAAGTGGCTGTCGGCGAGTTCGCGCTCCACATCGCTCACTGCGTTATCGGCGTAATCGGCCAACTGCTGATATTCCAGATGCGAGTCTTCGCCTGCGCTTTCCCCCTGTAAGGCCGAAATTGCTTGCGCATACACTGCCGGGGATTGTTCGTCGTTGCACGCCTCAGCCCGGCACGAAGCACACTCTGCGAGGTGATCGTCCAAGGCCAGCAGTTCAGCCGGAGAAAGCTCGCGCTGGCGATAGCGCTCGATAACTTGTTCGGAAAGGTGTTGTGCCACGATTCAAGTCTGTCCGCCGCGAAGTGGCCGGACTTCATCCTTACATTTAGTTCGACGCAAATCGAATGCTGATCTTACCATTGCGAAATCCTCGGTCTTCACATTTGGCCCAAAGCCTTCCGGGTTCGTCGCCGTAACCGTTCCCGCGCGCACTTGCGCAGATTGACCACCTGCTGTCTCGTCACGCCGAGTGATTCCGCAATCGCTCTGTCTTCAAGCGGCAACTGATTCCATAAGGTCGCCAAGCTTTCAGCCGACAGCGAGAGCGCCGCGGCGATCTGGCGGAGCGAGGCAATTTGAATCAACGGCAGGAGCGCCAGCACTCCGCGCCCTTGAGCGTCTCGCAGACCCAGCAACAGCGCCACACGCTGGCGCAGTGGTAACTCGCAGATCTCGGCCCACAACTTCTCAAGGTGCGCACGTTGGTCCAGCTTCGTCTCAAGCCGATTGCCTGACGCGGCGTGTGCAGAACCATCTGGAATGTCGGCCTCGATGGAATTTGATCGTGATACTTGATCCTTGACGTGCCATAGTTCGGCTACCGCCGAGACCAAGTTGTCGAACTCGACCGGCTCGCCCGTGTACTCGAAGATGGCCGCAAGCAGATCGGGCGGATGCAACTTTTCGCCCGCCTGTTTCGCGCAGCGGTCAGACGCCCCCGGACGCTCGATGAACTCCCGCAGCTTCGACTGCGGGGCCGCTCTCTGCCCGTCTCGCCAGCGCGCAAAGCCGCAGAGCCAGACTCCGCCGCCGCCGCTTTCCCAAAGGGCAAAGCCTTCGTGATGCGTCAACACGTAACGAAGTTGGTTCTTGAGGCTGTGCCGGCGTGGGTACTTTTTCCGCAGGTATCCGTCGCAGGCGTGATAGGCCATGACCGCGATGTAGCCGCGAAAGTTCTCAATAGCTTGTTCGGTTAAATTGTATCTTAGCTCGCGCAAGCGCCGGAGCAGCTTCAACATAACCTCGCCGGCGAGATCGGCAGCTTCATCGTCCGTGAGATCACTGTTCGGGGAGTGCCCGATTCTTAATTTGCCATGGATGACTTCATGGATGATGGGCTGGGCTTTTTCGCAGATCAGTTTTTCAAGAACTGCGCTGGCGGCCCGCTCGTCACTCGCTTGCAGATAGGGCAACAAGACGACATCGTTCCGGGGCACTGATCCGACTCCGTCCATCACTATTCACACACACACGCGGCCAAAGATGCGCAAAAGATTATAACCGACTTCCTCCCGGCGCAACGGCGCAGCATATGGGGAGTGTTCTATAGTAATTATCTACTAGCCGCAGGTCATTAATCGTCAACGTAGCAACGCTTCGGCTAGTTATCAATATACAGGAGAAACTGTCTATTCTCCGTCAAGTAGATAATTACCTAAATCTTTAAGCCGATAATCAGGGGCACTGGGACATAGAAGAGGTAATACCTTGATAAGCTATCGGTATTAGAGGGTGTCTGAAAAGCCCTCTTCATCCTGTCTGTGCTACCGTCCGCGCCAACCTCCCAAGCATCAGCCGAACCATCGCTGCGTAGATAAAAGCTTCGCTCATCCTTCGATAGCGCCCAAGCCACGCGAACGTGCGCTCGACGACCCACCTGCGCGGCAGAGTCGTCCACTTAGGCATCGGCTCTGGCTCGACATCAATGGGATAGCGGCCCCCCTTCGACGGACGCTTGACGATCTCCACCGACCAACCTAACTGCTCTTTGATCCACTCGACGGCATGGCCGCGGTAGCCCATGTCGGCCCACACATGCTGCAAGCGAGGGAACGCGCCGACTAGCCTCTCCAAGAGCAACTGCGTGCTGTCGCGGTCAGTGATGTCTGCCGCGTGAACGTGAACCTTGAGCAACAAGCCTAACGTATCCACGAGAATGTGGCGCTTGCGACCGCCGACCTTCTTCGCCCGTCATAGCCGTGAACGCCGCCGCGCTCGGTGGTCTTCACCGACCGGCTGTCGATGATACAGGCGCTCGGCTGAGCCTCACGCCCGCCCAATTCTCGCAGGCGCTCGCGCAGGACTGAATGAATCTGCTCCCAGAGTCCCGCCTTTCTCCATGCCCGCTGATAATGATAGACGGTCTGCCACTTGGGGAACTCGTGCGGCAACAGTCGCCACGCACAGCCGCCTCGGAGGATGTAAAAGATCGCGTTTACGACCTCGCGCATATTTACGACCTCGCGCATATCGGTGGTGCGAGGCCGCCCACCAAGTTGAGCCGGCGGGATAAAAGGGGCGAGCAGCGCCCACTCTTTATTAGAAGTCATCCCGAAACCCTTTTGAGGGCGACCAAAGCACAAGCCAGATGAACGAGTGCTTCAAAGTTCTTGAGCTTTCGCTCGTCGCGCGCGACGAGCCGGCGGAAGTTTTGCAGCCGCGAGTTGGTGCGCTCGATGCTCCATCTGCGCTTATATCGCCTCAGCTTCCGCCCGTCCTGATGCGCGGCCACCCGGTTGTTCGAGCGCGCCGGGATGAGCGGCTCGACCTCGCGCTTCACCAAGAGCGCCCGCGCCGCGTTGCTAGCGTAGCCGCGGGCAGCGCTCAGCCGCTCCGGCTGGTGCGGGCGGCGCTTCTGCCCGCGCCGCCGCTTCACTTTGACCGCGTCGCGCGTGCGTTCGAGGAGCTTGACTTCCGCCGGGGAAGCCGCCGACACGCATACTCCGAGCGCAAGACCCGCGCCATCTGCCAGCACCATAAGCTTCGTCCCCTTGCCGCGTTTGGTCTTGCCCACACAGTCGCCCCCTTTTTAGCGGTGACGAACAGCCCGTCAACGAAGCATTCGTTCCAGCGGATTTTCTTCCGGTCATTGAGTTGGTCGAGGAAGGCGCGCCACAGGTCGAGCAACCCTCCCGACTCAGCCCACCGGCTCAGGCGGCGATGCCCCGCCGTCTTCGAGCCGTATCTTCCCGGCAACTCGCTCCAGGGCGCGCCCGGCCATAGAATCCAGAGGAGACCTTCAAAGCATCGGCGGTCAGCAAGGGGCGGGCGACCGCCGCGCGGGTTGCGCTTGCGTTTAGGAAGCTGCGCCTCGATGAGCTTCCACTGCTTATCGGTCACCGCTCGTCAAGTCATAGACTTGGTAAGCGATCGAAGCGAAACTACTTGTCAACCAGTTTCGGAATGACTTC
>Ga0209153_1000296_pt1 | contig 25969 bp, 19 predicted proteins | sample GraSoiAngelo_120_FD_185877 | JGI IMG/M metagenome (GOLD analysis project Ga0209153, IMG submission 185877) | Grasslands soil microbial communities from the Angelo Coastal Reserve, California, USA - 14_0919_09_20cm (SPAdes) (version 2) | ecosystem: Environmental > Terrestrial > Soil > Grasslands ...
GCGAACCAGGAGCGGGACGTTGGCGATGACGATATTTTGCTCGTCCAGAAAAATGAGATTGGTGGCTCCCGGAGCCAACGGCTCGAGAATGACCGAACGATTGTCGTGGGTATGAACGTCGACGACATTTGAATCGCCGATCAATACGGTCTCAAAGGCCCGATCGAGCACCAGTGACGATCCGAAACCGACTCTCAGATCGATCGTCTGGTCCTCTGCTCGGGCCGTGGCGATTGCGGCCAGGAGCAGCGTTGCCCCGAGGACAAGGGAACGAAGAATTGCGGTCATCGTAAATCCTCCGATGCTGTGGCACCAGCTTCCAGCAGCCCGTTCAATCGACCCTCTGTCGAGGCAACTCGTCACGTCGGGGTAAGCGAGGGGGCAATCACCATCCGTTTCCTGCTGAAGTTGGCGATGTCCTTTTCCGCGATGCCGAAATTATTCGCGAGCAGATGGCGGGGCGCCTTCGCTAGCCAGTCTGACAGGCTGCTTTCGTGGTAGGCAGCGTTGTCCAGCACGCCGACGATCTCGGCATCTTCCGGCCCGACGTTCTGGATCGAGTGTCCGCAATTGCGCGGAATGTAGGCGCACTCGCCCGGTGAAAGTTCGGCTACCGCGACGCGCTTGTCAGCCGCAAAAAGCGTGACCCTCGTTCGCCCCTTCAACACATAGTGCCACTCATTGGCATCGGTGTGCCAATGAGGTTCATGCATCGCGCCGCGCTTCAGTTTCAAGACCATCCCCGTCAGTGTCGTTGAGACCGGAAACTCCTTTGCCGAGGCGACATAGAGCGCGCCTCCGGGCGTGGAGACCTTGGGCTTTTGCGCCATCAGCGGGTAGCGATGACTTCGCCCGCGGTCGAGCTCGCGCGCCGCATGGGCCTGCGGACCATCCAACGGCAACACTTCGCCCTGCATGATGTAGGTTTCGGCCTTCGGGATCCGCGCAAGGGCTTCCGCCGATACGCCGAAGGCTTGCGAAAGCACCAGGGTGTCGTAACGGCTCATCCAGTCGCTGATGCCGAATGTGCCATGTTCCGAATAGAGCCCGTCGTCAAACGCGAGAATGGCGTGACACGGCGCCGCACCGAGGGTCTGAATCGAGTGGCCATGGCCTTTCGGGAAATACCACAGATCGCCCGGCCCGAGATTGACGACCTCGGCCTGGCCCTCGGCGTCGACCACCGCGACCTGGCAGTGTCCTTCGACGATGTACGCCCATTCGGCGGAATCATGCCAATGCATTTCGCGGGCACCGCCCGCGTTGAGAAACAGATGCGCGCCGGCAATATGGGTGGCAATCGGAAGCCCGCGCGTGGTGACTTCCCGCGCCCAGCCACCGGACGTGGCCTTGATAGGTCCCTTGTCGAGCGAAGCCGTGAAGACGACGGGGTCGCCGGACTTTCGCGGAATCGTTTTTAGGTAATCCGACGCCGGCGAAACATCATAGCCCGCGGCATGTCCATCGGGAGCGGCCGCGAAGGCCCGCGAGGTCGCAAGCGAGCCGGCACCAATCGCAAACGACTGAAGGAAGATACGGCGATCCGCTTCAAACATGATGCGCTCCGATCTTTCGTTGGCAGAAAAGGCTTTCGTTAGGCTGATAGCGCCGAATTCATCGCGCAAGTGTGAGATGCCCGACACTTCGTCAGGATATTCGTCGATCGTTCGGACCATCTCCCACGGTGGCGCGTGAGCCTCTGGCATGGTGCAGCGTCAAGCGGCATACTCTTAGGAGTCATCGACCAAGGGCGCCTGGCAAAGGGTGATATGCCCGCGCCGCAAGAGCAGTCTGCGACCTGGGGAGGCTTGCTTGAATAAGTTGCGGACGATGCTCGCCGGATTGTCGCTAGCGCTACTGCCAGCACTGGCCCCTGCCCAGGATTTTCCGATCAAAGCGATCAAGCTGATCGTGCCATTTCCGCCCGGCGGTCCGAACGACATCATCGCGCGCGTGGTCGGACAGCGCATGTCGGAGCTCGTCAAGCAACCGATCGTGATCGACAATCGCGGCGGACAGGCCGGCGTGTTGGGTACCGACGCGGTCGCGAAATCAAATCCTGACGGCTACACCATCGGCATTGTGAGCGCGAGCGCGCTCGCCATCAGCCCCACGATGGAACAAGTCGCCTACGACGTGGCCAAGGATTTCGCGCCGATCACGCTGGTCGTGACCGTGCCGGAGATGCTGGTGGTGGCGAGCAATGTTCCGGCAAGGAATATGGTTGAGCTCGTCGCGCTGGCAAAGGCGCAACCGGGCGAACTCAATTTTGCTTCCGCCGGCGTCGGCGGCCTGCCGCATCTGGCCGGTGAGCTGTTCAAGCTGACTGCGAAGATCGACATCGTGCACGTGCCTTATCGCGGCGCGGCACCGGCCATCAACGATCTGCTGGGACAGCAGGTGCAGATGACGTTCCTCGATCTGCCGGTACTCTTGCCGCACATCAAAGCCGGCACACTGCGGCCAATCGCGCTTGGCGCGCCTGCGCGCGCGCCGACCGCGCCCGATGTGCCGACCACGGCGGAAGTCGGCATGCCGGACCTTTTGATCGAAAACTGGTACGGCATGATCGCGCCGGCGGGAACGCCCGAGAAGATCGTCGCCATCTTGAACCGGCTGGCGAACCAGGCGATGGCCGACGCGAGCGTGCAACAGAAGCTCGCCGATCAGGGCCTGACGGTGGCCGGCGACACGCCGGAGCATTTTCGACACTTTATCGCCACCGAAACCAGGAAGTGGGCCGATGTGATCAAGCACGCCGGCGTCGAGACGACGAAGTGAAGGTTCAGCGCTGCGCGGCACCTCGCAGATGCTCCACCAATTGCTTGGCCGGCCGCGGCAGCGCTTTGAAGCTGCGGGCGCAGATCACCAGCTTGCGGTTGGCCCAGGAATCGCGGATCCGAATCATCACGATCGGCAGCGACCGCGCGCAGCGCCTGGCGGCTGCTTCCGGCACCACGGCGACGCCGACGTCGGCCGCCACCATCTGGCAGATCGCATCGAAATCCCGCAACCGGGCACGGAAACGCAGGCGCATGCCGAGCCGGGCCGCGTGCTTCGATATATGCATCTGCAGCGCGGTCGAGGTCGTCAATCCGACGAAGTCGAAGGCGGCCACATCGGCAAAATCGATCTGGCGGCGGCCACCGAGCGGCCCGCGCTTTGCCGTCACCAGCGTCAAGCGATCCTCGCTGAACAGAAATCGCTCGACATTGTCGGGCAAGGCATGCTCGGCGGCAAAGCCGAGATCGGCGGAACCTGCCGCGATCGCATTGGCAATATCGGCGCTTTCGCGCTCCTCGACATCGACGTTGATATCGGAGTGCTCGCGCAGGAACGCAGCCAGCGCTTTCGGCAAATGCTCCGACAGTCCCGACGTATTGGCGAGCAGGTGGACGCTGGCCCGCACGCCGCTGGCGAAACCGGCGAGATCGCCGCGCATCGCCTCCACATTGTGCATGACGATCCTGGCGTGATCGAGCAGGCTTTCGCCGGCCGCGGTGAGCTCGACGCCGCGCCGGCCGCGTTTGAGAAGCGCGACGCCGAGCGCTTGCTCGAGGCCCTTGATCCGCGCGCTGGCGGAGGCGAGCGCAAGATGCGCGCGGTCGGCGCCGCGCGTGATGCTGCGTTGATCGGAAACGGCGATGAACAATTGAAGATCAATCAGATCGAACCGCATGATGCTTTCCCAGAGCAAGATTGCCGTCATTGCGAGCGAAGCGAAGCAATCCACCTGGCAATAAGAAGGTCTGGATTGCTTCGTTGCTGCGCTCCTCGCAATGACGAGTAGCCTTCGTTCTCTACGAAGGCTGCCTCCGTAACCTCCAGATTGTGCCGGTTGGGCGGATCAGTCAATCTCTCAGACATGTTCGATCCATTTCTGCTGCTGATCGCGTGCGCCTTCCTGCTGGCGGGTTTCGTTAAAGGGGTGATCGGGCTCGGCCTGCCGACGGTGTCGATGGGGCTGCTCGTGGTGACGATGCCGCCGGCGCAGGCGCTGGCAATCGTTATCGTGCCGGCCGTCGTCACCAACATCTGGCAGACCTTTGTGGGTCCTTACCTGCGCGACATCCTCCGGCGCTTATGGCCGCTGATGGTCGGCACCGCCATCGGCATCTGGCTGAACGCGGGATCGCTGACCGGTGCCTATTCGCGCTATAGCGCCGTCGCGCTTGGGCTGTTGCTGGTAGTCTATGCGATCATGGGCTTAAGCAAATTCCGCTTCTCCGTCGGTCGCCGGGACGAGAAATGGATCGGCGGCCTCGTCGGCCTCATCACCGGCGTGATTTCGGCTGCGACCGGCGTGCAGGTGATCCCGTCGATGCCATTCATGCAGGCGATCGGCATGGAAAAGGATGAATTGGTGCAGGCACTCGGGGTCTTCTTCACGGTGGCGACGCTGGGGCTCACCATCAACCTTACGGCTTCCGGACTATTGACGGCGACCACAGCCCTGCCCGGCGCGGTGGCGATGGCCTGCTCCTTTACCGGGATGTTCATCGGCCAGGCCGTGCGCACGCGGATGCCGGCCGAAGCCTTTCGCCGCTGGTTCTTGATCGCGATGATTTTCCTCGGGCTCTATCTCTCAGGCAGCGCGATCTACAAGCTCGCGCACGCCTGAAACCACTTCAGCCAAACAGCGGCGTGCCCGGCACGAAGGCGTCGAACGCCGCCCAGAATTGGGCGCGGTAGCGGTCCTGCTCCTGGAGGATCTCGTGCTTGGAACCGGCGATCACGAGATGCGATCCGGCGCGCAAGTGATAGGCGAACTCCTCGATCGCCGAGGTCGAGACGATGGCGTCGTTGGAGGCTGCCAGCATAAGGATCGGCTGGCGGATCTCGGAAGGGTAGTCGATGGCACGAAAGCCGTGCATGGCGCGAAACGCAGTATCGGCCCAGGCGACCGTGGGCGAGGCGATCCCCAGCGTCGGGTCTTCCTCCAGGATCGCGGCATTGCGGGCGTAGCGCACGGGATCGCTGGTCAGGGGATTGTTGATAAAGGACTGTGCGCCGACCAGTTGGTCGCTGCCGCCGGGCACATAGCGGCTGCCCTGGCCTGACAGCCGCATCACCCGCAGCAGCGCGCGCACCGGAAACGACGTGCTGCGCCCTGGCAGATCGATCATCGGCGCCGACAGCACCATGCGGTCGAACCACCGTTTTCCCGCATGTGCGAGCCGCAGCATCACGGCGCCGCCCATCGAATGGGCGAGCGCAAAATGCGGCGGCGGGCAATCCGGCAGCACCACCTGCTGCACGAAGGTTTCGACGTCGACTTCGAAATCAGAGAAGTCGCGCACATAGCCCTTGCGCGGATCGCGCAGGCGCCGCGACGAGTGGCCCTGGCCGCGCCAGTCGATCATCGCCACCGCAAAGCCGCGGTCGCGCAGGTCGCGTACCGTCTCGAAATATTTCTCGATCTGCTCAGCGCGCCCGGTGAAGACGCAGACCGTGCCCTTGCGGCCCGCCGGCGGCGCCCAGCGCGCGAAACGTAACTCCGCGCCGTCGGGCGTCTTGATGGTTCCGGTGACGACGTCTTCCGGAACCGGATTGGCGGGAATAGAGACGAGCGTCATGGATGGAACCGGGCCAGGCAAATCGGGCTGGGAATCAAGGGTGGGCAACGGGCAAAACGTCAAAAAGGCAATCATTCCGCCCTCTTGAACGCGATCTGGGCTTTTCCCATATCACTTTCGTGCAGGCCGCCACCAGTGTTTCGGAACCGAAGCACAAGGCTGCACACAGACTAAGCCCGGCCCGATGGCGGGCGGGTCACCTTTAACAGTCGCTCAATGGAGGACTACTATGCGTACCTACGACCTTACTCCGTTTTATCGTTCCACCGTCGGCTTCGACCGGCTCTTTTCCCTGCTCGACCAGGCGGCTTCCGACGGCAGCCCCGGCTATCCCCCTTACAATATCGAGCGGACCGGCGAGAACGCCTACCGCATCAGCGTCGCGGTATCGGGCTTCTCTCAGGGCGAGCTTTCGATCGTCGCGAAGGAGAACACGCTGACGATCAAGGGCGAGAAGACCGCCAATGAGAACGGCAAGGACAAGTCCGAAGTGCTGTACCGCGGCATCGCCGCGCGCACCTTCGAGCGGGCCTTCCAGCTTGCCGATTTCGTGCAGGTGAAGAACGCCTCGCTTGAGAATGGCCTGCTCCACGTCGATCTCGTCCGCGAGATCCCCGAGGCCAAGAAACCCCGCAGCATTCCAATCGCCTCGGGCGAGAAGGCGGCCCAAGTGGTTGACGGCTCGGCCGGCAAGGTTGCGGCCTAACGCGATCCAATCCTCGGCAAACCATTGCTGAGCGCGAAAACGCCCCGGACAAACCGGGGCGTTTTTTGCGCCGTCATTCCGGGCTGGCTTGCTTCGCCCGTGCCCGAATGACGGCGCTATTTATTTAGTGGATCCCAAGCGGCGCCTCCGCCTCACTCCAGTCCCTGCACCTTCGGCATTTCCTGGGTCGGCTGGATGGTGGGTGCCGGCTTGGCCTGAGCGACGGTGGGCGAAGCGACGGGCGGTGGCGCGGCCGGCGCGTCAGCCGGCTTCGCCTGCACAGCGGCCGACTGCTGCATCGGCTGTGGCGCCGGCTTGACCGCCAACTCCGCCGGTTTCGCTGCGGGAACCGGCACCGCGCGGCTTGCGATGCGCGGAATGGAGGCTGGCGGCCGCGGCGCGCCTCTGACATTGGTCGCCGCCGGCAACGCTCCCGCACCTACCGCATCATAAGACCCCGGACCTGCCGCGCTATAAGGCACTGGGCTCGCCGCGCCATAGGGCGCGGGGCCGGACCGATCATAGCTTGACGGACCATACGGGCCCCGACCTGGCGAACCATAGCGCGGCGGATAATCCTCGTCATAATAGCCGCCCGTCCGGAACGCGGGCGTGAAGCGGATGATCCGGCCGTCGCGCGCGTCGATCATCAGCCTTCCGTCTTCGCCGGAGCGATCGAGGACCGCGATCACGTAGACGTAACCGCGCTGGTGCGGAATTCCGAGCGGCGAAAAGCCGTTCTCGCGAACGATTGTGTAGACCTCCAGGGGCGGCAACAACGCCGGCCCGTAGCGCGTCACCGGCGCCTCCGGCGGTAGCCCCGCATAGGGCGCGGGCGGCGGCATCGTCGTATAGGGACCTTCGACATCTGACGCTGCCTGATAGTGCGCCTTCCCGACATCATTGGGCGCCAGCATTTGAGCATTCGCGGCTGACGCCGCGAGAACCAGCCCGGCCGAAACGGCCCATCCTGTGAACAGCTTCATCGCCATCGCTCCTGTAAGACCCCATCGCGGGAGCATTTCGCGCTCCCGCTTGCCTGCGGTCCCGGGCAGACCTTCACGTCGGAATTCGGCGGTCCTTGGGCCGGATCGCGGCGCCGCTGCCTCAAATCCGCCAAGCAGCCGCTGCGCAGCAATCGAAACGGCGACTTTCACGCGCTTGTGTGATAGAGAAAAGTTTGGCATGTTCGGGGCTAGGACAGTATCACTGTCTCAATTTTCGAGACGATCCCGGCACGGGGATTGCAACGAATAGCGGGCGCTTTCGGCCCCGAGAAGGTGCAGGCGGGGCGGTCTTACGGGACGCTAGCCTGAATTTATGAAAATGCGGCTCGCTGTAGGACGAGCGGTGGCCCGGTGGGTGCCGCGGAACGCCCAAGGTGCGCCAAAGATGACGGTCCGGGTCATGACATTCGCGTTCGCCGCGATTTCTTTTGCGAATGGTAGAACCGGAGGGACACTAGAACATATAGGACGTAGTGCGGTTTTGGATTTGACGCTCGCGATCGCGGCTCGCGGGAATAGGCGAGCGGGGCGGAATGTCAAATCCACCGCATTGGTGGGATGAGAGGACGCAAAATGAGCGGTTCCGAATTCGAGCGCGAAAACATCGTGGCAGATGCACTGTCGGCGACGGCGGCCTCGAAACCGGCCGCCCCTTCGCATGAGGTGCCGGCGCGCGAGCATGACTGGCGCCCCCCGGCCGAAGGCCTCTACGATCTTTCGCTGGAGAAGGATTCCTGCGGCGTCGGCTTCATCGCCAACATCAAGGGCAAGAAGTCGCACCAGATCGTCGCGGACGCGCTCAACATCCTCTGCAATCTCGAGCATCGCGGCGCGGTCGGCGCCGATCCGCGCGCCGGTGACGGCGCCGGCATCCTGGTGCAGATTCCGCACGCCTTCTTCGTCCGCAAGGCGGCCGAAATCGGCTTCCAGCTCCCGAAGCCCGGCGAATACGCCATCGGTGCGACGTTCATGCCGAAGGAAACGGCGTGGCGTAACGTCATCAAAAGCATCATCGCCGAACAGATCAAGGCGGAGGGCCTGATGCTGCTCGGCTGGCGGGACGTGCCGACCAACAATTCTTCGCTCGGCGAAACCGTGAAGCCGACCGAGCCCACGCATATGCAGGTGTTCATCGCCCGTAATGGCGCGGCCAGGACCGACGATGAATTCGAGCGAAAGCTCTACATCCTGCGCAAGTCGATCTCGCAGGCGATCTATCAGCGCCGTGATCGCGGGCTCGCCGGCTATTATCCGGTCTCGATGTCGTGCCGCACCGTCATCTACAAGGGCATGTTCCTCGCCGACCAGCTCGGCAAGTATTATCCCGACCTTCATGAGCCGGATTTTGCGAGCGCCTTGGCGCTGGTGCATCAGCGCTTCTCGACCAACACCTTCCCGACCTGGTCGCTGGCGCATCCCTACCGGATGATCGCGCATAACGGCGAGATCAACACGCTCCGCGGCAACGTCAACTGGATGGCGGCGCGGCAGGCCTCGGTGAGTTCAGACCTCTACGGCAAGGACATCAGCCGGCTGTGGCCGATCTCCTATGAGGGACAAAGCGACACCGCCTGCTTCGACAACGCGCTCGAATTTCTGGTGCAGGGCGGCTACTCGCTGCCGCATGCCGTGATGATGATGATTCCGGAGGCCTGGGCCGGCAATCCCCTGATGGATGAAGAGCGCCGCGCCTTTTACGAATATCACGCGGCCATGATGGAGCCGTGGGACGGCCCTGCCGCGATCGCCTTTACCGACGGCCGCCAGATCGGCGCGACGCTCGACCGCAACGGCCTGCGTCCGGCGCGCTATCTGGTGACCAGGGACGACCGCATCGTGATGGCGTCCGAAATGGGCGTGCTGAAGATCCCGGAGGAGCAGATCGTCACCAAGTGGCGGTTGCAGCCCGGCAAGATGCTCTTGGTCGATCTCGAACAGGGCCGGCTCATTCCGGACGACGAGATCAAGGCGCAGCTCGCCAACAGCCATCCCTATAGTGAATGGCTCGACCGCACCCAGCTCGTGCTGGAAGAACTCCCCGATGCCCCCGCCAAGGCCATCCGCTCCAACTTGCCGCTGTTGGACCGGCAGCAGGCATTCGGCTACAGCCAGGAAGACATCAACATCCTGATGACGCCGATGGCGGCCACCGGCGAGGAAGCCGCGGGCTCGATGGGCAACGACACGCCGATTTCGGCGCTGTCGGATCGGCCGAAGCAGCTCTTCACCTATTTCAAGCAGAACTTCGCGCAGGTGACCAACCCGCCGATCGATCCGATCCGCGAGGAGCTCGTAATGAGCCTCGTCTCGATCATCGGGCCACGGCCGAACCTGTTCGACCTGCAGGGTCTTGCCGACACCAAGCGCCTCGAGGTGCGCCAGCCGATCCTGACCGACGCGGACCTGGAGAAGATCCGCTCGATCTCCGACGTCGCCGACACGCATTTCAAGTCGCGCACGCTGGACACCACGTTCCATGCCGGCTTCGGTGCATCGGGCATGGAACAGGTGCTCGACGAGCTATGCGCGCGCGCCGAAGGCGCGGTGCGCGAGGGCGTCAACATCATCATCCTGTCCGACCGCATGGTCGGCACCGACCGGATTCCGATCCCCTCGCTGCTCGCCTGCGCCGCCGTGCATCATCATTTGATCCGCACCGGCTTGCGAACCTCGGTCGGTCTTGTGATCGAATCCGGCGAGCCGCGCGAAGTGCATCATTTCGCGTGCCTTGCCGGTTACGGCGCCGAAGCGATCAATCCCTATCTCGCCTTCGAGACCATCATCGCGTTCAAGGACCGCCTGCCCGGCTCGCTCGACGATTACGAGATCGTCAAGCGCTACATCAAGTCGATCGGCAAGGGCCTGTTGAAGGTGATGTCGAAGATGGGGATTTCGACCTATCAGTCTTATTGCGGCGCGCAGATTTTTGACGCCGTCGGGCTGAAGGCGGATTTCGTCGCCAAATATTTTGTCGGCACCCACACCCGCATCGAGGGCGTGGGCTTGGCCGAGATCGCGGAAGAAACCACGCGCCGCCATGCCGACGCGTTCGGCGATGCGCTGGTCTACAAGGGCGCGCTCGATGTCGGCGGCGAATATGCCTATCGCACCCGCGGCGAGGACCACGCCTGGACCGCGGAATCCGTCTCGACGCTGCAGCATGCCGTGCGCGGCAACTCGCTCGAGCGCTACAAGGCGTTCGCGAAAATCCTCAACGAGCAATCCGAGCGGCTATTGACCTTGCGCGGCATGTTCCGGATCAAGACCGCCGAGGACGAAAAGCGCAAGCCGGTGCCGCTTTCGCAGGTCGAGCCGGCCAAGGAAATCGTCAAGCGGTTTGCCACCGGCGCGATGAGCTTCGGCTCGATCTCGCGCGAGGCACACACCACGCTTGCGATCGCCATGAACCGGATCGGCGGCAAGTCCAACACCGGCGAAGGCGGCGAGGAAGCCGATCGCTTCAAGCCGTTGGCGAACGGCGATTCGATGCGCTCGGCGATCAAGCAGGTCGCCTCGGGGCGCTTCGGCGTGACCACCGAATACCTCGTCAACTCCGACATGATGCAGATCAAGATGGCGCAGGGCGCCAAGCCCGGCGAAGGCGGACAACTGCCCGGCCACAAGGTCGATGCCGTGATCGCGCGGGTGCGGCATTCGACGCCCGGCGTCGGGCTGATCTCGCCGCCGCCGCACCACGATATCTATTCGATCGAGGACCTGGCGCAGCTGATCTACGACCTCAAGAACGTCAATCCGGACGGCCTGGTCTCGGTCAAGCTCGTCTCCGAGATCGGCGTCGGCACGGTGGCCGCCGGTGTTGCCAAGGCACGTGCCGATCATGTCACCATCGCGGGCTTCGAGGGCGGCACCGGCGCCTCGCCGCTGACCTCGATCAAGCACGCCGGCTCGCCGTGGGAGATCGGCCTTGCCGAAACCCACCAGACGCTGGTGCGCGAGCGGTTGCGCAGCCGCATCCTGGTGCAGGTCGACGGCGGCTTCCGCACCGGGCGCGACGTCGTGATCGGCGCGCTGTTGGGGGCTGACGAATTCGGCTTTGCCACCGCGCCCCTGATCGCGGCCGGTTGCATCATGATGCGCAAATGCCATCTCAACACCTGCCCGGTCGGGGTCGCCACGCAGGATCCGGTGCTGCGCAAGCGCTTCACCGGGCAGCCCGAGCACGTCATCAATTACTTCTTCTTCGTCGCCGAGGAAGTACGCGAGATCATGGCGAGCCTCGGCTACCGCACCTTCAACGAGATGATCGGCCAGACCCAGATGCTCGACCAGTCGACGCTGGTGGCACATTGGAAGGCCAAGGGGCTCGACTTCTCAAAGCTGTTCGTCCGCCAGAAGGAACTCGCGGGCCAGAAGATCTATCGTGCCGAGCCGCAGAACCATCATCTGGAAGCAGTCCTCGACCGCAAGCTGATCGAGAAGGCGCAAGCAGCGCTCGATCGCGGCGCCCCGGTCAAGATCGACATCGAGATCAACAACACCGACCGTTCCGCCGGCGCGATGCTGTCGGGGGCGGTGGCGAAGATCTATGGCCACGCCGGACTGCCGCACGATACCATTCAGGTCAACCTCAAGGGCACTGCGGGCCAGGCGTTCGGCGCGTGGCTGGCGCGCGGCATCACCTTCGATCTCGAAGGCGAAGGCAACGACTATGTCGGCAAGGGCCTTTCCGGCGGCCGCATTATCGTCAAGCCGCCGCACAATTCGGGCATCGTGCCGGAAGAGTCGATCATCGTCGGCAATACCGTGATGTATGGCGCGATCGAGGGCGAATGCTATTTCCGCGGCATCGCCGGCGAGCGCTTCGCGGTGCGCAACTCCGGTGCGATCGCGGTCGTCGAGGGCGCCGGGGACCATTGCTGCGAATACATGACCGGCGGCATCGTGGTGGTGCTCGGCAAGACCGGACGCAATTTCGCGGCCGGCATGTCGGGCGGTATCGCCTATGTGCTGGACGAGGCCGGCGACTTCGAAAAGCTGTGCAACCTGTCGATGGTCGAACTCGAACCCGTGCTGTCTGAAGAGATGATCAACGAGACTGCCTACCATGCCTCGGGCGATCTCGAAGCGCATGGCCGGGTCGACGTATTCCAGAACCTGCTCGATTCCGACGTCGAGCGGCTGCACATCCTGATCACACGCCACGCCAAGTTGACCGGCTCCAGGCGCGCCGCCGACATTCTTGCGAACTGGAAGAGCTACGTGCTGAAATTCCGCAAGGTGATGCCGGTGGAATACCGCCGCGCGCTGAAGGAATTGAAGGCGAATGCGGACGCCGAACCGAAAATCGCGATCGGGGCGTGACAAGGGATATTCGAAACCGTCATTGCGAGCGCAGCGAAGCAATCCAGCTAGCGGCAGAATGGATTGCTTCGTCGGGGAGTTTATCATCGGGCCCGCCAACGGCGGGACCCGTTGGCTCCTCGCAATGACGAGGAGAGTGGCGGAAGTGCATAGCAAAGCAAAGTTGCAGGGGCTTCAGGTTTAATGGGCAAGGTTACAGGTTTTCTGGAAATCGAGCGGCACGATCGCAAGTACGCGCCGGTTGCCGAGCGCGTAAAGCACTTCCACGAATTCGTCATTCCGCTGACGGAGAAGGAAACGCGCGACCAGGCCGCTCGCTGCATGAACTGCGGCATTCCTTATTGCCATGGCACCGGCTCGGTGGCGCCGGGCACGCCGGGCTGCCCGGTCAACAACCAGATCCCGGATTTCAACGACCTGGTCTATCAGGGCAATTGGGAAGAAGCCTCGCGCAACCTGCACTCGACCAATAATTTCCCGGAATTCACCGGACGGATTTGCCCGGCGCCGTGCGAAGCGTCCTGCACCCTCAACATCGACGACAATCCGGTCACCATCAAAACCATCGAATGCGCGATCGTCGATCGCGCCTGGGAAAACGGCTGGGTCAAGCCGGAGATCGCGCTGGTCAAGACCGGCAAGAGCGTCGCGGTGATCGGCTCGGGCCCGGCCGGCATGGCCTGCGCGCAGCAGCTCGCGCGCGCCGGCCATGACGTGCATCTGTTCGAGAAATACGCCAAGGCCGGCGGGCTGCTCCGTTACGGCATTCCCGACTTCAAGATGGAAAAGCTCGTCATCGACCGCCGCGTGGCGCAGATGGAGGCCGAGGGCGTCACCTTCCATTATGGCGCCCATGTCGGCGGCTCTTCGCCGGAGGCGATCGATCCGCGCGAGATGCTCAACCAATATGACGCGCTGGCTTTGACCGGCGGCGCCGAAGCGCCGCGCGACCTCGTGATCCCCGGCCGCGATCTCGACGGCATCCACTTCGCAATGGACTTCCTGCCGCAGCAGAATCGCCGCGTTTCCAGCGAGCCGCTTGGCAACGTTTCCGAGATTCTCGCGACCGGCAAGCATGTGGTCGTGATCGGCGGCGGCGACACCGGGTCGGATTGCATCGGCACCTCGTTCCGGCAAGGCGCCAAATCGGTGACCCAGCTCGAGATCATGCCGGCGCCGCCGGAGCGCGAGAACAAGGGCGTGAGCTGGCCGAACTGGCCCTTGAAGATGCGCACGTCCTCGAGCCAGGCCGAGGGCGCGAAGCGCGAATATGCGGTGCTGACGCAGAAATTCTCGGGCGAGAACGGCAAGGTCGCAAAACTGCATTGCGTGCAAGTCGACGACAAGTTCAAACCGCTCGCCGGCACCGAATTCGAGCTCGAGGCGCAGCTCGTGCTGCTCGCCATGGGTTTTGTGCATCCGGTGCACGAGGGCCTGTTGAAGACGCTCGGCGTCGATCTCGACCAGCGCGGCAACGTGCGGGCCAACATGGCCGACTATCAGACCTCGCGGCCGAACGTGTTCGCCGCTGGCGACATGCGCCGCGGCCAGTCCCTCGTGGTGTGGGCGATCCGCGAAGGCCGCCTCTGCGCGCGGGCCATCGATCAGTTTTTGATGGGGAAGACGGATTTGCCAAGGTAGGCACTTGTCGTCACCCGCGAAGGCGGGTGATCCAGTAAACACTGGCGTTACCGATCAGTTCGAGAGGCCGCGGCGTACTGGATGCCCCGCCTGCACGGGCATGACAACATCGGCCTAGTTCTGCACCCTCACCCCCAGCATCGCCACCGTCGCGTTCGAGCTCGACAGCGGCACGTTGGAATCGAGGATGTCGTGGCGCAGCGTGCCCTTGATCCAGACGTTGCGGTTCAATTTGAAGATTAGATCGCCTTCGAGCGAGTAGGTCTGGTCCTTGCGGTTGTCGCCCTGGTAGTCGTACGTGCCGTAGGTGAATTTGCCTACGGCCGCGAGCCAGCGGCGGAAGTCGTGATCAACCTCGAAGGTATAGGTGTGCACCAGCACGCCCGAGGTCAGCGGCAGCGTGGTCTCCGCGATCTGCGTGTCCGAATAGAATTTCGCCGTGGTGAGCGGCGTCGCGGTCCAGATCAGCGAAGCCGTGGTCAAGAGACCTTCCAGGCGGTTGAGCCTGGGGTCGATATAATTGCGCGCAGCATAGCCGATCGCGATTTCGCCGGTCAGAAGCCGCGTGAACTCAAAGGACGTGCCACCCTTGACATAACCGCCGGTTGAATCGCGCTGAAAGCCGCTGCGGTCGAATTGCTGGTCGTGCACGCGGGTATCGCCCTCGGCCTCCACGAACGACTTCACGCCCGGCGTCAGCTCATAGCTGACGCGGCCGACGCCGCCATATTGGCTGAAGTTGCGGTCGTCGTTCGAGGCCGTAGAGCCATCGGTGAGCCTGGAGTTGGTGTAATCGGTGCGGTCGACGGTGGCGCCGGCGGATACCTGCAGGCGGTTGAAGCTCTGGTCGAAGCCGAGCGTGCCGCCGAGCGTCGTATAGATCGGATATCTCGCAAGGCCCGCCTGCACATTCGGGCTGCCGGGATTGTCGGTTGAGACGCGCAGACGCACCTGCGCCGCGAGATGCGTATCCCCCGTGACATCGAGGCGGCCATCGACGTGGCCGGTGAAATCCGGCCGGTCTACATCGGTCGGCGCCGAGTTGGGCGCGCCGTCGACCGTAATCGGCAAATGCCCGCCATAGCCGGTGAAGGAGCCGCGGAGATCAGCGACCAGCGCGTGGCGTTCCCAGTCCGAGACCGCGAGAAACTCCGGCGCGACCACATAGACCGGCAATCCACGCGGCTCAAAGGTACGGCCGGGATTGGTATCGTAGCCGCCGGAGAGCTCGACCGCCGACTTGATCAGGAAACCGCCGGCGTAATCGCCGACCGCACCGAACGGATCGTCGTCGAGCTTGAGCCGCTTGCGCGGCGGCTGGCCTGTGACCGTGCCGGCCATCGCCGGCGGCAGCGGCGCTTTGTTGGCGCTCTCCGACGGCGGGATCGACAGCCGCAATTGTCCGCCGGCGTTGACCGGTGGCGGCGTGCCGGGACCGGGCGGCGGCTTTGGCCTGGCCTGACCCGGATAGAACTTCGGCTGCTTGCGCTTGCGGTTGAGCGAATCGTAGCCGGAATCCTTGGCGCCGCTGGCGGCGGGCAGGCCGTAAGTTGGCATCCGGCCGATCCGCGATGGCGCAGGCCCGTTGCGCTGGCTGTCGCTGGGATCGCCTTCCGCGTCGCCGGTATCGCCGGCTGTCTTGGTGTCCGCGGTCTTGCGGAGCGGCGAATCCTGCGGCGCGACGAAGCTGCCGCGGACCGGGTTGAACAGGTCGGCCGTGACGGTCTGGGCCTGCGCGGGTGCCGCATCGAGCGCGACCAGCGCAAGGCATGGCAACAGCGCGCGCAACATGGTTGCGCGCTTTTCGCGGCCCTCGCCTGGACCCGACGTCACGATTGAACTACCCCAGCGAATTCATCTACTTAGTCGGACGGTTCCAGCCGCGCTTCAGACCGACCGTGCGGAAAACGTCGTTAATGGAGTTAAAACAATTATGGTTAATGAGCCGTTGCAGGCCGCAGCGCGCGTCGCGCCGCAAGAAGGGCCGTGCTAAGAAGGCCCATCCTCCCTGGAACCAGATATGGCCAATCCGAAACCGCTGACGGCACCATTATCCGCCACCGAAGACGCCAATGCCGCCATTCAATCGGCCTTGCGCACGCTCGATGCCGGGGTTGCCGGCGTCAGCGCGATCGCGACCGCCCTGCAAGGCCCGCTCGGGCCGGCCTTTACCGAGGCCGTCGAGATCATCCGGCAGGCCAAAGGCCGCGTCATCGTCACCGGGCTCGGCAAATCCGGCCATGTGGCGCGCAAGATCGCAGCGACGCTCGCCTCCACCGGCACGCCGGCCTTCTTCGTGCACGCCGCGGAGGCGAGCCACGGCGACCTCGGCATGATCACGGCGGACGACGTCATCATCGCGTTGTCGTGGTCCGGCGAGCAGCCGGAAATGAAGAATCTCGTGCACTATTCGAAACGCTTCGCGATCCCGATGATCGCCGTGACGTCCAATGCGACCTCCCCGCTCGGCGAGGCCGCGCAGATCGTGCTCGAATTGCCCAAGGCCCGCGAGGCCTGCCCGCACAATCTGGCGCCGACCACCTCGTCGCTGATGCAGGCTGCAATCGGCGATGCGCTCGCGATCGCGCTGCTCGAAGGCCGCGGATTTACCGCGCTGGAATTCGCCAATTTCCATCCCGGCGGCAAACTCGGCGCGATGCTGAAATTCGTCCGCGACATCATGCATGCCGGGGATGCCATCCCGATCAAGCCGCTCGGCACGAAGATGGCGGACGCGCTGGTGGAAATGTCGTCGAAGGGATTCGGCTGCGTCTGCATCGTGGACGATAGCGGCGAAATCGCCGGCATCATCACCGACGGCGATTTGCGCCGTCACATGGGCCCCGACCTGATGGCGGCCCGTGTCGAAGACGTCATGACCAGGGATCCCAGGACGATCGCCCCCGGCATGCTTGCGAGCGAAATCATGCGGGAGAGCGTCACGGCGTCGAAGCCTGCGGTGATGGTGCTGATCGTCGCCGAGGGCAGGAAACCCGTCGGCATCGTTCACGTGCATGACGTATTGCGCGCCGGCGTGGCGTGACGGCTGAGGCGTCACTTGGGAAACCGCGCCGCCTTTGGCTCGAGCGCCAGATCAAGCCCGTTGGCGAGATAGGACACGGTGCGATAGAAGCCGCACAGCAGGATGATCTCGAAGATCTTGGCGTCGTCATAATGCTCCGATAGCGCGCCGAATTCAGCATCGCTCGTGGTCGCACGGTGATGCAGCGCATCGACGGCCGCAATCAGCGCTCTTTCAGCCGCGGACCAGCACGGCGCATCGGCGCCGTCAAGCACCGTGGCGCGGACTTGCTCCTCGGTCAGATGCGCCGCTTCCGCGAAGGTCGCGACATGCACGCCCCATTCGTACTCGCAATTCGTTAGGGCGCAGGTGCGGTCGATGACGATCTCGCGCTCTCTAATGGAGAGCGGACCGCGGTCGAGCAGGCTGCCGGCGCGGAATTTCTCCCAGGCGCGCGGATTGCCCGCCATGACGCGGAACAGCAACAGCGGCGGCGCGCCGCGCATGATCCGGTCGAACTGCCCGGCAATCTCCTGTTCATAAGGCGGCTCAAGCGGCGCGATGCGTGACATGACGAACTCCCGTGCTGCAATTCAGTAGCGATTTGATCTCACGCCACAGCCACCACGAGACTGGCGCCGTCGGCCCGCACAATCTTGACCCGGCTTCCGGCCGGCGCATCCGGACCGGCGACACGCCAGATCGTATCGTCGATCCGCACCGTCCCCGATCCGTCGATGATCGGCTTTTCCAGCGTGAAAACGCGACCGACCAGCGCGTCCGCGCGCTTGTTGAGGAACGGATTGCTCGCGCTCGCGCCGGCATTGCCCCAGGCGAGCCGCCGCCACAGCGGCACCGCGGCCGCGGCGAATACGGCGAACATCAAAAGCTGCGCCTGCCAGGACGGATGGATCACGAACGACACGAGGCCAACCAGCAGCGCCGCCAATCCGAGCCAGAACAGGAAGACGCCGGGTGCGGCCAATTCCAGCGCCATCAGGATGAAGCCGAAGATCAGCCAGTTCCAAGTGCCCAGGGTGACAAACGTCTCGGTCATGACAACCTCCTCGTTTTCGTTATTGCGGCGTGACCGGCGGCGGGCTCGCCCCGGCACTCGGCACCGACGAACGGCGCGCGGCGGCAATGGCGGAAGCCGCGCTCTCGCCAAAGGTCGCCTTCGCAATCTCGCCGATACCAGCGAGCGAGCCCAGCATGCTCATGGCTTCGACCGGCAGCATGATGACCTTCTGGTTCGGCGATTCCGCAAATAACCCAAACGCCTTGATGTATTTGTCGGCGATAAAATAATTCAGCGCGGCGACGTCGCCTTGCGCGATAGCTTGGCTGACCATCTGCGTCGCCTTGGCTTCCGCTTCCGCGGAGCGCTCGCGCGCCTCGGCATCGCGGAACGCGGCTTCGCGGCGGCCTTCGGCCTGCAGGATCTGGCCCTGCTTGGCACCTTCGGCCCGAAGAATCTCGGACTGCCGCTGGCCCTCGGCCTGCAGGATGTCGGCGCGCTTGACGCGCTCGGCCTTCATCTGCCGCCCCATCGCCTCCACAAGATCGGCCGGCGGCACGATGTCCTTGATCTCGATGCGATTGACTTTCAGCCCCCAGGGCGAGACCGCGGCATCGACCACGCGCAGCAACCGCTCGTTGATCTCGTCGCGATGCGACAGCACCTGGTCGAGGTCCATCGAGCCCATCACCGAGCGGATGTTGGTCATGGTCAAGACGATGATGGCCTGGTTGAGATTGGCGACCTCGTAGCTCGCCTTCGCCGCATCGAACACCTGGTAGAAGGCGACACCGTCCACCGTCACGGTGGCGTTGTCCTTGGTGATCACTTCCTGTTCGGGAATATTGATCACCTGCTCCATCATGTTCATCTTGCGGCCGACGCGATCGAAATAGGGAACGATAAGGTTCAGCCCCGGCGCCAGCGTGCGCGTATACTTGCCAAAGCGCTCGATGGTCCAGTCGTAACCCTGCGGCACGGTCTTGACGCCTGAGAACAGCGTCACGACGACGAGCAGCGCAAACACGATCGCGAAAATGTCGAAACCAGTCATAAATCCTCCAATGCCGGGCGAAAGGCGCCTTTGCGCAATCCCATGGCCCGCGGTCTCACTGATGCCGGTGATTTGTCTAGCAACACGCGATGCCGGTTCAGTCCGGCTGTTCTCAAGGTCTGCTTATATAGCGACGGCACGGTTTTCTGGCCACCGGAAGTATTGGATGTGAACGCTGGCTTGTCGTGCAAATGTCAAATCCAGCCCTGCAGCTCGCGCAACACGAGCTGGCGGATCACATCCATCCCTGCTTCGCTGTCGTTAAGGCAGGGGATGGCGGCGAATTGCTCGCCGCCATTGTGCTTGAAGGTCTCGGCATTCTCCTGCGCGATTTCTTCCAGCGTCTCCAGGCAATCGGCGGAGAAGCCCGGCGTGATCACTGCAATGCGGCGCACACCATCCTTCGCGAGCCGCAGGATGGTCTGGTCGGTGTAAGGCTGCAACCACTCATCGAATCCGAAGCGCGACTGGAACGTCAGGATCAGTTTCGAGGCATCCAGGCCCATGCGCTGGCGAAGGCTTTGCGTTGTGGCGACGCACTGCGCATAATAGGGATCGCCCTTGTCGACATACGCTTTCGGCATGCCGTGGAACGACGCCACGATCATCTCGGGCTGGAACGACAGCGTGGCAAGATGCGCGTTGATCGAAACCGCCAGCGCCTCGATGTAGTCGGGGTCGTCGTAATAGGGCGGCGTCACTCGCAACGTCGGTTGCGCGCGCATCTCACCCAGCACGCGGAACACCTCGTCGCAGACGGTCGCCGATGTCGCGGCCGAATATTGCGGATAGAGCGGCACCACCAGCAGGCGATCACAGCCGAGCGCAGTCAACGCTTCGATCCCGGCGCGGATCGATGGGTTGCCGTAACGCATCGCCCAGTCGACCTCAACGTGGTCGTGGTCGGCGATAGCGCGAGCGAGCTTCTCCGACTGCGCGCGCGTAATGGTTTTTAGCGGCGATTCGTTGTTCTCGGTGTTCCAGATCTTTCGGTAATCGCGCGCCTTGCGCCGCGGACGGACGCGCAGGATGACGCCGTTCAATACGAGCTTCCAGAACAATCCCTGGTTTTCGATCACCCGGGGATCGGACAGGAATTCCTTCAGGTAAACCCGCACGCCCCTGGCATCGGCGGTGTCGGGCGTGCCGAGATTGACCAGGAGCACGCCGACGCACCCCGGCTTTGCTTCCGCCGCAGCCATTGCTTTCTCGATCGGGATCATCGCTGTCATAACGGGCCGTGCCATCGCGCGTTGCATCGTCCTTGTCAAGATAATGGCCGGTTCGATATTGTCCGGCACTTGCGTGCTCGGAGGGTGCCATGACGATCGCCGAATGGTGTGTATTCGGAACGGTGATGCTCTACCTGCTGACGATCGCGCCCTTTAAAGTGATCGGCTTTCCCCGCTTCGACAATTCCAAGCCACGTGATCCCGCATTCTTTGAAGACCCGCTTCGCGCTCGGGCGCTGGGCGCGCACATCAACGGCATCGAGAGCTTTCCGTTGTTCGCCACCGCGGTGTTGCTGGCGGAATTCCGCCTCGGCCCACAACGCCTGATCGATGAACTAGCGGTACTGTTCCTGATCGTGCGAATTGCATACGTCTTCACCTATCTCGGCGATCGGCCGACGCTGCGCTCGATCCTGTGGAACATCGGCTTTGCGATCAACCTCGCGATCTTCTTCATGCCGGCATTGCGCAACCATCTGCCGTTTTAGCTTCCATAACCGTCACTGCAATTCCAGATGCAGTATCGCATTCTCGCGGCGCGATAGCGCCCGAGTCGTGCATGAAATTCCCGCCCGGAAAAATAGAGGGCGCAGGGAAAGCCGGGTGCTCGATGCACCCGCAGCCTCGCACGCAAAACAAAAAGCGCACGAGCGTCGTCACCACAGGTTCACCGAAACAGTCCGGCCTTCCCTGCGCGATGGTTTTAACGGCTTATAGCGCGCTCTCCTCGGCGACGAATTCGTCTTGTCACCGTCATCTGCGGATTGAAGGCGTGTCCGCACCCGGTCGGGCCGACATGCTTCCGCAAACTTGACATCAGCAACGGATGCCAGGACCACACGGTTTTGCCGTCCGCTTCAGCGCCGCTCGTCTGCACGCCGACTTATCGCTCACGGAAATCCATATTGGACCCGCCCTGCAACCAGCCATTGGCTCGCGCGACGCTATCGCGTCCACCGCATCTCGCCCAACGTTCGTGACGATGGCCAACGCCCCTCTTTCGGGCGAGACGACTGAAACTAGTGGAGGTGATTTGCCCGACGGCACAAACGAAATAAATTTGCATGGGGGGACTGGACAGGTAGAATCAGCTTGATCGCGTTCAGCAAATTAGCGCTTTGCTGCAAGTCCGGCGTCGCGACCTCACGGCCTCGTGGCTTCGCCGGTGGCGATGCGGCCGGCATCGAAACCGATCAGATCCGTCCAGCGGCGCGCGAGGCCTGCGTGGTCGCGTTGGGCATCACGACGCTCTCCATGTTGTGGTCCGTCCCGCGAAGTACTTAGCCAGATATGTGTAGGCTGTTCCTGCGATTGTATCGCTGCGCGTGATCCGCCATCAAATCACGAAGAACCCATGGGTTGCGTCGCGCCGGAGTTGTTCGACAAGCCCATATTCCCAATCGAGATAGGCCTGCATCGCGCCCGGAGCTCTGTCGGTGCCCTCGTAGGGACGCCGGTAGCGGTGGGACGGATCGGGCTTTGGCAATACTTCCGGCGGCCCCACTTCGAGCGTGCGCTCGTAGCCGCCTTCAAGCACGTAGGTCTCCCACCCCATTTGCGCGAGCCAGGAACCGGTCATATCGGCGCGGATACCCATATTGTCGGTCAGAAGGATGCGCGCCCCGCGCACCGGTGCCGCCATGTCGATCTCCTGGACCAGCTGTCCTCCCGGGTAGTGACGAAAGCCACGGAGGTGGCCGGCCGCATAATCTTCGCTCGCGCGAACGTCGAAGCGATAGAGCGTGCGACTAGTCTGCCCCTCGAGCGCGATCGCTTCTGCGATGCCGACATGCCGAACGCCGGCGCGATAGGCAACTTCGCGGGCATTGGTTTTCGCGCCCTCGAACAGGCCGATCTCGCCACGCCGATCCGCGCCATGCTCGAGGTCCTGCCCAGCGAGAGTCCAGCCGATCGTGCCGTTTCGCAGCGCCAGCACCTTGTTGGCGACACCGGCATTGATCAGCGACTGGGTGCCGATGATCGATCGGGTGCGACCCGCGCAATTCACGATGATGGTCGTTTCGGGATCAGGCGCGGCGCGGCCCGCGCGCAGCACCAATTCTGCGCCGGGCACGCTGATGGAGCCGGGGATGTTCATGGTCGCATATTCATCGAACCGCCGGACGTCGAGCACGGCTATATTGGCTTTGCTCGCCATCAGCCCGGCGACTTCGTCAGCGGAGAGCGAGGGCGTGTGCCGGCGGGACTCGACCATTTCACCAAAGGCCTTGGCGTAGGAATTCACGTCCCTGAACAGCTCAAAGCCCGCCATCTGCCATGCCTGCAGTCCTCCGTCGAGCTGACGAACGTCTGTGTATCCCATCGCCCTCAGGCGATCGGCAGCCTGCGGAACAACACCTTCGCCGGCGTCATAAACAACGATCGGCACGTTCTTGCGGGGCAATCGCGTCTCGGCTTCGAGCGTGATCCTGTCGGCTGCCATGTTGGCGGCAAATAACGGATGGCCTGTGGCATAGGCGGCCTCATGCCGCAAATCGAGAAGTGCGATTTCATCGCGCAGCAGCAGCGCGCAGCGGACTTGCGAGGGGGTGACGGTTGGCGCGATCATCGATGGCAGGTCTGAACGAGGGCGAAGGGTCCACCCAATATCATGAATGGCGCGCCACGGTTGATGAAGACGGGCATTATCACCTCTCCGTAGCGTTATGAAGCGGCATTGGGGCTTTATGCCAGCATCGCCACGCGGTGCCCGCCCGCCCCGGTCGACTACGATTCATGGCTGGACATAAATCAGCCGACCGTCACGGTCGAAGCGAAGAAGCGTCCCGCTGTCGTATCGCCGGCCCGAGACCGCGTGGCTACGGGCCAGGATCAGCTCGCGCGGGCGGCCGTTATCGTGAAACGCGAGAGGTTGCGCGCCGGCTTTGACCGGGATGCCGTCGATGTCCCAGTCTTCGGGAAAAGCAGCATGGACGAGACGGCCCTTTGCGTCGAAGCTGACGTGCGTCCTGCGTGGAAACATCCGGCCGATGAGGACGTGCTCTCGCGACAACGTGGCGCCCGCAAGGCACCCGTTCGGATGGAAGTTCAACGCCAACAGCAAATCCTTACCGCCGGCGCAGGGGATGCCATCGACATCACGATCGCTTGCCAAGTGAAGAGAGCTGACGCGCTGGTTGGGGTGGAACCACACCAGCGTCCCGCCAAGGCAAGGCAGGCCATCGATCTCTTGATCCGCGCCCAACGTCACATCGTTGAGGCGCCCGTCCTCGCTTCCCCGGTAGTACCGGAAGTGAGAGCCGGCGACGAACCGCCGCGTACCGAAGAGCCACTCGCGGGACAGCGTGGCGCAGATGAGGTCGCCCTTGCGGCCGAACGCGGCCTCGCCTCGGCACGGGACGTTGGCAACCTCGACATCCCCCTTGAACATGACGATCCACGGCCGGCCATCCGTCCATCGTTTCGTGACCTCGTAGGCATCTGCCGGAAGCGTCGCCAGCACGCCCTTTGGGACAGCCGCGCCAACGCTCGTCGCCGAATCTGCTACAAGCCACGGCGGCTTGCGCTTGCGGCGGACCTCGTTCGCAGCGGCGGCCCTCAGGTCCAACGGCGCGTAGCCCGACAGCTCTCCCCACACCACGTTGATCGGCATCACGGGATCGTGGTTCACGCCCACAAGATACGGATAGGGCCGCGGTTCGTCCCTCCTGATTTCCCAACGCCCTTGAATCCGCAACCGCAGCACTTCACCGACATAGGCCACGAGGTGATCGTAGAGCTCTTGCTGCGCTCGCTCGACGCCGACGCCTTCCACGTATTCGGAAACAACATCGAGACTCTTGTAGGAGAAGTCGATGCCGTCTGCTCGCGGCGAAATCGTCGAACGGAGCTGCGCGACCAGGGTGTCGATCTCGGATATCAACCGATCTTTGAGCACCGAATAGTAAACCCAATGCTGGACGGAGCTCTGACGCCCATGCCTGGCGTCCTCTTCAACCTTCGCGGTCCAGCGCGCGAACCGGCTGATGTCGTCGGCCGAGTAGATGTCGCCCTTGCCTGCGAGCCCTGAGACCTGCTCGCCGAACACCAGCAGATAACGGTCACCCTCAAGTTCGTACACGAGCGGTTGCAGCAACGTCGACTCGAAAGCCGCCGAGAGATCCGGGCGAGGTCGGGCACCGGATGAAATCAGCTCCTGAACCTGGCGCCTGGTCAAACGACGTTCGTTGAGGGTTCTCTTGTAAGCCATCGACTAACACATCGTTCCAGGCGCCAAGCGCCAAAATACCCCAGCGCGATCGGGCGAGGTAGTCATACGGGGCGCGCGCCGCTATTCCCTTTCAAGGTCTTCGAGCCTCATCAAATCACGTTATCTGCTCCTCTCCCCAAGGCCGGCCCACGCAGCAGGGGGTCTCTTCATCTCGAATTTGACTTCGCAGGTCTGCGACTACAATAGTTCTTGTAGTCACAGAGCAGATCCATGAAAAACTTCAGCTCCGCGAGGGCAAGGCAACACTGTCGGCTGTCGTCGAGGCCGCCGAGAACGGCGAGCCCCACGACGATCACCAAGCACGGCCGGCCGGCTGCCGTGGTCATTTCTCACAGGGAGTGGACCAAGCTAAAGACAAGAGATCGGCGCGCTTCTCAGGTCAGCGGCACGAAATCGTAGTCACCGATTCCCTGCAGCACCAGAAATACCGCCGAGGTGTCGCCGCCATTGGTGACGAGATGCGGGCGCTTGGGTGGCACGGAAAAGGTCTGTCCGCGTGCCAGCCGCACCTCTTCTTTCGGCTGCTGGAGAAAAATGCGCAGCGCTCCCTCCACCACGTAGAACGTGTCATGGATATTGCTGTGATAGTGCCACGGCACCTTCTGGCTTGGGCTTATCTGCAACTCGGTGATGCGAAAGCCTGGGCGGGCTCCGTACTGCGCGCGGCGCTCGACTTCGTAAAGTGCGCTGGCGTCCTTGACACCTTCGGTCATGCCTCTCGCCTCCACCGTCATCCTCGATGAAGATGGTATCATTAGTTCGCAGCAGATGGACCAAATATCGCCGTCCCGTGGAACTCGCGTGCTCCGCCGGGCGCGGATCATCGTGACCTTACTCCAACTTTTGACATCAGATGCTACCAAGTCTAGCATCTAGGATCATGCGTACGACACTTGATATTGACGACCATATTTTGCGAGAGGTCAAAGCGATCCGCGAGAAGGAAGGCCGATCAGTTGGGGCCATCGTCTCCGAGCTCCTTGCAGAGGCGCTCGCTCGCCGTCCGTCGCGCGCTCGGCCATCGTTCCGCTGGACCTCCCGCCCAATGAAGGCTCAGGTCGATCTGACGGACAAGGAGAGCGTCTACGCGGCCTCGATGCCGACCGGCCGGACCGGCTAGAAGCACGTCACCCGCTCGGCGGCGACGTAGCCGAGCAGCA
>Ga0209153_1000301_pt1 | contig 25786 bp, 18 predicted proteins | sample GraSoiAngelo_120_FD_185877 | JGI IMG/M metagenome (GOLD analysis project Ga0209153, IMG submission 185877) | Grasslands soil microbial communities from the Angelo Coastal Reserve, California, USA - 14_0919_09_20cm (SPAdes) (version 2) | ecosystem: Environmental > Terrestrial > Soil > Grasslands ...
AACGATAAAACGTCGTGTCCTCCAAGCCCTTCGCCATGACGGGACTGGTCAATTGCTGGAAGCGCAGCACAAAGTCGCGGCGCTCGGCGCGCTCGGCCGCCTTCAGTCCTTTCGGATCGTCGAGTAAGAGAAGCGATGCGATGAAGTCGAAGATCGAGGCGCTCATCGCAGGGTTGCGCCGTTTGGCGGCGCGTATGGCCGCGTTGATGTGGAGCCGATCATCTGGGCTGACTGAGGTGTGGCGGCGGCGTATATAAGTGCGATAGACGGGGAAGCAGGCGATCACTTCGCTCAAGGCATCGTGCAGACTGTTGAACGTGAAATCACGCGACCAGCGATGCTGCTCGGAGATGCGGTCAAGCCGGCGCGCGAGCACTTGCAACTCGCTCGACATGGCGACGCGCAGCACGAGCTTCTTCGATTGATAGAGCAGATCGTCGAAGTTGGCGCGCGTGCCGGTGAAGTCGGCGTAAAGCTCGCGGAAGGCTTGCGCGTGGCGTTGCTCGACGAAGATGCCGTTCAAGAGGTTCATGAAATCGTAGCCCGTCGTGCCGTGCACGGGCCACTCGCGGCGCAGCAACTCGTCGTGTCCGAGAATCTTTTCGACCACGACGTAGCACGGGCGTTCATGCGGCCCGACCGACGTGGCACGTGCGACTGTCGTTTCGCTTGTCGCCGCGACGGCCGCCAACGCGCGCCCGCGCCGTTCGGCTGAGGCGGCTACGCGCTGCATGTCGTTCAGGTATTTTTCAGGGTTGAGCAGACCATCAACGTGATCTATGCGCAGACCTGTGACCAAACCTTGCTTCATCAAACGGAAGATGATCTCGTGGACGGCCGTGAAGACAGGCCGCTCTTCGACGCGCACGGCCGCCAATTCGTTGATGTCGAAGAAGCGGCGATAGTTGATCTCGTCGGCCGCGACGCGCCAGTAGCTCAAGCGATAAGCCTGCTCGTCGAGCAGTTGCTCCAAGCGATCAAAACTTGCGGGCCGGCCCTTGATGCCGTTGAGCATGATGAGAGCTTCATGCACCGCGCGCCGCACCTCGCCGCTCTCTTTGACGAGATTGGCGAGCCGACGTTTCGAGACCTCTTTCTCGCGCCGCCGCTCACGCACACGCGCCGGGTCGGTCTCCGTGCGCGGCGGCAGATGGCTGAGCGCGGTGATGATGCTCTCAAGCTCAAGCACGTCTGCGTGTGCGTCGGATAGAGTTTGCTTTAGGTCTGGCAGCGCGAACTTGAGGATATGAGTTGTGGTGCGCGGCGCGATGGGCAGCGACGTTTCGTAGTAGTTGGCGTAGAACGCGCCGCCGCGATAGCTCAGTTTGATCTCTTGATTTTCGAGCACGCGCCCGTACTGTTCGCCGAGGATCGGCAGTAGCACTTTGTCGCGTAGGTTCGGATTGGGCGGTCGCCAGTCAACATCGAAGAAGCGCGCATAGGGCGAGCCGGGGCCGTTCTCCAAGAGGTCGAGCCACCAACGATTGTCTGAACCGGCGATGCACATATGGTTCGGCACGACGTCCATCAACAGCCCCATGTCGCGCCCCCTTAACTCACGCGCGAAGGCGACGAACTCCTCTTCTGTGCCAAGCTCAGGATTGATGCGCGAATGATCGACCACATCATAGCCGTGCAGACTGCCCGCACGCGCTTTTAGGATCGGCGACGAATAGCAATCGCTGATGCCGAGGTCGGCGAGATAGGCGACGAGCGCGCCCGCCTCAGCAAAGGTGAAATGTTGATTGAACTGTAGGCGATAAGTGGCGACGGGGATGCGCGCCTGCGATGTGGGCTGACTGTCCATCATTGCTGCTCAATGTCTAATTGTTGAACGAAAGTGGGCGCGATTGTAAGTGCGCCCTCGCGCCGACGTCCGCACGGTTGCGTACTCAAGTGCAGCACACGAACGCGGCGCATGCATGCTCAGGGTCGTTGCAGTAGAAACCAATAGAAGCCCCACGGCCCGAAGGCCAGTTGATAAGGTTGCGTGCCGATCTGCGGGAAGACTGTTGCGCCCAACATCTCGACGGGGGTTGCGCCGTTGAACAGTTGCAGATCAAGTTCGACCGGCTGCGCAGACTGCGCCAGATTGAAGACGCAGAGCACCGTCTCGTCTTCATAAGTTCTGGTGAACGCAAATATCTTGCGGTTCTCCGGCTTGACGAACTCCATCGTGCCGCGTCCGAAGACGTGATGCTGCTTGCGCAGGTGTATGATCGTCCGCATCCAATGAAGCAGAGACGTGTCATAACGCCGTTGTGCTTCGACGTTGACCGACTGGTAGCCGTAAACCGGATTGCTGATCAACGGAAAATAGAGTTGCTCCGTGTCGGCGAGCGAAAAGCCAGCGTTGCGATCTATTGACCATTGCATCGGCGTGCGCACACCGTCGCGGTCGCCTAAGAATATGTTGTCGCCCATGCCGATCTCGTCGCCGTAATAGAGAAACGGGCTGCCCGGCAGACAAAAGAGCAGGCTGTGCAGCAGCTTGATCTTCAGACGGCTGTTATCAAGCAAAGGCGCGAGCCGGCGGCGAATGCCAAGATTCAAGCGCATGCGCCGGTCTTTCGCGTACTCGTTGTAGAGATAGTCGCGCTCCTCGTCCGTCACCATCTCAAGCGTTAACTCATCGTGATTGCGCAGGAACATGCCCCATTGACAACTCTCAGGAATGGCGGGCGTGCGCTCTAAAATTTCGACGATGGGCCGGCGGTCTTCTTGGCGGAGCGCCATAAAGAGACGCGGCATGATCGGGAAGTGATAGTTCATCTGAAACTCGTCGCCGTCGCCGAAGTATGCGACCACGTCTTCCGGCCACTGATTCGCTTCGGCCAATAACAGCGCACTCGGAAAACGCGCCGCGACGTGTGCGCGCAGACGCTTCAAGAAGGCGTGCGTCTCCGGCAGGTTCTCGCAGTTCGTGCCTTCGCGTTCGTAGAGATAGGGCACGGCATCAACGCGGAAGCCGTCAACGCCAAGCTCAAGCCAGAAGTCAACCACGTCGAGCATCGCTTGTTGCACTTCGGGGTTGTCGTAGTTCAGATCGGGTTGATGGCTGAAGAAGCGATGCCAGAAGAAGGCTTGCGCCGTCTCGTCCCAAGTCCAGTTTGAATGTTCCGTGTCGGTGAAGATGATGCGCGCCTCTTTGTAACGGTCGGGCGTGTCGCTCCAGACGTACCAATCGCGCTTGGGCGAGTCGGGCGTGCTGCGCGCTGCTTGAAACCAAGGATGCTGATCCGAAGTGTGATTGACGACCAGATCGGTGATGACGCGGATGCCGCGCGCGTGTGCAGCCGAGAGAAAATCTTTGAAGTCTTCGAGCGTGCCGAACTCTGGCAGGATGGCGTAATAGTCCGCGATGTCGTAGCCGCCATCGCGCAAGGGCGACAGATACATCGGCAGCAGCCAGAGGCAATCAACGCCGAGCCACGCGAGATAGTCGAGCTTCGTGGTCAGGCCGCGAAAGTCGCCGATGCCGTCGGCGTTTGAATCATAGAAGCCGCGCACATAGACTTCATAAAAGACCGCGTCCTTATACCAGAGTGGATCATCGCGCAGTCGGTTCAACTCGTCCATCCGCCGCATCCGCCGTTCTGTGGAATTTGGGGTGTGCAGGCAAGATAGCCGTGTTGCACGCGATAATGCAAGAGCATATCGGATGCTTTGATACATGCCACAGGCGCGTCGTTTGCGCTACAATCTGCGCATCCCCTGAATGAAATCGCCCACGAACGGGTGCGCAAGACCGGCTGCCGCTCGTCCTGCGACAGACTAAGGAGGAGAGATGCCAAACAAGAATCGCAACAAGTTGAATCAACCGCCGACCGGCGAAGGCAAGAAACAGAGTCCGACGCGCGGCGCGCCGAACAAACTCAACAAGCGTTCGATTGGCGTGCAAGCGCAACGCGGGCACGCCGAACTAAATCTCGGCACTGACCGGGACGAAGCCGCCGCCACGCCGCCCCCCGCACAAGCCAAGAACCCCAACCGGCCGAAAGCGGGCAGGTGAGAACAGAAGGCGGTAGGCAGAAAGCAGAAGGCAGTAAGCAGTGAAAGCCAGAAGGTAAGACCGCTGGTTGAACGCGCTCCTTCTAAGCTAAGGAGAAGCGCAGCAATCAACGGCCTTTCGCTTTGTCTTAACTGCCTACTGCCTTCTGCTTTCTGCCTACCGCCTTCTGTTCTCTATTGACAGCCAACACGTCCTGCAATAACTTGACACACCCTTGTCCGGTTGTTCGACCGCAAATTCCCAGCCGCTTGAAGGAGACACCATGACGACCCTGACCCAATCCCCCGCGTGGCAGGCGCTCGCTGCGCACTACGATGAGGTGGCCCCGCAGCACATGCGCGACCTGTTCAAAGCCGACCCGCAGCGCTTTGAAAAATTCTCCGTTCGCTTCAAAGACATTCTGCTCGATTACTCGAAGAATCGCATCACCGAAGAGACCATGCGCCTGCTCTTTGCGCTTGTGCGCCAAGCGAACCTGCAAGACTGGATCGAGCGCATGTTCAACGGCGAGAAGATCAACATCACGGAAGACCGCGCCGTTCTGCACGTCGCTCTGCGCAATCGCTCGAACCGGCCGATTGAGGTTGACGGCAAAGACGTGATGCCGGAAGTCAACGCCGTGCTCGCGCACATACGCGAGTTCACCGAAGCTGTGCGTAGCGGCGAATGGACGGGCTACACGGGCAAGGCCATTACGGACATAGTCAACATCGGCATCGGCGGCTCAGACCTCGGCCCCGTGATGGCGACCGAGGCGTTGAAGCCTTACGCCAGCCCCGATCTCAGCGTCCACTTCGTCTCCAACATTGACGGCACGCACATCGTCGAGACGATCAAAGACCTCGACCCTGAAACGACGCTCTTCATCGTCGCCTCAAAGACTTTCACCACGCAGGAGACGATCACGAACGCGCACACGGCCCGCACTTGGTTTCTCAATACGGCGAAAGACGAAGCCGCGATTGCCAAACACTTCGTCGCGCTCTCGACGAACGCTGCTGAAGTGTCGAAGTTCGGCATTGACACGAAGAACATGTTCGAGTTCTGGGATTGGGTCGGCGGGCGCTACTCGCTCTGGTCGGCCATCGGTCTCTCGATTGCGCTCTACATCGGCATGGACAACTTCGAGGAGTTGCTCGCGGGCGCGCACGAGATGGACGAGCATTTCCGCACCGTCCCGCTTGAAGAGAACCTGCCCGTCATCCTCGGTCTCGTCGGCATCTGGTACAACAACTTCTTCGGCGCGCAGACGGTCGCCATCCTGCCTTACGATCAATACATGCACCGCTTCTCCGCCTACTTTCAACAGGGCGACATGGAGTCGGATGGCAAGTCAATCAACCGCGACGGGCAGTCGGTCGGCGTGCAGACCGGCCCCGTCATCTGGGGCGAGCCGGGCACGAACGGACAGCACGCTTTCTATCAACTGATCCATCAGGGGACGAAGCTCATCCCCTGCGACTTCATCGCGCCGGTTGAGTCGCACAATCCAATCGGGCAGCATCATCCGATCCTGCTCTCGAACTTCTTCGCGCAGACCGAAGCGTTGATGAAGGGCAAGACCGCAGACGAGGTGCGCGCGGAACTGACGGCCGCAGGCATGAGCGGCGACGCATTGGAACAACTCATCCCGCACAAAGTGTTCGCGGGCAACAAGCCAACCAATTCGATCATGTTCCAGAAGCTGACGCCGCGCACGCTCGGCTCGCTCATCGCGCTCTATGAGCACAAGATTTTCACGCAAGGGATCGTCTGGAACATCAACTCGTTCGATCAGTGGGGCGTCGAATTAGGCAAACAACTGGCCAAAGCGATCCTGCCGGAACTGACAGCCGACGGCGAAGTCAACACGCATGATGCTTCGACCAACGGGCTGATCAATTACTACAAAGCGAACCGCTAAGGTTGACCGCGAACGAGCGCGCCCGATCAACGTCAATGATCGGGCGCGCGCTTTGAACTATCAATGAAAGCAAAGATGCAAACCTGCAATTTGGTGCTGCGCCGTCTGACGACCGACGACGGCATCGTCGAGACAAATCTGCCGATCAAGACGCTGGAAGAGTTGTACAACTACTGCGTGACCAAGACCGAGCCGCACCTGATCGAACGCATCCTGCTGACCGGCCAAGATGCCGGCGGCCGGGCGCGCCTGCTGACGTTCGTCTTCCAGTCCGTCGCCGATCATGAGCGATGAAGGCAAAGTGATTCGGTCGCGCGGTGTCAGCTTGACTGTCTGACTGTCAGTTTGACCAACACCCGTGCCCTGTTTCTGCCCGTCCTTGTGCGCTGCAAAATTATTCAGCGCAAGCCAGCCGAATTTGCTAGAATAAATGTGGCCAGCCGGCCCGTCCCACGCTGGCATGCAGATTGCCCGCTTAGCGGCCGAAGGTCGCTATCTCGGCACACCTTCAAATCCAAGCCCCGCTTCACAGAATTTCAAAGTCACAACTTTGATTGCCTCTTTGTCTAAGTAAAGTATGAACAAGCAGGTCTTCAGCAGAAGCTTCAAACAGATCGTCAGCGGCGCGGGCGCATTGGTCGTCGTCGTCGCGTCGGTGCGCTGCATGCAGGCGCAAACTGCCAGCACGTTCCTGCCGCTGCTCTCGTTCACGCTCATCGCCGTCGTCCTCAACCTGCGTTGCGCGCTTCCCGTGCCGCGCGAGCGTTGGCGGCTGTCGCCGAACGAGAGTCTGCTGCTGCTGGCCGCGCTGCTCTTCGACGGCGAAGCGGCCGTGATAGTGGCCGCCGTGACTGCGTTCTGCTTAGCTCTGCGTGCGAGCAAGCACTGGCTGAATCTTTGTTATGCTACGGCCGCGACCGTCATCTTGACGGGCCTCATCGTCATATTTGCGCGCCTGAGATTCGATTCAATGGCCGCGCTCAATCAAACCGGCACGCTCCAAGATTACGCGCTCTTGTTCGCCGTCGCCGTGCCGCTCCATGCCTTATCGCGCTTCATCACGAGCGGCTTGGCGGTCGGCTTCTTTACGGTCGCCGAGCGCCGGCACGCTTGGCCGAAAATCTTCTTGCGGGCGTTACTGGTCAGTCTCGTCGGCGCGGGCGTTGCGTGTTTGCTGGCGCGCGCGTTCAGCTACGTCGGGCTTGGCGGCTTCGCTTATGCAGCGCCGTTTGTGGTCGTCTTGAGCGGGGCGTGGGATGCGTTTCGGCAGAATAAGCAACTGCAAGTGGCCACCGCGAGCAAAGGCGCGGGCGCGCTCGGCGAAACGAACGAGAGCGAGGAACGCTTCCGCAATGCGTTCGACTACGCAGCCATCGGCATGGCGCTCGTCTCGACCGAAGGGCGCTGGCTGCAAGTCAACCGCTCGCTCTGCCGCCTGCTCGACTACACAGAGCACGAACTACAGACCACAGACCTGTTGACCGTCATCCATCACGACGATGTGGGCGCGGTCTTCGAGAGCATCAAGCGTTTCATCAAAGGGCAGCTACCGATGCTGCAAGTCGAGTTGCGCCTGCGCCACAAGTACGGGCGCGAGGTCTGGGTGCTCGCCAGCGTCTCGCTCGCCGGCCACAGCCAGAGTCAACCGCACCTCATCTTCCAGATGCAAGACATCACGGATCGCAAGCTCGCCGAAGAGCGTCTGCAACACGACGCTTTCCACGACGCGCTCACGGGCTTACCGAACCGCACGATGTTCCTTGATCACTTGCGCCTCGCCATCGCCCGCGCGCAACGCCGCGACGGGATGGGCTTCGCCGTACTCTATTTGGATGTGGATCGCTTCAAGGTCATCAACGACAGTCTCGGTCACACCGTGGGCGATCAGTTATTGGTTGGCCTTGCGCGTCGGCTCGAAGCGTGTCTGCGTCTGGGCGACACGGTCGCGCGGCTCGGCGGCGACGAGTTCATCCTGCTCGTTGATGACCTACACGACGAAACCGAAGCCATCACGGTCGCGGAGCGGATTCAGGATTTGTTGCAGCAGCCGTTTGAATTGAGCGGGCGCGAGTTCTTCGCCACCGTGAGCATCGGCATCGCGTCGAGTTGGACGAGTTATCAGAACGCAGAAGACATCGTGCGCGACGCTGACACGGCGATGTATCGCGCCAAGTCCTCCGGCAAAGCGCGCCACGAACTCTTCGACGGCGCGATGCACGCGCAAGCGAACAAGGTCTTACAACTTGAGACTGACTTGCGCCATGCGCTCGAACGCAACGAGTTTGCCGTCCACTACCAACCCATCGTCGCTTTGGAAAACTTCCGCTTGCGCGGCTTTGAAGCGCTCGTGCGTTGGCAACACCCGGAGCGCGGTTACATCTCGCCGGTTGATTTCATCCCGATCGCTGAAGAGTCCGGCCTCATCATCCAACTTGGCGAATGGGTCATGCGCCAAGCGTGCGCGCAAATGGAACGTTGGCAGAAAATCTTTCCAGCCGAGCCGCCGCTCTACGTGGCCGTCAACCTGTCGGGCAAGCAGTTCATCCAGCAAGACCTGATCAGACAAGTGGCCGGCATCGTCGAAGAGACAGGCATCAACCCGCACGGGCTGAAGCTTGAGATCACAGAGAGCATGGTGATGGACAACGTCGAGCAGGCGACCGAAATGCTGCGCCAGTTGCGCGCGCTCGGCTTGAAACTCAGCATAGACGACTTCGGCACGGGCTATTCAAGTTTGAGTTATCTGCACCGCTTCCCGGTCAACACTTTGAAGATCGACCGCTCGTTTGTCACGCGCATGTCGGACAACAACGAGAACCTTGAGATCGTCCGCACGATTGTGACGCTCGCGCAGACCTTAGGGATGGACGTGGTGGCCGAAGGCGTCGAAACCAAGGAACAACTTGCGATGCTCTGCCACTTGGGCTGCGAGAGCGGGCAAGGCTACTTCTTCTCGAAGCCGGTTGATGCGTTGGGCGCGGAGAAGATCATCTGCGAAACCTACGTCATGGGCAGCGCAAGCCAACCAGCACAACAAAATCGCTTCGTCACACCCAGAATCGTCGCCGCCTAGATCAATTCAACAGAAAATCAGCACGCCGCTTTCGTGTAGATGCGGACATTGAACCGCGCCTCTGCGCCCGCGCCGAGCGCGACGACGCCGGCCTCTATGCCGCGCGCTTGCAGATTGAAGGCGTCGGTCGGGCATGTGTTCGGCTCGACGCAGATCGCTTGACGCGGCGCGGGCGGCGTATAGACGACGACGTGCGGGAACTCTTGCGCGTCGAACTCGACGATGGTTTGTCGTCCCGCGTCCTCATCCGTTAAGACGCAACGCGCCAACCCGTCCGCGTCCGTCGTCACACCCGTGTAGATGTCATCCAATTGCAGTTCGCTCACGTTCGCGGCGCTGCGTAGTTCAAACTTGCCGGCCACGTCGAGCAGCCGGCCCGTCGGCAGACTCTCTTCAAGCTCCCAACGCTTATCGGCCGGCACTGCGAGCGTGCCGCGTGCGGGCTTGCGAAAGTATGGATGGATGCCGAAGCCTGTGGGCATGTCCGCGTCCGCGTTGTTGCGCGCGATGGTCTCCATCACAAGCTCGCTATCTTTCAGCCGGTACGTCACGTCGAGTTGGAACGGGAAAGGGAACTGCGTGAGAATCTGCTCGGCGTAGTCTTGTGCATCAAAGCGCGCCGTCAGCCATGCTCCTGCCTCATCCGTTGAGCCATGCGCGACCACGCGCCAAGCCTTGTCGCGCACAAACCCATGACGCGGTGGATTGACCTCGAACGTGCGCCCTTGAAACGTGAACCGGCCATCTCGGATGCGATTTGGAAATGGAAACAGAACGGGGATGCCGTAGCTCGTCGGCTTCTGCCGGAATTCTGCGAACGCGATTGGCTCAAGCACGGCGCTGTTGCGGTCGCTGAAAGCGAAACAGTTGCAGCCGAAGCCGGGCGCGATCTCGGCCGACGAGCCATCGGGCGCGCGCAAAGTATAAACTTCAACGCCGTCACGTTCGTCGGTTGCGACTGAATAGCTTGATGTCATAAGTGTGCTCCTATCTTCGTTGCAAGGTGCAAATCGGGGCGGCGTCAGTGAAGCACAAAGCCGCTCCATTTTTCAAATCAATGTTTGAACAGTTCGAGCAGCCGGCCGTGTTCGAGTGCTAACAGGAAGACCGACAGCCCGGCGAGCGCGTACATGACCGGATGAATCTCTCTGCGCCGGCCCGTCAACAGATAAAGACCCGTGTGCGCGATGAAGCCCCAGAGGATGCCTTGCGTGATCGAGAAGGTGAGCGGGATCAGGATGATGATCAGAAATGCGGGTAGGGCTTCTTCGATGCGCTTGAAGTCAAGCCGCGCGACGCTGCGAAACATGGCCGCGCCGACCAAGAGCAGCACGGCGGCGGTCGCATAGGGCGGCACCATCGCGGCGAGCGGAGCGAGAAAGAAGCAGGGCAGAAAACAGAGTGCGGTGAACACGGAAGTCAGACCCGTGCGCCCGCCGAGTTGAATGCCCGCCACGCTCTCAATGTAAGCCGTGCCCGACGAACTGCCGGCAAGGCCCGCGCCCAAAGTCGCCCACGCATCAACGATCAAACCTTCACGCAGGCGGCGCGGGCTTCGTTGTGCTGAGCGTCACGCTGGTGCTATAAGCCTGCGGGCGATAACCGGAGCCGCCGCTTAAAGCGGAGCACACCGCATGAATCTGGTCGAATATATCTTTCGCGCCGCGCGCGAGCAGGAGCGTTGGGCGCAGACGGCGATCATCTGTGAGCGAACGCAACTCACTTATCGTGAACTGCTGCGACAGACGAAGCGGTTCGCCGGCCTACTCCGAGAATTAGGCGTTGAAGCGGGCGAGCGTGTCGGGATCATCGCGTGCGATTGTCCCGAATGGATCATCGCGTTCTTAGGCACGACGGCGCGCGGCGCAGTGGCCGTGCCCATCAGCACGATGGTGACAGAGAGTGAATTTGAATATGTGCTGAACCATTGCGGCGCGAGCGTCTTGGTGTTGACTTCTGATCAGCTTGACAAGTTGCAAGCTATCCGGCCCAAGCTCCCACAGTTAAGGCACTGTCTGTTGATTGACGGTAACGCGGAAGGCTGGCACGACTTTCGCGCGCTGCTCGCCGTTGCGCCCGAAGCGGAGATTGAAGCGACCGCAGACGATGCACTCGCGTTTCTGCTCTATACGTCGGGCAGCACGGGCCGGCCCAAAGGCGTCATGCACACGCATCGCAACCTACCTTACACGTGCGAAACATTTTGCAGACAGGTCTTGCGCGTGCGCGCCGAAGAGCGCATCTTCTCTTCATCGCGTCTGTTCTTCGCCTACGGCCTCGGCAACAGTCTCTCGTTTCCGCTCAGCACCGGCGCGACCGTCATCCTCTGCAAAGAACGGCCCACGCCACCCGTCATCGCTGGCATCTTCCAACAGCAGCGCCCGACGATCTTCTGCGCCGTGCCCGCAGTGTTTCGTGCCTTGCTCGAATACAAAAGACAGGGCCAGACGCTCAACACGAGTGCGCTCAACTTCTGCGTCTCGGCGGGCGAGAAGCTGCCGGCCATGCTCTATCGAGAATGGCGACAGGCGACGGGCCTCAACATACTCGACGGCATCGGCTCAACCGAGATGCTGCAAATGTTCATCTCGAACAGACACGAACAGATCAATCCGGGCAGTTCAGGTCGCGTCGTGCCGGGCTACGAGGCGAAGCTACTGGATCGCACAGGGCAAGAGATTACGGGCACGGGCACGGGCGATCTTTTGATCAAAGGCGGGAGCGCCTTCATTGGTTATTGGCGTGATGCGGAGAAGACAGCAGCGACGATTGCGGGCGATTGGGTGCGCACGGGCGACATATACCGGCGCGATGAGGCTGGCAACTACTGGTTCGAAGGGCGTAGCGATGATCTGTTCAAAGTCAAAGGACTTTGGATCGCGCCGGTCGAGATCGAAGAGGCCCTGCTCGCTTGTCCTGAAGTCGCAGAGGCGGCCGTTGTACCCGGCACGGACGCCGACGAGATGACAACCGTCGTCGCCTACGTCAAACTTAAGATCGGTTATGCGCACGACGGCGCGACAGCAGAAAGTTTACTGATACAAGTGGCCGCGCATCTGCCTGCCTATAAGCGGCCAGCGCAAATTCACTTCGTCAACGAATTGCCACGCACGGCAACGGGCAAGCTACAACGTTACAAGCTTAGAGAGGGCGCATAGCTTTCACGTCCTTGAGCGACTTGCCGTCGAGTGTAATCTGCGGCCTGATTTAACACAGAGATCACAGAGTAAGTTGGGATGATTACGCTTGGCGATTGAAGATGCGTCTGAGCCGCCCTGAGAGCCATCTCAGGGCGAGCCGAAAAAAGTTGTGTTGGGGCGGTGGCTGCTCCTCATGTGCGGCTTGCGCTTCAGCTTCGAGTGCGGTGAAGAACTGCGCGGCCATCATCTTCGCCGCGCCTTGAATCATGCGCTGCCCGACGCCGGCAATCGTGCCGCCGACCTGCGCGTCGCCCGTGTACTTGATCACAGTCAAGCCATCGCGCTCTGTGAGATCAAGATCGCCCGTGCCTTTCAAGAAACCCGGTTGACCTTTGCCGTCAACGACGATGCGATAATGATCGGGCGCGCGTATGTCTTCGAGCCGCACGTTGCCCTGAAAGACACCTTTGATCGCGCCCACGCCCGCACGCAAAGTCGCCGCAAAGGTGTGCTCGCCCGTCTGCTCCAGCCGCTCGCAGCCCGGAATGCAACGCATCAACACCTCGCGGTCAAGCAACGCCGCAAAGACTCGCTCACGCGGCGCGCGCAGTTCGTGTGTGCCTTCAAGTTTCATAAAGAGGTCAGAGATTAGAGGTTAGAGGTTAGTGCGGACAGCTTTGACTGACCTCTGCCCTCTTATTTTGCTGCGGCCATGATCGCGCGGCGCGTATAGACTTGCGCGAGATGACGGCGATAGTCTGCGGAGGCGAAGAGATCGGCGTTGATCTCAACGCCGTCGGCGGCATGAAGGGCAGCCGCGCCAATCGTCTGCTCGTCGAGCGTTTGACCGTTGAGTGATTGTTCGACGCCCGTCGCGCGATAAGCTTTGACGGCGACGCCGGTGATGCCGACGCCGATTGCGCTGCACGCGCCGTTCTGCCGCGTGAGGTTGACGGCGACGCCGACGACGGCGAAGCCTGACGCCGGATGCGGCAGCTTGAAATAAGCCTGACTCGCGTGCGTCTGCGCAAGCGGCACGCGAATCTCGCGCAGGATTTCGCCGGGTGCGAGCGCTGTCGTGAGCATGTCAACGAAGAAGTCTGTGGCTTTGATCGTGCGCTCGCCGCTTGCACTTGTCGCGACGAGTTCAGCGTCGAGCGCGAGGATGGCGGCGGGCCAATCTGCGGCCGGGTCAGCGTGCGCGAGACTGCCGCCGATGGTGCCGCGATTGCGCACTTGCACGTCGCCGATTGAACCAGCGCAGGCTGAGAGCAAAGGGCAGATTTCACGCACGCGAGCGGAGGATTCAAGCTCGTAGTGTGTCGTCATCGCGCCGATGCGCAAGTGTCCAGCCTCTTCGCGGACGTAGGACAAGTCTTTGATCCGGCCGATGTCAATCAACAACTGCGGCTGCGCGAGCCTGAGCTTCATCGCCGGAATCAGACTGTGCCCGCCCGCTAAAATCTTCGCGTCGTCCTTGTGCTCGGCGAGCAGCGAGACAGCTTCCGCCAGCGTCGTCGGCGCGACGTAATCGAATTGTGTTGGGATCATTGGCAACTCCAAAAATCAGTAGGCAGTAAAAAGCAGTCGTATCTTAACTGCCTTCTGCTTACTGCCTACCGTTATTAATAATTCGCCAGACCGTCTCCGGTTTGATCGGCATGTCTATATGGCGTATGCCGAAGGGCGCGAGCGCGTCAACGACGGCGCTAACGATGGCGGGCGTTGCGCCAATCGTGCCGGCTTCGCCGACGCCTTTGACGCCGAGCGGATTGACGGGGCTGGGCGTCTCCGTGCGATCAAGCTCGAACCAAGGGATCATCTTGGCGCGCGGCACGGCGTAGTCCATGAGTGTGCCGGTGATAAGCTGACCGGCTTCGTCATAGACGACCGCTTCGTAGAGCGCCTGCCCGATTGATTGCACGATGCCGCCTTGCACTTGGCCGTCAACGAGCATTGGATTGATCACCTTGCCGCAATCGTCCACCGCGACGTAGCGCACGAGTTTGATCTCGCCCGTCTCGCGATCAATCTCGACGACGCAGATGTGCGTGCCGAAAGGGAACGTGAAATTCTTCGGCTCGAAGAAGTAGGTCGCAGACAGACCCGGCTCCATGTCGGGCGGCAACTCTTTCGCCAAGTGGGCGGCGAGCGCCACGTCTTGCAAAGAGACGCGCTTACCGTTTGTCTCCGGTTCGGGCAGAGCGCCGGCCGGGTCTTGACCTGCGGGCAAGACGGGCGCGGGCACTTCACCGGGATCAGCGCCAGCCGCGGCCGCAGCCTGCTTCACTTCCTGCGCCGAAAACTTCCCATCCGCAAAGGCCACGCTCGAAGCCTCTGCGCCGAGCAGATGCGCGGCGATCTTCGTCGCTTTCTCTTTCAGCTTTTCGATAGCAATGTAAACGGCCGTACCGCCGACGGCCGTTGCCCGACTGCCGAACGTGCCGATGCCGTATTGCACGATTGACGTGTCGCCGTGAATGACGGTTACATCATTTAAGTCAACGCCGAGTTCGTCGGCGGCGAGTTGGGCGAAGCTCGTTTCCTGTCCCTGTCCGTGCGGCGATGCGCCAGTCAGGATCGTGACCTTGCCCGTCGGCTCGATCCTCACGGTCGCACTCTCCCAACCGCCTGCGGGCATCGCCTGCGACGGCCCCAGCGCGCAAATCTCGACGTAAGTGGAAACGCCGATGCCGAGCAGACGCCCCTCGTCGCGTGCTTGTTTTTGCTCTTCGCGCAGTTTCGCGTAGTCTGCATTTTCGAGCGCCTTGTCGAGCGCACCTTCGTAGTTGCCGCTGTCGTAAAAAAGTCCGGTCGCAGTCTTGAACGGAAACTCTTCAGGCTTCGGAAAATTCCTGCGCCGGACTTCGACCGGATCAAGTTGCAACTCTGCTGCGACGAGATCGAGCGCGCGCTCGACGACGTAAGTTGCTTCGGGCCGGCCCGCGCCGCGATATGCGTCCGTGGCCATCTTGTTGGTGAAGACGCCGGTGACGTTGATCTGAATCGCGGGGATTTTGTAGCAGCCGGACAGCATCAGGCCCGTGAGTGTTGGAATAGCGGGCGTCAAGAGTTGATGATACGCGCCGAGGTCTGCGAAGACGTTGTAGCGCAGACCCGTGATTGTGCCGTCCGCGTTGCAGCCGATCTCGATCTCGCCCACTTGATCGCGCCCGTGAATCGTCGCCTGCATGTTCTCGCGCCGCGTCTCGATCCACTTGCAGGGCTTAGCCGTCTGCATCGAAATCCAACCGAGCAAAGCCTCCTCCGCATAGACGTTCAACTTCGAGCCGAAGCCGCCGCCGACCTCCGGCGCGATGACGCGCAGTTTGTTCTCAGGCATGCCGATCATGAGCGCGAGTTGCGTGCGTAGGAGATGCGGAATCTGCGTCGAAGACCAGACGGTGAGTTCCTGTTCGCCGGGCAGATAGCGCGCGAGCACGCCGCGCGGCTCCATCGCGACGGGCGCGAGCCGTTGATTGATGATGCGCTGCTTGATGACGTGCGTGGCGGCCGCGAGCGCCGCTTCGATGTCGCCCTCGCCCGCCGTCAACTTGTATGCGATGTTATCGCCGAAGCTTTCGTGTATGACCGGACTGTCGGCCTGTGCCGCTGCCTCTGTGTCAACGACGACGGGCAGTTCTTCGTAATCAACCGCGACCGCGTCAACCGCATCGCGCGCCGTGTATGCGTCTGTGGCAACAACGCACGCAATCGGATGGCCGACGAAATAGACCTTGTCGCGCGCGAGCACGCGATGATCCGGCACTTTCAGATCAGGCAAAGCACCCGCGCACGGCACAGGGCCGATCTTCTCTACGTCGCGCCCCGTGTAAACCGCCACGACGCCCGGCGCTTGCAATGCTTCGCTCACGTCCACGTTCGTCAGCCGCGCATGTGCATAGATCGAGCGCACGAACGAGACGTGCAGAGTATCCGGCAGGCGTATATCGTCCACGTAATGCGCCAGCCCTTTGATCAAGCGCGGGTCTTCCGTCCGCTTCACCCGCTGCCCGACATATTTTTGCGGCATATAAGAACCTCCGAAAACAGTGACGAGCGACAAGTGACGAGTTAAAACAAATTCTTACTTATCGCTCGTCACTCGGCACATGTCACTGATTTTTCGCTGCGTACTCGACAGCTTCGACGATATGTTGGTAGCCGGTGCAGCGGCAGAGATTGCCTTCGAGGCCGTGGCGTATCTCTTCGCGCGTAGGGCTGGAATTTCGTTCGAGCAGTTGCGTGGCCGCCATGATCATGCCGGGCGTGCAATAGCCGCATTGCAGGCCGTGGCATTCCCAGAAGCCTTGCTGCACGGGATGAAGCTCGCCGTTGTGCGCCAAGCCTTCGATGGTCGTAACCTTCGCCCCGTCCGCTTGCACCGCAAAGATCGTGCATGACTTGGCCGCTTGCCCGTCAATGATGACGGTGCACGCGCCGCAGAGCGAGGTCTCGCAACCGACGTGTGTGCCGGTCAGACCCAACACGTCGCGTAGGAAATGGACGAGGAGCAGGCGCGGTTCGACCTCGCGCGCGTGCTCTGTGCCGTTGATGTTGACGTTGATCGCTCTCTTCATCGGGCGCGCACCTCGTTGGTCTGAATCAGCGTTTGGGGATGGCACGTGCTTCTATGCCAAATCGCGGCGAAAGTCAATGTTCGTCACCGGCGGATGAGGGAGCAGTTGCAGCCCGGCTGGATATGACGAAATCGGGCGGAGCCGACCCCCGTTTGAAATGTTCTGCCTTAAAGCGACATAACAGATAGCAGACAATCGCGCGGGTCAATGATCTTGGCTGGCAGAGTCAGCTTAAAGCAAAAGGCAAATTCTGACTTGACCCGCAACCCTTCGGCGCAGCGTTAAAGTTTGAGCCGCGTACGCTGTTGCAATCTTGCCGACCGTGCCGTCGGCAGTTAGTCCCCCGCGAAAAATCTAGCTTAATTGCGCAAACTTAACTACAATGCGTAAGTCATAACCGAACCGACCGCGCCAACGCGGTCCACGCCTAACCGGCCGTGCGGGTTCTGCGCTAGTAGCAAACCTGCGATTTGTCAGTCAACACTTGCGCGCGCGCCGCCGTCTTGCTCTTTTAGTGAGCATTAGGAGTCTCTGGCGATGATCGGCCGCACCATCTCGCATTACAAAATCCTCCAGCCTCTCGGCGAGGGCGGGATGGGTGCGGTTTATCTCGCGCAGGACACGCAACTCGGCCGCCACGTAGCGATCAAATTTCCGCTCGACGAGCATCGGGTCGAGCATCACTTCCGCGCGCGCTTCTTGCGCGAGGCGCGCGCCGCCTCTGCGCTCAACCATCCAAACATCGCCACGATCTACGATTACGGCGAGACGCTGACGGGTCAGCCCTACATCGTGATGGAATATGTCGAAGGGCGTGGCCTCAATGAACTGATCGTGGGGTGCGCGCTCAATGTAGCGCGCACGGTTGAGATCGTCGCGGCAGTCGCCAGCGCCTTGAGCGCAGCCCACACGCACGGCATCATCCACCGCGACATCAAACCAGCAAACATACACATCAATGAGCGTGGTCAGATCAAGGTCTTGGACTTTGGGCTGGCCAAACAACTCAAAGAGATCACCCCGCTCGCCGCCGATCTGGATGCCAAGACGCTGCCCGCCACTTTGACGCAGAGCAACGTCCTCGTCGGCACGCCGCTCTACTTTTCGCCGGAGCAGGCATCGTCACAGCCGGCCGACGAGCGGAGCGACATCTTCGCGCTCGGCGCAGTGCTCTACGAATGCTTGACGGGTCGGCCCGCTTTTCCAGGCTTGAGCGTGCTCGACATCTCAGCGAAAGTCCTGCATATCGATCCGCCGCCGCCGTCTGCGTTCAACCCCGACGTGCCGCCCTTACTCGATCACATCACCTTGAAAGCGCTCGCCAAACAACCAGCAGCGCGTTATCAAACCGCTGACGAGTTGCACGCGGAACTCATCGCGCTCGCACGCGCCGTGCGAGACACTGTGCGAGTCGAACGCAAGTCAACTTTGCAGCAAGAGCACCCGCAACTCAGTGCCGCCTTCACGCGCACGGCCAAACTGCTCATACGCCCGCGTCTTTCGTTTGCCACCGGCCTCGGCGTGCTGCTCGTCGTCGCGCTCGCCATCTGGGGTCTCTATGCGTACCGGCACAGACCTTATCAGCCGACAGCCGCCGCCGCGAATTGGTACGACAAGGGCAGCGACGCCTTGCGCGATGGCACGTACTACAAGGCCAGTCTCGCCTTCCAACGCGCTGTCAGCATTGACCCGCAGTTTGCGCTCGCGCACGCGCGCTTCGCAGAGGCTTGGATGGAATTGGACAATCCAGACAGAGCGCAAGATGAGGTACTCCAAGCCGACAGTCTCGTGCAGGAGCGCGCGCCAATGAAAGTCACTGATGCGCTCTACTTGAATGCGATCAAGGCTGTGGTGCGGCGCGATTTCACAAGCGCCATCGGCGTCTATCAACAACTAACGCAGCAAGAGATAGACAAAGAGGAACGTGCGCGCGCCTTGCTCGATCTGGGGCGCGCCTATGAAAAGAACGAGGACATCGCCCATGCCATCGAGAATTATCAACGGGCAATCGAACTCGACGCGAGTAACGCCGCCGCACGCTTGCGGCTCGGCGTTCTCTACGGACGCAAGCAAGATCAAAAGAATGCTGAAGCAGCTTTCGCCAGCGCGGAAAAACTTTATGAGTCAGGGAGCAACTACGAGGGTTTGACCGAAGTGCTCTATCAACGCGCCGCGTTGTTGAATCGGCTCGGCCGCCTAACGGACGCGCGCACGCAGTTGCTCGCCGCGCTCGACAAGACGCGGACGATGCAGACACAACCGCAGCAGGTGCTGCCACAACAGATCAGGATCATGCTGCAACTCGGCGGCGTCGAACGCAAAGCCGACAACACGGTGCAGGCTGAGCAGTACGCCAAGGATGCCATCGCACTCGCGCAAACGAGCGGCATCGAAAATCTGACCACGCAAGGGTTGATTGATCTCGGCAACGTCTATTTCCAACGCGGCGATTACAGCACAGCCGAACGCTACTTCAATCAAGCGCTCGCCATCGCGCAGCGCAATCACGGTCGGTTCAACGAAGCGCGCGCACTCTTCTCGCTCGGCAGCATGCGCATCCAATCGCAGGACAATCCGACCGAGGGCTTGCCGTTCGTCCAACAAGCCCTACAGTTCTTCCAGCAGGGCGGCTATCGCAAAGAGACCTCGCAGGCGTTGCAGTTGCAAGGGCGCGCGCAAGCCGAGACAGGCGATTACACAGGCGCGCTCGCGGCTTATCAGGCGTTACTGGACAAGGCGCGCGAGGTCAGTGATAGGCAACAGGAGTCGCTCTTGCTCATCGGCATCGGTTCGGTCTATGCCCGGCAGGAACGTTATCCTGACGCGCTCAAATATTTCGAACAGAGTGCCAGCATCTCGACAGCTTTAGGCGCACACTCAAACGATGACTTCAATCAACTGAACCGCGCCGAAATGCTCTGGCGACTCGGCAAAGAACAAGACGCGCTCGCCGCGCTCGAACAAGTCCGCGCCCGCGCCGAACAGACGTCGGTCAACAAGTCGCTCGCCTCTCAAGTGCATCTGCTGCTCGCGGAGATCGCAGCGAGCCAACGTCGTTTCACTCAAGCGATCAAAGAGAGTCAGACCGCGATACGGCTCGACGATATGCCCGCCCGTCATACGGCGCTTGAGGCTCAAGCGGTGCTCGGTCTGGCGCAGGTCATGTCGGGCCCGAAAGACGCGGGGCTGCAAACCTGCACTGAAGCGGCGGACAATGCTGCGCATGCCAGCGATCCGCGTCTCCGTGCAGTTGTGCAACTTATGCTCGCGACAGCGCAACTTGAGCAAGGCAACAACGAAGCGGCGGCAGCGACGGCCCTCAGTGCGCAAAAAAGTTTTACGGACGCAGGCCAACGCGACTCGGAGTGGCGCGCGTGGTTGGTGGCCGGGCTGGCCGCTGTGCGCACGGGCGCACCGGATGCGGCGCGCGAACGTTTGACGCAAGCGCGCAGTTGCTTGCAGCAGTTACAAGAGCAATGGGGGGCGGATTATTTCAACAGTTACCTGAAACGACCTGACGTACAACTCGACCTTAAGCAACTTGAACAAGCTCTACCGGCTGCTTCCTAAACAAGCTCTACCAACCCTGCCCCAGAAAGGAAACTTTAACCCCATGTCCAAACCCTCAGAACCGACGTCCATGCAATCGCGTCGCCACTTCGCTAAAACAATCGCGACGGCGCTCGTGGCTGTGCCTGCTGTCGCTGCTCTCTCGGTGTGCGATAACACGCAGACGACCAATGGCGCGAACAACAATAACGGCACTACCAACCCAACCCCCCGACCGACGCCGATACCGACGCATCTCGAAACCGGCAGCGAACCGCCGATCATCATGGACGGCGGCTCGTGCGAAATCTCGACCTTGGTGGAGTTCAGCCCTAAGTCCGGTCAGCAAAATCATTTTGAGTTCAAGCCGGGCCAGACCATCTACAAGGGCGTGAAGGGCGTAAACGTGCTCAACGAATACGGCTCAACGCTGCATAGTTATACTCTGACCGGCAGTCAGGCGTTGACCGTCAACGTCTGGTTCGGAGCAGTGAAATCAATCTCCGGTGATGACGTGGACTATGATCCGCCAGAGACCGATCCCCAAGTGGTGCTAAAGGCCGATGCTGCTGGCAGTTCGTTCGATCTATTCGCGGCCGACGGCTTGGGTCAGCGGAAGAGTGAATTCAAGGGCCGGAAGTTGGGCAAGAAGTACGTGATCGACAAATGGAAGAACGGCGCGAAAGAGTTCCATTTGGCTAAGGTGCAAGTCCTTGTTGACGGTCAGGGCGATATCTTTGACCAAGCCGGACTGGGCTTCACCGTCGTCATTGTCTTCAACCCTTAGCCGCATCCGGCAACTAAACTTACCGCTGCTTGTGAACTTGTCTGCCGGGCTGCGTGTGTGCGACATTAAACGCCCGCACGCTTCAGTGGAGTTGCACGCACCGGAGGACAAATCACTTGCCGCAGAGTCGCAAGCGCCAGACGGGAAAGAGAAAAGGGCGCAAGAGTCTATATCAACAGACCGCACCGCCGGCCCGTAGAGGCGCGAACCAGCGGAATCGCACCATCGCTATAGTGCTGATCGCCGCGCTCGGTCTCACGGGCTTGGCCTATCTCTTTCTGCGCAACGAAAGCCGCAGCGCACAGAGCGAAGTGACGACTGCGTCGGGCTTGCGCTACGTCGATCTGGTCACAGGCACAGGCCCCAGCCCGAAGCCCGGTCAGACCGTCTCCGTGCATTACACCGGCACGCTAGAGAGCGGCAGGAAGTTCGATAGCTCGCGCGACCGTGGGACGCCTTTTGAGTTCGTCATTGGTCAGGGGAAAGTGATCAAAGGTTGGGACGAAGGCGTGATGACGATGAAGGTCGGCGGCCGGCGCAAGCTAATCATTCCGCCCAAACTCGGCTACGGCCCGACAGGTATGCCGCCTTCAATCCCCGGCAACGCCACGCTCATCTTCGACGTTGAACTGCTCGGCATCAAGTAATAAAAGCAGGGACGAGTGACGAGTGACAAGCAAGAACATGTCTTTAACTCGTCTCGGCACTCGTCCCTTATCACTGCTTTCCCCGCCAATCAGGCTACGCAAAACGGCTGCATGCTGGTATGATGTGGCCACATTCTGTCAAAGTTCCCCGATAGCCACATCTTGCCGAGTGAGGTGCGAATTGCCATGCGCGTTTGGAGATTGCGAATCGTTGTGTCGTTGTGCTTGCTGTTCGTTGCGGGCACAGTGCTGTTGACCGAGCGCAGAGGTCGTGCGGCGTTGACGCCGGCCGCGGCGCAGAAGACGAAGCCGGCCACTAAACTTGCGCCGGCCACCGAGATTCACGGCTTCGATCCCGCCAACTTGGATCGCAACGCCGATGCTTGTCAGGACTTCAATCAGTTCGCCAACGGCGGTTGGATGGCCCACAACCCGATCCCGCCGGAATATCCACAGTGGGGCAAGTTCTCCGAGTTGGCCGAGAAGAATCGTGTGGTGCTGCGCGACATTCTCGAAGCGGCGGCGAAGAATAAGAGCGCCAAGCCGGGCAGCCTCGAACAGAAGGTCGGCGACTTCTATGCGAGTTGCATGGACCAAGAGAAGATCGAAGCCGAAGGCATCAAGCCGATTGAACCGGAGTTCCAGCGCATCGCCGCGATCAAAGACTTGAGCGGCCTCGAAGTCGAGATCGCGCGCATGCACAACTATGGCTTGCGCGGCCTATTCGGCTTCGGCGCGGCGCAAGACTTCAAGAAATCAACTGAGGTGATCGCACAGGCCCAACAGGGCGGCCTTGGCCTGCCCGACCGCGACTACTACACGAAAGATGATCCGGATAGCACACACCTGCGCGATGAGTATGTGAAGCACGTCGCCAAGATGCTGACGCTCGCAGGCGATAGCGCCGCCATGGCCGACAAAGAAGCGCACACGGTCTTCGAGATCGAGAAAAAATTGGCTGAGGTCTCAAAGACGCGCATCGAGCGGCGCAGCCCGGAAGCGAACTATCACAAGATTTCCGTGACGGAAGTGAACGAATTGACGCCGCACTTCAGTTGGACGGAATACCTGAATGCGCGCGGCGTCAACGGCGTCAAAGAGATCAACGTCGGGCAGCCCGATTTCTTCAAGGCGCTCGATCACGTGCTCACGACCGTGCCGATTGATGATTGGAAAACCTATCTGCGTTGGCACGTGCTCAACTCGACCGCGTCGCTTTTGTCTTCGGCCTTCGTGCAGGAAGATTTCAATTTCAACGGCCACGTGCTGAGCGGCACGCAGCAGATCCTGCCGCGCTGGAAGCGTTGCGTGGCGGGCGCAGACAACGTGCTCGGCGAAGCGTTGGGCCAGTTCTACGTGCAGAAGACTTTCACGCCGCAGGCGCGGGCGCATGCGCGCGCGATGGTGCAGAACCTGATCACGGCGCTGCAAACCGATCTCTCGACGCTCAGTTGGATGAGCGATGTCACGCGCCAGCGCGCCATCGCCAAGCTCAACGCCTTCACGCGCAAGATCGGCTACCCGGACGTGTGGCGCAACTACGAGGCGCTGACGGTCACGCGCGGCGAATATCTGGAAAACGTGCGGCGCGGCGCGGAGTTTGAGTTACGGCGCAACCTCAACAAGATCGGCCGGCCCGTCGAGCGCACCGAGTGGGGTATGACGCCGCCGACCGTGAACGCTTACTACAACCCTTCGATGAATGAGATCGTCTTTCCGGCCGGCATCCTGCAACCGCCATTCTACGATCCGAAGGCTGACGATGCCGTCAACTACGGCGGCATCGGCGCGGTCATCGGCCACGAGATGACGCACGGCTTCGACGATCAGGGCGCGAAGTTCGATGCCGAAGGCAATCTCGTTGATTGGTGGACGAAGGATGATTTCGCCAACTTCAAGGCGCGGACGGATTGCGTGGTCAAACAGTTCGACAGCTACGAGATCGAGCCGGGCGTCCACGTCAAAGGCCAACTCGTCGTCGGCGAATCTGTGGCCGATCTGGGTGGCTTGACCATCTCCTATGCCGCGTTCAGGAAAGCGCAAGGGGGGAAGCCTGAAAATTTGATTGACGGCTTCACGCCCGATCAGCGTTTCTTCCTCGGCTGGGCGCAGGTCTGGGCCAGCAACACCCGACCCGAAGAGGCGCGTCGCCGTGTGGTCACAGACCCGCACCCGCCCAATCGTTTCAGAGTCAACGGGCCGCTCTCGAACATGGCGCAGTTCGCCGCCGCCTTCCAATGCAAGGCCGGCGACACGATGGTGCGCCCGCCGGACAAACGCTGCCAAATTTGGTAAAGCATGATGAATGCGGGATGATGGATGAAAGATGGTTGTTTTAATTCATCATTCCGCATTCATCATTGTTCCTTTCTCTCGTGTGCCCAGATCAGCGACAACATCGCGGCGCACATCCGGCGGATCGCGTCCTGTTCGCGCCGGAGCGCGTGCCAACTTTGCGCACGGCTGCGACGGAACTCTGCTGGTTGCTCACACGCGGTTATCAGATTAAGTCTGCGCTCAAGCTGGTGGGCGATAGACACAGCCTGACGGAGCGGCAACGCTTGGCGCTGGCGCGCGCCGCCTGTTCGGATCAGAGCCTCACACATCGCAGCGAGACTTGCGTGCCCTTAGAACGACTCTGCGGCGAGCGGGTCGTTATTGACGGCTTCAACTTGATGATCACGCTCGAAGCGGCCTTGAGCGGCGGGCTATTGCTCTTATGTCGTGACGGTTGCCTGCGCGATCTCGCAAGCGTGCATGGCTCGTATCGCTCGGTGCAAGAGACCGAGCGGGCCGTCAACTTGATCGGCGCAACGCTAGCAACGCTTGGCGTCGGCAGCGCACAATGGTTACTTGACCGGCCCGTCTCAAACAGCGGCCGGCTCGCCGTCAAGATCAGAACGGCGGCCGAGCAGCACGGCTGGACTTGGCAAGTGGAGTTGCCCTTCAACCCGGACGCGGTGATTCAGGCAGCCGCCGCCATCGCTTTAACTTCCGACTCGACGGTGCTTGACGGTGTCGCGCGTTGGACGAACCTGACGCCGCACCTCTGCGCGCAGGCGCAGCTTGAACTGTGGCTAATCGATCTGCGGGTTTAAGCGGGCGACGCACGCCTATGTCTGACCGTATGACGCGATGAACGTTTCAAGCGCCTGTTGATCTTCAATCGTCAGATCAATGAACATGACGCCAAAGCCGACCTCGGGCATGTGATAGCGAACTTCTCCGCGCAGCAGATGCTCTTCCGCCAGATTCAACCGAATGTACAACTGCTCGCGGGCTTGAATTTCGTCGGGCGTCTGCACGAAGCAGCCGCCGAGGCTGATGCTTGTGATCCGTCCTTGCTGTTCACAGTCGCTCGTAAATCCCCAATCCATAGAGAGCGAGACTCTGATGCGTCGATGACGTCTCTTTTCACCGGTCGGTGGTATCTCGGACACGTTTTATCCTCAGCGCGAACGTGTAAACGATAGCGGGCGGGCGCAATCGGTTGAATGAACTCTTCAGGGCGGCCTAAGCGAAAAAAAACAGACGCGAGTGCTACTAAAGGTTATAATACCGCGCGCTATGAAAAGTAAATCCGCGATCACTTATCTGCAACTGATCGTTGTCGGTCTGATCTGTCTGCAACTTTGCGCTTGCTCGTCAACCAAGTCTGCGACGGAAGCGGCCATGATCAATCCCGCGCCCGATCCGGCGCTGCTCGCACAAGCCGACGAATGCTACGCGCACCGCGCCGAGCGCGAGCGTCTGCGCGCCGGTCTCGAACTGATCAAACGTGCGCGGGCTGTCGCGCCCGGCAATTACGACGCGGCGTGGCGCATGGCGCGGCTGGCTTATACGCTGGGCGATCAGTCGCAGGATGATAAGGAGCGCGATGCTCTGTTCCGTGAGGGCATTGAGGCGGGCGATGTGGCCGTGCGCGTCGAGCCTAGTAAACCCGAAGGCCATTTCTGGCTCGGCGCAAACTACGGCGGACTCGCACAGACCGAAGGGCCGCTCGCGGGCCTCTCCGATGCAGACAAACTGCGCCACGAGATGGCGGCGGCGCAGCAACTCGACGCGGGCCTCTACGATGGCAGCACCTACATGGCT
>Ga0209153_1000302_pt1 | contig 25655 bp, 20 predicted proteins | sample GraSoiAngelo_120_FD_185877 | JGI IMG/M metagenome (GOLD analysis project Ga0209153, IMG submission 185877) | Grasslands soil microbial communities from the Angelo Coastal Reserve, California, USA - 14_0919_09_20cm (SPAdes) (version 2) | ecosystem: Environmental > Terrestrial > Soil > Grasslands ...
GCATGTTCCTATTTCATCGTCGCGCTTGCGTTGCTCGTGTTGGACTGCGTTGCCAGTCTTATTTATGTGACAAGTGACGAGATGAAAAACTCGCTCCTGCTTGTCACCTATCACGGTCTTTAAGACACCTTCGGAACTCTCTGGAGGGCCAACTTGAGGGCGCGCAGACGTGTGCGGACTCTGATCGCTGCGAACAGGCGGATGCTCAAGCGCCGCCCCAGCAAACGGTGCGGCGGGATGATCTTGCGCTGGCAGAGTTCTTCCAACTCCACGTCGCCCTTTACTAGCTTTAGATGCTTGCGGAAGAGTTCGTTCGACGCACGCAACATGCTCGTTACCTTCATAGACATACTGCCGCCATGCTTACGGTATTGCAGGATGACCCGGCCATGACCATAGACGGGCCGGTCTTTTGTGACCCGCAGATAGATGTCCAAATCTTCGCAACCTCTGACGAGCGTCTGATCAAAGCCGCCGACCTGCGCCAAAGCGTTGCGCCGGAACATGGCCGCGCCGGGCGTCCAGATGTAATTGCGCTCGAAGAGGGCGCGGTAATGTTGTTGTTCGATGATAGGATGGGGCGGCGTCGGCAGCGACGCGCCCGCATGGTCAATGAATTCGCAGAAGCCATAGACAAAGGCGCATTCGGGTTGCGCGCGTAAGCAGTCCAAGCCCGTTGCGAGCGCCGCCGGCAGCAGCCGGTCGTCCGCATCCAGAAAGACCACATACTCGCCGGCGCACACACGCAGCCCCGTGTTCCGCGCTGTGGGGAGACCTAAGTGGCGTTGGCGGATGCAGCGCAGACCACTGTAGCGGGCTGCGACGGCCGAAGTATTGTCCGTTGAACCATCGTCAACCACTATGATCTCGTAGCGCGTGTAGGTTTGCGCGAGGACGCTCTCGATGGCCTCAACCAGATAATGCGCCTGTTGATAGCACGGAATGATGACAGAGATTAGCGGCTCGTCGTTCATCTGCGCTTTCTTTCGCTCCACGTTAAGTCTCGCAGACCTACAAACACAGGCCGCTCGCAGCCAGTCTTTGTTAAAGAGCACGGACGAGCGCGCGCTTCATGCGCCCAATGAGCTGTCTGGGAGAAGGCAATCTGCGCCGCTCTTGTCTGAGCCACGACCCGGCCCAATGATGCACGCTGTACGTGCTCGCTTTGATGCAATCCGGCGAGAACCGGCCGAACCAAGGGTACGGGTAGAAATATTCTGCGGGGCAGACGGTCACGCCGTCTAGCTCTTGTAAGCCATACGCGCGCAAGCCCGCTGCCTTTAAGACCGCAGTGATGATCGTCGGGCCGCGATAGAACTCGCCCTCAGTTTCAAACAGCTTCAAGGTCAGTTCCATGCAATGCTGCAAGAAGGGCTGACCGGCCTCTGCGCCCAAGACCGCGCCGTTCACCCAGTCGAGTTGTGCTTCCTCCTGTTGGAAGCCAACAAAACATTTCTGCGCCAGCAAGGGCGTGAAACTGCGGATGACTTCGACATCCGTATCCAGATAGATGCCGCCTTCCGTATAGAGCGCATGCAATCTAACGTAATTAGATAATCTTGACCACAACTTTTGCTTGTAAGCGGCCCGCGTATAGCTGTTCGCCTCAAGCGGACTATTCGCCTCGTTCCACTCCTGCACCTGATAATCGGGCAGCACGCGCCGCCAACTCGCCATACATCTCTGCAAGAGTCGGCTGCGACGGCCATGCCCGAACCAACAGTAATGGATTTTTGTTGGAATCAATCCGCCCGCGCTCCTGTAACGACAGCCAATATATCGCAAGGATGCACGATAGCAGGAATATTATCCGGTGGCTCGGATGATTTCTTTGCTGCGACTGTCAGGCCAAGTCTTTTGAAGTGCGCTCGCGGAAGACGGGTTCAAACGCGCGGGTCGTGTGCTCGGTTACGCTCGGCAGAGGCTCTGGCAGCGCGCGCGGTTGGGCTGCGTCAAGCTCTTTCGTCGTCTGCGCCGGCAAGCGCGCGGCGTCGCCCACTTCATGCGTGCCGCGCTTGCGCCGCAACAGCAGCCAGATAAAGACGCCTTCGAGCAACAGCATGAACATAAAGCTCAGCATCGTGACGGCCATGATGCGCCCGAAATCGAAGTCGGGCAGATTCTTCATCACCGCCATCAACCCGATGATCGCGCCGAGGCCGAAGACAAAAGTACACGTCATCGCATTCACGAGCATTTCCGGCCGCACCTCTGCCGGTCGCGCGATAGCCGCACCCTTCGCCCCACCCAGCTTCGCGCCACAATAATTACAGTAGCTCAACCCCTGCCCGACAGCCACGCCACACGTTGAACAATACATCTTGCGCTCACCTCCTGCACGCCTTTACGAGATGAACTGCCGCTAAGTTCAACACTGATTTTCGACAATGGCTAATCACCGAATGTCGGACTTAAACAATGAGCGCGCCCCTTGCGAGGCCGCGCTCATTGTTTACCATGCGCTTGATCTTGTTTGCGTCTTAAAGACGCGCTCACGTCTCACGCATACGAGTGCAGACCCGGCAGCAGGTAGCTGACGCCGAGGTAGGTGAAGACGATGAGGAGGAAGGCGACGATGGCGAAGTAGGCGGCGGGGCGACCCTTCCAGCCGCGCGAGATGCGGACGTGGAGGAATGCGCCGTAGGTGAGCCATGCGACGAATGCACCGGTCTCTTTTGAGTCCCAGCCCCAATAACGACCCCATGATTCGTTGGCCCAGATCGCGCCCGTGATCAAAAGCAAGGCGAGGCCGGCGAAGGTGACGCCGCCCGTCTTGTACATGAGCGAGTCAATCTTATCTAATGCGGGGAGCGCCATGCGCAAGCGTTCGGTCTTGAAGCTGAAGATGATGACGAAGAGCGTGCCGGCGAGCGCGGTGATGAGCGCGGAGAATTCGACCGGATTCGATTGCAGGCTGAGCGTGAGCGCGTCGCCGCGAGTCCGCATGAAGTCGGCCGCCGTGCGCGTAAGCTGCGCCTCGCCGATGCGCGCAACGGCTTCGCGCCCCATGTTCTGCTCCAACAGAAACTCGCCGAACTTTGCGTATTGCCGCGCGTCAACGTGCGCGCCGACGTTCGTCAAAGTCTTCACTTGATAGGCAAGCATGGAGACGGCAGCGATCTGCGTGACAAGCGCGAGCTTCAACAAGATATGTCCGACTTTGCGTGCACGCTCGTCCGCGCGGCGCAGGTATTTGCCGAACGCGATTATTGTGCCGACGAGCAGCAAGCCGCAGAGGACGAGCAGCCAACCGACGTAAGGCAGGTCGGCGCGCAAAGGCAGCGCAGCCGCGCGACCCATCTGACCGGCGATGAAGGTTGACGCCGTGTATGTGCCGAACGTCGCGGGCGCAAAGACCGAGAAGCGACTGACAGTAAAGAGCACGGCGAGGGCAAACAAGCTTGACCAGATGGCCATCGCTTCTGTCTTCACGCCGTCTTTCAACAGATAGACGACGGCGACGGCGAAGCAGACGAGCGCGACGCCGTAAGAGAGCGAAGCCGTGCCGACGTGGATCGGTCGCCAATAACTATCGAGCACGGGCGGCAGGTTCGCCATCTCGCCGCCCATGAAGCGCGCGAGGATCAGAATCAGCGACGCGAGCGGGAGCGATAACGCGCCGATGAAGCGATAGCTTTGGCGGTGCGCGATCAGAAGTGTTGCAAGGCCAGCGCCGCAGGCGAAAGCGAGACTGAGATCATAGAGATTGGCGAACGGAATGTAGCGGAAGAACCAAGGCATCTCGCGCCCTTGCGTGGTGATGACCGCCAACTCGCGTTCGTAGGCCGCGACCCAACGCACGCCCCAACTGGCCAAGTTGCAGAAGACTCCGGCGGTCGCGCCCCACAGTCCTAGACGCTGGAACAGACTCGAAGGCGCGTAGAGATTAGTTAAATGAAAGACCGCCGCCATGAGATACGCTGCGAGCGCGAGCATCATCAGCGCGCCGTCGGAGATGAAATATGCGCCGCCCACGCGCAGCCGCGCGCAGGCTAGGAGCGCCGCGCCCCCGACTGCGAGCACGGCGGGCAAGTATGAAACCAATTTAGCGCCTTTTAGATTTATGTCCGGCGCAAGGTGCGCGGGCGCATGACGAAGAACTTCACTCATGTCTGTTATCCCTCGAACTGTCTGTTGACGGCCGCCGTGAGGCGCTTGAAGCGATCTTCAAACGCGACCTTGCTGCGGTTGGTGTTGCCGCCGATCAGGATTGCGAACTGCCCCGCCCCTTGCGGTTCGATCCGCATCCAGATGCGTTGGTGCGAGAAGAAGAAGACGCCGACGAGCGTCAGCGACAGCAGCGCGAAGCCGAGATAGACGACGTTTGCGCCGGGGTCTTTCTGCACCGAGAGAATGTGCGCCGCACCGACCTTCTCAAAATCCGCGAGTTGAACACGATAGCCCGCGATTGCGCGCCCGACCATCGGGCCGGCCGTTTGCGCCGCCGCGTTGAACGCATAACCCTTTGCCACGTCGCCCGAAGGCTTGCTCACCATCAAGAGCACCGCAGGATTGTTGTACTCCTCCGACTTGCTCGCGCCGTTTGCGCCGTCGAGCACGAAGTCTGAATAGAAATCTGCGAACTTGATGCGCGTGCCGTCCGCGAGCGCGGCCGTTGCGCCGTGCTTGATGTTGACGGTTTGCGCTGCGCCGCCCGCTTCGGGCGTGACGTTGAGCGTGACCGTGCGCGCCTTGCCTTCGGGGACGAAGCTCGCTTGGAAGAAGCGATAGCCGCGATAGTCGAACGGGCGATTCAAACGCACGACTGCATTGGTTTCGCCGCGCTGCGGGTCTTTGATCTTGATCGCCGTCGTCCAGTCGAGCGTGTTCATCGGGCTGGTGTCGCCATTCTTGTCGATCAGCTTCTGTTGAATGTCCGTGCACTCAATCTCGAAGGGCAAGGCGACGGTCGCTTTCTGCGGCTGGTCGAGCTTGAAGATCGTCTCGGACATCTCGCGTGCGTTCGTGCCGGGCGCGAGCATCATCTGGCCTGTGTGCCCAAGCTGCGCGGTGAGAAAGCCGCCGACGAAGATCACAAGCAGCGCGACGTGGACGGCGTAAGCGCCCAAGCGATTCCACGCGCCGCGCTCGGCGAAGACGAACGTGGCGTTGCCCTTCTCCGTCACGCGCGGTTTCATTCGTAGTTCGCGGCAGGCTGCACCGATGCGTGCGGCTATCTCGCTTGCGCTCGCGCCTGTCGCGTTCAGTTCGGCGTGTTGCTCCTGCCCGCGCAGCCAGTGGGCTGAGGCGTCGAGTTTTTTGCGCCCGATGAACGTCCAAGTTTTCGGAAAATGATCAATGGATGACAGGATGATGTTTAGCGAGAGAACGAGGAGCAACAGGTTGAAGTACCACGAATGATAGATGTCGAAGAAGCCAAGCGTGCCGAAGAGCAGACGAGTCGCGGGCGATAGCTCCGCGTAGTATTTGTCGAAGCCTTCGACGTTCACCTGCATGATGACCATGCCGAGCATGCTTCCCGTCGCTAACAGCACCAGCAGCAGCACGCCGAAGCGCACGCTGCTGAGCAAGTCCATCGTGCGCGTCACAAACGAGGCGTGTGGTGCGGACGGGGCTGCGGCGCGCGGCAATCTTTGGCTCTCGGTTTTAGTGATCGCTGACATTAGCTTTTATTCCACCGGGCAAACTGAAAGCGGGGGCGGTCGTCGCGCCTGCATGCAACGCGCTACCCATTTAGCGCGCTCAATCACGCTCGCGACGCCGGCGTGCGGCGCTACTTGACCACCCCCGCCGGAAGCGACCCTAAACTGTCGCTGCATTTGCAAACGGCAACTGTTATGCCAACACGTCGGGCGCGTGCATCGGCAGACGGTGCCTGCGCAGAGCGCGCGTATGGGCCGCGCAGCCACTCTGCGGTCACCCCAACGCAAGGGTGATTTCGCGCATCGCTCTGGGAAATTATTCGCAGCCGCGCCCGACGCTCTGCTTCAACGCTAGTTCAAGCCGACAACCACGCGGCCTCACGTCGCGCCGCCAAAAGTTTACCGACGCCTTGTGATTTGCCAGCTCGCCGCCGCGTCCGCCCACAAATGCACTCAACATACCAACAGTTGCTCGGCGCGGAACGGTCATTGCTCTCCGACCTTGTCGAGTCGTCCCACGACTCAGCCGAGCGGTTCGGCTGCGCTGTCAATTCATGCAGGGTTGCGGTCAGCAGCATTCATTCGCTAGCGCAAGCATTCATCCAGCCAGCCTCCAACCGCACGGTCTTTGGTCGGAGGCCGAAACGCCCTCCGACTTTGCTTCGAGGTTAATGTGCAGATGAGCAGTCGGTTTGCCCGGACGACCTTGAATGCCGACTAGAACAATAGGGGCGGACAACTAATAGCTCTAGCGACTGCGGGAGCGCCATATGGAGGCGAAACATGAACCGGCTTAAAGTTTTTAAGTGGGCGTTCGTCTGGGCGTGGATCGTCGGGCTAGTGTTGCTCTTCAGCACCGGCCCGCTGTTCCGTTCTAACGCCGCTGGCGATAAAAAGCACGCACCACCAACGCCGGCAGCCGCACAGCCAACCGCCAACCCGGCCGATTACGTCGGGGCGGAAAGCTGTCGCAACTGCCACGAAGATCAATTCAACAACTTCGCGCACACGCCCCACGCCAAGCTCGCCAACGAAGCGAGTTGGCAGGGCAAGATAGTCGGCTGCGAGGCCTGCCACGGCGCAGGCAAGCCGCACATTGATGCGGTCAACGCAGCGATTGACGCCGGGCAAGACCCGACCGAGATCAAAGAACAAGACCTCAAGATTCGCATTCTCAAGCATGAGTCTGCCAAGCAGGTCTCCGAAACCTGTCTCACATGCCACTCGGGGCGTGAGGAGCACAACAACTACCGGCGCGGCGAGCACTGGCGCAACGACGTCGGCTGCACCGACTGTCACAGCGCGCACGCGCCCGACCCCGCGCCGCCCAAAGCACAGTCGCACACCTTCATCTCTGAGAACACGCTGCAAAAACCCGACTCTTCCGTCTTGCACATGCTCAAAGGCAACGAGACGCAGATGTGCCTGCGCTGCCATGCTGAGCAGAAGGCGCAGTTCAACATGCCTTTCCACCACAAGGTGCAGGAGGGCCTCGTCAAGTGCAGCGATTGCCACAATCCGCACGGCGGCTTTGAACTGAAACAGACGCGCTTGGCCAACTTCTCGGCTTCAGATGCGGCCTGCGTCAAGTGTCACAACGACAAGGCGGGGCCGTTCACTTATGAACACGGGCCTGTCTCGGTCGAAGGCTGCTCCAGTTGCCACACGCCGCACGGCGCGAACAATCCGAAACTGCTCCGGCGCAACAACGTGTTCCAACTCTGCATCGAGTGCCACACGAACGCGCACGCCATCGCCGGCACAGGCGACGACGGCGCGAGCAACACGCCGAGCTTCCACAACCTGACACAATCGCGTTACCAGAACTGCACAACTTGCCACGCGATGATTCACGGGTCGAATGCGCACCCGTTCTTCTTCCGTTGAGGCACAGCATAGAAAGTTGAGGATGAGTAACATGAAAACCAGAACAGCCTTCGTCCTGTCTTCTCTGCTGGGTCTCGTGCTCCTGACGGGGACGGTCGCAAGCGCGCAAGGGCCGACGCCGTCGCCGAGTCCCCAGCCGAGTCCGACGCCGCAGACCTACCCGACGAAGGGCGCGGTTGACCGGCAGCCCGCGACTCCGGCGGACGAAGAGCAGGCCGGCAGATACACTGTCGTCTCCAGTATCGAGCTAGGCGTGCGGGGCCTGAGCGTTGACGGCAACAACAACAAGTACCGCTCCGATCTGAACTACGGCCCCGGCTTCCGCATCTTCGATTCGAGTTTCCTGATGCGGACGAAGGAGGGCACGGGCGGTCTCTTCGATTCCTTCCTTGTAAACTCGACCGGCTTTGGCGGCGACCCTTACGGCTCTGTGCGCGTCAACATGGAGAAATCCGAGTGGTATCGCTTCGATGCCAACTTCCGCCGGAACACTTACCAGAACAACCTGCTGAATCTTGCGCTCGGTCAGCACGTCCGCGACACGCGCCACAAGTTCGGCGACTTCGACTTGCGGCTGCTGCCGAACAATCGCAACCTCCATTTCAATCTCGGCTACTCGCTCGACCGCAACAGCGGCGACGGCGTGACGACCTTCGACTACTCGAACGCGACCGCTACCCTCGGTAGCTCTTCGACCGTCAGAGGCGGCGACGAGTATGCGGTGCTGCGCAAGATACGCACGCGCGCCGACGAGTATCGCTTCGGCGCAGAGGGGCGCGTCGGTTTGATTGATTGGGGGTTCCTGCAAGGGATTCGCAGCTACGCCGACGATTCGCGCGATTTTCTGCTCGGCGCAAGCCAAGGCAACAACACAACGAACACGGCTTTTCTCGGCACGTTCCAACTCGATCTGCCAACGCACGGCCGCGCTTATTTCACCCGCGTCAACGCGCACACCTTTTTAGCCAAGCGGCTCGACATCACGGCGCGTTACACCTACTCGAAAGCGCGTTCGCACTTCGCGCTCACAGAGCAGGACATAGGGCGCACCGCCGGTTCAGGCAGCAACCCGCTCTCGAACGCTTTGACCTATAGCTCGCTCATCACGGCACCCGGCGATAGCGTCCGGCCGGCGCATCTGGGCGAGATCGGCTTGACGTGGCTCGTCACAGACAAGTTCAGAATCTCTGAGACGCTGCGTTACAACTCTTTCCGCAACGAAGGCAACCTCGTTTACACAGAGGTCACAGCGGCGTTGCGCGCAAATGGCACTTCGCTCTTTAATCCTGCGGCCGTCTTCGTCGTGCCGGTTGACTACACGCTCAACTATCGCCGCTTGTATAACCAACTGGAGGGCGATTATCAGTTCGGACCGCGCCTCGCTTTTCACTTCGGTCATCGCTACCAGAATCGGCACATCACCACGCTCGATCTGGGCATGACCACGACGGCGCAGGCTGCGCCATTCGTCGAGAAGGACGAGGCATTCAACCTGCACAGCAACAACTTCTTCGGCGGCTTCAAAGCGCGCCCCGTCAAGTCTTGGACGATCTTCTTCGACGCCGCGCGCGGCGACGCCAATGACCTGTTCACGCGCGTGGACAATCGCAAGTCAACCAACTTCCGCGTCCGCAATCGCATCACGCCGCGTCAGGGCTTAGGCATCAACGTGTCGTTCATCACACGCAACAACGACAACCCCGGCGAGACGGTCATTGACCGCACGCTCGTCGGCCCGCAATCGGCCCGACAGTTCGACGTGCGCGTCAGAGACCGCAATTTCAGTTCGTCCGTTGACTGGACGCTGCCCGGCGGGCGCTACTCGCTCTCGACCGGCTACACGCATCTGCACGGCACGACCGACGCGGCGATTGCCTTCTTCCCGCTCCCGACGGGTTGCGTCGGCACAACGGCCGTGCCGTTGCCACCCTGCGCAGTCGGCCGCAGTCAATACTTCCTACGCGACAACTTCTTCTATACAAACGTGAGCGCCTACATCAATCGCCGGCTTTCGGCTTATGCGAGCTATCGCATCAGCAAAGACACGGGGCAAGGCGATCGCTTGGCCGATGTGCCGAACCGTCTGTTCATCGGCTCACTGCCGCTTAGCTTCCAGTCGCCTGAAGTCCGTCTGATCTTCAAGGTCAACCGGCGCGTGGACTGGAACATCGGTTATCAGTACTACGACTACAAGGAGAAGCTCTCGACCGCGCAGAACTACCGCGCGCATCTACCCTACACTTCGCTCCGCATCTACTTCGGCGCGGGCGAGTCACGTTAGATGAGCGCCCTCGCACCAAACACAAACACGAGAGGCGCGGCCGCTAAGCTACGGCCGCGCCTCCCGGTTCGTTAAAGTAGCGCGCGCGCGAATTCTTGTGGGATAGCACAACAGGTCATGACGAGCAGAGCGGCGGCCAGCAGCACCAACCGATACCGGATCATCGCATTAGCTCTCTTCTCTCTGATCGCGCTGGCGGCGCTCGTCGCCCCGCGCTTCATCGCCACGGCGAACGGCGCGAGTATCGAGGCTGAACCGCAAGCGCGCGCGAGTGCACAGCAGCGACGGCGTGGCGCGGTCGTGCGGCCGCCGCGCGTTGATTACACGCACTTCTCACACCGCACCGCGCAGCATCAACTCGCCTGCGATAACTGCCACAAGTTTCCGTCATCGAACTGGCGGCAGGTGCGCAAAAAAGACGACGCCTTTCCCGACATCGCAGAGTATCCGGAGCATCAATCCTGTCTGCGTTGCCATCGGCAGCAGTTCTTCGCGCGCGAGCGGCCCGCGCCCGCCATCTGTTCGGTCTGCCACGTCGCCAATAGCCCGCGCAACACGACGCGCTATCCGTTTCCCAGTCTCGGCGCTGCGTTTCTCAATTCGCCGCGCGGCGAGAATTTCACGTCCGACTTCCAAGTCTTCTTTCCGCACGACAAGCACATAGAGATCATCGGGCAGTTACAACCGACCGATACGCTTGAGCGCAATGTTAGTTTCATCAACGCATCATTCACGCAAGATAAGAAGCAGAAAGAAGCGAAGCCCGCAGACAGCCCGGACAAGAGTTGCTCGGTCTGTCATCAGACTTATATGCCGCAAGGCACATCAGATCAAGAGTACGTGACGCAGCCGCCGAAGACTCTGAGCGACGCCTTCTGGTTGAAGAAGGGCACGTTCAAGACCATCCCCAATGGACACACCTCCTGCTTCGCTTGCCACTCGCAGGACAACACGGACTTGAAGCCCGGCCCGATGGATTGCGCGACCTGCCACAAGCTCGCGCCGGCCACGCCTGCACGCACGGACTTCGATCCGAAAGTAGCAGCGGCCGAAGGCATCAACGATCCAGTTATGCTCGCCGCGTGGCGCAAGCGCACCTCGGCCGCCAACTTCCGGCACGAGGGCGGTATGCACCCGGACTTGAGTTGCATGGATTGTCACAAGGTGACGACGATGAACACGCTCGACGCCGAGTCGAGGAAAGTGCACGTGCTCTCGTGTGGTGGCGGCGGTGCGGGTTGTCACGTCACGCCGACCTCAGACGATGGCGGCGCGCTCAACCTTGAGCTTGACGGGCGCAAGGCGAGCGCCGCGTTTCAGTGTGCCAAGTGTCATTTGATCTATGGGCGAGAACAGATGCCCGCGTCGCACGTGAAGGCCATCGAAGCGTTTCAGAAAAAGTAGGGTGAGCGAGATGCCGTTCTTCGCAGCCGAGCCAGAGTTAGCACCAACCGACGCGATGCGTGCGCGCGCACGTGGGCGCAAGCTCGCGCTCATCGTCGTCGCACTCGTCGTCATCAGTCTGCTCTCAACCTTGCTGTTCGACTCGCGCGCCTCAACTGCTGCGCCCGCGCCGCAAGTTGTCCGCACAAGCGCGAGCCTTGCGCAGACCGACGCACAAAACTCTAATCTTGATTTTTCCAAGTTCGGGCACACGAACCCGACGCACGCGCGTCTGCCTTGTCTGCTCTGCCACCGGCGCGAATCGAATGCGCCGCAGCCGAAGCTGCCCGGTCACATGCCCTGTTCGGGTTGTCACACACAACAGTTCGCAGATCAATCGAGTCCGATCTGCGCGATCTGTCACACGAACCCGCCCGCGCGCGACTTGAGATCGTTTCCGCCCTTGCAGAGCTTCAACGCGCGCTTCGATCACGCGCGCCACACGAATGGCGCAGGGCGGCCGGCGACGGGCTGCGTCGCCTGTCATAAATCTGAACGGCGCGGCGTCGGGCTGACGATCCCTGCGGGCGCGAGCGCGCACGTGACCTGTTATCAATGCCACGGCCCGCGCGCGCAAGGGTCTGCCGGTCAGGACATCTCTTCATGTAGCACCTGCCACAGTACGGGCCGGCTCACGCGCCCGCCGACTCTTGCGCCCGCTTACCGCGTCAACTTCAGCCACGCGAAGCACACGGCCAAGTTAAGCTGCGCCGACTGTCATCAGCCGCGCGCGGGCGCTGCACGCGGGCGGCAAGTCAGCGCGCCGCAGCCGCTCATGCACCACGCGCCTGCGGGCGCGGCGAGTTGCGCCGCTTGTCACAACGGCCGGCGCGCCTTCGGCGGCGACGACTTCATGGTCTGCACGCGCTGCCATCCCGGGCCTTTCTGGCACTTCTGATCCATCAGTTGATGAACGCGCATTGCGGTAGATGCCCTGCGCAAAGCTCCCCAATGCTCTGTGCAAAAGCACCCACCGGAGTTGCGCGGTCTATAAATACTGGCGATTTGCGCCGGACAATCGCGCCTTTTGCTTAGCCTCAGTCCGGCACGCTCATTGCCCAATGGGTGGGTGCGACGGGGCCGAAAAGAAGGGGCTGACCGCGCGCAAGCTTTCGATAGAAAGGCGAATGGCATCATGACTAGCAAACAGATCAAACTTAAACTCGCAGCCATCCTGTGCATGCTTCCACTCTTGGCGCTCGTCGTGCTCAACTCGCGGACTGTGCCGACCAGCACGGCGCAAGAGTTCGATGCCGCCGCCGTCTTCAAGGCCAAATGCACGATGTGCCACGGACAGAAGGCCGAGCGGAAGTTCGACGCGAGCAAGTCGGACGACGAACTGCTCCAGATCGTCTTGAAGAGCGGCAAGCCCGGCATGCCTGCGTTTGAGACCAAAGGCATCACAGAGGAGCAGGCGAAGGCGATCATCGCCCACATGAAGTCGCTGCACCAGCAGTAAGACTGCTGCGCCTCGAAGCGCCACCCGGACGCTTTTGCGCTTGATCGGGGAACTTCTCTCCCAGCCCTGAAGCCTCCTATGTCCATTGCCCGCTTCGCAGGCCAACGACATAGGAGGCGTTTTTTATCTACGGAAAGGCGCGTGCTGATGCGCCGGAGACGGACAGCATTATCGCACCACAACAACCCGCACAGGAGAGCGGCGACTGAGTACGAGCCATGCGCGCCGCTCGACATGCGGCGCGTTGGCTGAGTTGATCGAAGCGCACAACGGCAACGGAGCATTTATGAGCGACGCCATTCTACCCACAAATAAACCAGCGCGGCTCTTCCGCAACTTCATCAGCTTCGTGGGCGCGGCCATCGCGTTCGCCAGCCTGACGAGCATACTGTTCCTGTTCTTGATTGAACTGACCGGCTCGACCACGAACCCTTATCTCGGCATCTTCACTTACGTCATCTTCCCGTCCTTCCTCGCCTTCGGCATCATGCTCATTCCTCTGGGCATGCTTTGGGAACGTCGTCGCCGCCGCAAACTCGCGCCCGCAGACATCGCCGCCTTCCCCGTGCTCGATCTAAACGACCCGCGCCGCCGTCGCTCCTTCCTCACCTTCGCCGGTCTCACTTTCATCTTCCTCTTCATGAGCGCCTTCGGCAGCTATCGCGCTTACGAATACAGCGAGTCGGTCACCTTCTGCGGGCAGACATGCCATACGGTGATGAAGCCTGAGTTCGTCGCCTACCAAGCGAGTCCACACGCGCGCGTGCGTTGTGTTGAATGTCACGTCGGCGGCGGCGCGGAATGGTATGTGCGCTCGAAGTTGACGGGTGCACATCAACTCTATTCTGTCACCTTCAACAAATACCCACGCCCGATCAAAACGCCGGTGCACAACCTGCGCCCCGCCGATGAGACGTGCGCGCAGTGCCACTGGCCCGACAAGTTTTGGGGCACGCAACTGAAAACTTTCAACCACTACGGCTACGACGAGCAGAACTCCCCGCGCCAGACGCGCATGCTCCTCAATGTCGGCGGCGGCTCGACGCCCTCGGCCGGCGGCGCCACAGGCATCCACTGGCACATGAACATCGCCAACAAGATCACCTACGTCTCGATTGACGAGCAGCGCCAAGTGATCCCTTGGATTCGCGTCGAAGACCGGCAAGGCCATGTCACCGAGTATCGCGCGACCGAAGGCAATCAACTCACGCCTGAACAGATCGCGCGCATGTCGCAACGGCGCATGGACTGCGTGGATTGCCACAACCGGCCCGCGCACATCTATCTGCCGCCCGACAAGGCCGTGGATGATGCGCTCGCCGCTCAACGTATGGACGCAACACTGCCCTACATCAAGAAGCAGTCGGTCGCCCTGCTCTCGCAGCACTACGACACGACCGACCAAGCCCTCAACGCGATCAGCACGGGTCTCGACAACTTCTATCGCACTACCTACGCAGACCTCTACGCGCAGCGCACAGACGCAATTAAGACGGCCATCGGCGAGACGCAGCACATCTATGAAACCTACTTCTTCCCCGAAATGCGCACCGATTGGCAGACGCATCCGAACAACATCGGCCACTACTATTCGGTCGGCTGCTTCCGTTGTCACGACGGCCAGCACATGTCGAGCGACGGCCGCGTCGTCCGCAACGACTGCAACGTCTGCCACACGGTGCTCGATCAAGGTGATGCCGGTGGGAGCACAAAAGCGCTCAATGGCGAGTTTCGTCACCCGGTCGCGCTGGGCGAGTTATCGAAGCTCAGTTGCGCCACCTGCCACAAAGCCAACAAGCCATTCCAGCATCCCATAAACTTGGGCGACATCTCGCAGTTCAGATGCGTTGATTGCCATGCCGGTAAGGTCTGGACGCGGAGCGCAGATTAGAACGGCTTGCAATTGCACCTAACGAGTGCCCCTTGCGGCTGGAGGCAACGTGTTGCTGGGAGCGCCGCAAGCTCTGCGTGATATTCGGTAATCGCGCGTGTGCGCATCTGTTTAATATGTCCAACGTCCAACGTCTAATGTCCCAAGCCGGTCTTAGACATTAGACCTTGGACTTTGGACTTACTATCCCGTCGCGGAGAGCCGCGCAACGTTTAGTCTGATGTCAGCCTTGTCGAGCGGGTTGACGCTCGTTTGCGTTGACTCGACGGCCGGTTTGAGCGGGCGGGCGACGAGCACGGGGCAAGGCGCTTGCCGGAGCACGCGATCAACGTTCGAGCCGAAGAGCGCGCTCATGCCGAAGCCCGCGCCCTTCGCGCCCATGCAGATCAGATCGATCTCCTGCTCGGCCGCGTAAGCCAACACCTCGCGGTAGGGTTTGCCCCAACGCAGCGTATGCACGACCTTGCACCACTGATATGCCTCCTCCGGCATCGCCTTTTGCAAGCGGCGCGCGGCGTGATGATAGATGTCCTCGGCGCTCGCCGGCAACCAAGCGATCTCAGGCCCGTCAGTCGAAGGTTTTTGCAGCACGTGCAGCAAGTGGATTTCCGCCCCGTACTCCTGTGCGAGCGAGAGACCATAGCGCAGAGCCAATTCCGCATCGTCGGAGAAATCATAGGCGACGAGGATGCGGCGCAACCTGATCTCGCCATCCGCTTGATCGATCCATTCGCGCTCTTGCGGATGCGTGACGAGCACAGGACAGGGTGCGATGCGACAGACCGCTTCGGCCGTCGAGCCGAGCAGCGCCGCTGCGCGTGGCCTACGGCGCGAGCGCATCACGATCAGATCAATGCCGCGCTCAGCCGCCGCGCGCGCAATCGCGCTCGCGGGATGTCCGTCGCTTGCGACGACTGCGCCTTCCCAATCGAGCGCGGCGCGGTCTGCGGCCGTCGTATGCTCAGCGATCAACGCGGCGAAGATCGCGCCGACGTTCTCGTCGTCGTGCGGGCCCGCGCCGTTCGTCGGCGCGTGGGTTTCGACGCAGTGGCAGAGCAGCAGCTTGGCTCGATAAGCGCGCGCCAGCATCGCGGCGTAGCGCAAGGCTTTGGCCGAGTCCGGCGATAGGTCAATGGGGCATAGAATTCTTTTTAGCTTGACCATCAGCACATCCTTTTCAGCCCGCGCGCGGTCGCGCACCGAGTCAAGCGGTCTTGCGGCCGTAGATGGCGTCGGGGCGCAGGCGATAGATGACGACGTTATTGAGGCGCGTCCACGCGCCGATCTTCGTCTCGTTCAAGGCAGGCGCGAGCGTCGGATTGTGCCCGGTGATCAGTTGCATCGCATGCTCGACGTCTGCCGGCCGTTCGAGCCGCTCGGCTTGCCCCGTCACCATCACGCTGCGCCAATGCAGCGGGTCGGTGAACTCTTCGACTTGAAAGCAGACCGCGTTATTGGCCTCGATCATCTCGGTCTTCGTGCCCTCGGTCGTGAAGAAGTAGATGAACTGCAAATCGAAAGTGTAGTTCATCGGCACGACGTAAGGGCGGTTATCGCGCGCGCAAGCCAGATGACCATAAGCCGCGCGCAGCAGGAGCGCCAACATCTCGCCATGCGCCATCTCTTCAATCTTCAACATCGTCTGTTTATGAAACCTCCAAGTTTGATCATGCGCCATAAGTTATGAATGTGTCGCCTGCCAGTAATGTTGCTGCACGCGCTTGGCCCAGTGCCAGAAGCGACTGTGCCCGACGGTCTCTGCGCCATCGCCCCAGAGTTGCTTGTGCAGATAGCTTGAATCGCCGCCGCCGGCATCAATGACGAGCATCAACTCGTGTTCATAAGTCTCTGTGGGCGCGCGCCCCGCAAGCTCGGCCGCAATGTTTGCCGCCGCAACCGCGCCCTGTCTTACGGCCATGTGCCCCATCTTCGGCCCCGGCAGAGAAACCGCGTCGCCGACGGCATACATGCGCTCGCAACCGACGACGCGCATCGTGCGTTCGACGCGCACGTAACCCTCTTCATCCGTCAGCCCCGTGCCCGCGAGCGCGCTCGGCCCCGTAAATGGTGGGACGAGCATCAGCAGATCGTATTCGACCTCAAGCGCACCGGCCGTGCGCACAACTTCTGAGGTCACTTCACTCACGGGGAAATGCTTCATGAAGTTGATGTGATGCGCGTCGAGCGCAGGTGCGACGGCGCGCGCGATGTCTGCGCTGCCTACGCGCATCGAAGGGTATTCGGGACTGATGACGGTGATGCGTGCGCGCTCGCCCTGCGCTTCCAATTGGCGCGCCAACGAAAAGACCGTCTCGTAAACCGGCACTTCCAGCCGCGCGCCCGGACACGAACCGATGACGGCGTGCCCGCCGTGAAACGCACGCACCGCCGCGCCGAACTTGAGCGCCGCTTCGACCGTCAGCAGATGATGCGCGTGTTCGTAAAAACCTTTGATGCGCTCGCTCGCCAGCCTGCGCCCCAGCGCGAAGATGAGAAAGTCGTAATGCAGGTCGCCCGCGACGTCGCCGCCCGCGAGCGTGACCGTGCGTGTCTGCGGTTCGACGCGCGCCACTTCGGCTTCGATGAAACGCACGCGGCGATCAAGCATCGCGGCGCGCAGCTCGAAGACAACATCTTCAGGCGCACACTCGCCGAAGGCGAGCCGGACAAGTGCTGGATAGAAAGTGAACTGCGAGGCGCGCGCGACCAGTGTGATCTGGTGCTCCGCGCCAAGCGTGCGCGCCAGTTCTTCGGCTGCGACCACGCCGCCAAACCCACCGCCCAAGATCAGAATTTCAGCCATAATTTAAGAAGCCAGCGACTGCACCTCCTTCATGTGACGCGCCGCCGAAGACCCGCGCGCACGCGCTTACCGCGAGGCGTAAGGTGCAAGCGTTATGCCGTGTGGCTGGGCGTGATTTTTGCGTGGCGGGCGTGGGCAAATGCGCAATATGCCCCAGAGCTTTTGCGGGTCTGCGGAAAAATTACCGGAGAGTTAAAGTCTAACGCGCTTCGTTGTTGTGCAGGATTTCGGCGAGCGCGCGCAGCAGTTTTTCGGCCGTGTAGGGTTTTGAGAGGAAGAGGTTGACGCCGAGCGGGTTGGCTTCGGCCGCTTTATCGTTGGCGGCAAGGCCGCTGGCGGCGATGACCTTGATCTGCGGATTGAGTTTTTGCAGTGCGCGGATCGTGGCGGGGCCGTCCATGAAGGGCATCATCATGTCTGTGATGACGGCGGCCACGTCGTCGCGGTGTTGTGCGTAGAGCGCGACCGCTTCGGTGCCGTCGGCGGCCGTCAAGACGCGATAGTTGAACGTCTCCAAAGTGCCTTTCGTGATCTCGCGGATCGCTTCTTCATCGTCCACCACAAGGATCAACTCGCCATGCCCCGAAGGGAAATCGGGCCGCACAACTTCCGTCGGCTCGGTCTCGCCCGCGCTGACTGCCGGCAGAAAGACAGAGAACTGCGTGCCCTTGTTCAGTTCGCTATAGACGTTCACAAAACCGCCATGACTGCGGACGATGGTGAGCGCGGTTGACAACCCCAAGCCTGTGCCTTTGCCCAACTCTTTGGTCGTAAAGAACGGCTCGAAGATGCGCCCGACGACTTCGGGCGGCATGCCTGCGCCTGTGTCACTAACGGTGATGACGACGAACCGGCCCGGTTTGGCTTCCAGGTGCATGCGCGCGTAAGAGTCGTCGAGCGTCGTGTTCTCGGCGCGAATCGTAATCTCGCCGCCGTCCGGCATCGCATCGCGCGCGTTGACGCAGAGGTTCATCAAGACCTGATGAATCTGCGTCGCATCGGCCGAGACGATCCAGAGATCGCTCGGCACGTCAAACTTGATCTCGATTGACTTGGGCAGCGTGTCCTTCAGAATCTTGACCACATCCTTGACGAGATGCTTCGGCTGCAAGCGGACGTGCTCGCCCTCGACGCCGCGCGCAAACGAGAGCACCTGTTTGACCATGTCTGCGCCGCGCTCTGCGTTCTTGTGCATCAGGTCGAGCCATTGGCGGCTCGCGTGGTCGGTGATTTTGAGTTGCAGCATCTGGATCGCCATCAGGATCGGCGCGAGTACGTTGTTGAGATCGTGCGCGATGCCACCGGCGAGCGTGCCGATAGACTCCATGCGCTGCGCGCGCAAAAGCTGCGTCTCGATCTTCTTCTTGCCCGTAACGTCTGTGTTGATGATGAGGATCGCTTGCGGTTCCTCGTGGTCGTCGCGCACAAGCGTCCAACGGCTCTCGACGATGCGCTCCGCGCCCAACTTGTTGCGTTGGTGCAACTCGCCCGTCCACTCGCCCTGTGCTATGACGGCCGCGTGCGCAGCGGCGAACCGTTGTTCGTTCGTCTCGTCGCGCAGGCGCAGGTCTTGCGCCGTCTGCCCGATGGCCTCTGCGACCGTCCAACCGTAGATGCGCTCCGCGCCCTTGTTCCAATAGCGAATGATGTCTGTGAGATCGCGCACGACGATGGCGTCTTGCGCTTTGTCAAGGAGCGCGGCCTGTTCGCGGATGCGCTCTTCGTAGCGTTTGCGCTCGGTGATCTCGTAGCGAATGGCGACGTACTGGTAAGGCTTGCCCTGCTCGTTCAAGAAGGGCACGATGGTTGTGTCCACCCAATAGATCGAGCCGTCTTTGGCGCGGTTACGAATCTCGCCGCGCCAGACTTGCCCCGAAGCAATCGTCGTCCAGAGATTACGAATGAACTCTTTCGAGTGATAACCGGAGTTGATGATGCGGTGGTCTTGGTTGATCAGTTCTGCGCGCGAGTATTTTGAGATTTCGCAGAACTTGTCGTTGACGTAGTTGATGATGCCGCGCTGATCTGTGATGGCGACGATGGCCGACTCATCGAGCGCGAACTTGAGATCGGCCAACTCTTTCAACGACCGGCGCAACGCCTCTTCGGCGTCGAACGCGCGCTCGACGCTGTCGGTCGTGGTGTGCAAAGTGCTTTCGCTCATCGTCGCTACAGATTCTTTCAAGAGACGGCTTCGTTCGCCTCAGCCTTTGCGCCGCCCGCGTCTTCCAGTTTCTTCAGACGATACCGCAGTTGATCGCGCGAGATGCCGAGCAGTTCGGCGGCCCGCGTCTGATTGCCGCTGCTCCGTTCAATCGCTTGGCGCACGAGTGAAGTCTCCAACTCATCGAGCGAGATCCCGGCCGGCGGCAGTACAAACATCGCGCCGCCCGAAGCCAAGCCGCCTGTGTGTGCGCTTGACGGCGTTGCGCCGCCCGCTTGGGCGACGAGGTCGCGGGGCAGGTATTCGGGCGTGATCAGATCGCTGTCTTCGAGGATCATGGCGCGCTCGACGACGTTGCGCAACTCGCGCACGTTGCCGGGCCAAGCGTAGCGGCGGAAGGCTTTGATCACTTCAGGCGTGAGGCCGCGAATCCTGCGGCGCAGGCGCAGCCGCTCGTTGAGCAGTTCGATGTAATGTTCGGCGAGCAGCAGTATGTCGTCGCCGCGCTCGCGCAGAGCGGGGATGTCAATCTGGATGACCGAGAGGCGATAGTAGAGATCAAGCCGGAAGCGCCCCGACTCGCTTTCGGCCTTCAGGTCGCGGTTCGACGCCGCGACCACGCGCACGTCCAGAGGAATATCTTTGAGACCACCGACCCGGCGAAACGCGCCCTCTTCCAAGACGCGTAACAGCTTCGCCTGTAAGCCCAACTCTAGTTCGCCGATCTCATCGAGGAAGAGCGTGCCGCCCTCGGCTTGCTCGAACAGTCCTTCCTTACGCGCCTTTGCATCAGTAAACGCACCCTTCTCGTAACCGAACAACTCCGACTCGATCAAGGTCGCTGGAATAGCGGCGCAGTTGATGGCGATGAAGGGCGCGTCCAAGCGGCGCGAGGCGTAGTGAATGGCTTTGGCCACTAAATCTTTGCCTGTGCCTGATTCGCCTTGCAGCAGGACGGAGGAAACTTCTGATTCGGCGACCTTGCGGGCGAGCGCGAGCATGCGTTGGACGGTCGCAGAGGCGCCGATGATCTGCTCGAAGCTGAACTGCCGCGCCCGCTCGCGCCGGACTTGCCCGACCTCGCGGCGTAGTTCGTGCGCCTCGATGCCGTTGCGGATCGTGACGCGCAGTTCTTCCAAGTTGACGGGCTTGCCGATGAAATCGTATGCGCCGCCGCGCAGGGCCGCAATCGTGTTTTCGACGAGCACGTTGCCCGTGATCATGATGACGACCGCGTCCGCCTGTCGCGTCTTGATCTCGCGCAAGGCGTCGAGGCCAGAGCCGTCCGGCAAATCTATGTCGAGCAAAACGGCCGTCGGGCGCTCCGCGTCGAAGGTCTCCAAAGCAGCGGCGACCGTGCCCGCCTCAACCGCGCCGTAGCCCCAACTATGCAACGCCTCTGTGAACGACCAACGGATCGTCTGATCATCATCCACGACCAGAATTTTGTCTTTGCCAGATTTCAGAATGACACCTTAAGCGAAATGAGTCTCTGGACAAGCTCAAGGTGATTATAATGGAAAGCAGTAACAAGTGACGAGCGACGAGTGCCGAGTTAAAGACAATCTCTTGCTCGGCACTCATCACTTGTCACACGTCACTACTTTCGTCCTAGCTGTTGATCGAAGAGGCGTGCGGAGGCGATGAGGAAGTCTTGGGCGGTGACGATGCCGACGAGCGTGCCGGCTTCAACGACGGGCAGACAACCGACGCGACGCCCACGCATGAGCGCGATGGCGTCGAGCGTCGGCGTGTCGGGCGTAATCGTTACGGGGTCGGGTTTCATGATCTGGCGCACGGCCACCGGCTCATTCGACTTGTCTGCCAAGCCGCGTGCGAGCAGACGCAAGAGGTCGCGGTGCGAGACGAGACCGACGAGCCGGCCCGCTTCGTCTTCGACGGGCACGTGGCGGATGTGTCGCCAGTCCATGACGCTCGCCGCTAAGTCAACCAGATCGTCCGGGCGCACGGTGAAGAGATCGGTGGACATGAATTGGCCGACGGTGCGATAGTTCTGCGCCCAATCATCCATCTCCGTCCCTTCGATCAAAGGCCAGAGATGCACAGGCTCTTCGGTCTGCTGATGTGCGCGCATCTGGACGGCGAGCGTGCGCATGTCGCGCGTGCCGCGACTCTGCATCGCGGCGAGCGACCGAAGCGCCCACTGTGCGCCGGTCTGGCCCGTGCGCACGCGCTCCTCGATGGTGCCGAGATAGGTGTCAATGTCTGCGGCGTCAATGCGCGCTTGTTTGAGGCCGGCGCGCGCAAGCGGCAACAGGTGTTCGAGGATGAGCGCGGGCGCAGGATAACTTTTGCCGCCCGTCCAAGTGAGTTGCGCCTGTAGGCCGTGCCGCGCGGCGGCGAAGAAGTTGTCCTTCGCCTCGTCGAACGTCATCAATTTATCAATCGGGCCGTATTCGTCAGGCAGCGCCAACATTAAGCCGATGAAGAAAGCGGCGTTGGCAAACTCATCGCGCGTGGTCGGCCCCGACGGGAGCGCACGATTCTCAATGCGCAAGTGCGCCTTGCCGTCCACGATGCCGTAACAAGGTCTGTTCCACCACCAGACCGTGCCGTTGTGCAGCCGCAACGCGGAGAGTTTCGGCGTCTCGCCGCGCGCGAGCACCGCGAGCGGGTCTTCGTCCGCGTCGGTCGTCATGATGACGCGGAAGCGCGCGATGTCTTCCCGAAAAAGTTCGATGACCGAACCTTCGAGCCAACGAGTGCCGAAGCCGACGCGCGTCGGAAACTGGCGCGCCTGTTGCGCGTTCGAGCGCGCGTCCGCCGAATGTTGAAAGAGCGCGAGGCGTGTCTCCTGCCACAAACGATGCCCCAACCAGAGCGGCGAGTTGACGGCTGCGGCAAGCACGGGCGCGGTCACGGCTTGCGCCAGATTGTAGAGCGGCACAAACTCTGCGGGGTCAACTTGTAAGTGAACTTGAAAGCTCGTGTTCGACGAGAGCAGCATGATGTTGTCGGAGGAGAGTTGCACTTCGTCGAGACCTTTGATGTGGACGGAGAGCGGCCCACCGCGCAGCGCCATGACCGCGCGATTCAACTGCTCGTAACGTGGGCTAGGCGTGATGCTCGCCAGTGTGAGATCGGATTTTTGCAGCGTCGGCAGGATACCGGCGAGCAAGACATCTGCGTCAAAAGCGCGCGCCCCTGCACGCACCTTGCCGATTAGTTCTCGATCTTCCGCTTCCATGCGCCGGAAGCAATCGCCTGCGACGACGAGCGGCGTCAGGTTGGCTTCGAGGTTAAAGCGCGCGATCTCGGTCGTCAGACGCGGATCGCCCACGCGCTTTAAGACTTCGCCCGCGACGGGCGCGGGGCGTAAGGAGGTGTCCACCAAAAACATCTCCTGCTCCGCGCCGATGCGCCGGACGCCGCTCTCGATCCTATCGGTCGCCAACATCACTTCGAGCGCGCGCAGGTCGCTCAGGAGCGCGTGCATGAAGGCGCGTTGCTGGCGGTCGTCAATATTCTGTTCGACGTGATGTTCGCCCATGATCTGGAGAGCGTTTGAACTGGTCTGCCTGATTATCGTTTTGCGGCGCCCACAATAGCGGCGCATGAACGCAGTAACAACTTGCTCGTTAGCAATTCATATACCCGCGCTCGCGGCTCGTGCCGTCGCACGTCTGAGCAAGCTTGCCATGCGCAATCTCGCAATCGCACAACACAGACGCGCTTGGCAGGAGTACGCCGAGCGTGGAAATTTCCCCAGCGCGCGGGCGCGAGTGCGAGAGTTTACGCAGCCGCGCGGGCGCATGCGCGCGCAATTTTCGCTGTTTCGCGGGTTGCAGCACGCACAAGCCCGTGGCCTCTAGCTTGCACTCCAAGCGCTAAGCGCGGTCGTGTGTGCCGCTCGACATTTGTCCAGACTTCAGGAGGGTCAAAGGATGAGATACAGAACGCTTGTGCTCTTCATTCTGATGTTTGCTTCGGCGGTGGGCGCGGCCCTCGTGGGCACGCTCTACGACAACCTGTTTATGGTGTTCCTCTTTGTCGCGTTTCCGATCTTCAGCGCGTTGATGTTCACGTCCATCGTCTATGACATTGTGCACCCGCGCCCGCCGGTATGGCTGGCCAAACCTGCGGCGCATAAAGTACCGCCAAAGCAGCAGCGCGCACCTGCGGTCGCAATGCACACGCGCGCCGCTTCAACCGTGTAAGGCTTTGCGAGGAGTGTGGCAAATGAACGACGAGTTGACGGATGAGTTGAAAGACGCGGAGTCGCACAAGCTCGCGCGGCGCGAGTTCTGCAACACGTTGGCGCTTGGCGCGGCGGCGCTCGTCGTCTGCGCGCAAGGCGCGCGGGCGGGACAGGCGAACCTTGAACAGCATCGGCTGTTGCATTATCCGCCGCAGCGCATCATCGGCGCAGAGAGTTTGCTGCCGGGCAACGCGCTCGCCTTCACTTATCCGACCGAGCACGATCCGGCGCTGCTTGTGCGCGCGCAGACCGGCGAGCTTTACGCTTACGGGCAACGCTGCACGCATCGCTCGTGCTCGGTCAATTTTGATCGGCGCACGAACCGGTTTGAATGTCCGTGCCATCGCGGCGCGTTCGACTTGACGACCGGCAACGTACTGCAAGGGCCGCCGCGCCGCCCCTTGAATCAGATCGAGATCGAGTTGCGCGCGGGCGGCGAGGTCTGGGCGGTGGGCAAGTGTGTCAGTTAAATGAGCAAGCAGGACGAGTGTGATGACGACGCAGACATTTTCAAGCGGACATAGTGCAGTGAATCTTTCTTATGTGCCGGCGGGTGCACAGAAGACGCGCGGCGCTGGTGCGAATGCGACCGGCAAGCGAGCATCGAGCAGACCACAGCAAGTGCGTTGGCGCACGGTGGCTCTGCCGGTCGAGCATGGCGGCTGGGGCTTGACGCTTGAACCTGTGGTGCTAGGGCTTTGTGTCGCGCCGACGCTGCCCGGCGCATTGCTCGCGTTGGCGACCTTGGCGGCCTTTCTGACGCGCCACCCTTTGAAACTCGTCACAGGCGATAGACGACGCGGGCGCAGATTTCCGCGCACGCCTGTGGCGGAGCGTTTCGCGCTCGCTTACGCGACTGTGGCGCTCGTCGCTTTTCTTTTGGCACTCAAGACCGCGCCCGCCGTCTTTCTCTGGCCGCTCGTCGTCGCTGCGCCCTTCGCTCTCGTCCAACTCGTTTACGACGCGCTCGGTCGTAGTCGCGCCCTGTTGCCGGAGCTTTCGGGCGCGACGGCGTTGGCGGCCCTGCCCGCTAGCATCGCGCTCGCGGCTGGTTGGGCGCTCGCGCCCGCCTTTGCGCTCTGGGCGGTGCTGGCCGCGACGCGCGTCGTGCCCTCGATCTTCTACGTGCGCGCACGCTTGCGTAAGAATCACGGCAAGCAGGCTTCAATTGCGCCGGTGCTGGTCGCCCACTTGGCGGGCTGCGCGCTCGTGCTCGCGTGCGTGCAGCTTGGGCTGACTCCGATGCTGGCGATTGCGGCGGCAGTGCTGTTGCTGCTGCGCGCCGCCTTTGCCCTCTCGCCGCTCTGTCCGCAAGTGAGCGCCAAACAGGTCGGCTTTAGCGAAATCGGTTTCGGCTTAATCACAATTCTCACGCTCGCCATCGGCTACGCCCTCAAGCTGTGAAGCAGTGCGACCCGCGCCACGAAAGACAGGTTACAGTTTTCGGTTTTCAGTTAAAGCTTCTTGCTTCTTGCTGAAAACTGAGAACCGAAAACTGTAACCTGTCTTAATCTTTTGTTTATTGACGTAGAGCGCGGCTTCGCGTTATAACGCCCTACCGGACGGCCGGTAAAAGCAATTCGCCGCTGGCGCGCGAAGACCTACCGCGCGTCCTTAACACCACAACAAGGGGAACGGATGAAGGCCCAAAGAAGATCGGTCTCGAATAACGAGCGGCTGGCTGAAATCTATCGCACGGCCGCGCAGATCATTCTGCGTAAAGGTTACGATGCTACGTCCGTCAACGACATCGCCAACGCGCTCGGCATGACGAAGGCCGGACTCTATCACTACATCAACGGCAAGAAAGAACTGCTCTTTGACATTATGAACTTCGGCTTGAACGAGCTGTGCGCGGAAGTGATGAAGCCCGCACAGACAATCGCCGATCCGAGCGAGCGCCTG
>Ga0209153_1000303_pt1 | contig 25636 bp, 15 predicted proteins | sample GraSoiAngelo_120_FD_185877 | JGI IMG/M metagenome (GOLD analysis project Ga0209153, IMG submission 185877) | Grasslands soil microbial communities from the Angelo Coastal Reserve, California, USA - 14_0919_09_20cm (SPAdes) (version 2) | ecosystem: Environmental > Terrestrial > Soil > Grasslands ...
TGAATACACACAGGCTCGTGCCTTCGTGGCCAAGATGCGCGATGTCACCGAGTTTCTCGCAGAACTGGGGCTCAGGGCTAAACTCTATCCGCTGCGCCAGCGTGTCACGTATCAGGATTCTTGCCACTTGCTTCACGGGCAGAAGGTCCGTGAGGCTCCGCGCGCTTTGCTCGGCGCGATTCCGCAACTTGATTTTGTAGAACTGCCATACTCGGAAATTTGCTGCGGGTCGGCGGGAACCTACAACGTCACACAGACGGAAACGTCGTTGGCGTTGCTCGCTGAAAAGATGCGCCATGTTCAATCCACCGGGGCGCAAACCATTGTCACCACAAACCCGGGCTGCATGCTGCAACTTCGCGCCGGTGTTGCGCTGCACCAAACAAACCAAAGCGTTTTGCACGTGATTGAATTGCTAGACCGCGCATTTCATGCAATATGAAAATCCCATCCGGTGATGAGGCAATAGAATCCGCCTTGCGTCATCTCTCCCCAATTAAATACCGGCAGCCCTTCGGTCCCATCTTAGCGGAGTGCACCGTTCCGGCGGGAACATCGCAGCGGTCCCCGGCTTGATACGTTTCCGTGCGCCCGTTCATCGTCAGCGTCATTTCGCCGCTCAAGATGATGTGCGCGGTCCCGACGGCGTGTGTGTGATCCGGATAAAATGTGCCTGGCCCGTCCTGCCAAACGTAGGTCTGCGAAAATCCTTCGAACTTCAATTGTTGTGCCAATTTTCTTTCATCCATTCGCTCATTGTACCTGCCTCTGGTTTTCCCTTGCCTGCTTACTTCCTCACTTCATGGCCTCGCAAAACGGCGACGCCCTTTCCGCACCGATGGGGGTTGCCGCGAAAAGGGCGTGCCGTCTTCAGGAGAGAAGATCGTGCTGGCGGAAAAAACGCTGTAAGAATCAAAGTTCGGGCGGCGGCGGTGCCTGACTGGGGCCCATCCTCCGTAGCCCTGCGCGACCCTGCGTTACGGTGTAGTCGGAAGGCACGGAGAAGAGCGATGCATCTGGCTCGGAGCGCTGAATATTGGTGAGTGTGTAAGTAGTTTCCCCGGACCAGGGATCGCTCCGCTTGCTCATCACCACGGTTTGCAAGTCATTCGAATACCAGCGTTCGTGAGTGATGGTAATCGGTTTTTCATTTCCGATTTGGCCTGCAGGAATAGTGCGCGTGATGCGTGTCCCCTGCACGACCACTCCCGCAATGGTTTGCGTGCCCAGGTCTTCTTTCTTCAAATTCCCATTAGCAATTTCCCGCTCTGCGCGGGAAGCCATCTTGTTCCGCATCTCTTCCCGCATAGCCCCTCCCATCTTGGCGAAAGGCTTTCCCATTTTCTCTGCGCTTTTCTGGTCAGGATGAAGCAGGTAAGTGACGCCCGCAACGGGATCGTTGATGACCACGAACGATTTTGGCTGTCCGGAGGCAGCCAGCGGATCAAAGCCTACAAGCGTTAGCTCCCGGCGAACACGGCCCTGGCTGTCGCGGAAAATGTTGCTCTGCGTTTTTCGCGAAATATGGTTGCCATCGGCCATCGTCTGATTGGTTTCGGAGACAGCCACGGCGCTGAACGGCGCGCCCGTGACTACTTTTCCGCCATGCATTCCTCCGAAGCCGAGCAACTCCATGCGTTCTCCGAAGGGTGGCGGCACAAAATCGCCTTCCGGCCCCGCCTGCACGATCATTCCTTCGTGTGGCGGAGGTGGAGGAGGCGCTTGCTGCGCTCCGGCGGTCCCTGCGTAAAGCGCAGACACGCCCGCGAGGGACAGGGTCAGAATTAACTTGCGACTCATGCTTTCTTCTCCTCTTCTCTCCCGAACTGCAAACTCCGTTCTTACTCCAACAGACGTACGGCTTCCCGAAACTCCGCCGGCAAGTCCAGCACTGCTGCCCAAACTTGTTCGATACGCTCGCGTTTTTCCGCCTGGATCCCGGGCGTCGCGTCGTCCTGCAGAACAATTCCTGAGCCTGTCCCGTCCGCGTTCTTTTCTTCGAGCGGCACTTCGCGTGGCAGGCGTTCAAGGTGCTTCCGCACGCGGTTCCGAGTCACGCCGTAAAGGAAGCCGCCCAGAGTGCCGCGAGCAGCGTCGTATTTCCTCGGGTCTCGCATTAGCGTCATGAACACGTCCTGCACAATCTCCTCGGCTGCCCAGGGGTTCCCGCTCATACGCAGCGCAAAGCGATAAAGCGCCGCCTGATGGCGCCGATAGAGGAGCGTAAAAGCCTCCTCATCGCCCTTGCCGGCGCGCCGGAGCAGCACGTCGTCTCTTTCCTGGTCCGCGATGCTCATCTCTCCTGATCAGAGGTTCTGCCCGGCTCTGTATAAGCATTCCCGTCGGGCGTAGTATAAGTTCCCGTGCTGAGAGTCTGGTTCGGTCGCTTAGAAGTGCTTGCAAAAGAATAGCTTAGCCGCGCCGAGAGACTTCAGGTCGTGCCGATTCATTCTGCGAGGTACAGAAACCACAGGAAAACGGCCGGCAACCATGGCTAAGCGCCGCGCATCGCATTATCGCCGTTGCTCTCTGGAGCCATCGTACGTTTATCGCATATGTATTCTCATCGAGTGAACCGGCGCGAGCTGCGTCCCACCAGCCAAGCCCGGTGGGTGGTGAACATGAGGCGGAACCTGGTTCTCCTTGGGACTCTGACTGGAATTGTAATCCTCTTCGTGGGATGTGGTGGCGGCAACACGGTTTCGTTTTCGAATACCATGCCGACGATCGCCTCGATCTCGCCGACAAGCGTGGCCGCGGGCAGCGGAAATTTCGCACTAACGCTTACGGGATCAGGTTTTATCAACACCTCGGTCGTGCATTTTGGGGGCGACGCGCTTTCGCCTTCCTCGGTTGTGACTTGCCAGCTTGCGGGCGGGGGCAAATGTGAGGCCTTGACCGTCGCGATACCATCCAAAGATGTCTCGGCTTCAGGAACGATTAACGTCTCTGTGGCAAATGCCTCCCTCGTCTCGAATACCATGTCCTTTACCGTTATGGCGCCGCCGGCTGGAGGCGGCGTGCCAAGCATCATTAGTTTCTCTCCGATGGCGGCTCCCGCAGGGGGCCCGTCGTTCCCCCTGACAATTGCCGCGCTCAACGTGGCTTCAGGCGCCACAGTCAATTTCGGCTCTCAAGCACTCACACCTGCTGAGCCGACTCCTTGCTTTGCCGCTTCCGCGTGTGTGTTGCAAGTGCAGGTTCCGGTAACGGCCATCGCTACCTCCCAGACCGTGCCGCTGTCAATTACAAACCCAGGCACATCGGGAGGCACATCGGCGCCGCAGAACTTTCTGGTCATGAACATGAGCCAATTCCCGGTCGAAGACTCGGTGAACAATGCTAGCCCCGCCGTGCCGGGAAACGGCGCGAGTACCTACTCTTCGGTTTCTGCTGGCGGCGAGTTGGTGGTGTTTGATTCGGTGGCCACGAATCTGGATGCAAAGGCGACGAGCGGCCATTCGCAGATCTATGAAAGGACCAATTGCTTCGGAATCATTCCGAACTGCACCCCTCAGACCACGCTGATTTCTGTCGCTCCCGACGGCAGCGCCGGGACAGGAGGAACAGAGGGCAGCAAGCGTCCAGTCATTTCGCCGGACGGCCGTATGGTGGCTTTTGAATCGGACGACACGAATCTTGTGGCAAGCGCAACTCAGCCGATACGCCAGATTTATCTGCGAGACTCCTGCAACAGCATCTACGGGCCGGTACCGAGTTGTACGCCGCAAACCACTCTGGTTACGCTTGGAGTAGATGGGAAGCCCGGAAATGCTCCCAGCGCCAACCCTGCGATTTCAGGATTTGGCTTATTCGTCGCCTACCAATCCGCTGCGACAAATCTGACAGGCACAACCGTCCCAACAGGAGTCGAGCAGGTCTATCTCTACCAGAGTTGCCCGGCGATCGCATTGCCGGGCCCAGGTATGCCTGGTGGTACGCTCCCTGGCTGCATGTCGATAACGAGCGTGGTTTCAATGGATGCCACCGGCAACCCGGGAGACAAGGATTCCATGAATCCGTCGCTCGATCTTATCGGCTTGAGTCTTTCCTTCGAGTCCCTCGCAGATAATATGGTGGCCAATACGCCGGGCAACGGCTTTCATCAGGTCTATCTCCGCAGCCTGTGCATGAACCTGCCAATACCAATCCCACCTGGCGGAACGCCGCCTTGTCCCGCAGCTTCGACCCAGGCTATTTCCGTGGACGCCCAGGGCAACTTGGGTACAGGGGGCGACAGCATCACGCCTTCGACCGGAGCCCTCGGCGGAGTGGTTGCCTTTGCGTCGACCGCGACAAACCTCGTGGCTCGAGGCACTTCCGGCTCGCAGATTTTTGTGCGCAATACGTGCTTTGGCTACTTGCAGCAAACGAACTGCACGGTGCAAACGGCCGTCATCCCGGTTGCCAATCCGGGCACGCCCACACAACTCGTCCCGAGCTCAAATCCGGCAATTTCTTACGGTAATCGCGTGGCCTTTGGCGCGGTGCTTGGACCGCCGTCGAATGCAGCGGATGCGTTGGTTGTCGCCGCAGCCGATGTTTGCTTCGTGCCGTATGCGACCTGCACGACGTTGTCGGTCCCCGTAGTAGTCTCCAACGGAGCTAATGGCAGCCCCGCAAGTGGAATAAATCCGGCGATCGACGGTGCCGGCCTTTTTGTTTCGTTTTCGGGTACGCCGGTGAACACGGCTCTGGGCACAGATCCGGAAATCTTCCTGGCTGCTCCGTTCCTGTAAACCACTCTGATTGGGTCTATCACCTTCGCTGGCCTGGGCATGGGGTCATGCACAAAGGTGACTATTTTGGTTTCGGCCTGAACATGCGTGCAGCGGTCCGCGTGACAAAGCGGCGCGGAACCAGGCGTTCCCCATGCGTGCCAAGATAATTCGCCAGACCGGAAATGACACAGCTCTTTCCAGCAGCAAGAGCTTTCAGTCCGGTTCGTGCTACTTTTTGCGCCGTTTCCGCCAGGTGTCGGAATTTTTCTTGCCCTGCAACGACATGAAACTCGGATTCCGTCGAACCGGGGCAGAGAGCGCAAACCCTGATTCCGTAAGGCTTCATTTCCTCGGCGAGACCCTCGGCAAAGAGCAGATCAAAGGCTTTCGTCGCGGCATAGGTGGAAATGTAGGGAACCGCTTGAAAAGAAGCCGTCGAGGCGAGGATCAAGATATCGCCGCGACGCCGCGCAACCATCGGCTGCAAGAAAAGATGAGTCAGATGAACCACCGCGGCGCAGTTCACCTGAACCATGTCGAGCAGCCGCTGCCTCTCTACAGCGTGGAATTCGCCATATTTGCCAAAGCCCGCGTTGTTGATAAGCAGATCGACTTCAATTCCTTTATCCCGCGTGAAAGCAAATATCTTTTCCGCGGCGGCTGGATCCACTAGATCCGCAGGAAAAACTTCCGTTCGTATTTTGTGCGTTGAAGTGAGCCGGTGGGCCAGCGCATCAAGACGATCCTTACGGCGCGCCGTGAGCACAAGGTTTGTTCCGCCACTAGCGAGTTCTTCAGCAAGCGCCACGCCAATCCCCGCGCTCGCGCCCGTGACGAGCGCCCATTTGCCCTGCCATTCATTCACCATTCAACCTCTCCGTCCCCCCGTCATTCATCCTTCGCGACCTTCTTCAGTGAGAAGGGAACAGGGGCTTAGCTCCTTACTTTTCAAGCCGTAGAAAAGCGTCTTTGAAGCGCGCGCCTTGGCGCTTGATGCGTTCCATGAGGCGCCGTGCCCAAACAAACTCCACTGCAAGCAATCCTAAGCCCAGCAAAATGACCGGCGTGCCAGGGCCGGGCGTAAAAATCATGATCGTCCCGAGCAGCAGGAGCGTGAATCCGGCAAGGATTAGAAAGATGCGGCGGACTTGTTTAACTGTATGGAGGATCATCAATGTTCAGGAAAGAGGTTTTTGAGCTCGCGACCTGCAGCCTTTCGGGAGGATGGCGGAGCGGGTGGGATGCAACCATGCTAGCCTAACAGTTTTCCATTTTTGTTGGTAAATCTTTATCCCTTTGTTGTCAACAAGGGACGCCGGAGGACGCCAAATTGGCGTTTCGCGAGTCCGCCGGAGTAAAGGGAAGCGAATGCGCTTGGTTTCGTACCTATTGGGGTTGCTTGCTTGGCAGCTCGTTTGTTCCGTTGCGGGGCGAGGGGACGGGGACTGAAGCGAGGTTCTGGAGGACATTGGCGGGCAAGCCTCCGCCGAGCCACGCGAGCACGGCTGCCTTTCCATGCTCCCTGACGAAAGCAGCTACGATTCGGTGGGCCGAGGCGTACGCTTTCTCCGTATTCTCGCGGGTATCTCCGTGCTTCAGAATCTGCTCGATCTGTTCGACAGTCATCGGCGACGGAGTAGCCTTGGGAACCGCGGGATTCGATAGGTAGAGTGTGAGTCCCTCGCGGAACCAATGCGGTACGCCTCGCAACGCCCGCGTTTCTATCAAAAGATGATAGAGCTCCTGCCGCAGCGTGGACTCGAGGATCGAGCGCCGGCGCAAGTCCGCAAGCGGCTGCAATCGAATGGTCTGGCCGCGTGTGGAAGCGGCCACCCATCCTGGCTGGCCTGTGGTATCGCGATAGCTGTCCAGCGTGGAGAAAACCTGCAGCCTTACGTGAAACGGAAGGCGCCAGCCCACGTCGTTCTCGGCGTCGCGCAAAAGGTGCTCTGCCACAGGGAAAATGCTGGAATCCTCCTCGGGATCGCTGCTGATCAGATCAAAACGCTCGTCCGAGCGTTTCTGCCAAATTTCGTTCTCGGTCGAGTTCACTTGCGTTCCCGGATAGTAAAAGACGAGGATTTCCTTATAGGTTTTGCCTTGCCGTGCCATTTCTTCAGCGCCCGTTTGGCAAAGACCAACGCCGTGTCCCGCGCCGCGGCCGGAGAACAAGATTCTGCCGCCGGAGTTGCGCAGGTCGTACAGGTCGCTTCGAATCTTGCTCCATCCGAACACGCGATTCACCGCGAAGCGCAGGGAAGGTCCGGAAAGTGGAAAGCTCGCGGGAGTTCCGCCAGCCAGGCTCAGAGTGCGCACGCGTCCGCCGCTCGTGCGGGAACTGATTTCGAGCTTTTGCCAGTCCTGCGGAGGTTGTAAACCCCAGGCCAGCAGAGCTTTATTGATTTGCTCGTGCATCATCGTCGTTTGCCACCGGAGGCCACCGCTGGTCATACAATAAGGGTCGGGATGGACCGGAAGGTAAGGTTCCGAAACCTGCGCCCAGGTTTCGCCCGCGGCGGCTGTAGTGCCTCCGCAATTCTGGTGGTAAAAGGTCGCGGCCGCTTTGCCCTGGTAGGACACGTACTCCCCGCGCGTCGCTTCGGTGGCAATTCGAATCCGGTCTGTAACGCTCCTCCAGTAAAAGGCCTGGCAGTGCGTCGTGTCGCAAAAATCAAATCCTTCCTTTGCATGCTGGCCGTTGAACCGCTTGGCGTAACTCCTGGCGGCCACGGCCATGGCCTTGAGCGCTTCGGAATCCTGGAAGCCGCCGGTCTCAGCCATCACCACGTGCTGCACGTACTGCTCGATGGGCATGCTGACGAGGATGACCAGCCCACGAGCGGGCGCCTGGATGCGCAGGGGAAACGAGGACGAGAAGGTTGGGCCATCGGGAGGTTCCAACCTGTAAATGCCGGTGACCAAGAACTCTTTCTGCGCCTCTTTCGTTGCGCCGGGTGTGCTTCCCTTTGCGGACTCAACCGTCAAACTTTCGCCCGTTTGCTCCGGGCACGTGGGGCAGGATTTCCAATGCAAATGTCCTTCAATGGCTGAGACCGTCAGAGAAGTGGGAGGATGCGCCGAATAGATTCGAACTTGGACCTCTTCGGCAGGCAGAACAGAGGGGTCGGCAAGGAGCAGCAAAAGAAATGAGGCCCAGGTTCTCACGGTTTGCTCTTTATTTGCCCGTATCCCTGAAAGATCGACTCCGCGGCCATCGACAAGATTGCGGTTTTGAGGATCACTCCACAATCTTAGGACAAACCTGAGTAGCCGTCGCCAGTGACCTACCTTGTCTAGTTCCTGAAAGTCTACCCGGTGCTTGCGTTAATTTTCAGGTACACTGTACCAATTGTCTGTCGACAATACGGATTTGGGCCATTTCTTGTACCTTGCGATTGGGAAGTCCGGTTGTTCGTACGCGTAGGACCCAAAGCCGTTCTGCCCGCCCCTATGGTCGAGGTGAGCCCCGGGCGGCCTCGATCTAGCAAAAGTGCATGCCGCCCGGCAGAGTATCAGTCGTTTTGACGGGGACACACACATGCAGATTCTGCTCCGAGTTGGTGTACGCAAGTGGCTCGAATTTGCGGGTCGGTTGCTAGCTTTTTCCCTTTTTGCAATTTCTTCGGCGGCGCAGCAGCCTGTTGCGCGCATAACGGCAGTGGTTGACGACACGCAACGTACAACCGTTTCTGGCACGCATCCCGTGATGGCCAGGATCGAAGACGATGCGGGTCGTCTGCCGCCGGGAAACCAGTTGCACGGCGTCGGCATTGCCTTCAGCCGAACCCCGGCGCAAGAGGCCGATTTACAAGCACTGCTCACGGCACAACAGGATCCAACCTCGACCCTGTACCACAAGTGGCTGACCCCGGACGAATTTGGGGCGCGCTTTGGGCTGGCGGACGCCGACATCGCCAAGGTGCAGTCCTGGCTGGAGCAGCACGGCTTGACGGTAGAGAGTGTTTCGCGCAGCAAGAACCGCATCAGCTTTTCTGGAACGGTCGCACAGGTGGAAGCGGCCTTCGGCACGGAGATGCACTACTACCACGTGAATGGCGAGACCCATTTTGCGCCATCGCGAGATGTCAGCGTGCCTCGGGCGCTTTCCCCCGTGGTGTTAACGGTCGCGAACCTTTCGACCTTTCGTCCCAAACCCCACATCCGCTTTCCGGGTCCAACGTCCGCCCTTAGCCCAGACTTCACCTCCAGTCAGTCGGGCAACCATTTTCTGACGCCAAAGGACGTGGCCACGATCTACGACATCAATCCAGCCTATAAGGCCGGTTATAACGGCACTGGACAGTCGATTGCGGTGGTTGGCCAGTCCGATATTGTGATGACGGACATCGAGAATTTTCAGACTGCGGCGGGGTTCACCGTAAAGGACCCGGTGAAGGTTTTAGCGTCTAGCACGAACCCAGGCATTCGGTCTGGTGATGAAGTGGAATCGGATCTTGATCTGGAGTACACGAGCACGATCGCGAATGGCGCGACTATCTATTTTGTCTTTAGCAGCGCCGGGGTGTTTGATGCCCTCACCTATGTGGTGAACAACAAGAGTGCGCCCATTATTAGCGTCAGTTATGGCCTTTGCGAAACCGGACTCACGCAAACCGATTACACGAGCCTCAACGGTATCCTCGCGCAAGCGGCTGCCCAAGGCCAGTCCGTGATTGTTGCGTCGGGCGACAGCGGTTCGACCGACTGCTATAGAGACACGAGCCTAACCCCCGCCCAGCAACAGGCCCTGGCGGTGGACTTTCCGGCGAGTAGTCAGTACGTAACGGCCATGGGTGGAACCGAGTTTCCGGCCGCCGATGTGGCCTCCTCGAATACGACGTACTGGCAGGCCGCCAGCGGCAGCGATCTTGTCAGCTCGGCGCTCTCCTATATTCCCGAGCAGGTGTGGAACGACGATTCCAGCCTAGGGCTCTCTTCAGGCGGCGGAGGTGTCAGCACGTTGACATCGAAACCCAGTTGGCAGACCGGGGTACCGGGGATTCCGTCGGGAACGCTCCGCTTCGTGCCGGATATTTCACTGAGCTCGTCGCCCAACAACGCAGGTTATCTTTTTTGCTCGAGCGACACTGCGACCAAGGTGAAGGGAAGTTGCACGAACGGGTTTCGAGACAGCAGCAATGTAACCCTGACGGTCGCAGGGGGTACGAGTTTTGCCGCGCCGATTTTTGCCGGAATGTTGGCGGTTATCAATGACAAGCTGAACTCCACTGGACAGGGCGTTATCAACTCCACCCTCTACACCCTTGCAGCAAACTCCGCTACCTACGCCTCCGCGTTCCACGACATCACCAGTGGCGGCAATCAATGCACCGCAGGGTCAACCATTTGCTCGACGGCGGGCACGTCGCAGTATCCCGCCACGACCGGCTATGACGAGGCGTCGGGCTTGGGTTCGGTGGACTTGTTCAACTTGATGACGGCTTGGCCAGGGTCTTCTTCGTCATTGGCGCCTTCAAAGACGACACTTTCGGCAGCAACCACGACGCCCGCTCCGGGTGCGAGCGACGCCATCACAATTACAGTGGCCTCCGGGTCGACCTCCAGCACCGCCACGCCGACAGGTACACTAAGTGTCGCTGTCGACGGAACATTGCAGCCCTCTTCTCTTCCGTTGACGAATGGTTCTGCGACCTACACTTTCCGTTCCACGACTCCTGGCGCTCATGTCATTGCGGCAACTTACTCCGGTGATTCGACCTATGCTTCTTCTACCGGCTCGCTGACAGTGACGGTGCCTTCTCCACCGATGGCAATCGCCCAGAGCGTAACTACGACGGCGAACACTCCCAAAGCTATTATGTTGACTGCCACGCCTGGAACTTCCGGCGACACGCTGACCTACGCCATCGTCACCAACCCCGCGCACGGCACACTCACGGGAACGGCGCCAAACGTGACTTATACTCCCGCCACTGGTTACGTCGGCCCGGACAGTTTCACTTTTGACGCCACGGAGAATGGTGCTGAGCATGGCGTTGTTTCTAGCCCCGCCACGGTTGGTATCACCGTTTCCGCCGGCCCCCCACCTCCAGTCGCCAACAACCAAAGCGTGAGCACCAACAAGAACACAGCCATCACTATCACCCTGACCGGGACTCCAGGCACTTCTGGTGATGCCTTGACCTTCGCCATTGCGACTAATCCGGTGCATGGCGCATTGACCGGCCCTCCTCCCAACGTGACGTATACTCCAACGACAGGTTATGTGGGGCCGGACAGCTTCACATTCAATGCCACGGAAAGTAATGGAGCTGCCTCCACAACTCCGGGCACCGTTTCTATCAATGTGGTCCAGCCCGCGCCGGTGGCCTCGAAGACCACAGTTTCCGCGGCAAGCAGCACGCCCGCCGCTGGAGCGAGCGACGCCATCAGCATTACCGTCGCTTCAGGATCCGCCTCGAGCACAACTACGCCGACGGGCACCGTGACCGTCTCAGTAGACGGAACGCAGCAAACGCCACCGCTTACGCTGACGAATGGATCGGCCACCTACACCTTTTCCTCGACCGCCGCCGGCTCTCACACCATTGTCGCTAGCTATTCTGGCGATACGACCTATGCGGCTTCTAGCGGCTCGGTGGTGGTGACGGTGACCGCGCCGGTGGCCTCGAAGACGACACTTTCCCCGGCAAACAGCACGCCTGCCGCCGGAGTGAACGACGCCATCAGCATTACCGTCGCTTCCGGATCCGCCTCGAGCACAACTACGCCGACCGGGACGGTGACCGTCGCCGTGGATGGAACGACGCAAACGCCACCGCTTACGCTGACGAACGGATCGGCCACCTACACCTTTTCCTCGGCCGCCGCCGGCTCTCACACCATTGTCGCTAGCTATTCTGGCGATACGACCTATGCGCCTTCTAGCGGCTCGGTGATGGTGACGGTGACCGCGCCGGTGGCCTCGAAGACGACACTTTCTGCGGCAAACAGCACGCCTGCCGCCGGAGTGAGCGACGCGATCAGCATTACCGTCGCTTCCGGATCCGCCTCGAGCACAACTACGCCGACCGGCACCGTGATCGTCTCAGTAGATGGAACGCCGCAAACTCCACCGCTCACACTGACGAATGGCTCGGCCACCTACACCTTTTCCTCGGCCGCCACCGGTTCTCACACCATTGTCGCTAGCTATTCCGGCGATACGACCTATGCGCCTTCTAGCGGCTCACTTGGCTTGACTGTACTTGCGAAGTCTTTCAAGCTGGCGGCCAGCAATGTGACGGTCACGGCTGGGAATCCGGCGGTCTCGACAATTACCATCACTCCCCAGAACGGCTACGCGGGCACTGTAGCTTGGACCGTCTCTAGCAGTCCTGCGCTGACGAACGGTTGCTTCTCCATTGCCAACACAACGGTCTCCGGAACAACTGCGGTTTCGGCCACCTTGACGGTCAACACGATCGCCTCGGCTTGTCCCGCTCCCGCACTGGTTGGAGCAGGAGTTGCCCCGCGGAACATCCGTGACGGCGCCCCTCCTGCTTACAGGACCGACCCGTCTCCGCTTGTGGCTCTCCAGGCAAACCAAGCTAGCATAGCGATGTTTGGGCTGCTTTTCGTCGGCTTGCTGGGGCGTCGTTGCCGCAGGCTTTCCACTCTTGCAACACTGTGCATTCTTGCCACGATTGGTTTGGCGGCTTCGGGTTGCGCCGGTGTGGGCTCCTCCACACCGCCGCCAAGCTCTCCTACGGCTGCGAAGGGCGCCTATACAATAAACGTTGTGGGAACCGATACCACCACGGCGTCTATTACGGCGTCCACCTCTCTGACGCTCACCATCGATTAGTGAGCAGTGCGTCAGTCCCGTGGTCAGAGAAAGTTGTTCCCCGAAGCAAGGCAGGCCAACCAGGGAGCGAGGCTGCCGTGCCTCGCGTGGCTGAGAAACTTCCTGCGCGAGAGCAGATTGCTCATGGCGTGCCTCTGGTTCTAGAGCTGGCTGCTTGCAAGAAAGACTCGCGATGTTGCCGGTCGCGGAATGCCTCGGTGCCGCCGGCACATGTCGTCGAGAGCGCGGCTACTAGATTGCCGTATCCAAGGCAGTCCTCGAGATTGGCGCGGAGAAGGAATTTGTGGAGGAAGCCGGCATTGAAGCTGTCTCCGGCGCCCACGGTGTCCACCGGCTGAACCGACAGAGAGGGCAAATGAAATCGATCTTTGCCCCGCCTTGCCATTGCGCCCTTCGGGCCGCATTTGATTACGACGATAGGAACCAGCAGCGACAGGTCATCAAGAGCAGCTTGCACATTGTCCTTGCCGGTGAGTTTGCAAGCTTCCCGCTCATTGGGCAAAAAAATGTCGACATGCTTTAGAACAGACTTAAGATCGTCGGCCCAAAGATCTTCGGGGTCGTCATTTGTGTCGAATGAAGTGGTGAGACCGAATTGCTTCATTTGCGCAAACAGTTCGGGGATCGCCGGGCGCAGCGCCCGCAGAAGGAAAAAAGAGGAAAGATGAAAGTGCGAAGCGTTACGAAGATAGTTCAGGTCGAGATGAGCAAATTGCAATTGCGAGGTCGTGCCGAGATAAGTGAGGATCTGGCGCTGCCTGGCAAGAGGAAGGATTACCGTGACGCCAGTAGTTTCATCGGGGAGGGTTCTTACTCCGGAAACGTCCACACCGCTTTCCCGGAGACGATCGACACAAAATTTGCCCAGCGGGTCACTACCAATACAGGAGCTGAAACCGACACGGCTGCCCAGGAAAGAAAGGTTGTGGGCGAAGATGGCCGAAGAGCTACCGAGGGTTATGACGGAGTCGGTTGCCAGGTGCTCCCGTTCGGGCTCCAGCGTTGAAGGCAGACCGTACAGAATCAAGTCGGCATTCAGCTCACCGACAACGCTAATGTCAAAGCGCTTCACCACGCAGTCTCCTTTTTTGTGACGCGTTCGACGCGTACGCTTGGCTCAAAACGCGAAACGTCTTCTCGTTTAATGCGAGCGGGAAGTGGTGCGAGGCAATTGGCCGCACCGCAAGCAACGGCCAGCGCCAGGCTGCGTTCGAAGGAAAGCTCTGTTGCAGCGGCGAGTGCTAAACCGGCAAGAGCTGAGTCCCCGCAGCCAACCGTCGATTTAGGATGCAGCGGAGCGGTCCAGGCATGAAGCGCACATTCGTCGTGCTGGCGAATGCCGACGACTCCAAGATCACCGAGGCTGATGGCTGCGGATTTTGCACCGCGTTCCAAAAGCTTCCGGCCTGCCGCGCTGGCAGAGATGGGATCGTTTACGACAATCTCGGTGACGCTTTCTGCCTCTTCGCGATTGATTTTCACTGAATCAGGCTCAGCAGCCAGCGCTTTCTCCAAAGGCAGGCCGCCAGAGTCAATGAACGCAAGGCAGCCCGCGGAGTGTGCCAATTTCAGCAACACGGCGCATGCTTCTGCTGGAACGCCTGGAGGCTGGCTCCCGGAAATTAGCACAATTTTCTTGCTGGCCGTGCGTTGGAAATTAGCGGTACAAATTCTTTGAAATTCGCACCATTCCTGCTGCGCAATCGTGCCTCCGGGCTCAAGAATTTCGGTTACTCCCCCACGCGCATCCACGATTTCGAGATTAACGCGGGATTCCTGAACGGTCGGTACAGCGACAGCTTCGATTTGCAAGCGGTGCAGTCCAGCAAGTAGTTCATCCCCCGTTGCGCCCCCCAAGAAACCGATCCATCTAGGATTTGCACCCAAGGCTTGGAGGGCCATGGCTACATGCGCGGCCTTGCCTCCTGGCGTTCGGTGCACCTCTGCTACCCGATTGACCCGCCCGACGTGGAATTCATTTAATACCAACCGCGTGTCGATGGCAGGATTCAAGCTTATGCAAAATAAGGCGGTGGTTTGGCTACGCGGGTGGGCTTCTGGCTTATTCATTGGCAGGATATTGTTTCGACCAGGGCGTGGCGTTCCGAAGGCTCGCGTTAACGGCTTGGATGTTTTTCATGCCATCGGTTTCCAGCCATTTTTGCAGCGCCTCCGGTCCACCACGCACGAAGACACTGACGCCGTCCTTCCAAGTCGCGCGCCCGCATAGTACGCCGCAAAAGTGGATGCCCGCTTCCGAAGCAAGCTCGAGGGCTTCATTGAAGACACGATTGCTGACTCCCGCGGAAAGAAACAGAAAGGGCTTTGCGGCAGCTTCCGCAGCGCGGCGGAAAAGCGCCAGGGCATCCGGGCGGCTGTGGATGAACGTTCCTTTACAAGCCGACGAACCTTGCACGTAGGCCATGGTTACCGGCACACCTACCTTTAGAACATCAACGCAATAGCGGGGCTGCGAGAATTGCTTCATTGCATTCGTCAGAATATCTGGCTTGCAGCGGGCAAATTCCGGACTTTGCTCATTCACGCCATCCTGGTACGGGACAATTTCAAGGAAGAAAGGAACATCGCAACCCGCACATTCCCAACCGACACGTTCGACCCAAGCGCGTTTGCGCTCCATGATTTCAGGTGCATCCAATAGAGCATAGTACAGCAAGACTTTAATGCAGTGCGCGCCGGCGTCGGCCAAACGGCGCACCGACCAGCCTTCGAGCAGCCGAGGGGCGCGGCCCGGAACATTGGGATCGTACCCGCTGACTTCGTAGGCCATCAGGAGACCTGACGATGGGGAACGTTGGCTTGCTGCGCGCAAACCATATTCCGGTTCGAGAAGCACCGCACTCGAGTGCGGGGAAAGGGCGCGCACAACAGTGGACTTGAATTCCTCGAGAAGTTCGCGCGGGACGGCGTGCTTCTCCATCTTTAATTCGGCCGAGAAGAGCTTCCGAAGCGCGTCGCGCTGGTCGATGGCAAGCGCCGCAATGACTCCACGGGAATCCGAGACGGATTCGAGCCTTTTGCGTTTGCCTGGCGAAAGCTTCATTCTTCCTGATTCTCCGTCAGAGCGTCGTTCGCGTCATGCGTGCCCTATTTTGCCAGCAAAAAGGGGCGAACCCGCGTCCGCCCCTCTTGCTGATGCTGATTAATTCTCAAAACTACAGCGTAATCCTCTGCGACAGCTGCACGCTTTAGAACGTAAGCCGCAAAGCAAGTTGAATGACGCGCGGATCATGAGCCGGGTCGAAAATAAGGCCGAATGTACTGCAATCCACACATGTATCCGGATCGCCAAGCCCCGTGCGGTTAAAGACATTGAACATGTCAGCCCGGAACTGGGCTGCCACTCGCTCGGTAATGCGCGTATCTTTTACAATGCCAAAGTCCTCACTACGGTGACCTGGGCCGCGGGTGCGCGGCAGAAAACCGGGAGAATTACCAAAACGAAGCGCAAAGGAGTTGACGCGTGAACGCGGTGGAGTCGCAAATGCAGCGGGATTCAGGTACTGTGTTCCGTTGACGATGTCTAGACCATTATGAGGCACCTTCTGAGGAACTCCTGGAATGACATCCGCGCGCAGTCCGGCAAAGGAGAAGAAGCCCGGGGAAAACTGCGAGGTTATGACCAGCGGGTCGCCGGAAGAGTAGTTCTGGATCGCGGTGACCTGCCAACCGGAGACCAAACGATCCAGCGCGCCGCCGCTGGTCAGCCAACGTTTCCCATGTCCAAAAGGCAACTCATAAATCCACGTCAGCTTCAAAACTTGTGGAAAGTCAAAGCTAGCGATCGCCTTTTCGGCCCTACGGTTATAAAAATCTTGAACCACTTGGTTGCCGGACGCAGAGAGTGCGCTATCTGTGTCCGTCAGAGTCTTGGAGAATGTATAAGCTGCGATGAAGCTCAGCCCGTGCGCGGTAGTCTTTCGACCCATGAGTTGAAGAGAGTGGTAAGTGGAACTTCCCATGGTTGGATAATTGTTGACTAAGCCCTGAAACTGCGGAAAAGGCTGGATCGCGGCGGCCACCGTCGTGTCGTAGTTGTTGTTCTCGAAATCGGGATACGGGAGGCCCGTGATCCCAAACTGAGCAAGCGTGGCTGCTGAATTGGGGAAGTCGGCTGTGTCGCAATTAGATAATGCGCAGGCCAAGTCCTCCGTCAAGTAGTCGCCCAGACCCAGAAACTTCGCGGGCGCCTGGTTGAAGGAGGAGCCGAAGTAGCCGTTCAAAAGACGCGTGCCTTTCGAGGCCACATAGTCGGCCTGGAGCAGTACTTCGTGCGGCAGCAAGTACTGTAACCCAGCACTCCAGTTCTGAACATACGGCTGTGCTGCAGCATTCCTGGGCATAAAGTCGAGAAACTGCCCGTTGGCCGACGCCGGGTCACGATTGGGAAGCGTTGGTCCCGTATACGGAGGAACACCTATCTGTGCCAGCGCTGGCAAAGAAGCAGACTTCAGCGTCGATAGGTAGGTAGCCGGATCTTGAGAAAACCCGGTTGGAGAGGATCCTTTGTTCAAATTCACAGCACTGTTGAACCCGAAAAGGTTCTGGCTGCCAAAATTGTTTTCGATGGGAGGACCGTAGGAGATTCCGTAACCGCCACGAAAGACTAGATTTCTGTTGATCTGGTAAGCCAAGCCGACACGTGGTCCCACCTCTTTGAAATACCAATCTTGAAAAGAATTGCGGTGAATGCAGGTCTGGCAACCGCCCAGGAATACCAAGGCCCCGGGAATGTTGTCGGCGCCAGGATTTGGCACAGTTGGGTCGAATCCAGACTCGCGGTTCAGAACTTCTCTCTGAGGCACTGGAATCTCCCAGCGGAGCCCCAGATTGAGGGTCAGTTTGGGAGTGGCCTTGAAATCGTCTTGAGCAAAAAAAGCATACACGCCAGCGCGGTAGCCTGGCTCGGTCGTATATATGGAGCGGCTGCCGCTCTGGACGGCCCCGAGGATGAAGCTGGCAAAAGGATGGCCAGTTGATGAAGTAAAGCCCGGAAGCGACGTCTCGCGATCGGTGAAAGAGAAACTGCCTGAGAGCTGGCCCGGTTCATAAGTGTTGTAACGATAGCGGCGAAACTCTCCGCCGAACTTCAGGCTGTGCTTGCCGCGCAAATAGCTGAAAGTATCTTGGTAAACATAACTCTCCGAAGGGTCAACGTTCTTGCATCCCACGCCGAACAGCGGAGTAACCTGAACATGGCCGCTGAAACGCATGGGCGGGAAGCAATCGTTGGGAATACCAGGAATTCCCAGCTTCGGAGTGAATTGGGCATTATCCGTGATGTTGTTCCTGTTTTGAAAACGGTTGTATCCCACCGAGAATTCATTAACGCTGCGGCTGCTGATCGTCCACGCATGGGCGATGCGAACCTGTGGGCCGCCTACAATCTGCCTCTTCACGGGATTAATCGGCTGTCCGGGGAAGGGCAAGAACGTTCTGCTGCTGTTCCGGTTATATCGGTCCCTGTGATTCCAGGTAAAAGACCCCCACAGTTTTTGCTTGCTGGTCAAGACGTGGTCAATTTTTGCGGTGTACGCATTGCGCGAGAGTATTGGGCAGCAGCCACTGAGCCGGAAGTTGTTATTTATGTTTCCCGGCAGCGAGGGGTCAGGAATTAGGGGGAGAAGAACGGAAGTGGCGTTGCTGAACTCACTCGCTGGAATAACATTCAAGGTACTGCCAGAAGAGAAAGGATCACGCATAATCGCGTTGGCGTTCGCTACCAAGCCGGTCTTTGGATCGACCTGCCCGGCTGTTACCCTGCGGGTGGTTGTTGGGTCGTAAATCTCGTTTAGGAACACCGGCCGTCCTAGGGCGTCTGTGCAGGGTTGATCGCCAGTGCTTCCACAGGTTTGGAGTTGCGCCCCCAACCAGGAACTGAAATCGCCTGCCTTCATTGCAGCCGTCGGCAAAGTCATTTTGCCTGCAAACTGAAAGCTTCGGAACCGGTCGCCCTCGTAGTTGAAAAAGAAAAAAGTGTGATCTCTTCTGATAGGGCCGCCTAATGTGCCGCCAAAATTGTTCTCTTTCTGATTATCCTTCGGAGGGCCAAACACGCCAGTGGCGTTAAACACGGGGTTTTTATTGTACTCAAAAAGCGTTCCATGAAAGTCATTCGTTCCCGATTTGTAACTGAAATTGGCGATGCCGCCGCCCGTCTCGCCGTACTCTGCCGAGTAATTGGACGTTTGCACCTTGAATTCGGCAATCGAGTCGGTCCCTGGACTGAATTCATCAAGGCTGCCGCCACTAAGGTCGTAGCGGCCAATCGTCACGCCATCAATGAGGATTTCATGGCTGAAAAGCTGGCCACCATTAATTGAACCAGAGAAGGTATCTCCGACGGCGCCAGGAAGACTGGTAAAGATGAAAGTTTGAAGCTGCCGCCCTCCATCACCTACCTCAATAGGCAGCGTCTCAAATTCCTGCGGGCTCACGGAAGAGCCAACCTCCGCCGTGGAGGGAGTGAGTAGCGGCGAAAGCGATGTGACCTCCACCTTTTCGGTTTGGCTGCCCGGCTGGAGTGTGACGTCGACCGTAACTACTTGCGCGACCGGCACAAGAATCTTCTCAACTACTTCTGTCTTGAAGCCCTGCTTTTGCACATCCAAGCGGTAGGTTCCGGGAGGCACTGCCACCCTGTAATAACCAGCACTGCTGGTTGTGGCTGTCCATTTCACCCCGGTCTCAACGTTGGTCATGGTAAGTGCGAGTTCGGGTACCGCAGCACCGCTCGAGTCCTGTACGGTACCGGTGATGGCTCCAAGATTCCCCTGCCCGAAAACAGTCCGCGTCGCGAAAAGGAAGAAAGCGGCTACGAGGACAACACGAATCGACACAGCGCTACGCTTCAAAGGACACCTCCAAAACTCCCGCAAGGATGTAGCACAATAGGAAAGCAAACACAACCACCAACAAACAATAAAATGGCAAAAGAAAGTAAATGAAAGCATTCGCTCGGCCCATGCTTTTGTTTACTTTGGCTGGCAGATACTGGAAACTTATTCTGACTCCAATGGAAAAGCCGCATGAACCCTAAAGCTCGCCTTTTGACCGAGCAGCGGCGGAGAAACCTGCGGGATCTTGTCGACCAACAAGGCCAAGTCACAGTGGGCGAGATGGTCAAGAGTTTTTCGATTTCGGCCGTCACTCCTGCGTGGGACGTACTTGAAGCGCAGCTCAACAATGTAACGATTCGTTCCGCAAGGGAAGTGAACGTGGTCACGGATTCAGAAAACTGGGCCGCCGGAGCGTTTCGAAGATCGGGCCCTTCGAAAGAATCCGGCGTCTAATCACCGACCAACCGTGCTCCTCAGGAGTTCGCGGAAGGACTTCGCAACCGGGGCATGGAAGTCATTGAGGTCTAGCTTGAGGTGTGCCTCCCGCGAGAGCCAGCCGAGTGAGGTGATAAGACATGCGGTTTTCCGGCGCAAGCAGCGCTTCCCGGAGCGAAGCCTTGCCCTTCTCCGTATTTCCGAGGGCCAGCTGCAGAGCTCCCGCCGTATAAAACCACCAACCTGCGGAGCCGCCAGCGTGCGCGTTAAATTCGGCTTGCGACAAAGCCGCGCCAAGACGCCCGCGCCATTCCGCTTTCTGATAAGAATTCAACTTCTGGGCCGCGGCCCACGCCCAAACGACGTCCGAAGCTCCGCGGGCCTGAGCCGCACGCCGGTACGATTCCTCGGCGTCCTTCTTCCGGCCGCACGCCTCTGACACTTCACCGAGCAGAAAGTCACTTCTCGCCGAATTCAGGAATGGCGCCAGCCCGTCCTGTGTGAACACCAAGTCGCTCAGGGGAGAACCAAGCGACTTTGCAGCGGCAAGAGCGTCCGGGCAATGGCCCGTTCGCGCGAGTCCCAGCGCTCGTTGCAAGTTGACCTCGATCCACACTTGACGAACATTCGTGCCGCCCTCTTCTCGGCCAAAAAAGCGATTCCGAAATAGATCCATGGCGGCAGCGTAGTTTCCTTCCTCCGCGCGGTTCAGGGCCAGTTCGTACACCAATGGCGTAGGCATGCGCGACAGGTGTGGATAGCGCTCCAGCACCTTCACGCGTTCCGCTGCAGACTTTCCGAGCAGCGTCAGCGCAGTTAGTGCTCCCGCATAATTCACCGTGTTTAATGGATCATTCCCAATCCCTTCGTCAAAAACATTTAAGGCCGCCGCGAATTCGTGTCTTACATGAAGCAATGCCAAGCCGGTGCTGGCCTGCAACACTGGTATCTTCGGATTGATCTCACGCGCGCGTTGCCATTCCGCGAGAGCCGCGTCCGTCTGTCCGCGCGCAAAATACCAGGTTCCAAGAAGGTAGTGTGCCGTCGCGTCCATTTCATTGCTTCGAATGGCAGCTCTCAAGGCCCGCTGCTCTTCGATTCGGTTCGGAAAAATGTAAAGGGTGGGAAGCCGGGAGGCTTGCGCGTAATCATTTTCCGGAGACTCGCCAAGCTTCTCGCGGCAATAGCCGCGAAAGTAGAGGATCAGCGGATGATTCTGGGGCACAACCGAGCCAGGTTCAGCTTGATCGGCTTTTACGCTCGGATACTCCCGACTGAGAACTTCCAGAGCCTTTCGATAGAGTCCCAGGCGCGCGTACTCGTAAGCGATGTTCAACACCCGGTAAGGGTCGCCGGCCAAATGCGCCAGGTCTGCAGTTCCAAGCTCTTCGCGGAGAAAATTGCTCAAGGGAAAGCGAGCAAGGCGCCCGTTTGCCAGGGTTTCTGCTTCTTTCGTTTTTCCAAGGGCATTCAGAATCGCTGTCAGTTCTTCCGCGGCGCGAACATCCTCGGGAGCAAGCTGCAGAGTTTGTGCCAGTAATTCTCGGGCCCGTTCTAATTTATCTGCGCGAGCCTGCACTTCCGCAAGTCGCATCGCGGCCGCAGTGCGAAAGTCAGGTAGCAGCAGAGCTTGCCGGTAAGCGTCCGCGGCATCGTCGTTCCGCTCGAGTCCCTCATAAGCGATACCCAAGTAGTAGGAGATTTCCGTGTCGCTCGTATTCCGGTCATGCACCGCAATGAGGCGGGGAAGGGCTTCGTCAAAGCGATTCAGGCTGGCCTCAAGACGTCCCGCGGCCTTTAGCAGCTCAAAGCTCTCCGGAAATTTCAGCAGCGCCTTCTGATACGTTCCCTGCGCCGCGAGGAGGTTGCCGTTGAGCTCCTGGTCTTTTCCAAGCTGAAGCCAGTCGTCCGCAGTTCTCCTACTCTCTTCCGGTATCTTGTACGAAGCCTGCGGGCCGAGCTTGATTTGGGATTCCGCCACCCAGTCATACTGACCGTCGGTGTGCCTCAAGAGTGCGGCGCCATCGCTGCCCTTGAGTTCGAACGTAAGATTTTTTGTCCCGTTGGGAATCGGAACTTCTTTTTTCCAGATTCGCTCAGGTGCCAAATCCGCTGTTTCCGTTAGCAAGGAGGTAGTCTCATTGAGAACCGTGATCGTCGCCGCAGGTATTTTTCGATTGGCATTGAGCGCGACGGACAAGATGCCGCTGTTTCGCTGCAAATGGACCACGCCCGCAAGGTTGGCACGCGAGATGCCGCCCGTGTCGCGGACAGGCATCCAATACTCTGTGAAAGAAATCGCTTGCCGTGGTTGCAGGAAAGCATACGTCTCCTGGTTCCGGAAGAGACCCGCTTGCAGCTCGACGTAGGCGCTCTCGTTATCCGAGAGAGCCTTTCGCCAATCGAGCCCGTCGGCGTCCACGCCCCAGGACCAGATCTTTTTTGCGGGAACCTCACGATACAGGGAGAAATGCGCGGTGCCGGTGTTGGTATGGGGATTCCAGACGGCCATGAAATCTTCCCGGCTCCCGTGGACGAATAAGGATACGGGTCCATCCGTCTGGTTGCGAATGACGCTCAGATCCTTGCCTTGCGCATCGACCGGCCATCGCTGCACCTCGGCAAATCCATGAGCGGCGGCAAAGCGCATAGGGTATTCAATGCGCGAATCGTCCCAAACCTGGACGCCCGCGTTGTTCCACCAATAAAACCGCCGGCGAACGTGGCTGCGATTGCTGAGCGTTGTGTGCTGCTCCAGAATTGTGGAGCCCGGGCGCAAAGTCAGTTCCACGGTCCATTCCATCTCGTAGACTCTGTCGATGTTGCCCACGGTGACAGACGCGCTGCCGTCGGTGTGCTCGGCGTAGGCGTAATCGACGGGCGACATCGAGACCCAATTATGCGAAACAGGAAAGTTGAACTCGACACCAAAGGCAGCCCACGCTCCCCGATATCCAATCCGCGCTTTTTTGATGGAAGGATTGGCATAAAACATCGGCTGGCCGCTGATTTTGTCGATGCAGGTGTAGAGATGGCCGCCAATATCCGGCAGCACGGAACATTTCAAGTACTCGTTCTCGAGATAAACGGCACGCCACGCGTGTTCCGTCCGGGTGTTGGTGATTTCATTCCGCAGCGTATATGGATAGTTGAAGCGGCCGGTCGCGAATTGATCGAAAGGAGGATTGGGATCCGGCGCCCCTTCCTCATACGTTGGGAGATTCAGAATTCCTTCCCATACGCGAACCTGGCCATGGGTTGGAATTGAATTGACGAGCGAGACGAGGAATGAGAACGCCAATAGCCGCGCCCTCGGACCGCAGAGAGGCGCCCGCTGGAATCGCTTCAAGCACATCTGCGGCTGGCTATTTGGCACGCTTGGCTTCGAACTCAATGTCGTGGTCCTGCCTTCTTTTTCCAAGAATTCATTCACGAAGGGGCATGCAGGGGGAATTTTTCCACCACTCGGTTGATGATTCCTTCCGCGGACGGCGAATCGGGCAACAGTCCTTCTTCGAGGCAGCGGAAAAAAGCCAGAAGCTGCGCCACTACAACGTGCACCGTGCAGTCATCGTCCTCGCCGAGCTCGCCGAGTCCGGGGCATTCGATGGCGGTGTCGCGATCTCGCACTGCAGAATCTGGAATGTTCTCACCGACGATGACTTTAAAGGATCCAAGCCTCTTTCGATCCAGTTCGCGCAATAGGTCCAATTCATACGCGCGAATCGTACGGTCACACGATAAGAGACAAACAATTACCGTGTCGTCGTGCGCGCAACTCATGGGGCCATGACGGAAGCCCAGGTACGTTTCGCAAACTGTTGTGACACGGCCGGCCGTAAGTTCCAGCATTTTCAAGGCGGCCTCGCGCGACGCCGCAAATCGCGATCCGCTCCCAAGAAACACAACACGTCGGAAGTCCGCCGCGGCAATCTTTGCCAGCATGTCGAATTTCGACAGCAGCAGGTCACTCGTTATTTGGCTTAGCCTCGCACACAGAGTTCGATATTTCTCCGGCCGTTCGAGCATGCCGATGAACCGTACAGCCAGCAGGAGGTTGGTGAAGCTGCTGGTCATGACCAAGCTCTTGTCTAGCGTTTCGCTCGGAAGGGCAATCACCCGTATGTTCTTGTTATCAGGCCCCGCCTTGGCTAACCGGCCTTGCTCGTTGCACGTGACGACGACGTGCCGAATTTGGGGCTCCATGCCCAGCAGCAATTCAACAACGCCGCTACTTTCCGGACTGTCGCCAGACCTTGCCAAAGAAACTAGCAATCCGGGGCGGCCGGGAGGAAGAGCTTTCCCGCCGTACATCAGTAGCGCGCCGCCACTGACCGATTCCGCGGGTATGCCCAATTCATTTTTCAAGGCTAAGCAGACGCACTCCCCTGCATACTCCGAGCTGCCGGAACCGGTGAGCGCAAGGCTTTGAATCCCCTTCAAATCTTCTCGCAGGAAGTCTCGCGAAGCGATCAATCGCTCACCGGTGCAGGGCCATGTCCCCGGCTGCTGGCAGATCTCTCGAAGCGTGTGGAAATAGCCCAGCCGTCGTTGCTCTTCCTCCGATCGCCCAAACAACTCCGCGGCCTTGGCTTGCTCTCTTGCCAAGGTTCGTTGCCACTCCGCCTCTGTCAACAGGGGATCGCTGTCCATACAATCTTTCTGCTTCCTTCCGGCTACTAAATCTCGAGGCTAACGTCCGGGTTGCAGTTGCGGGGTCATAATATCGAGGGGGCGATCCTCTCCGTCCACGGAGCCGTGCCAAACGCTGCCGCCGAAAGTCGTGATGTAAACCATCTTCGAGTCTTGCGGATCAGGAATGACGCGGTGTCCCCACTTAAAGTTAAAACCAGGTATGCGCGTCCAAGTCTCCCCGCGGTCTGTGGATCTCCAAGCGGAGGATTCGAATCCCGCAGCATAAAGAATGTTTGCATCGCGCGGATCAATCGTGACGTCATAAACGTGACGGTCGCGATCTAAAACCTGTTTCCAAGTCTTGCCAGCATCTTCCGACAGGAAGACGCCGCCACCATCGCCGTGCTCCCCTTTGTCTCTGGCCCACGCTGCAAGATAGAGACGGCTCGGATCCTGAGGATCAACAGCTAAACCATTCGGGCCATTACTTCCTTGAGGCATGGCTACCGGCGTCCAGCTTTCCGCTCCGTCCATGGATTTGTAAATCACGCCGTCGCCGTCATTCCCGATACTTCCGTCTTCGGAACGGCGCGCCAGAAGAACATAAAGCGTGCCTTTGGAGGCTCTCACGATTCTCCAGGCAAACGGTTCCTTCTGCGTGATACCTGCATTTTTCAGCGTCCAGCTCTTTCCGCCGTCCGTACTTTTGTAGACGCCACGGCCGAAACCCGCAACATAGAGGACACGGGCATCGGCAGGGCTGGTGGGATCGAGGAGAATGTGTGTGGCGGCGGTCTGCTCCATCCCGGCATTGGATTTTGTCCAGGTTCTTCCGCCGTCCTCGCTGCGGCAAACTCCGCCGCGATAGTTTCCAATCCCTTGTCTCCTCCACATCTTTGGACGCGGCAAATCATGCGTCCAACTGTTCACACTCCACACGCGACCCTTGACCGTGGGGTCAAATACGATCCAATACGTCGTATTCATCCAATCCTTCGGTACGCCCTGCGTGGAACTCAACCAGGACTGTCCACCGTCTTCGCTGCGAAAAAGGCCGATATCCGTTGTGGAGATAAACTGCCGACGGGGATCAAACGGGTCGAAATGGTAGCCGTAGGTGGTGGTGACATCAAGTCCCGTGCTGACCCACCCCTTTTCTCCGAATCTTCGCGAATACA
>Ga0209153_1000307_pt1 | contig 25338 bp, 18 predicted proteins | sample GraSoiAngelo_120_FD_185877 | JGI IMG/M metagenome (GOLD analysis project Ga0209153, IMG submission 185877) | Grasslands soil microbial communities from the Angelo Coastal Reserve, California, USA - 14_0919_09_20cm (SPAdes) (version 2) | ecosystem: Environmental > Terrestrial > Soil > Grasslands ...
CAATCACCCGACCGAGGTCTTGACCATCGGCCAGACCGTGAAGGTCAAGATCATCAAGATCAACCACGAGACCCACCGCATTTCGCTCGGCATGAAGCAACTGCTCGATGATCCCTGGCAGGGGATCGAGGCGAAGTATCCGCTCAACGCGCGCTTCACCGGCCGCGTCACCAACATCACCGACTACGGCGCCTTTGTCGAACTCGAGCCGGGCATCGAAGGCCTGATCCACGTCTCGGAAATGTCGTGGACCAAAAAGAACATGCACCCCGGCAAGATCGTTTCGACCTCGCAGGAAGTGGAAGTGCAGGTTCTCGAAGTCGACTCGGTCAAGCGCCGGATTTCGCTCGGTCTCAAGCAGACCATGCGCAACCCCTGGGAAGTGTTTGTCGAGAAATTCCCGGTTGGCTCCACGGTCGAAGGCGAGGTCAAGAACAAGACCGAGTTCGGCCTGTTCCTCGGGCTCGAGGGCGATGTCGACGGCATGGTGCACTTGTCCGACCTCGACTGGAAGCTTCCGGGCGAGCAGGTGATCGACAACTACAAGAAGGGCGACGTGGTGAAAGCCGTGGTGCTCGATGTCGATGTCGAGAAGGAGCGCATCTCGCTTGGCGTCAAGCAGCTCGAAGGCGATCCCTTTGCCGAGCCCGGCGACGTCAAGAAGGGCGCGGTCGTCACTTGCGAAGTGCTTGAGGTCAAGGAAAGCGGCATCGAGGTCAAGATCTCGGGCACCGACTTCACCACCTTCATCAAGCGCTCCGAACTCGCGCGCGACCGCAACGACCAGCGCGCCGACCGCTTCGCCGTCGGCGAGAAGGTCGATGCGCGGGTGATCCAGTTCGACAAAAAGGCCCGCAAGGTGCAGGTCTCGATCAAGGCGCTGGAAGTCGCCGAGGAGAAGGAGGCGATCGCGCAGTACGGCTCCTCCGATTCGGGAGCGACGCTGGGCGATATTCTCGGCACCGCGCTCAAGAACCGTGGCGGCGACAAGTAAGCTGTCGCTTGCTCGTCTTCTTCCATCAGGGGCCCCGGTTTCGACCGGGGCCCTTTTTGTTCCGCGCCCCGCAGGTTTCACCTTGTTTTGTTCATATTGCACAGCAATTGATGTAGTTGGATAAGGCGCCGCTCATGCTGCGAATGCAAAACGCCCAAGGTTTTTTAGGAGCATTTCGATGTCGCTTGATTCGGATGTGATCGTCGATCGCCGCAGGATTCGCCGCAAGCTGACCTTCTGGCGCGTGACCGCCGCCCTCGTCGCGATCGCGGCGATCGCGATCGTGGGAGTGGTGGTGACCCCGGGCGGCCGCGGCGCGCTGACGACCTCCGGCTCGATCGCCCGCATCAATATCGAAGGTCTCATCCGCAGCGACCAGGAGCGCGTCGAGGCGCTGGAACGGCTGGAAAATTCGCGCGCCGCCGCCGTCGTCGTGCATATCAATTCGCCGGGCGGCACCACCGCCGGCTCCGAACAGCTCTACGATGCGCTGGTGCGGCTGAAGGCGAAGAAGCCGCTGGTCGTGGTGGTCGAGGGGCTGGCGGCCTCCGGCGGCTACATCACGGCGATTGCCGCCGACCATATCGTGGCCCAACAGAGCTCGCTGGTGGGCTCGATCGGTGTGCTGTTTCAGTATCCGAATTTCACCGATCTTTTGAAAACCGTCGGCATCCAGGTCGAGGAAGTGAAGTCCTCGCCGCTAAAAGCAGCGCCGAACGGCTTCGAGCCCACCAGTCCCGAAGCCCGCGCCGCGCTGGATGCGCTGGTCAAGGATTCCTATGCGTGGTTTCGCGGGCTGGTGAAAGAGCGGCGCAGCATGGATGACGGATTGCTCGAGAAAGTAGCGGACGGGCGGGTCTTCACCGGCCGCCAGGCGGTCGATCTCAAGCTGATCGACCAGCTTGGCGACGAGAAAACCGCCGTGGCCTGGCTGGTCGCGAACAAAAACGTCAAGAGCGATCTGCCGGTGCGCGACTACAAGCTGACGCCGCGCTTCGGTGACCTGACATTCCTGCGAACGGCGGCTTCCATCACCCTGGATGCGCTTGGCTTGAGCACGATCGCGCGTCACATTGAGCAGGCTGGTGTGGCGCAGGCGGTCGATCGCCTCGGCCTCGATGGAATGCTGGCGCTATGGCATCCGGCGGGGACCAATTGAACCCGCCGAGGGCCATTTTGGCCGGTCTTCCCGCATTGCGAGTATTGTCACAAAACGCTCTGGGGGCGCTTGTCACGCCATTTCGCGCTGCCCAAAATTGATTTAGCGTCTTGACAGATCACGGCATTTTCACGGAAATGGTTGGACACACGCCCCGCGGGTCTCATTCTCGATGATCAAATCCGAACTTGTTCAGCGCATCGCCGAGCACAACCCGCATCTCTACCAGCGGGATGTCGAGAACATCGTGAACGCGATCCTCGATGAAATCGTCGCGGCGCTGGCGCGGGGCGACCGCGTCGAGCTGCGTGGTTTCGGCGCCTTTTCGGTGAAGCATCGTCCTGCGCGGGCCGGGCGTAATCCGCGCACCGGCGCCCATGTGCCGGTCGATCAGAAGAGCGTCCCGTTCTTCAAGACCGGCAAGGAAATGCGCGAGCGGCTCAACCGCGAGACTCCTGAAGCGGGCGCGTAAGATTTCCAGGCGGCGCGTCATTGGGCCGCCACGCGAGTGACCGTGGCTTACGGGCTGCGCCCGACGATCTCGACCAACACGAGTGATGGTCATGCGAAAATACTTCACGGCCCTGATCGTCATTCCACTCGGTCTGTTCTTCATCGTCTTCGCGGTGGCCAACCGGCATTTCGTCACGGTGTCGTTCGACCCGTTCAATTCCGCCGACCCTTCGGTCGCCATCCGTCTTCCGCTGTTCCTCGTCATCATCATGGTTGCGATCATTGGCGTGGTGGCGGGCGGCTCGGCGACCTGGTTCCGGCAGCGCCGCTGGCGCCGCGCGGCGCGGCAGCACGAGGCCGATGCGAGGGCGGCGCGGTCGGAGCTTGCGGATCTGCGCGCGGCGGCAGCCACGCGCTATGATCGGGGGCGCCTTCCGGCGCCCTCCCAAGGGGGTCCGTACGGGAGTTCCGGGCGAGACAAGCGGAGCGCGGCGTTGTAGAACCCGGCCCGGCCGGTGCCGTTTCGATCGCTTCTGGCCGCCGAACCCGTGGAACTCAAAGAAGCCATGTCCTTGCTCGTCAAAATCTGCGGCCTGTCCACGCGCGAGACGCTCGACGTCGCGATCGACGCCGGCGCGAACATGGTGGGATTCGTCTTCTTTCCGCCGTCGCCGCGGCATCTCTCGCTCGAAACCGCGCGCGATCTTGGCCGACAGGTCAAGCGACACGCCGTGAAAGTGGCGCTGACGGTCGATGCCGACGATGCGATGCTGTCCAACATTGTGGAGGCGCTGCAGCCTGACATTTTGCAACTGCACGGCAAGGAGACGGTCGCGCGGCTGCGCGACATCAAACAGAAGTTCGGACTCGAGCTGATGAAGGCAATCGCCGTTGAAAGCGCCGCCGATCTCGCTGCGTTGCCGGGCTATGCGATGGTTGCCGATCGCATCCTGTTCGATGCCCGTCCGCCAAAGGGCTCTACGCGCCCGGGCGGTCTTGGCGCGGTGTTCGACTGGCAGATACTCGAAAACCTCGATTTGAAGCTGCCGTTCGTGGTCTCCGGCGGCCTCAATGCCGGCAACGTCGCGCAAGCCCTCCGTGCCACACGCGCCGGAGGCGTCGACGTCTCCTCGGGTGTCGAGCGTGTCCCCGGCGTCAAGGATTCCGAGATGATCCGGGAATTTATCCGCGCCGCGCGCGCCAGCGAAGAGTTGGGCGTTCGATGACGCAGCGACTACCCAATTCCTTTCGCGTCGGTCCGAACGAGCACGGCCATTTCGGCATTTTCGGCGGGCGCTTTGTCGCGGAAACGCTGATGCCGCTGATCCTCGATCTGGAAAAGGCCTATGCCACCGCCAAGGCCGATCCGGCGTTCCAAGCGGAAATGAACGGCTACCTCAAGGACTATGTCGGGCGGCCGTCGCCGCTTTATTTCGCCGAGCGCCTCACCGAGCACCTCGGCGGCGCGAAGATTTACTTCAAACGCGAGGAGCTGAACCACACCGGCTCGCACAAGGTCAACAACGTGCTGGGCCAGATCATGGTGGCGCGGCGCATGGGCAAGAAGCGCATCATCGCCGAGACCGGCGCCGGCCAGCACGGCGTCGCCACCGCCACTCTGTGCGCGCGCTTTGGACTGGAATGCGTGGTGTATATGGGCGCGGTCGATGTCGCGCGGCAGCAGTCCAACGTGATCCGTATGGAGATGCTGGGCGCGAAGGTGCTTCCGGTACAATCGGGAACGCGCACCTTGAAAGACGCGATGAACGAAGCGTTGCGCGACTGGGTCACGAACGTTCACAGCACTTTCTACTGCATCGGTACGGTCGCCGGCCCGCATCCCTACCCGATGATGGTGCGTGATTTCCAATCGGTCATCGGGATCGAGACCCGCAAGCAGATGCAGGAAGCTGAAGGCCGGTTGCCGGATTCGCTGATCGCCTGCATCGGCGGCGGCTCCAACGCGATGGGGCTGTTTCATCCGTTCCTCGACGATCCCGGTGTCGAGATTTTCGGCGTCGAGGCCGCCGGCCACGGGCTGACGCAATTGCATGCAGCCTCGATCGCGGGCGGCCGGCCCGGCGTGCTGCATGGTAACCGCACTTATCTCCTGATGGACGACGACGGCCAGATCCAGGACGCGCATTCGATCTCGGCGGGCCTGGATTATCCCGGCATCGGGCCGGAGCATTCCTGGCTCCACGAGACCGGCCGCGTCAAATATCTGTCGGCGACCGACGATGAAGCGCTCGCTGCATTTCTCCTGCTGTCGCGGCTGGAAGGCATTCCGCCAGCGTTGGAACCGGCACACGCGATCGCCAAGGTTATGGAGCTCGCGCCAAAACGGCCGAAAGATCATCTCATGGTGGTCAATCTTTCCGGCCGCGGCGACAAGGACATTCCGCAGATCACGGAAATCTTGAAGGGCAGGAAGCAGAAGTGACCACGGTTTGCATCGAGCCCTCGGAGAGAGCCCCCACCCTAACCCTCCCCCGCAAGCGGGAGAGGGAAAGGACCGCGCTTGGGGTAAGCACTGGTCCGTCCGCTCGTCGCGGTGAACTCCCTCTCCCGCTTGCGGGGGAGGGCGGGGGTGGTGGGGGTGTCTCCGCGAACACCGTCCTCAGCAAGCGGCCACGTGCAGCGAAGAGCGCATTATGACCACCCGCATCGACGCACGTTTTGCCGAACTCCGGCGTGAAGGTCGCGCCGCGCTGGTCACGTTCCTGATGGCCGGCGATCCCGATCCGAAAACCTCGCTCGACATCATCAAGGCGCTGCCGAAGGCGGGTGCCGACATCATCGAGATCGGCATGCCCTTCACCGATCCGATGGCGGATGGTCCTTCCATCCAGGCGGCGGGCTTGCGCGCGCTCAAAGCCGGCATGAACTTGAAGAAGACGCTCGAGATGGTGCGAGGCTTTCGCAAGTCCGACAACACGACGCCGCTGGTGCTGATGGGTTACTACAATCCGATCTACATCTACGGCGTCGACAAGTTTCTTTCCGACGCCAAGACCGCGGGCGTCGACGGCTTGATCATCGTCGACCTGCCGCCGGAGGAAGATGGCGAGCTGTGCTTGCCGGCACTCAAGGCCGGGTTGAACTTCATCCGGCTGGCGACGCCGACCACCGACGACAAACGTCTGCCGGCGGTGCTCGCCAATACGTCGGGCTTTGTCTATTACGTCTCGATCACCGGGATTACCGGCAGCGTGGCCGCCGACTCAAAGGTCGTCGGCGAGGCGGTTTCCCGCATCCAGCGTCATACCAAGTTGCCGATCTGTGTCGGGTTCGGCATCCGGACGCCGCAGGCCGCCCGCGCCGTTGCCGAGAACGCCAACGGCGCCGTCGTCGGTACCGCGCTGGTCGATGCGCTCAGCGATAGCCTCGACGCGGCGGGCCAGGCGACCGCCAGGACGGTTGCGGAGGTGGCCGAGCTCGTGGCCCTGCTGGCGCAGGGGGTTCGGGGCGCCAGACAGGCCGCGGAATAAGCCGCAATTGCGGGCGACACAGGCGACGAACAGCGGCTTGCCGGGCTCATTCCGGGCCGCCATATATTGAGAGCGCGATCGCGCTCTAAACCAGAGAGGTGATGATCGCGTGATCGCCATTCGGAGCAAAGCATGAATTGGCTCACCAACGTGGTCCGGCCGAAGATCCGTAACATCCTGCGCCGCGAGACGCCGGAGAATTTGTGGATCAAGTGCCCCGATTCGGGGCAGCTCGTGTTCTATAAGGATGTCGAGGCCAACCAGTTCGTCATTCCGGGCTCGAACTACCACATGCGCATGGGCGCGGTGGCGCGGCTGAAATCTATCTTCGACAACGAGACCTGGTACGACATCGCGCTGCCCGAGGTCGTGGCCGATCCCCTGAAATTCCGCGACGAGCGGAAATATGCCGACCGCATCAAGGATGCGCGCTCCCGCACCGGGTTGAACGACGCCATCAAGGTCGGCTACGGCAAGCTCGAGGGCGCTGCGGTCGTCATCGCGGTGCAGGATTTCGATTTCATGGGGGGCTCGCTCGGCATGGCTGCCGGCGAAGCGATCGTCCGCGGGCTCGAGCTTGCGGTGGAGAAGAAGTCGCCGTTCATCGTATTCGCCGCTTCCGGCGGCGCGCGGATGCAGGAGGGTATCCTGTCGCTGATGCAGATGCCGCGCACCACCGTCGGCGTCCAGATGCTCCGCGAGGCGAAGCTGCCTTACATTGTCGTGCTGACCAATCCGACCACGGGCGGCGTCACCGCGTCTTATGCCATGCTGGGTGACGTGCAGATCGCCGAGCCCGGCGCGCTGATCGGTTTCGCCGGCGCGCGCGTGATCGAGCAGACCATCCGCGAGAAATTGCCGGAAGGATTCCAGCGCGCCGAATATTTGCGCGATCATGGCATGGTTGACATGGTCGTGCATCGCCACGATTTGCGGCCGACACTGGCGCGGCTGTGCCGTCTGCTGACCAAGTCGCCCGCGCTGGAAACCGCTGCGAAACCTGCGCCGCGGGATTCCGAGCCCGCCCATGTCGTTTCGGATCCAGACATGGCGCCGGCTGTGCCGCCCGCGTGAACCCACCCGCCGCCACACCGTCACCGCTTGATGGGCTGATCGCGCGGCTGTCGGCGCTGCATCCCAAGCGCATCGATCTCGGCCTCGAGCGCATGCAGCGGTTGTTGGAGCAGCTCGACCACCCCGAACGCAAGCTGCCGCCGGTGATCCATGTTGCCGGCACCAACGGCAAGGGGTCGACGATCGCCTACCTGCGCGCAATTCTGGAAGCGGCGGGCCTGCGCGTTCACGCCTATACCTCGCCTTATCTCGTGCGCATCAACGAATGTTTTCGGCTTGGCGGCGTTCTCGTCAGCGATGATGAGTTGCGCCTGGCGCTCGAACATTGCGAGCGCGCCAATGCCGGCGCGCCAATCACATTTTTCGAGGCCAAGACCGCGGCGGCGTTTGGCCTGTTCGCGCAGCATGCGGCCGACGTTTTGTTGCTGGAAGTCGGGCTCGGCGGGCGGCTCGACTCGACCAATGTCATCGAGGCGCCCCTGGCAACCGTGCTCGCGCCGATCAGCATGGATCACACCGAATTCCTCGGCGATACCCTGACCTCGATCGCCGCCGAGAAGGCCGCGATCATCAAGCGCAACGTGCCGGTGATCTCTGCGGAGCAGCCGGTCGAGGCGATGGCCGTGATCGAAGCGAAGGCGAACCGCACACGCGCACCGCTGCATGCGGCAGGCGAGGGATGGCATGTCGGCGTCGAGCGGGGCAGGCTGGTCTACCAGGATGATCGCGGCCTGATGGATCTGGCCGCGCCAAAACTGTTCGGCCGGCATCAGTTCGACAATGCCGGCCTTGCGATCGCGACCTTACGCGCGATCGAAACGTTCAAGGTTTCCGGCGCCGCGTTCGAGGCCGGCATCGTCAACGCCGAATGGCCGGCGCGGATGCAGCGGCTTTCGTCCGGGGTGCTGGCCGATCAGGGCCCTCCAGGCTGCGAAATATGGCTCGATGGCGGGCACAATGCCGAAGGTGGGCGCGTCGCCGCCGCCGCGCTGGGCGATCTCGAAGAGCGCGTGTCGCGCCCGCTTGTCATCATCGCCGGCATGATGGCGAACAAGGATGCCAACGCCTTCCTTGCCAATTTCGCGGGACTGACCCGGCACATCATCGCGCTGCAAATCCCGCACCAGGACAACGCGATGCCGCCGGAGCGGCTGGCCGATGCCGCGCGCGGCCTCGGCATGCGCTTTGAAATCTCTGAAAGCATCGAAGCGGCGTTGCTCGCATTGACGCGTCTCGCTTACGAAGTGCCGCCGCGCATTCTGATCACGGGGTCGCTTTATCTCGCCGGTCACGTGCTAAAAATCAACGGCACGCCACCGAGATAGCGAACTCATCCGAGCAGCTTCATCGGATCGGCGGCTTTCTGCTTGAGCTGATCGAACGTGCATTGCCGCGGCGCCTTGTCCGGCCGCCAGCGCAGGATGGACGTGCCATGGCGAAACCGCTCGCCGCTGAAATGATCGTAAGTGACCTCGACCACCAGCTTCGGCTTTAGCGGACACCACTGCGCCGAACGCTCGGTCGACCAGCGGCTCGGACCACCCGGTGCATTGCCTGTAAATCCGGGTTTTGCAATCAGCGGCTCAAGCTTTGCCGTCAGCGCGGGCTTTTCCTGTCGCTTGATCGCGGAGGTGAACCCGACATGGTGCAATAATCCGTCGTCATCATAGAGGCCGAGCAGCAACGACCCGACGACCTTCTTGCCGTCAACTTTGTTGGTTGCGTAGCGGAAGCCGCCGACCACGCAGTCCGTGCTTCGAAAGTTCTTGATCTTCTGCATGCCGTCGCGGCTGCCCGATTGATAGGGGAGGTCAAGGCGCTTGGCGACCACGCCGTCGCATCCGCCGCCGGCTCGCCGGAGCCATGTTACCGCCGTCGCATAACGCGTCGTCGCGGGTGAAAGCCGAAACGTTGGGTTCGATTTGAACTGGCTTTTCGCGAACGCTTCCAGCGCCGGGCGACGTTGGCGCAAGGGTTGCGCGGATAGTCTATCGTCTTGCGGACTCGCCAAAAGATCGAATGCGAGGTAAAGCGCCGGCGTTTCCTGCGATAGCTTCGTGACCCGACTCGCGGCCGGGTGAATTCGCTGCAGCAGATCGTCGAACGAAAACGCCTTGCCATGCGGCACGACGATTTCGCCGTCGAGCACAAAAGTTTTCGCCTTCAGTTTGAGCGCGGCACTCACCAATTCGGGAAAATATCGCGCGAGATCCTCACCTGATTTCGAGCGGAGATCGACGTTGTCACCATGGCGGCAAAGCAGGCAGCGAAAACCGTCCCATTTGGGCTCGTACTGCCATTGCGGCCCGCGCGGAATGGTGTCGACGGAGCGCGCTTCCATCGCCGTCAACCGCTTCGACCTGATGGGTTTTCGTGCAGTGCCTTGGTGTATGAGCAGCATACCTCTCAACGCAAACGGCCGGCTATTCGCCGGCCGTCAGGGCTAATTATTGTGTTCGAAGCGGATCAGACTGCAGCCGTGATCCACTGCTGCAGCTTCTGCTTCGGTGCGGCGCCGACCTGGCGCGAGGCCATCTCGCCGCCCTTGAAGATCATCAGGGTCGGGATCGACATCACGCCGTATTTCGAGGCCGTCTTCGGGCTCTCGTCGACGTTCAGCTTCACGATCTTGACCTTGTCGCCCATCGTGCCCGAAATCTCGTCCAGCGCCGGCGCGATCATGCGGCATGGGCCGCACCATTCAGCCCAGAAATCGACCACGACCGGGCCGGTCGCCTTGAGCACTTCGGCTTCGAAATTGGCGTCGGAAACCTTGGCAACGGACATGGGATACCTCGTTCGGTTGAGAGAAAGGCGCGGAGTTGCGAAGAATCGCGCCGGGGATCATGAGGCAAACCTATGAACGCGATCTTGCCGGGTCAAGCTTGGTGATCCCCCTGGATAATGGTGGCCAGTTGCGCGTCCAGCGCGGGAGCAGAAATCTCCATCAATTCAGGCGTTTCGGTCCAAAGCAGCGCTGCCCGGACGTCCAATTGGGGATAAAGCTTGCTCAGGACCGCGCGGTAGAGCGCGAGCTGCCGGACATAGGCCACCGGCGCCTGCGCCGCTGTAGTCGGCGGCGCGTGGTTGGTCTTGAAATCAACGATGAGAACCTCTGATGGTGTGACCACCAGGCGGTCGATTTGGCCGGAAACCAGGGCTTGCGGCCGTCCTGGATGCTTGAGCCTTCCCGCGATTGCGACCTCGGCGCGGCTGCCGGGCGCAAATACCGGCCCAAAACGAGCGTCCGCAATCAGCGCCAGCACCTGACCTGCGAGTTGCCTGCGGTCGTCATCGCTCCAGCCGCCGGCATTGCGGGTGAGATAGTTTTCGGCGGCGTCGCGCCGGTGTTCGGCGGCAAGATCGGGCAGTGATTGCAACAGCCGGTGGACCAGCGTGCCGCGCTGCAAGGCCCGCGCGCGCGAGGCGAGCTGTTCTCCCGACCTGACGCCATGACCGTCGTCGGCGGCGGGATCGGAGGGGCGCAGCAGATTGGCCGCGGCTGATTCGGTCGGCGCCGGCGATCGCAACCAAGACGGCAACTCGGGCTGCGCGCTTGCGGCCGAAGCGGCCGTCGCGCTTGCGGGAGCGGCAATATCCTCAATCCGCGAATAGCGTTTTATCGGACCGTCCGGCGTCTCGATGGTCTCTTGGTGTAAGCCGGAATTGGCGAGCCCCCCGCCGATCAAATCGTACCAGCAGGCCTTGCGCACATTGTTCATATTGCCGGGCATGCAACCGCCGACGATCAGGCGATCGGCGGCGCGCGTCATCGCCACATAAAGCAGGCGGCGATATTCGTCCTCGATGTCGGCCAGCATCGCTATGCGCGCATCCGCGACCACCGCCGGATCATCGGCCTTCCTGCCGGCCCAGACCACCACCTCGGCGCCGTCGCCCTGCGGCAGATGGATGAGCTTCAACCGCTGCAGATCGGTCGGCGATGAAGTCGTGTCGACCAGGAACACCACGGATGCCTCCAATCCTTTGGCGCCGTGCACGGTCATGACGCGGACCTCGTCGCGCGAGATCTCCATGTCGCGCTTCACTTCGGTGTCGGCGGCGCGCAGCCACGCCATGAAGCCTTGCAGCGAGGCGGGCGCCTTGCGTTCATAGTTCAGCGCGAGCTCGAGGAACTCATCGAGCGCATCATTGGCCTCGTGGCCGAGCCGGCGCAGAATACGGGCGCGGCCGCCGTCGCCGCCGAGCAGCCAGGCGTAGAACGCAAATGGCGTTTCGTTGACAAAACGCCGCTCGCATTGCTCAAGGAGCGCTAGCGCAGCCTTGATCCGCATCTCGGTTGCCGCATGCTGGCTCAGCGCTTGCCGCAGCGATCCCTTGCGCTGCCATGCGAGCTTGAAGAGATCATCCTCGGTGAGGCCGAACAACGGGCTCTTCAGCGCCACCGCCAGCGCCAGGTCGTCCTGTGGCAGCAGCAGCGCGTCGGCGAGATTGATCAGGTCGATGATGGCGATGTGCTCGGTCAGTTTCAAGCGGTCGGCGCCGGCGACAGGGATGTTGGCGTGCTTGAGCGCCTGGATCACCGCATCAAAGGCATTGCCGCGCCGCCGCACCAGCACCAGCATGTCGCCATAGCGCAACGGCCGCCGATTGCCGGTATGGCCGGTCATCGCGCCGCTTGCGACCAGCCGCTTGATCTCGGCCTGGATGCGCCTGGCGAGCTTTACTTCCGGACTTGTCACCGACACGCCGTCGAACGGCGCGCGCCAGCCCTCGATGTCCTGCTTGTCGTCGGCTTCCGATAATTCCCAGAGATCGATCAGGCTCGGCCCGGCGTCAGCCAGCGCATGATGCAGCGGATAGGTATCCTCGGCGTGGATACTGCGATAGATCGCCTGCTCGCGGAACACGTGATCGACGGATTGCAGGATCGCCGGCCCCGAGCGGAACGAACAGGTGAACGATACCGGATCGAATTTCAGTCCGGCATCCTCGAATTTCTTCTTCAGCGCCCGGCGGCGCAGGTCGAATTCGCGAGGTGCCGCGCCCTGGAACGAAAAGATCGACTGCTTCTCGTCGCCGACCGCAAAGATCGTACGCGTGACACCGTCGCGCGCGCCTTCACCGGAGGTGAATTCGGAGATGATGTGATCGACGATGTCCCATTGCCGGGGGCTCGTGTCCTGCGCTTCGTCGATCAGCACGTGATCGACACCGCGGTCGAGCTTGTAGTGCACCCAGCCGGAGGAAACGCGATCCAGCATCGCAAGCGTCTTGTCGATCAGATCGTCATAATCGAGCAGGCCGCGCTCCTGCTTCTCGCGGCGATAATTCACCGCCGCCGCGGTCGCGATATGCAATAGCGCCTCGGTGCGGTCGCGGATGGTCACTGCGCGGCGGCGCTCGATCAGCGGGCCGAGACGCAGAATCTCCGCTTCGAACAGGCGGCCGATCGCCGGATTGTTGTCGGTAAATTTCCTGGTCACCACCGATTTGCGCGGCGCTCGCTCGTCGGTGAGAAACACCCCGAGATACTCGTCGACCTGAGTAGCGCCGGTAGAGGCCCGCGCTGCGCGCAGGCGACCAGCCTGTTCCTGGTCGGATTTGGTGCCGGTGTCGAGCGCTGCGGCGATCTCGTCCCAACCGGATCGCCTGATATAGGGGCCGTCAACGATCGCGCGCTCGATGTCCTCGATGCGATCGCCGGCATTGACGCCAAGCGCTGCGGACATCTGTGCTGCGGCAGCCTCGGCGCTGCCGGCTCTATCGGTCCAGGCCACGAAGTGGTCGCGGCTCAGACAAGCCTCGCGCACGACATCCTTGAAGGTGACGTCGGCAGCGTTCGCCATCGCGGTATTGAGCGCGCGGCCGGTCACGCTCTGGGGATCGCGGGAGGCTTCCAGGAGCACGGCGAGATTGGCGCGCTCCATCATCTCGTTCTGGTCCCGCTCGTCGAGCACGGCAAAGCGCGCCGGCACGTTCGCCTCGAACGGAAACTGCTGCAACAGCCGCGTGCACAGCGCGTGAATGGTCTGCACCTTCAATCCGCCCGGCGTTTCCAGTGCACAGGCAAACAGTTTTCGCGCGCAAGCCCGAAGTCTCGGGTTCGAGTGCGCGATACCAGCCTCGCGGATCGCCGCATCGAGCTCTTGGTCATCGAGCGTGACCCAGTGGCCAAGCGTCGTGAACACCCGTTCCGCCATGTTGGCGGCGGCGGCCTTGGTGAAGGTGATGCAAAGGATTTTTTCCGGTGGCACGCCATCGAGCAGCAGTCGGATCACTCTTTGAACAAGAACGTGCGTCTTGCCCGAGCCGGCGTTCGCCGAGACAAACGACGACGAGGCGGGATCGGACGCGCGCGCTTGCGTGGCGCGGACGGCTTCGGGAATCGGTCGCGGCGCCTTCACCATTCCTCGATCCCCAAGCCGCCGGCCGCCGACCATTCCTTGATGCGGGCGAGATCGTCATAGGTGCCGTAGCGGTTGGTCCACATCGGCAGATTGAGCGAGGTGTAGGCCTGATCCTCGTTTTCGAATTTGCGAATCAGCGTCTCCAACTGCGCTCGTGCGTAAGCGGCAGCGGCATCAGGCGGCTGAGGCTGATCGCCCGGTCTGATCTTCAATTCAAGCGACTTCTGTTCGCCCGGCGGATTGTTGCCGCTAAGCCTGACATAGGCGAGTTCGCCGACGGAGGAGTCCGCGGCTATCCCGGCAAAGCCACCCTCGCGAAGAATCGCGGCCTCCAGCGTCAGCTGCGGCGACAGTCCCATTCTTACCTGTTTGCCGGTTGGCGGCTGCCCGGTCTTGTAATCGAGGATCGCAAAACTGCCGTCGCGGCGCCGCTCGATCCGATCGGCGCGCGCCGACAGGATGAAGCTGCGCTCATGATCGAGCGCAATCGCGATTTCACCCCTGATCTCGGCATTGATTGTCTGGATATCGCCGCGCCGCGCGATCTCCCATGCGGCGAACCATTGCGCGATGCGCAGAAACCGAGGCCACCACAGCGCGCGCGCCTCGGGACGTTCCATCAGCGGCAGGAAATATTTTTCGCCGATGCCGCCCAGAACGTGCGCCGGATCGTCGGGAAGGGTGTTCGCAAAGCTTTTCGTGAATTCACCAAGCGCATCGTGGATCGCCGAGCCGCGGTCGGCGGCCGATAGCGGCATGTCGACCGGATCGAGCGCATCGAGCCGCAGGATGTATCGCGCATAGATGGTATAGGGGTCGCGCAGCCAGTCCTCGATCGCGGTCACCGACATCTTCAGCGGCCGCGTCGCGCGCGGCGGTGTCGGTGCGGGCTGCGGGACCGGTTCGACCGTGGCGGGCCGGTCGAGCTGATGGGCGAAGCGGAGATATTTTTCGCCTGATAGCTTTGCGGCTTCCCAGCGCTCGGCGCCGGCAACCGCTTCCAACCGATGCAGGAAGCGCGAGGCGACCGCCGGCGCGCCACCGGCTTTTGCCGAATGGCTGAGGATGACATTCTCGGCGCCGAGCAATTGCGCGAAGTCGTGGGCGGAGAGGCCGATGCGCCGCTCCGGCAGATCGAGGCCGAGTTCGTGCCGCATCGGCCGGCTCAGCCATGGGTCGATCCGCGGCGTCGGCGGCCACACGCCTTCGATCAGCCCGCCGACGATAACGCGGTTGGCCTGCATCAGCCGGGATTCCAGCGGCCCATAGATGTGAAGCCGCGCGCCTGTTTTCTCGACCCGCCGCACTGCACGGTCGGCAAATGCGGTCTGGAACACTTCCGGATAGTCGTTGAGCGGAACCGCCATTCCGCTCAATTTTTGCTCGCCAAGCAGATCGTCAAAGGCGGAAGCAAGCGCCAGCCCCGCAGGCTCCTCGAACGCCAGCGCCATGCTGTGCTGGTTACGCGACAGCGCGATCAGGACTTCGCGATGACGGTGCGCCAGCTCGGCAAAATCATGCGGCTTTGAGGTACTGAGATTTTCGAGCGGCGCCAGAGCTTTCTGCAGCGCTGCAATCAACCGCGCGGCGCGATCAAGTTCTTCGTTTTTCAGCCGAACCCGTGGCTCGGCATTGTGCAGCGAGGATGCTTCGCCATTTCGAAGCTTCCCAAGCTCGCTGCGGAAGCGCGCAAAATCATCTGCGAGGCCCGAGCTTCCCGCCTGCGGGCGCGTGCCGCGGAAGAGCGCGAGCTCAAGCGTCTCGATCGCGTCGCGCCATTCACGATCCGCACCGCCGAGGCGGCAGAACGGATGCTTCAGCAGCGCCAGCAGCGTCGGCGGCTCCAGCCCCTTGGCCACCGCCTGCGCCGCGAGCCGCGCGAAGACGCCGGCCGGCGTTTCCATCAGCGCGTCGCCACCGGAATCGTCAAAATCAAGATCCCAGCGTGTCAGCGCCGCCATCACCCGCCGCGCCAGCGCACGGTCCGGCGTCACCAGCGCGGCGGATTTATCGAGATGCCGCGCCTCGCGCATTGCAATCGCAATCGCAAGCGCCTCCATCTCGGGATTGGGCGCCTCGATGACCGCGAGATCTTGCATGCCGTTCGAAATCCTCTCGGCGATGTCGGGCTGCTTCAGCCTGTCGTGCCATTGCGCGGTCGCGGTTGAAGGCCGCATCGCCTCGGATACCAGCACGTCGCGGCCGTATCTCGCCGGCGGCCAAAGGATCTCAACGTCGCTGCGTTTGATACCAAAGCGCTGCAACAGCGCATGCATGGCGAACTGGGGATGGTTCGATGTGGGCTCGGTGGTGAATTCACCCTTCGCGTCCCTGATGCCGCCGATGCCCTGCCAGGCCTCGTCGTCGAGATCGGTATCGAGCCCCGGCAGCACCACCGCGCCCTGGGGCAGCGCCGCCACCGCATGGAGGAACTTCGCGGTCGCCGGCATCGAGCCGGTCGAACCGGCGGCGATCACGGGCCCATCATGATGCGCAGTAAGACGCGCGGCTTCCGCTGAGATCAACAGGTCGCGCCGTGCTGCCGGTTCGATCTTGCCGATCTCGCGTAGATGATCGGGCCAGAGCTTTCGGGCGATCATCAAGAATTCGAGCGAGTGCTGCCAATATTGGTCGAGCTGATCCGGTACCAATCCGTCGAGCCCGTCCCAGTTGACGCCGCGCGTCACCATGTCATCCATCAGCCGCGCCAGATCACCGGCCAGCGCCAATGTCGATGCCGGCCCGCCGACCACCAGCGGCGCCGAGACCGGAGACTTGGCCCAAGCCGCGACGAGCCTGGCAAGCGTCAGCCGGCGGTCGAGTTCGCCGAGTTTCGGGGGAATGTCGAGCGGCGCAGCGCCAGCAAGCTGTTCGGCCTCGTCCGCAAACGCCAGTTCGTCTTCGTCGATGTCGCCGAGCGCGATGATGCGCGGCAGCACCACCGCATCGGTCCTCAATTCATCAAGGAAGACATCACGCGCCACGCGAAGCGCGCGCCGGGTCGGCAAATAGAGCGTTACCCGTGCGAGCTTGGCCGGCTCGCTCCGCGCCTCAAAGCCTTCGACCAGCCGGCCGTCGACCAGCGCAGCAACGACGCCGCGCAGGAACGGCACGGACAAGGGAACGCTGAAGACGCGCATGGGCTTTTCCTGATTCGCGGGTCAGGCGCCAATATAGAGGCTGTCATCATCCGCGAAAGCGGATGATCCGGTATTCCAGAGCAGGCGTGATGAAATCGAGAGGCCGCGGCGTACTGAACGCGCCGCTGGAGCCTGTCATCGGGCGGCGCTTGCGCCAACCCGTTGGCGGGGCAAGACGATCTCAAGCAACGCTTTCGAGAAACGCCTCTTCCGCCGCGTGGATCGCGTCGGGGGTTCCGACATGCATCCACACACCATCGAGCCGCAGGCCAAACAGCCGCTCGCGCTCGTTGGCGCGGTCGAACATCTTGGTCAGCGAAAATTCGCCCTTGGGCGCACCTGCGAACAGGGATGGCGACATGATCGCGGCGCCGGCATAGACGAACGGAACGACCAGATGTTCCCTGCGCTTGCGCAGCGCACCGTCCGGCAGCATGGCGTAGTCGCCGCGGCCGCCATAGCCGATACTGCTCGTCGTCGGCGCCATCAAAAGCAGGATGTCCATGCCGTCCGGATCGAACGTCTCTGCCAGCCGTGCCAGGTTGGAGCGCACGCCATCGATCCACATGGTGTCGGAATTGACGTGGAAGAACGGCGCCCCGCCGAGCAGCGGCAACGCCTTGACCACGCCACCACCGGTGCCGAGCACCTGGTCGCGTTCATCCGAGATGAGCACGCGCGGGCGCGTGCGCCCCTTGGTATGTTCAATGATCTGGTCGGGCAGGTAATGCACATTGACGACCGCCTCGGTGACGCCTGCGTTGGCGAGCTTGTCGAGCACGTGGTCGAGCAATGGCTGGCCGGCCACCCGCACCAGCGGCTTCGGTATGTTGTCGGTGAGGGGGCGCATACGCACGCCGAGGCCGGCGGCGAGGACCATGGCTTTGGTGGGGTGGACGGCCATTTGTTTCAGGAGATTCTCGAATTCGCTTTGTCGTTCATATCATGGCTACCCTGCCGGTGCAGCGACGCTAGAGCGGGATGACTTTTCTTCGAATCGTCGTCCTGCTCTATGCTTTTGTCTGAGCATGATCTTTTTCGGAAAACCGGTACCCACTTTTCCGGATCATGCTTTAGGCCATAGTCATCGCATATGACGGTTGTACGACGAAACGATGGATGGGAGCTCAGGCATCCGCTGAGGCACGCCGGGTCGCTTTCTTTTTCTTGTCACCCATTTTGAGGAAATTGACACCGATCTGGTCGCCGTTGACCCAGGCGAGTTCACAGCGGCGATACGCAAGCCCGGTCGACGACAGCAGCAGGAAGAATTCCTTCAGGTGCAGCCCTTCGACGGAGCCCTCGATGGAGAGCTTTGCGCCGGTCTCGGAGACGTCTTCCATGGTGCAGTCGCGGCGCCAGGTGCCGTCGATGCCCATCATATGCGCGGATATCCCGCGTTCGAATGTGACGCGCTCGCCCTTGCGCCGCTCTGCCGCCATCGTTGCATTCCCGCTTCCAGGATGGCCCGTCCAGCCGTTTGGGGCCTCGCGCAGATTAAGGGGCGCTGGGCTAACAACCGGTAAATTGCGGAACCGGTGGCGGGACGTTGGCGGCATACCACTCCCGAACCGGCGACAGCGCGGGATGGGCCAGTGACCGAGTAAGATAGGTCCAGATCCGGGGCTGGTGGCGTAGATATTGCGGTTTTCCGTCGCGCCGGTTGAGCCGCGCGAAGGTGCCGAGCAGCCGCGTGTTCCGTTGAGCCGACATGATCGCGTAGTGCTCGGCGAAGGCGGCGGGATCGAATTTCCGGTCGGATGTGCGCCGCGCCTTGATGTAGCGCGTGAGCAGCGCGAGCTCGAGCGCTTCGGGCACGTCGGTCCGCGCATCCTGCAGTAGCGACACCAGATCGTAGGCGGCGGGACCGCGCACGGCGTCCTGGAAATCGATGATACCGACGCGCAGGATGCCGGCACGTTCGCCGAGCCAGATCAGATTGGGGGAATGATAATCTCGCAGCACCCAGGTTTTGGGCGCCGCCGCGGGCTTTTCCAGTAGCGCCCGCCAGATCGCCGTGAATTCGAAGCGCATCTCGTCGCTCACTTGGGCACCGCGATCGGGCAGATACCATTCGAGCATTAATCCGATCTCGACGAGCAGCGCCTCGGTATCGAAATCGGGTATGGGGTAGTTGAGTTGCGGCGTCAGCGGCAAGGTCTCGGGCAGCGTCGCGTGATGCAGCACGGCTAGCAAATCGGTCGCGACTTCGTAACGCTCAAGGATGGGCCGCGGCGGATCGCCTTCGATAAACCCGGCGCTGCCGAAATCCTCCGTGATCAGGAATCCGGAATCAAGGTCGGCGTAGCGGATCGCCGGCGCCGAGAAGCCACGTTGGCGCAGACCGTTGGCAATCGCAACGAACGGCTTGACGTCCTCGGCGAGATGCACGGCGGCGCTATATGACTTGCCGTCATACAAGGCAGGCCCATCGGGCCGGCGCGGAAAGTTCATCAGGATGACGACGCCGTCGTCGCGGATCAGCCGCGCATAGGAGCGTATCGACGCATCGCCTGGCATGCGCTGGCGTTTGGCCTCGGAAAAACCGGCCGCGTCCAGGAACTCCCGCAGCGCTTTCAGGCGTGCGACTTGCGCGGCGGCCTTGCCATGACCCGTGATCTCGGCCGATCGCGCGGTCGATCCGAGCGCCGGGCGATGATTGAACGCGATATCGATGCGGTCCGGCGGCAACGCGCCGCCGGCGCGTTCGGGCCATTCGACCAGCGCGATCGCGCCTTCCGGCAATGGCGACAGGCCGATCTCTTCCAGTTCGCGCTCGTCGTTGACGCGGTAGAGGTCGGCGTGAACCAGGGTAACGGCCGGCAGGTCGTAGCTTTGCGCGAGCGTGAAGGTCGGGCTTGGAACTTCCAGCGTTTCGTCATCGGCGAGATAGCGGATCATGGCGCGGGCAGCGGCGGTTTTGCCGGCGCCAAGATCGCCCGAGAGCGTGACGACGTCGCCCGGGCCGATCAACAGCGCGAGGTCGGCCATCAGATGCGCGGTCGCTGTCTCATTTGCGAGCGCCGCCAGGAATGTCGTGGGAGAGCTCATTCCGCGGCGTTGCGCTGCACAGCCTGGTCGGTCGGGAAGTCGCATGTCACGGTCGTACCCTTGCCGACGAGCGAATCGACACGCACCTTGCCGCCGTGCAGTTCGACAAAGGAGCGCACAAGTGACAGGCCGAGACCGGCGCCGCGGTGCCGGGAGCCGTGGGAATGGCTCTCGAACCAGTCGAATACCTTATCCTTGACGTCGGGCGCAATGCCTGGACCGGAATCGGTCACCGTAAAGATGATCGCGTGATCGGTCCGTTTGGCGCTGATGCCGACGGCTGCATCCTGCGGCGAGAAGCCGACGGCGTTGGCGAGCAGATTATACAGCACCTGCACGACGCGGCGTTCGTCACCGACAAAACTTCCGATGCGGGGATCGACGTCGACCTTGAGGCGGATGCGGTCGGTGGCAAGGCGATCCTGAATGCCTTCGGCGGCGGCTTCGATGGCCTTGCCGATATCGACCGGGCCGAGCTCGAGCTTCATGGCGCCGGCATCGATGGTGGCGAGGTCGAGAATGTTGTTGGTGAGCGCAAGCAGCGCGTTGGTCGATTTGGTGACGTAGTCCAGGTATTCGGCCTGTTTCGCGGTCAGCGGGCCGGTCGAGGGATCGCTCAGGAAATGCGCGAAGCCGATGATGGTAGTCAGTGGTGCGCGCAGCTCATAGGAGACGTGGTGGACGAAATCCACCTTCATCTGGTCGGCCGCCTCCAGCGCCTCGTTGCTTTCGCGGAGCGCCCGCTCGACATTTTCGGTATCGGTGATGTCCTGGAATGTCAGCATGGTGGCGCCGTCAGGCAACGGCCGGGTCATGCAGTCCAGCACGCTGCCGTCCTTGCGCTCCAGCTTCAGCGGCACGTCGACCCGGTTCTCGATCGCGGTGATGGCTTCGCGGATCGTCCGCCAGCTGCTCACGTCATCGAACAACGGCCGGCACCAATTTTCAACCGTGTCGATATGCGGCTGTTCGCGCAGCGCGTCGGGCGATAGCTTCCACATTTTCGCGAAGGCCGGATTGAACAATTGCGCCCGGCCGTTGCTGCCAAACACCGCGACGCCTTCGGCAAGGCTGTCGAGCGTTTCGCGCTGGACCCGGATCAGGCCGTCAAACCGACGCGCCAGATCGAGGCTTTCGGTGACATCGTCGAACAGATAGGTGACGCCGCCTTCCGGATTGGGCGTGGTGACGACGCCAAGCGCCCGGCCGTCGGGCAGGTACCAGGTATCCTTGGCGGTTTCGACGGCGCGGTAGGCCTCGTGCAGTTTTGCCTTCCAGGCGCGGAAATCGGGTTGTTCGGGCAGCTTGCGTGCGGCGCGCAGCCGATCGAGCACGCTGGAATCGTCCGGGTTGGCGTCGAGAAAGGCGCGATCGAGGTCCCACAACCGGCGATAGGAATCGTTATAGAATGCGAGCCGGCGCTGAGCGTCGAACACAGCAACGCCGGAGGAGAGCTGATCGAGCGTGCGGCGATGTGCTTCCGCCATCCGCACCAGCGCCGAGCTCAGGGCATCGGCCTCGCTGGCGTCGATCGCGACGCCGACGCTGCCGCCGCCGATCCTGACCGCGCGCACGTCGTAAATCCGCCGCTCGCCGCCGGCCACGATCGGCAGCCGCGCGCTGAAGGTCTGCGAGCCCGCCAGCGCCCGTTCCATTTCGGCGCGGTCGTCGCTGTCGAGCAGTTCGAGGTTGCGCTCGGTCGCATCGGTGACGCTTGCGGCCTCGGTGGCGCGCGCGTAGGCCGCATTGGCATAGGCGAGGCTGCCTTTGGTGCCTTTGGCCCAGATCGGCCATGGTGAGGCGGCGGCAAAGCCCCGCAGCATTTCGGTTTCTTCCAAAAGCGCGTTGTGACGCAAATTGGTTTCCGCCAGCTCCCGTCGCAGGCCACTCAGCTCGCGAATCCGCACGATGGCCTCGCCGCCGATGGCGCGGCCCATCGCCTCGATGGGATGTCCGCTCGACGTCGTGAAATGCAGCACAAAGCCCTCGCCGGCTTCACGCAACGCATCCACGGCGTGATCCATCCGCAGTGCCGGTTCCGGGGGCAGCCAGGTTCCGAACGCAAGGATACGCTGCGGGCGCTCCTGTGGCACCAATAGCGAGACGTCGCCGCTGATTTGCGGGCGGTTGTCGCCGGCGGCCCATGCGATCAGAATCTGCGGCTCGGCGAACAACAGCGCGCGGTAACGGTCGGCCTGGACCTGAAGTTGCCCGATATCGGCGCGCAGCCGTGCCTCGTTCTTTGCCGCACGGACGCGGGTATGCATCGAGAGGATCGCGGCCACCACGGAGAATCCAAGCAGCGCCAGCGCGGTGGTTATAGCCGCGATTTCCTGGCGGTTGAGGTCATAAAAAGCTGATAGCGCGCCGAGGACGTTGAGGTCCCCGGCCAACGCCGGTCCAGCGGGCAGCAGCGCCAATGTGGCGAGCCCGATCAGGCCGTTGCGCGCCAGTGATGTGCACGACGGCAGCGTCCGACGCATCGCCACGATTACGCCCGACATGGTTGCCCCAAGACCGCACAAATCTACGCGCCCGGCGCGGACCAGATTGGCGCGCCGTTCGCGAATCGAAACACAATATCCTCAACGGGAGTCGACCGGTAAGAGTCCAGATCGTGAACGCTGGACCCGGCACATGAAAATGCATGGATTGGCGCAATTTTGCGAAAATGAATTCGTGTTTTTACCGTCCGGTAGACCCAAAGCCGCCGCTGCCGCGGTCGGTGGCGGACAGCGATGCGGCAACCGCGAGTTCCGCACGAACCACCGGCGCGATCACCATCTGCGCGATCCGCTCGCCGCGTCGGATTATAAACGGCGCATCGCCGTGATTGATCAGGATCACGCTGATCTCGCCACGATAGTCCGCATCGATCGTGCCGGGCGAATTGAGCACGGTCACGCCATGTCGGGCGGCGAGGCCCGAGCGCGGCCGCACCTGGGCCTCAAAGCCCGGCGGCAGCGCGACTGCGAGCCCGGTCGGTACCGTCGCGTGTTTTCCGGGCGCTAGAACCAGGGGTGCATTGTCGGCAACCGCGGCCAAAAGATCGAGCCCGGCCGCATCCGCGCTCTGGTAGGCCGGCAGCGCGAGCCCCTCGGCATGTGGCAGTTGCCTGATCTCGACCTTGACCATGGCGCTCACGAGGCCTTCTCCACGGCTTTGGCGATGTGTGCGATCAGTTTGGCGGCGACCTGCTCCTTGGTCATCGCGGCCCACGAATCGACCGCGATTTCCGCGCCATTGCGCGTCAAGAGATGCACCGTATTGCGATCGCCGCCCATCACCCCTAGCGCGGGCGAGACGTCGTTGGCGAGGATCCAGTCGCAACCCTTGCGCGCGAGTTTGGCTTTGGCGTTTTCGATCAGGTTTTCGGTCTCCGCGGCGAATCCGATCACGAGGCCCGGGCGCTTGTCTCGCAATTTCGAAATGGTGGCGAGGATATCAGGGTTTTCGACAAGCTCCAGCCGCGGCGTACCCGCGGCCGCCTTCTTCAGCTTCTGCTCTCCTTCATGCGCCACGCGCCAGTCGGCGACTGCCGCCGCGAAGATCGCGACATCGACCGGAAGTGCGGCTTCCGCCCGTTGCAGCATCTGGCGGGCGGATTCCAAATGCGTCACCGAGACGCCGGCGGGAGCGGCCAGATCGACCGGCCCGGAAATCAACAGCACATCCGCGCCTGCCGCTTCCGCCGCCGCCGCAATGGCAAAGCCCTGTTTGCCGGAGGAGCGGTTGGCGATATAGCGCACCGGATCGATCGCCTCGTGCGTCGGACCCGCGGTGATCAGCACGCGCTTTCCCTTCAGCGGCCGCGACCGCGGTGGACGCAACAGGTGCTCGGCGGCCGCCGCGATTTCCGTAGGCTCCGCCATCCGTCCGACGCCGGCTTCGGCCGCTTCGGCCATCTCGCCGGCATTGGGTCCGACCATGGCAACGCCATCGCGCCGGAGCTGCATGACATTGCGGCTGGTCGCGGCATTGTTCCACATCAGGGGGTTCATCGCCGGCGCGAGCAGGATCGGCCTGTTGGCCGCGAGCAGGATGGCGCTGGCGAGATCGTTGGCGTGGCCTTGGGCCATCTTCGCCATCAAATCGGCGGTCGCCGGCGCCACCACGATCAGGTCGGCGTCGCGCGCCAGCCGGATATGGCCGGCATCGAATTCGCTCTCGGGGTCGAACAGGTCGGTATGGACCCGCTGATGCGAAAGCGCGCTTGCCGCCAACGCCGTGACGAATTGCTGCGCGGCCTTGGTCAGCACGCAGCGCACCTCGATATGGCGCTCCTTGAGCCGGCGGATCAGGTCCAGCGCCTTGTAGGCGGCGATACCGCCGCCGATGATAAGGGTGACACGCGGCAGGCCATGAGCGGGCTCGCCGGCCGGTAGTGCCGACTTCGCCAACATTGGCAGAGGGGTCCGGGGGACCGTTGGGGGCTCGTGGGGCTGCTGCTGCGCGGCGTCGCGCAGGATCACCCGCACCTCGTCCTCGACCGAGCGGCCGTTACGGGCGGCGCGCAGCCGCAACTCATCGCGGATGGCATCATCGAGCTTGCGGATCGTCAGATTGGCCACATTACGCCTCCGCCTATTGTGCTAGCAATGCTATCTCAGATTTGACTGCATTGCAATCACAGCTGACGGATAGCGACCAATATCGCGATGAAGGTCCCGGCGATTATCCAGAGCGCCAGCGTCCACCAGCGGCTCCTGCGGCCTTCGGTGCGCCCCATCGCGGCGATCGTCTCCGGCGACAGGGTCAGCCCCTCCCGCGTCATGACCTCCAATTGCTCGATCACGGCGACCGCGCGTCCTGCAACGTCGGGCAGACCTGCGAGCACGCGAGCAAGGTCGCCAGCGCCACCCAATGCGCTCTCAATGCGTCCGATCGGCCCGAGATTGCGCTCGATCCATTCGCGCACCACCGGATCGGCGATCTTCCAGATGTCGAGTTTCGGATCGAAGCCGCGCGCCACGCCCTCGACCACCACCATGGTCTTTTGCAGCAGGATCAGTTCGGGCCGCGTGCGCATGTCGAACAGGCCGGTGACCTCGAGCAGCAGCGTCAGTAATTTTGCCATCGAGATTTCTTCGGCGGTGCGGTTATGGATCGGCTCGCCGATGGCGCGGATGGCTTGCGCAAAATTCTCAACCGAATGGTGCTGTGGCACGTAGCCGGCCTCGAAATGCACCTCCGCGACGCGGCGGTAGTCGCGCGTGATGAAGCCCAGCAAAATCTCGGCGAGGAAGCGGCGCTCCTTCAGGCCGAGCCGGCCCATGATGCCGAAATCGACGGCGACCAGCCGGCCTTCCTCGTCGAGGAACAGGTTGCCGGGATGCATGTCGGCGTGAAAGAAGCCGTCGCGCAGCGCATGGCGCAGAAAACTCTGGATCACCTTGCGCCCGAGATCGGGCAGATCAATCCGCGCCTGCTCCAGCCGAGCGTGGTCGCTGAGCGCGATGCCGTCGATCCATTCCATCGTCAGCACATTATGGGTGGTACGGTCCCAGTCGACTGCGGGCACGCGGAAATCCGGATCGCCCCTCGTATTCTCGGCCATCTCGGAAAGCGCGGCCGCCTCCAGCCGCAGGTCCATTTCGATCGCGAC
>Ga0209153_1000309_pt1 | contig 25324 bp, 27 predicted proteins | sample GraSoiAngelo_120_FD_185877 | JGI IMG/M metagenome (GOLD analysis project Ga0209153, IMG submission 185877) | Grasslands soil microbial communities from the Angelo Coastal Reserve, California, USA - 14_0919_09_20cm (SPAdes) (version 2) | ecosystem: Environmental > Terrestrial > Soil > Grasslands ...
GGCCGGCACCTACCGATATGTCTGCACCTTTCACGTCTCGGTCGGCATGACGGGCACCATCACGGTTACAGGAGGATAGGAAGACAGCAGCATGGCGAGCATTGCCCTCCCGCGCCACGAGGCGCGGACTTACAGCGGCGTGATGGCGTGGCTGACGACGGTCGACCACAAGAAGATCGGGATCATGTATCTCTACACGACCTTCTTTTTCTTCCTGGTCGGCGGCACCCTCGCGCTGCTGATGCGCACCCAGCTGGCGGTGGGCGACAACACGTTTCTCAGCGCCAATACCTACAACCAGCTGATGACGCTGCACGGGACGACCATGATCTTCCTCTGGATCATTCCCGTCTTCTCCGGCTTCGGCAATTATTTCGTGCCGCTGATGATCGGCGCGCGCGACATGGCCTTCCCCCGGATCAACGCCTTCGCGTTCTGGCTGATTCCGCTCGGCGGGCTGGTGCTGTACAGCGGCTTGCTGACCCAAACCGGCGCGGCGGCCGCCGGCTGGACCGGCTACGTGCCGTTGACCGAGCGGCAGTTCGCCGCCGGGATGGGCCAGGACCTCTGGATCCTCGGGCTCCACATCCTCGGGATCTCGTCGATCATGGGCGCGGTCAACTTCCTCGTCACGATCCACAACATGCGCGCGCCCGGCATGACCTGGTTCCGGCTGCCGCTCTTCGTCTGGTCGATGGAGATCACCGCCGGCCTGACGTTACTGGCGAGCCCTTTCCTGGCGGGCGTGCTGGCGATGGTGCTGATGGATCGCCAGCTCGGGACCCACTTCTTCATCCACGGATCTGACCCGCTGCTCTACCAGTTCATCTTCTGGTTCTACTCGCACCCGGCCGTCTACATCATGATCCTGCCGGCCTTCGGCATCGTCTCCGAGGTCATCCCGGTCTTCTCCCGAAAACCGATCTTCGGCTACCGTGCGATGGCCTTTTCGATGGCGGCGATCGGCGTCCTTGGGTTCATGGTGTTCGCCCACCACATGTTCACGACCGGCCTGCCGCTCGGCCTCCAGGAATTCTTCATGGCGACGACGGCGGCCATCGGCGTACCGTCCGGCGTCAAGGTGCTCAACTGGCTGGCGACCCTCTGGGGCGGCTCGATCAGGTACACGACGGCGATGCTCTTCTCCGTTGCCTTCGTGCTGATGTTCCTGATGGGCGGCGTCGACGGGGTCTTCATGGCGTCGCTCGCGGTCGACTATCAGATCCACGCGACCTATTGGGTCGTCTCGCATATCCATTACGTCCTCTTCGGCGGGAGCGTCTTCGGCGTCTTCTCGGCGTTCTTCTACTGGTTCCCGAAGATGACCGGTCGCTACCTGAACGAACGCCTGGGCAAGATCCAGTTCTGGCTGCAGCTGCTCGCCTTCAACGTCACCTTCATGCCGATGCACTTCCTCGGGCTCGAGGGCATGCCGCGCCGGATCGCGATCTGGAACGCGAACCGCACCGACTGGGTGCCGTGGAACCTGCTGGCGACGATCGGGGCCTTCATGATCGCGACCTCGATTGCCATCTTCCTGGTTAACTTCGCGATCAGCATCCGCGCCGGACGGCGGGCGCCGGCCGACCCCTGGGAGGGCAACACCCTGGAGTGGGCGACGACGTCGCCACCGCCGGAGTACAACTTCGAGTCTGTCCCGCCGGTGCGCAGCGGCCGGCCCTGGCGCGACGTCCGCCGTGGCGTGACGGCGGCCGCCGAACACGCCTGAGACCCGGGAGGCCATGAAGGGGTTCAGGACCCTGGCGGTCGCGACCGCCGTGGTGACGTATGCCCTGGTCGTGCTCGGCGGCGTGGTGCGCGTCTCCGGGTCGGGGCTCGGTTGTCCTGACTGGCCGCTCTGCCACGGCCATCTGCTGCCGCCGCTCAACGTGCATGCGATCATCGAGTACTCGCACCGGACCACCGCGTCGCTGACGAGCCTGCTGGTGGTCCTGACGGCGGTGCTCGCCTGGCTTGGTTGGCGCCATCGACGCGACGTCCTCGTCCCGGCCACGGCGGCGTTTGGCCTGCTGATCCTGCAGGTGGCGCTGGGCGCGATCACCGTTCGCTTCGAGTTGCCGCCCATGATCGTCCTGGCGCATCTCGCGACCGCCATGGCGCTGCTCGGCACCGTTTGCGCTACCGCCGTCGCGGGCTGGATGCCGGTGCGAAGCGGCGAGATCGACGCACGCTCAGCGCGACGGGCGCGCTGGGCGGCGACCGGGACCTTTGTTTTGATCTTGAGCGGCTCGCTGGTCGTCGGCAGCGGCGCGAGCGCCGCCTGCAACGCGTGGCCGCTCTGCGGCGGGGGCTTCAGTTTTTCGTTCGATCAGCTGGCCTCGGTTCAGCTGCTGCATCGAGCGCTCGCCGGACTGATCGGTCTGCTCGTGATTGGCAGCGTGCTCTCGGTGCTGCGCCGGCTGCGCCATCAGCCGGCCGTGCGCACCACGGTCGCGCTCACGCTGGCGGCGCTCGCCTTTCAAGTCGCGGTCGGCGCCGCCGTCGTGACGTTGCATCTTCCGGCGCCGCTTCGCGCCCTGCACCTGGCGCTGGCGGCCGCGGTCTGGGCCGGGACCGTGGTCCTGGCGGTGATTGTCCAGCGGCTGAGCCCCCACCCTGCCCTCCCCCAGAGGGGGAGAGAAACCGACGTCGTGCGGCGTCCGGCCCGGGACGTCGTGCTCGATTACGTCAGCCTGGCCAAGCCGAGAATCATCCCGCTGCTGCTCATCACCGCCCTGGGCGGCATGATGATGGCGCAGCGTGGTTGGCCGCAGACGGGCCTCGTCGTGCTGACGTTGCTGGGCGGCGCGCTGGCGGCGGCGGGAGCCGGCGCCATCAACTGCTGGATCGATCGGGACCTGGACCGCGCGATGTTGCGAACCCGACGCCGGCCGCTGCCGGACGGGCGGATCGCGCCGCGACCCGCGCTGCTTTATGGAATCGGCCTGGGCGTCGCGGCGTTTCTGGTGCTCGCTTTTTGGGTCAACCCGCTGGCGGCGACGCTCGCGATCAGCGGGCTCTTGTTTTACGTCCTGATCTACAGCCTCTGGCTCAAGCGCTCGACGGTGCAAAACATCGTCATCGGCGGTGCGGCGGGCGCCGTCCCCCCAATGGTGGGCTGGGCCGCCGTCACCCACCGGCTTGACCTCACCGCGATCTATTTGTTCGCCGTGATCTTCCTCTGGACCCCGCCACATTTCTGGGCGCTCGCGCTCAGGCTACGCGGCGATTACGCCCGCGCCCAGGTGCCGATGCTCCCGGTCGTGCATGGCGAGGCGGCGGCACGGCGCCAGATCGTCGTCTACACGCTCGTCCTGGTCGGGCTGACGCTGGGCGTGGTGGCGACCGGAATCCTCGGCATCGTCTATCTCGCCGGCGCCGTCCTGCTCGGCGGCATGTTCATCGGGCTGGCGCTCGCAACCTGGCGCTCGCGCCGCCAGCGGTGGTCGCGCTGGCTCTTTGATTACTCGATCGCCTATCTCGGATTACTGTTCGCGGTCATGGTTGTGGATCGCATGGTCGGGAGGCTATAGTTGCCGGTGGCCGATGCATAGGGACGAAGCGCGCAAGAACGTTCGACTCGGCATTCTGCTTACCGTGACGGCGGTCATCATGTTCGGGCTGGCGTTTGCCTGGGCCCTGATCTACAACAATTTCGGCTGATGGCAAGCACGCCCCAGCCCGAGTCACACGAGGATGCGCACGGCGCGTTTCATCTTCCGCCGCCGAGCATCTGGCCGGTCGTGCTGGCGATCGGCATCGCGCTCGTTCTCACCGGGCTCATCCTTAATCTGATCATCGTCGCCGTCGGAGCGCTGCTCGTCGTGGTCTCGACCGCGCTCTGGGTGCGCGACGCCCGCCGCGAGTTCAGCGAGCTCCCGGAGTAGGGTAGGCACCTGATTCTGGGCCGGCGCCCACGATTTGGTTGCGATGACTCGAGACCGCCTTCTAGACTCGTGGGCGGGAAAACCATCGTTTTGAAGGAGGCATCGCGTGAAGTTCTGGACGATCACCCTCGCGGGCACCGCCATGGCCCTCGTGCTGGCGGCTTGCGGTGGAGGCACGGCCAACACCGGCAATAGTAGCGGCGGAAGCTGCACCCAAAAAGGCGCTGCCACCGGGGCGACGGCAGCCCAGACCGTGAAACTGAACTCCGACCCCAACACGATCGGGCGCTTCGATCCGCAGACGACCACCGTGAAAGTCGGGGACACGGTGGAATGGGACTGGGTCGACACCTCAGCCCCGCATACCGTGACCGCGCTGGATGGCAGCTTCGAGTCCTGCACGCAGAACGCCGGCTTCAAGTTCATGGTGACCTTCAGCAAGGCGGGCGACGTCCAGTATCACTGCACGATTCACTCCGGCATGACCGGAGACGTGAAAGTCAGCTAGCCGGAAGGTCCGGAAGTCAGCATCCGGTGCTCGCGCGCCTTTTGGCCTGGGGCGCGAGCCTGCTGCTGGTCGGGTGCGGCGCTGCGACTGGCACCGCGGCGCCGTCGATGGCGGCCGATGATGCGGCCATCGCTGCCGATTTTCAGAATCAGCGGTCGCAGGTCGAAGTCACCGCCGACGGCATCGTCGTCGGAACCTTCCCTGACCGAAGCAGCAGCACCGGCCGGCACGAGCAGTTCATCATCCGGCTGACCTCGCAGAACCTGACGGTCGAGGTGGAACACAACATCTCGATTGGCAAGCGGGTGCCGGTCAAAGAGGGCGATCGCGTCGTGGTCCACGGCGAGTACATCTGGAATGGGCAGGGTGGCCTGATCCATTTCACCCATCACGATCCCCAGGGCACGCACCAAAACGGCTACATCATCGACAACGGCACGACGTACGACTGAGCGCGGTCAGGGACGACGAATCCGCTCGACCTCACCGGCAACCAGGTCGATCTCACGCCCATCCACGGTTTCGACGCGCAGCGCGCCTTCCTCGGTGATGTCTTTGGCGATGCCTTCGGCGTCAACCCCGTCGCGGGTAAAGCGAATTGGCCGGCCGAGCATCGAGCTGCGGCTGCGCCAGGCGGGCACAATCCACTGCACGCCCTCGCGATCGGCGCGCTCATAGGCATTGCCGAGGTCGTTGAGGATTCCCGCCAGCAGCACCTCTCGGTCGACCGTCCGGCCAAGCTCGACGGCGAGCGAGGTGGCGCCCGCCGGCAGGTCGGTCGCAGCCTGGTTGACGTTGACGCCCATGCCCGCCACCACCGCCGAGTCGGGCGGCCGTTCGAGCAAGATTCCGGCCAGCTTCTTGTCGCCGAGCAGGACATCATTGGGCCACTTGAGGTCGGGCGCGGCCCCGGTAACGACCTCGATGCCGCCGGCGACGGCCAGGCCAATCAGCAGCGGTAGCTTGGGCACGACGTCGATTGGCGGACGGAGCACGACCGAAACCAGGAGTGCCTCGCCGGTTGGAGCCAGCCAGGACCGGCCCTGACGGCCACGGCCCTCGCGCTGGAGATCGGTGATCAGCGTCCAGCCCTCGGCGGCTCCCTCGACGGCGGCCGTCCGGGCCAGGTCCTGGGTGCTGTCGCAGGCTGCCTCGTAGTGCAGCGACCAGGTGATTTCGCCGGTCACCAGATGCGTGGCGAGACGGTCGAGCTCGAAGCGGCTCATTGCAGGACCGCCTCAGCCATCACCGGCTCCCGAGCGCTGAGTTGGACGGTGACGATGCCGCTGATGACAATCGCCGCGCCGACCAGCTGGAGCGGCTCGAGCCGATCCCCAAGGACAGCGAACGCGATCAGGCCGGCGAAGATCGGCTCGGCGGTCGCAACGATGCCGGCCGCCGACGGGCGAATCGTCCGCACCGCGATCACGAACAGCGCATGGCCCACCAGGGTGCCGACCAGGCCAACCAGCGCCATCACCGCCCAGATGCGCCAATCGGTTGGCAGCGCCGTTCGCGTCGCCAGGTCATAACCGGCCCAGAGCACCCCGCCGGTGCCGAAACCATAGATCAGGATGGTCCAGGTATTCAGCCGGCGGGCGAGCGTTGAGGCGCGCAGCATGTAGAAGGCGAAAAATCCGGCCGAAACCAGCCCCAGGCCGACGCCCGGCAGATTGACCCGAAGCAATGACGGCCGGTAGGCGCCGACCGCGAAGAACGCGCCGACGAGGACCAGCATCAGGGCTCCCCAGATCTCCCGGCCAACCGGCTGGCTGCGATGGAAACGTTCCCAGGCCACGATCCCGACGAGCCCGAGGTACTGGACGAGCAGGGCAATGGCGATGTTGATCCGCGCGATCGTGAGGTAGTAGCTGAATTGCACGCCCGCGAGCCCGATGCCACCAAACACCGCCAGCGTTGGCAGCTCGCTGGAACGCACCCGCAGCAGGCTGGGGCTGAACAGCAACAACGCCACCAGGAGCCAGCCGAAGGCCCACCAGACTCGAAGCTGAGACAGCGTCGCCGGTGAGTATCCGAGCTTGAAGAGGGCCTTGACGACGTTGCCGCCGGCGGCGAAACAGAAGGCCGAGATCAAGACCAGCAGGTACCCAGGGCGCCACCGGCTCAATCGGGCTCGCGCCCGGTGCAGTTCTTGACCAATTCCAGCTTTGAAAGTAATGTAATCGCTCGGGAAGCATGGCTCGAACCGTCGGTACTGGGCGCATGATCGAGCAGACCTCGGTCCAGATCTCGGCGCTCCGCGAGCGCTGGCATGCGGAGCGAGAGCTTCGTGATGCCCGCCGGAACCGCATCCGCAACATGGACCGGCTCCTGGATGAGCTCGAGATGCTCAATATTGCCGAAGAAACCCAACTCCCGACGGAACTCGCGCTTCGGGTGCAGCGCCTGGCCGTGGAGATGGACCATCCGCTGGCCAACCGGGCCTTCGAGGACGTGACGATCGCGGAGTCGATGGACGCCCTCTACGACCTCCAGGACGGACTGATGCCCACGCTCGACGGCGTCGAGGACGAGGAAGAGCCCTAATCCGATAGCCCCTGGCGGCTATTTGTGCTTGCCGTTACCCTGGCCCTGAGCCGCCTGGCCGTGGCCATTGTTGGAAGCCTTGCCATGGTCCGCGCCCGCCCCCGACCCGATCCCGTTCAGCGATTTGTGGTTCGCGAGCGTGCTCGTTTGCAGATCGGCGTCCGCCAGGAGTGACGCGACGCCATCTTCGGGAGCGGATACCTGCCGCACCTGCGTCAGGAAATCGGCCTCGCGCGTCGTGTTGCTGCTGAGGAGCGGGTCGTAGACGTTGTCCGTCCTGGCATCGAGATCGCGGACCGCCGCCGCCTGCTTGGCGCGGTAGTCCTGCAGGAGGGCACGCACCAGATCGCTGGTCGAGCCGCGGCCTTCGAGGCTCAGCAAACCGTGATTGATGCCGCTGAACAACGAACCGAGCGGCGCCTTGACGTTCGAGCCGGTGATGGCGTTGTACGTAGTCGAGAGCAGCGGATCGATCACGGCGACCGGCTGCGGCGCCGCGTGCGCGTGCTGCATCAGGATATAGGCGTTGAGCAGGTCCGCATTCGCCTGGCTGAGCTCGTCGAGGCCGCGCTTGGTCGGATCGCTGGAGATCTTTCGGTTGTGGCCATCCCACCAGCTCTGGATCACATACAGGGGGCTATCCATCGACACGCCCTGGGGCCAGTTCCAGAGGCTGTCGACATTGGGCACGCCGCTGGCGCCGACGGTCAATGGCGCCAGGGCCACCATCGAGGCGGCCGCAGGAGCAAGGAGTCGTCGCATGGCACGACGCAGGACACGCATGGCGGGTACGTCACGATCATCCGGCACCGCGCATGGCGACCGGGTGAGGGCCCGTCGCAGCATGCTGACGGATCAGAACGGCGGCGTCATTGTCCTTCGGTTGGCTCGTTAGCGACGGAGGTTTTCGATCACGATGGCGATCCCCTGTCCGACGCCGATGCACATGGTCGCAAGCCCGTACCGACCCCCGGTGCGTACGAGCTCGTGCGCGAGCGTGGCGACCAGGCGAGCGCCGCTGGCGCCGAGGGGATGGCCCAACGCAATCGCGCCCCCGTTGACATTGACCCGCCCGGGGTCGAGCCCCAGGTCGCGAATGCAGGCGATCACCTGCGAGGCGAACGCCTCGTTGAGCTCGACACGATCCAGGTCGCCGACGCGCAATCCAGCTCGCTTCAGCGCTTTGCGCGATGCCGGGATCGGTCCCAGGCCCATGACCGAGGGATCGACGCCCGCGGTCGCGGCCGAAACCACGCACGCCAGCGGCTGGGCGTTGATCCGCTGCGCCTGGGACTCCGACATCAGGACCAGGCAGGCGGCGCCGTCGTTCAGCGAAGACGAATTTCCGGCGGTGACCGTCCCATCGGTTTCGAATGCCGGCTTGAGAGCCCCGAGCTTCTCGAGCGTCGTGTCCGGACGGGGGCCTTCGTCGGTTTCGACCCGGCCGCCGCGGGGCAGAGGCACGGGAACCAGCTCGTCGCGGAAATGGCACGCTTGTTGCGCCGCCACGGCTTTCCCGTGGCTATCGAGCGCCCAGCGATCCTGCTCGTCACGGCTGATTTGGTAGCGCCGAGCGACGACCTCGGCCGTCTGCCCCATGCTCAGAGGTGGATACTTCTCGGCCAGCCGCGGATTGACCATCCGCCAGCCGAGCGTGCTGTCGTGCAGCGTTTGCGCGCCGCGGGCGAACTCATGGCCGGGCTTCTCCAGGATGTACGGCGCGCGGGTCATGCTTTCGACGCCGCCGGCGAGCAGGCAGTCGGCGTTCCCGGTTTCGATCTCGCGCGTCGCCGAGATGACCGCCTGCATGCCGGATCCGCAGAGCCGGTTGACGGTCGCCCCGGGGACGTCGACGGGGAGCCCAGCGAGCAAGAGCGCCATGCGCGCGACGTTGCGGTTGTCCTCGCCCGACTGGTTGGCATCGCCGAAGTACACGTCCTCGATGCTCGCCGGCTCGAGCTTGGCGCGGTTGACCACCTCGGAGATCACGAGCGCGGCGAGATCGTCGGGCCGAAGCTCTTTCAGCGCGCCACCGTACCGCCCTATCGGCGTGCGCAAGGCATCGACGATGAGGGCCCGCTCCATCGACCTCATGCTATTAGAATCGTGCCGAACTCGTGAGCGATCTGGCCCGGCAATATGACGCGGTCAACCTGGTCGCTGATCCGCTGCACGGCTACATCAAGATCACCAAACGCCTGCATGGGTCGAGCGCGGCTGCGGAACAGGACCTGCTGGACGATCCCTGGCTGCAGCGGCTCCGCCGCATTCATCAGCTGCAATCCGCCTGGTGGGTGTTTCCCGGCGGCGAGCATTCACGATTCCAGCACGCGCTCGGCGCGATGCATCTGAGCGGCGACTGGGCGCGCCGGCTCTATCCCAACCTGGCGGAGCTCGTGCCCGAGGTGCCGTCGTTGCCATGCGTGGAAGAGACGCTTCGGGTCGCCGGCCTGCTCCACGACGTCGGCCACGGGCCGTTCGGGCATTTCTTCGACCAGAACTATCTCGATCGCTTTCGCATCGACCACGAGGTGATCGGCCGCGCGCTCATCCTCGGCGAGCTCAGCCCGACGATCACCGCGCTCGATGCCAGTCCAAGCGGCCGTTTCGCGCCGGGCGAGCGCGTCGATCCGCGCTGGGTCGCGGAGCTGATCGCCGAAGCGCCGCTGGCGGCGCCGCCGGTCCCGCTCTGGGTCACCGCGCTCAAGCCAATCCTGAACGGCATGTACACAGCGGACAACCTCGACTACGTGCCGCGCGATGCCTACATGTGCGGCGTCAAGATTGGCCCGGTCGATATCGAGCGGCTGTTGCACTACAGCTTCCTGGCGCCGGAAGGCATGCTGCTCCATCAGCACGGCGCCCAGGCGCTGCTGCTGTTTTTGAACGCCCGGCTTTACCTGTACAACAACATCTACTATCACCGCACCGTTCGGCGGATCGACCTGCACATGCGCGAGATCTTCGGCGAGACGATCGAGCGCATCCTCCCCGGAAATCCGCTGGATCACCTGTCCGCCTACCAGGGGCTCACCGACTGGTCGTTGATCGATACCGTCGACGGCTGGCGGCGCCAGGAAGGACGCCCGGCCGAGCTCGCCCGTGAATGGGGCCGGATCGTGCGGCGGGAACTCAAGTGGCGGCTGATCTTCGAGGATTACTACGAGTTCTCCAGCCTGGAAGACGCGATCTTCTATCCAGATCCATCGGAGTACGTGCGCCGGATTCGCGAAGCCCTGCCCGCCGACCTGGCCCAGGCCTCGCTCGAGGTCGACGTCGCCTCGGTCGACCCCCGGCCGCAGAATCCATTCAACGATCCCTTTCCGGTCAGTATTTTCAATCCGGTCAGCCAGGCGGTCGAGCGCAGCGCCGTCGCCGAGCTGTTTCGCCGGCTGCCGATTCGGACCACGCTGGTCCGCGTTTTCACCGACGAGCGCCAGCACCTGGAGGCCCTGCGTGCCGCCGCCGAGCGGGCGCTCTACCGGCCCGACTCGCGATTGGCCGAGGCGCTGCCCTGATGGCGGTCCAGCCGCAGCCCGCGATCCGGCCGCTGACCGTCCTCGAGCTCAATACCCGGATCCACGACCTGCTCGCGGCCCGCCTGCAGTACGTCCTGGTCAAGGGCGAGGTCAGTGGCGTCACGCTGCGCGGCGGTCACGTCTGGTTCACGCTCAAGGATGCGTCCGCCGGCATCAATGCCGTCGTATTCAGTGGCACGGCGCGCCGGATGCCGTTCCTCCCCGACAACGGCCAGGAGCTGGTCGTGACCGGTCAGGTCGACTATCACAGGCAGTACGGACGCATCAACCTGGTCGTCAGCAAGCTCGACTACGATGGGGCCGGCAAGCTGCGCGCGGCGATCGAGCAGCTCAAGCGCAAGCTCGACGCCGAAGGCGCCTTTGCCGCCGGCCGCAAGCGAGCTCTGCCATTCATCCCGCGCTCCATCGCGCTCATCACGTCGCCCAGCGGCGCCGTCATTCACGACCTGCAGCAGACAATCTGGGAAAGGTTTCCCAACATGCAGCTGGTGCTCTATCCGGCGCTGGTGCAGGGCATGGCATCGCAACGCAGCCTGGTCGCGGCGCTTCGCCAGTGCGACCAGGATCAGCGGGCCGACGTCGTGATCGTCGCCCGGGGCGGGGGCAGCTTCGAAGAGTTGATGGCCTTCAACCTGGAGGCGGTAGTGCGGGCGATCCAGGCGATGCGCGTCCCGGTAATCACGGCCCTGGGTCACACCTCGGACCGGACGCTTGCCGACCTGGTAGCCGACCGCGAGGCCCGCACGCCAACGGCGGCGGCCGAGATCGTGGTGCCGAAAAAGGCCGACCTGCTTCGCCAGCTCGACGACCGCCGCCAGCGACTGCAGCGCGCCGGGTTGGGGAGCTTGATCGGGCCGCAGCACCAGCTAGAACAGCGGCGGACGACCCTGACGCGGCTGGCGCAGGACGCCACCCGCCGACGGCGCGAGCGGCTCTCGGCGATCATGGCCATGCTGCAGCAGCGCGAGCCGCGTGAGGTCCTTCGGCAGCGGGAGCGCTCGCTCGAGGATTGCCGCCGACGGCTGGTTCGTGATCAGGCGTTGGTCCAAACGCGGATCCTTGCCGGGCGTCAGCAGGCTGAGCAGTTGCGTGAACGTCTGGCCGCGCTGACCCATCGGGGACTGCGAGAGCGAGCCAGCAGCCTGGAAAGCCGATCGGCGCGCTTGACCGCGCTTGGCCCCGAGCAGACGCTGCGCCGCGGGTACAGCATCACCCTCGATGGCACCGATGGCGCGATCATCCGCGAGACCTCGCAGACCGAACCCGGAAAGCCGATCACGGTGATGCTCTCCTCCGGCCGGTTGGCCGCCACCGTCGACGAGGTGATGCCGTGAGCATCGACGGATCGGTGACCTACGAGCAGGCGCTGATGCAGCTGGATGCGACGTTACGCTCGCTCGAGGAGGGGAAGCTCAGCCTCGAAGAGGCGATCGCCGCGGTCGCCCGCGGCCGCGAGTATCTCGAGCTCTGTGAGCGGAAGCTCGAAGAAGCTCGCCATCGAATCGAAAGTCTTCCGGTCCGTGAAGAACCGGCGGCAGACGACGAGCCGCCCCACCCGGCGACGGTGGCGGAGCTGCGCGCCCAGCGGAGCAACCCACCCGGGACCCCGCAGGGCGAGATCCCCTTTTAGCGGTCTGCTTCGGCCTCGGGCTCGGGCGGCTGCGGCTCGATCTCCGGCCGTTCTCCCTGCGGCGCCTGCCCGCTCCGGAACACGCCCCATTCCTGCAGCGAGCGGCGCAGCATCTCGGGCGTTGTCTTATAGGCGGCGGCCAGCTGCTCGAGGTCGTCCTGGCGGAAGGTAAGCACCGGCGTGTTGAAGTCCTTGCGCTGCTGCTGGAGCCGGGTTACGTGCCGGCTCAGAATCGAGCCCTGGCGCTCGGGCAATCCCTGGAGCTGGTTGAGGTCGATCGCCATCTTGGGCGGGAGCGCGGGTTCGCCGGCGCCTTCGAGATCCTCGGGCAGCAGCTGGTTGACCGGGACGCTGTAGAGGGTCGCGATCTGGTGCAGCCGGGTCACCGAGATATTCCGGTCGCCGCGCTCGTAGGCCGCCAGCAGCGAACCTTTGAGGCGCTTGTTCGACAGCACCTCAACCTGTTGCAGGGTCAGGCCGCGCTGCTTGCGCAGGCTCCGTAGCCTCGCGCCAACTTTTCTGGAGTATCCGTCCATCAATCCCCCTTGACTGTGTGTGACCAGTCTAGCGCAGAATGCGATCTTCACCAGCGACTTCGTTGTCCGAAAATCGGAGGGTGGCGGGGGGATCGTTGTTGCCAACGACACCACCTTCCGTGGCCGTCATTATGGCGTCATCCAATCGCGTCTGTCAAGTAGGGCTTACTTAGATAAACGCTTGGCTTGACGGGTGAGCGGTGCCGGTGCCACGTCCAGCCTCGTAGGCCTGCCGAAAGCGCAGCGCGGCCGATGCGGTATCGCCCTCCCGTTCCAACGCTCGGGCGAAATCGTAGGTGATCCGCGCACGGAGATCGGGGTTTTCCAATGTAGCGGCGATCTCGAGTGCACGTTCGAAGTGGCGATGCGATGCTGCTCGCCGCTCGCATGCGTGCGATACCCGGCCTGCGACGCGATGCACCTGCGCCGACGCCAGCGGATCGCTCGAGCGAGACGCGAGGTCGATCGCGCTCTCGGCCAGCTCCGAGGCGCGCGCCAGATCTTCGCGCTCCAATGCGGCTTCCGCCATACCAATCACGAGGTGCGGAAGCAGTTCCTGATCGCCGATTCGTCGCAGGTGCTCGGCCCCTTCGGTGAACAGCCGCTCGGCTTCGGGAAGACGGCCCTGCTGGAGCAGCATGTCGCCCATGTTCAGCCGGAGCTGGGCGGCCATCCGAACGTCACGTAAGGTCTCGAAAATGCGCAGGCCCTTCTGCGCGTAGGAGAGGGCGCGCGCATACTGCCCCGTCTGCTGAAACGAGAGCGCCAGGCCCTCATAGATGCCGGCGAGCGCCGGCAGGTCGAGCACACGCTCCGCGGAATTGATGGCCGATTCATAGGCGGCAATCGCCTCGATCGGCTGGCCGGCGACGAAATGCAGGTTGGCGCGATGCCCGAGCAGGCGAGCCTTGAGCACCGGATCGGCGAGACCGGCGCGCTCGTAACACGAGATCGCCCGATCGAACCATTGGCCGGCAGAATTCGCTCGGCGAAGCAGGTAGTGGACGCTGCCCATGCGGTCGTAGAGCTCGACCAGCAGCGGTTGCCAGCCTGAGCGTTCCGCCACGGCGATCGCCTCATCGAGAATCGGCTGTGCGTCGAGCGGTCGGCCTTGCTTGAGCAAGGCCGCCGCCAGGGTTACTTGCGCGCGAGTGCGGACCTCGAGGGCGACCGGCCGCTGGAGCACGCTCGTGATCAGCGCCTCGGCGCGCTTCGCCTCGCCGCGATGCAGATCGATCTCCGCCTCGGCGAGCCCGAGCTCGATCGCAGCTGACGAGTCGATTGCGTCCTCCAGGAAATACTCGATTGGTTGCTGCAGCCGATGCGCGATGACGCGCAGCGTTTGCATTGAGGGCTGTGCACGCCCGAGCTCCACCTGGTTCAAGAACGCGCGGCTGAAGTCTTTGCCTGCCACCGCCGCCAGGCTGATTCCGAGCGCCTGTCGGGCCTCACGAATGCGCCGGCCTAAAGCCGACGGCGCCCCGGGACGGTCCGCTGAGGATCGCCTGGAGCGCCGTTTGGTAAGCACTGCCTACAGTCTAATCATCTGCGCTTTACAGCGCACGACCGGCTAGGTCGGGTTCGGCCAGACGTCTGCGCAGGCCAGCACGGCCGCCGCGATGGCCAGCAGGATCCAGGGGTTGAGGAATTGCCGCATGGTGCCACCTCCGGAACAGGCAGCTCGTTCGGATTCGGCCTGTCCTGACGCCAGCTTATGGACGAGTGTCCATCGGCAGGGTGACTCCTGTAACGGATTTCGTAAGGGTGCTTCGCGAACTGGACGCGGGCCCTTAAGGAGTCCGACTGCGCCCTCGGAGGGGCCTATTTATAATCGAGTTCCTCCGCGTCCCCGTAGCTCAGCCTGGATAGAGCACTGGCCTCCGGAGCCAGGAGCACAGGTTCAAATCCTGTCGGGGACACCAAGCTCTCAAACGCTCGTATGGGACTAAAGCGCCACTCGCGGGGGCGAGGCCCGTCAAAAACATGTTTTTGAACCGGGCTGGCGAATTCGAAAACGTGCTGAAAAGGATTATTGAGTGGAATTTCGGGCCCCTGAGAACCGTCGCAGCTTCCTGAGCCAAGACGTGATCGACGCCGCGAAAAATGAGCGAGAGGTCACTTTCACGACTTTTGGGCGTAAGACCGGCAAACCTTACGATGTGACGATTTTCGTCGTGACCGATGGCCATCGCCTCTTCATCCTGAGCGGCCAGGGAATGGCGCGGCAGTGGCCGCAGAACCTCGCCGCGCGCGGCGATGGGGTCCTGCACATCGGAGGTCTCGACGTCCACGTCAAATCGCGGCACGTGATCGATCCTGGCGAGACGCGCATGATTTCCGAGCTGTACGGAAGCAAGTACGGACCAGGATTCGGTCCGCCGCAACCAGGCGAGCCCCCGAGGCTCAGCGAACAGGCTACCTTCGAGCTGATTCCGGCCGGCTCGTGAGCCGCACGTGCGGCCGCCGGATGGAATCACCCAGTCTGGATTGGTGTTTTTGATCCTATGGCCTTGGCCCGTCGCGCTGCCCTCGAGGCAGCGCTGTTGAGATCCGGCGATCCCTCGAACCTGACTCGCGCCGAGCGGTTGCGGCTGTTCGTACTTCTGGGCAGCTTGACGGCCTTTGGGCCTCTCTCGATCGACATGTACCTCCCGGCCCTCCCGGCGATCGCACGCGACCTGGCGGCCAGCGAGTCCGTCGTGCAACTCACCCTCACCGCTTGCCTCATCGGGCTGGCGCTCGGTCAGATAGTCGCCGGCCCGCTCAGTGACAGTCTTGGGCGTCGCCGGCCATTACTGATTGGCGTCGCTGGATACGTGGTCGTGTCCCTGCTCTGCGCGATCGCACCATCGGCATGGCTCTTGGTTGTCCTTCGGCTTATCCAGGGGCTGACGGGCGCCGCCGGCATTGTGATCGCTCGTGCCATCGTCCGCGATCTCTACTCCGGGTCAGCGGCCGCCCGCTATTTCTCGCGGCTCATTCTCGTGATGGGACTGGCGCCGATCCTCGCCCCGGTCCTCGGCGCCCAGGTTCTCCGCTTCAGCACCTGGCGCGGCATATTCCTGTTGCTGACGATCGTCACGGCACTGCTCTGGCTGGGTGCCGCGCTTGGCCTGCCCGAAACCTTGCCAGCGGCGCATCGGCGCACGGGGAGCCTCGCCGGGACGTTCAACATCTTTGGTCAGCTCATCAGAGATACGCCATTCGTTGGCTATGCGGTGGCCGCCGGCCTTGCCTTCGGTGCGATGTTCGCCTACATCGCTGGCTCACCGTTTGTGCTGCAGAGCATCTTTCACGTCTCGCCGCAGACCTTCAGTTTGATCTTCGGGGTGAACGCTCTCGGGTTTGTGGTGGCCAGCCAAATTAACGGCAGTCTCGTCGGTCGTATTCGACCGGCACGTCTTCTCACCGGCGGTTTGATCGCCAATGCGACCGCGGGCCTGGCGCTGCTGTTTGTCGTCGTCAGCGGGTTTGGACTGCTGGCCGTCCTGCTGCCGCTCTTTCTACTTGCGTCGAGCGTCGGGTTCATCGTCCCGAACGCCATTGCACTGGCCCTCTCCCGACGCCCCGACGCGGCCGGCACTGGATCCGCACTGCTTGGCGTCATTCAGAGCGGGGTCGCAGCGCTCGGCGCGCCGATCGTCGGCATCGCCGGGACCGGCACCGCGCTGCCGATGGCGGGCGTGATCGCCGTCTCCGGCCTGGGCGCCATCACGGCCTTTGCTCTTACCTCTGGCCGGGCGTCGTCGGTCGCCACCCCCGATGGCGTCGCCGCGTCTTCCTAAGGCGCTGCTAGAGGTCCTTCGGCTAGCGCGACGGCGCGGTTTTGGACACGACCCGGTCGGGGTGTAAGAACCTGTTGGTCTTTAAAAGCGTGGCGCCAACGGATCCTTATGAGATGAGGCGGTTTCGGCAGTCGAAATGGCGTAGCCGCAAGGTCGCGGTTTGGTTCAGCTCCTATCGACTGAACCCTTGGGTGCCGCCACCGTTTGGGCCGCGCTGAGGCGTGACCTGCAGTTGCCAGAAACACATGGTTGCCATGTGGGCGGTCCAGTCGCCGGCGCCCAGGAAGGCTGGTGTATCGCTGGTCTGTGGTCCGACGAATGAGCCAGGTGGCATGGCGGCGGCAGTTCCATCGCCGAGGTGGACTGTACCGCCATTGCTCCGAATCAGGTCTCCTGAGTATTTGGCGCACGGAGTCACGCTCCAACGGACCTCATACATCCCAGCGGTTGGGATACGAAAGTGGAGGTCTGCGCTGGAGTTGTCCAGAAAAACATTGACGTCTGGTGCAGACGGCGGAACAATCGGCTTGGGAGGCGTTTCGTTGCTCAGCACTGAGTTGAGAATCTGCTCAACCTCCCAGGCACAACCGACACTACCCGCGGAGACCTTGAGTCGATAGACGCCGGACTGCAGTTCCTGTTGCACGAAGGTTGGCACCATCTGCATCGACAGACTGTTAGCTGTCGTCGTAGGGAATCCGGACGGGAAGCTTGCGGGTACAGTTGCGACCCGCTGCGTGGCATCATCGCCGACCGGTTTTCCCTGGTGGTCCAGAAGGGCAACGCTTTGCAGGCAGTTGGGCGGGTCAGCGTAGGTAAAGAAGGTGTAGCGGCCGTGCGGCAGGGTAACCGAAGCACCCGTCGTCGATCCGATGCCGCTCGTCGTCGCGTAGTTGATGTCGAGCTGCCGACCTTGGGCCGATGCCTGACAGGCCTGAGATGCGCCCAATAGTGTGAGGAGTGCCGCCCGACCGAGCGCAAGCCGTAGCCCCCGAGCCCGCATGGAGCAACGGTAGCAGTGAAATGCCCTTGGCGAGGGGCAGGCATGTCACCGGTCTTTGAAGGCGGAGTAACGGAAAACTGGCCCCCGTTTTTTGACGGCCTTACTGCGCCGAAACGTATAGCCTGTGCGCCGATGACCGACCTGGACCTCGCTTTTACCTCGGCGGTCGACCTCGCACACATGGTCGCCGAGCGGACGGTCTCACCGGTTCAAGTCGTCGCCAACAGCCTGGCCCGCATCGAGGAGGTCAATCCCAAGCTGAACTGTTTTTGCTTCGTCTGGCACGACGAAGCGCTCGAGGCCGCACGATCAGCGGCCGACGCCATCGTCCGCGGCGCGGCGCTGGGTCCACTCCACGGCGTGCCGGTGGCGCTCAAGGACACGACGCCAACGGCCGGTCACCGAACAACGCTCGGGTCCTTTACGCATGAACATTGGGTTCCCGATCGGGACGCGTACATCGTCCGAGCGCTGCGGCGCGCCGGCGCAATCGTGGTAGGCAAGACGACCACGCCGGAATTCGCGCACACGCTCCTCACCGACAGCCCACTGTGGGGCGTAACGCGAAACCCATGGAACCTCGCGCTGACGCCCGGCGGATCGTCCGGCGGGAGTGCGGCGGCCGTGGCGGCGGGCTGCGTTCCCCTGGCGGAGGGCACTGACATGGGCGGATCGGTACGGATCCCGGCGGCCTGGTGCGGCATCGTGGGCTTAAAGCCGGGCCTCGGTCGCATCCCGATGGATACACTGCCCGGCTTGTTCGATCTGCTCTCGCACCATGGGCCATTGGCGCGTACCGTCGATGAGGCGCGCCTGTTCTTGCATGCGACCCAGGGTCCCGATGACGCCGACATCCTGTCGGTGCCCTGCCCGCTCGACTTGCGGTCGCCAGTCCCGGCGGCCGTCGAGGGCATGCGCCTGGCGCTGTCGATCGATTTGGGCTGCTGGGCGGTCGATCCGGACATCGAGAAAGCAGTGCGCCGCGCCGCGGATGGGCTGCGCGACGCAGGCGCTACCGTCGAGGAAGTCGACCTCCGTCTCACCGTCCGGGACAACGAGGTTTGGGCGGATTTATGGGGCGTCTTCATGGCCACCTACTACGGGCACCTCGTGGAGAGGTTCGCCGCAAAGATGGATCCTGAGGTCCTTCTGTTGATCGAACGAGGCAATGCGCTGACCGCCGTCCAGCTCAAGCATCTGGAGCTGGAGCGCACCGACCTGTGGCGACGGGTCGCGGCGGTCCTCGCCGATCACGATGCCATCCTGTGTCCATCGATGGCGACCGGGCCAAGCCCAGCCGCGAAGGCGGAGCAGCCGAAGCACGACCCGCCCACGGATGGTCGCTACCATGCGGCCGATATGACTGGCGTTTTCAACCTCGTGCCGCCCTGTCCCGCGCTCTCCGTGCCGTGCGGCTGGGATGCGGATGCCATGCCGATCGGGTTGCAGGTGGTGTGTCGGCGCTGGCGGGAGGACATGGTGCTGAGAATTGGGCGAGCAGTCGAAGTCGCCCTGCCAAATGCCGTGCAGAGACCCACGATCTGACTGAACCAACATTATTGATGCGATTCCGAAGATCCCGGCCCTGCCGGGGGAACTGTTCAGAGTCGCGATCAGATCTCATCCCGACCGCGCTTTCGATGGAGTGGGTCGATGAACTCAAATCCACCTACAAGCTCAAGCTCCTGGGCGAGCCGTAACCAGAGCACAGGCGCAACGGGCAACTTTCAGTTCGAGGGTGCCTGCGCGCCTTCACACCGGTGCTGGCATCGCGAGCGTAAAGGCCTCACTAAGATAAAGTGCTCCACGCGGCAGTACTTCGTCATCCCAAGGGAGGAGCTCAGTGGCATACGTAATGACGCGCATCCAGGTGGGTAATTACGACACCTGGAAGCCGATGTTCGACCAGGACGCGCCCCGCGCCAGAGAATCAGCCAAGTCGCTGCGCATTTTCCGTGGCGTCGAAGACCCGAACGAGGTCTTTCTCCAAATCGAGTTCGCGTCTTCTGATGAAGCCAAGTTTGCGCGCGACAGATTAATCGCCTCGAAGGTTCTTGATCGCTTTGGCGACAAGACTGGCCCCACCGTCGTCGAGGAAGCACAAACGTAGATCAGCCGTCCCCGTGGCAGGGAACATTCCGCCCGCAATGGGCGCAAAATAGGAACCAGCGCTGGACACGGCAGGTCGTCCAGTGCTTCAGCCATTCGTGAAGAGGGAGGATACCTTGATGATCGATACCGTATCTCGGATTACCGCCAACCAGGTCGATCACGCGAACGCCAGCGGACGCACACCCGTCGTGTTCATCCACGGACTGTGGCTGCTGCCCAGCAGCTGGGATCGTTGGGCGGCGGTTTTCGACCAGGCCGGCTACGCACCGCTCACACCGGGGTGGCCCGATGACCCCGAGACGGTTGAAGAGGCCAACAAGCATCCCGAGGTGTTCGCCCACAAGACCATCGGACAGGTCGCCGACCACTACGCCGACGTCGTTGGCCAGCTCAAGACGAAGCCGGCCGTGATCGGGCACTCATTCGGGGGCCTGCTCGCACAGATCATCGCCGGGCGCGGTCTGGCGTCTGTCTCGGTCGCGATCGATCCCGCGCCTTTCCGCGGCGTGCTTCCGTTGCCGCTCTCGGCATTGAAGTCAGCATCACCGGTGCTCGGTAACCCGCTCAACCGCAACCGCGCCATCCCGCTCACCTACGACCAGTTCCGCTACGCCTTTGCCAACGCCGTCAGCGAGGAGGAGGCCAAGCAGCTCTATAAGACCTTTGCGGTCCCGACGTCCGGCGTACCGCTCTTCCAGGCTGCCGCCGCCAACCTCAACCCCTGGACTGAGGCAAAGGTCGACACCAAGAACCCTGACCGCGGCCCGCTGCTGATTATCTCTGGCGAAAAGGACCACACCGTGCCACCCTCGATCGCGAAGGCCTCCTATCACCAGCAGCAGCAGAACGAGGGCATCACCGAGATCGTCGAGATTCAGGGCCGCGGCCATGCGCTGGTCATCGACAACGGCTGGCGTGAGGTCGCCGACAAGTCCCTCGCGTTCGTGAAGCGATTCGTACCGGCGAAGACCTCGTAACCCGCCGGCTAAAGCAGGAGAAGGAGAAGCGATGCCTGATTCGAAGCACGTCTACGAAGACGAGTGGGGTGAAATCATCGATCGCCCATCGATCGGCCTGGTCGAGCTGCGCTGGTTCGATAGCACGGCGCCGATGTCCAAAGAACAATTTCAAAAATGGCTGAGCATATTTGCTGATCAGGTAGCCAGGGCGCAGCGCCAACGCGTTCTGGTCGACGCGACAAGTTTCCGGATGAACCCCGCGTTCATGGACGGCGCCTGGCGGGATGCCAACATCATTCCCCGGTACAACGCCGCCGGCGTGACAAGGTTCGCGTTCCACATGCCCGCTGGGATGCCGATGATTGGCAAGGCGCCCGCTCCGGAAGGCCCCGGGCGGTTTCCAACAGGGTACTTCGGCAGCCGTGAGGAGGCGCTTGGATCGCTCATGGGCGAGTAACACCGGGAAGTCTCGAAACGATGTCCTGTCCTCGCGCTGCGTCTGATCGCCGCGGCGAGCACGACTGAACTTACACAGCCGGGCTAGAACCCTTTGATGCTAGGCGGGAGACTGAACGATGGCCCAGGTCGAGCCATCCCAATGTTCGATCAGCGTCAGAGGCTGGGAGGCTTGTCGAGTTCCAACGATCCAGACGTCTTTGCTCGATAGGCTCAAGACGCCCATAAGCCTTCCCGCAGAGATACCGCCGGGCGCTGCAATCAGCTTCCAGTTGGTGCCATCCCAATGTTCAAGAAGCGGCTGATAGCCGCGGCCAATCACGCCCCCGACTACCCAGGCATCGCGAACGGTGGACGCACTGATTCCCCATATTTCGATGCCTTGACCGGGCGCAGGGACGATTCTCAGCGTCCAGTTCGTCCCGTCCCACTGTTCGAATCCTTGGGGTCCTCCCATCGGGCCAACGGCCCAGGCATCGTTTGCCGTGACAGCCGCTACGGCACGAAGTTCCTGAACAGAACGCGCGTCAATCGATACCTCTGCCCACGTAATCCCATTCCAGTGTTCAACCAACGCATGGCGTGGGCCGTCATCCTGCGTCCAACCCACTGCCCACAGGTCATGAGGGCTCGTCGCTGTAAGACCGGCCAATTCGTTCCACTCGGACCCCGGACTGGGCGCATTCACGACGCTCCAGGTCTGGCCGTCCCAATGTTCGGCCAGGACCTGGCTGGTGCGGAATCCGCCATGGAGTAGCCGACTGCCCAAACATCATTTGGTGAGAGGGCAACAACGCTGTCAAGAACGTTCCACACCGAGCCCGGATTCGGCGCGGCGACAATCGTCCAGCTATGCCCATTCCAGCGCTCAATCAGTGTCGCCTCTTGCAAGCCGCCAACGCCAGCGGATGATCCGACGGCCCAGGCGTCCAGCGGGCCCGTTGTCGCGACCGAATTAAACACGTCCGGTCTGCCACCATTCCGCGCGGCAGGCACATCCGTCCACTGACCCCCCGTTCCAGTGCTCGATGCGCGACTGGTCACCGACAGCATCGTGGCGGATGCCCACCGCCCAGACGTCTGTTGGCGAGACCGCGGCCAGACCGCGAAGTTCCGTGTATGGCTCGCCTAAGCTGCCCACTGAGTTCGGACCGGAGAAGTTGGAAAAGGTCGCGGGTTGCTGAACCGAGGTGCAAGCCGTCAGCGCGCTCCCCACCGCGATAAGCAAGGCCAAACTTCGCACAAAAGAACAACGGCTCTTCTCGACCGCTCCCTTCTAGCGCCGCGTGGTTGACTGCCCGCCAGCATCCAGCGCGTCCTTCGTCATATTTTTCGGATGCCTGTAAACGGAGCCTGCCGGGCGATTGTGCCGCTTGTACTGCCGTTCGTGCTTGCGGCGTGCGGCCTCCGGATGCCAGGATCAGCCGCATCGCCAACCCCGAAACCCGTCTCGCACGTCGCGGCGATTGCAGTTTCGAGTCCATGCACCCCAAAGCCGTGTGCGCTGGTGGGTGGTCTACAGATCATGATCTCCGGCGTCGAGCGCAACGCGAAGGCACCGCCAAACGATCCGCCGGGGCCCGCCGGATCGCATTATCTGCGCCTCGACGTGTCGTTCCTCGCCGTGAGCGGTACCCACACTGTCTACGATCCGCATGCCGCAATGCCGATCCTGATCGACGAGGACGGCCCCGACTCAATGACGAATAGCGCCCCGGGCGTGTCCATTTCTTACAAGATGGCGAATCCCGATTACTTCTGTGGTCCCGCCCCCACGCCTTCAGCAATCGCTGGCGGCGGGCTTGGCGGGAACATTGCACCGCCACTGGCAACCCTTGGCCCTGGCCAGCGCGTTGGTCCGGTTCATATGTGCTTTTGGGTTAAGGGGCGGATCGATCAGCGGCTGACCTACGCTTGGTGGCCTTTCATCGTTCCCGACACGCCGGGCATTCTCTATACACCAATCATGATTCCGCTCGCTTGACGGCTTCAGGGCCCGGAGCCGGGCGGATGGTGCAATCCTCATGCCTACTCGGCTCTTCGTACAGGATGTGGCCATTGCCCTGGTACTGACCTACGCGGCTCCAGCTGGTAACTCGGGCCCGGGCCCGTGCCCGCGGGCCTGAAACCGAGATCTCTGATAAATCGACCCCTTTAAGGCGGATGGCGCCGCCGATTGCCGTTATCAGGAGGACAGCCAGCAGGAGCCCGACGACCGCCAGTAATCCGTACCGTGCGCGTAACCGAAGGCATGAGCTGGTGTTAGGTTGTCTGAGAAGAGTCGCAATGCCTGGTGTCGAGAAGAAGGCCTCGCCCGCAGAGGTGCAATACGACGATATCCCGCGCACGGCCGATGAGCGGGCGACGCTTGTCGCCTTTCTCGAGTGGCAGCGGTCCACGCTGAAGCGCAAGTGCGCTGGCCTCACGGCGGAGCAACTGCGACGGCGTTCGGCGGCTCCCTCCACGCTCTCCCTGCTCGGACTTATTCGCCACATGACTGACGTGGAGCGAGGCTGGTTCCGGCGGACCCTGGGACGTGAGGATGTTGGCGACCGTTACGCGACCGACGCTGACCCGGACGCCGACTTCAATGACATCGACGACGCCGATATCGATGAGACCTTCGCCGCCTGGCGCTCGGAATGCGAGCGGGCGAGCCAGGTCATCGCCCGGTATCAGCTTGCGGATGAAGGTCGCCAGCGTACCGGCAGAGCCGTCTCACTACGCTGGATCCTGGTCCATATGATTGAGGAGTACTCGCGACATAACGGGCATGCCGATCTCCTCCGCGAGCGCATTGATGGAGCGACTGGCTACTAGCCGGCTTTGAAGAGCTGCCATGGCTCGGGTACGCCCTTCAGTTCGTGGGTGCCCGCTTCCGTGAAGGCCAGCCCCGATCCAACCACCAGATCTTTGACGGTTCGCGAGACCAGCACCTCGCCGGGTCCGGCAATCGCGGCGATCCGCGCCCCGATGTGAATGGCGATCCCCTCGATCTGTTCGCCTCTTAGCTCCACCTCGCCCGTATGGACACCGGCGCGGATCAGCAGCCCGAGCGGGCGAAGCATCTCGGACAAGGCGATGGCGCAGCGGACGGCACGGGCCGGCCCATCGAAGAGCGCGAAGAACCCGTCGCCAGTGGTTCGCATCTCTCGTCCGCCATAGCGCCCGAGCTGATCGCGAACGCGAGCATGATGCGCATGCAGGAGATCGGTCCAGGCCGCGTCACCAAGCTCTGCCGCTCGGGCCGTGGATCCGACGATATCGGTGAACAGGACGGTCGCCAGGACCCGATCAGGCTCGGCGCCAGTTCGGACGCCGGTAAGAAACTCCTCGATCTCCCCCAGGATCGCGTCGGTGTTGCCGATCCATGGCAAATGGTCATCGCCAGCCAGGTCGACGAACCTCGCGTCGGAGATGTGGTCTGCCAGATAGCGTCCGGCGCCGGCGTGGATGACCCGGTCGCCGCGCCGGTGGAGGACCAAGGTTGGTACCCGGACCGATGACAGCAGGGGACGGACGTCGATTTCAGCGTTCATCCGCGTCAATGCCAGCGCTGCGCCCGGGCTTGCTCCCGACCGAAGGTAGCGAGCCCAGTTCTCGCGGAAACGAGGATCGCCGCGCTTGCTAGGGGCTCTCGCATCGAGCCCGACTGGCCCGCCCCAGTCGTGCGCGATATCGTCCAGCAGTCGTTCGTGATCCGCTTCCGATTCGCCCCAGGGATAGTCGGCCGCCGCCTTGCGGCGGGCGTAACCACCGAACAGGATGATCGCGGAGGTCCTCGCCGGGTAAGTCGCCGCGAACATTGCGCACATGGGGGCGCCCTCTGACACCCCGAAGAGGGCCACCCGCTCCGAGCCGATCGCATCGCAGACCGAGCGCACGTCGTCCATACGCGTCTCGAGCGTCGGAAGTGCCGATTCCGGGACACGATCCGAGAGGCCGGTACCACGCTTGTCGAACAGGACCAGCCGCGAAAAAGCCGCCAGCCGTTCAAAAAAGCGCGCCATGGTCGGCTCCTCCCAGGCGGTTTCGACGTGGGACACCCAGCCGGGCACCCAGACCAGGTCAACGGGTCCGGTGCCAATCACCTGGTACGCGATCGACACGCCGTCGCGGGCCCGGGCGTAGCGCGTCGCCGGAATCACGCTCATCAGGCGCAGCCGGGATGGTTGGGGAGGGGCACGGCTCGGACGACAATCCGCGCGGCCGGGCGGCGGCGGCTGAGCGAGGCAAACGCCCCGAGGTATACACCGATCAACACCAGCGCGCCGCCGAACACGACCATGGGAGCGATCGGCTCCCCGCTGATCGCGGCAGCCAGTGAAAGCGTCACCAGCGGCATGAGGAGCATCACGTAAC
>Ga0209153_1000310_pt1 | contig 25292 bp, 20 predicted proteins | sample GraSoiAngelo_120_FD_185877 | JGI IMG/M metagenome (GOLD analysis project Ga0209153, IMG submission 185877) | Grasslands soil microbial communities from the Angelo Coastal Reserve, California, USA - 14_0919_09_20cm (SPAdes) (version 2) | ecosystem: Environmental > Terrestrial > Soil > Grasslands ...
ATCGGGCGTTGCAAGCTTCAAGGAGTGACGGATGGCGGACAGCGTAGAGAAGCTCGAGGATGTGATCGTCCGTTCGGCCGAACAGGTCTCGGGTCAGGTCCGCGCCGCGAAAGAAGCGATCGGGACCGTCATTTTCGGTCAGGAACGCGTCATCGAAAATACGCTGGTGACGATCCTGTCCGGCGGCCATGCGCTTCTGATCGGCGTGCCGGGCCTTGCCAAGACCAAGCTCGTGGAGACGCTCGGCATCACGCTCGGGCTGGATACCAAGCGCATCCAGTTCACGCCCGACCTGATGCCGTCGGACATTCTCGGTGCCGAAGTGCTGGACGAGAGCAGCTCCGGCAAGCGCTCGTTCCGCTTCATCTCCGGGCCGGTCTTCGCGCAGCTTCTGATGGCCGACGAAATCAATCGCGCCAGCCCGCGCACCCAGTCGGCGCTGTTGCAGGCGATGCAGGAGCAGCACATCACGGTGGCTGGCGCGCGGCACGATCTGCCGAAGCCGTTTCACGTGCTGGCGACGCAAAATCCGCTGGAGCAGGAAGGCACCTATCCGCTTCCGGAGGCGCAGCTCGACCGCTTTCTGATGGAGATCGATGTCGATTATCCCGATCGCGACGCCGAGCGCCGCATCCTGTTCGAGACCACCGGCGCCGAGGAGACGCTGGCCAAGAGCGCCATGAACGCCGACGCCCTGATAGCGGCGCAGCGCCTGGTGCGGCGGCTGCCGGTCGGCGATTCCGTCGTCGAGACGATCCTGTCGCTGGTGCGCTCCGCGCGTCCGGGCCCCGAGGGCGGCGAAGCCGGCAAGCTGATCGCCTGGGGACCGGGTCCCCGCGCTAGCCAATCGCTGATGCTCGCGGTCCGCGCCCGCGCGCTGCTCGACGGACGCCTCGCGCCCTCGATCGACGACGTGCTCGATCTCGCCGAACCTATTCTCAAGCACCGCATGGCGCTCACGTTCTCCGCGCGCGCCGAAGGCCGCACCATTCCGGACGTGATCCGGCAATTGAAGACGCGGATTGGTTGATGGCCGCAGAGACCACGCACTTAAACAAGGAGATCACAGCAATCCGACGTGCCGATGGCGAAAGCCGAACGCTCGCCGCATCGCTGCCGCGTCTGGTGCTTGAGGCCCGCCGTATCGCCGCCAACGTCATTCACGGCCTGCATGGCCGCCGTCGCGCCGGCGCCGGCGAAAGTTTCTGGCAATACCGCCGCTTCGTTTCGGGCGAGCCGTCACAGAATGTCGACTGGCGGCGCTCGGCACGCGACGATCATCTCTATGTCCGCGAGCAGGAATGGGAGGCCGCGCACACGGTATGGCTGTGGCCGGACCGTTCGCCGTCGATGGCTTTTGCATCGAAAGGGGCCCGCGACAGCAAGCTTGAGCGTGGGCTGATCGTGACCTTTGCGCTTGCCGAACTCCTGGTCGCGGGCGGCGAGCGCGTCGGCATTCCCGGCCTGATGAACCCGACCGCGAGCCGCAGCGTCATCGACAAGATGGCGCAGGCGATGCTGCATGACGATGCCGATCGCGCGAGCCTGCCGCCGTCCTTCGTGCCCTCGGCGCTGGCCGAAATCGTGGTGCTGTCGGACTTCTGGTCGCCTATCGCCGAGATCAAGACCATACTGGCGGGTCTGTCGGCATCGGGGGCGCATGGCACACTGGTGCAGGTCGTCGATCCCGCCGAGGAGAGCTTTCCCTATTCCGGACGAGTCGAGTTCGTCGAACCGGAAGGTTTTGGCGAAATCACCGCCGGCCGCGCCGAAAGCTGGGCCGAGGACTATGTCACGCGCGTCGCGCTACATCGTGACCAGATTCGCACCGAGACTAACAAGCTCGACTGGCTGTTCTCGACCCATACCACCAGCCGCTCGGCGGCCGAACTGTTGCTGTTCCTGCATGGCGGCATGATGGTGAGCAAGACCAGCGTCGGCAACGTCAGCGTCAAAGCGGGGCGGAGCGCATGATCGCAGGTCTCCCCTTGAGCTTCGCCGAACCGCTGCTGCTCTTGGGCCTTCTGAGCCTGCCGGTGTTGTGGTGGCTGCTGCGGGTGATGCCGCCGCGACCGCGGCGCGTCGAATTTCCGCCGACCCGCCTTTTGTTCGATATCGCGCCCAGGGAAGAGACGCCCTCGCGCACGCCATGGTGGCTGACCGCCTTGCGGCTTTTGGCTGCCACGCTCGTCATCCTGGCGGCGGCGGGCCCGGTCTGGAATCCGCAGACGGGACTTGCCGGCAAGACAATGCCGCTTCTGATCCTGCTCGATGACGGCTGGAGCTCGGCCTCGAGCTGGGACGCGCGCGTGCGCGCCGCGGATGAATTGATCGCCAACGCCGACAGCGACCGGCGCGGCGTCGCGATCGTCCCGCTCTCGGAGCCTGCGCGTGACGTCACCATCATGCCGGCGGGCGCCGCTCGGGTGGCGTTGCGCCAGCTTGCGCCCAAACCGTTTGCAGTCGAGCGCATAGAAACCGTTCCTGCCATCGAGCGTTTCCTCAAAGCGACCGGTGATTGCGAGGTCGTCTGGCTGTCGGATGGCGTCGATACCGGGCGCGGTCCGGAGTTCATCGAAGCCCTGGGCAAAACCATTGGGGACCGTACGTTGACAGTTTTCGAGGGCGGCACATCATCTCCGTTGGCGCTGGTCGCGGCCGAAAATGCCGCAGCGAAGATGACGGTGAAGGTGCTGCGGACCGATACCGGCCTTGCCGCCGGCGTCGTGCGTGCGATCGACGCCAAGGGTTCGCCGATCGGGGAAGCGCGTTACGCCTTTACGCCGCAGTCCCCCGAGGCCGAAGCCTCATTCGACCTTCCGGTCGAGTTGCGCAACGATATCGCGCGCCTTGAAATCGCGGGCGAGCGATCGGCGGGCGCCGTGCAATTGCTCGACAAAAGATGGCGCCGGCGGGCGATCGGAATCGCAAGCGGCGCGACCAGCGACACCGCGCAGCCGCTGCTCGCACCGATCTTCTATCTCACCCGTGCGCTCGGACCGTTCGCCGACGTGCGGCTCGGCGATCGCGGCGTGGCGCCGCAACAGGCGATCACGCAATTTCTCGATCAGAAACTGCCGATGATCGCGCTGGCAGACGTCGGCACGCTGTCGCCGGAGATCCGCGAACGGCTCAACGCCTGGATCGAACAGGGCGGCGTGCTGGTGCGTTTTGCCGGCCCCCGACTGGCGCAGGCCGACGACGATCTGGTGCCGGTGAAGCTGCGGCGCGGCGGACGCAGCCTCGGCGGCAGTCTGACCTGGGAAAAGCCGCAGCATCTGGCCGCCTTCGCAGCCGACGGTCCGTTCGCGGGCCTTGCGGTGCCCAAGGACGTCACCGTCAACCGGCAAGTGCTCGCCGAACCCGATGCCGTGCTCGCGACCAAGAGCTGGGCCTCGCTGGAAGATGGTACGCCGCTGGTGACGGGCGAGCACCGCGGCAAGGGGATGGTCAGCCTGTTTCATGTCAGCGCCGACATGCGCTGGTCGGATCTGCCGTTGTCGGGCACCTTCGTCGAGATGCTGCGGCGGATCGTGGATATGTCCGGTTATACGTCGAACCCCGGTGCCGGCGTCGCAACGCAATCCAACGCGGAAACCGTAGCGCCATTGCATATCCTCGACGGGTTCGGCGTGTTCGGGCCGCCGCCTGCCACCGCAAAGCCGTTATCGGCCGATTTCCGCGACCGCGCGACGCCGGATCATCCGCCTGGTTTCTACGGCCCGGCGGAAGGACCGCTGGCCGTGAATGCATTGGCGGCAGCCGATCGCATCGCGCCGCTCGATATCTCGCCGCTCAAGGCAAGGCGGGCGAGCTACACCAATGCCGAGCCGCGCGATCTCAGGGGCATCCTGCTGTCGGCGTCACTGGCGCTATTCCTGATCGATGCGATCATCGTCGCACTGCTCGGCGGCGGCCTCGCCGCACTGTTGCGGCGGCGCGCCGCCCCGGCGGCCTTGGCGCTTGCCCTCGCCCTGACCGCGATGATGGCAGTGCCCTCGCAACTCCACGCCGACGGCGCCGAAAGCAGGGACGATTTTGCGCTGAAGGCGGTGTCGCAAACCCGGCTTGCCTATGTCGTCACCGGGAATGCGGATGTGGATTCCATCGTGAAAGCCGGCTTGTCAGGGCTGACGCTGTTTCTGGCGCAGCGCACCGCGCTGGAAGCCGGCGATCCCGTCGGTATCGATCCCGCGCATGATGAACTGGCGTTCTTCCCGCTGATCTACTGGCCGATCGTGCCGGGCGCGGCAAAACCGCCGCAAGACGCGATCAACCATATCGACGCCTATATGAAACAGGGCGGCACCGTGCTGTTTGACACCCGCGACGCCGTCGAGTCTGCGCCGGGCGAAAATGGCGCTTCGCAGACCCCGGGTATGCAGGCGCTGCGCGATATCCTGTCGTCGCTCGACGTTCCCGAACTCGAGCCGGTGCCGCGCGAGCATGTCTTGACCAAAACGTTCTACCTGCTGCGCGATTTCCCTGGGCGCTTCGTCAACGGACAAACCTGGGTCGAGACGTTGCCGCGCGAGGATGAGGAAGAGACCGCGGCGCAACGCCCGGCCCGCGGCGGTGACGGTGTCTCGCCGATCATCATCACCTCGAACGATCTCGCCGGGGCCTGGGCAATCCGGCCCGACGGCCAGCCGATGCTGCCGCTCACTCCCGGCGAGCCCAAGCAGCGCGAATTTGCTTTCCGCGCCGGGGTCAACATCGTGATGTACACGCTGACCGGCAACTACAAGGCCGATCAGGTGCACGCGCCGGCGCTGATCGAACGGCTCGGACAATAAGGTCAAGACATGCAGTACGGCATCGCGTTTACGCCGCTTGTTCCCTCGCTGGTGCTTTGGCTCGCGGTCGCAGCCATCGTCGTGATCGCGGCACTGCTGCTGCTTGGCCGCTCGCGCGGCGCGGTGGTGCGCGTGGCTGCGCTGGCGCTGATCGCCTTGGCGCTCGCCAATCCATCCTTCACCCGCGAGGACCGCGAGCCGCTCTCCTCGGTTGCTGCCGTCGTGATCGACAAGAGCCCCAGCCAGAATTTCGGCAATCGCACCAAGGAGACGGCAGCGGCGCAGGAAGGGCTGGTCGATGCCTTAAAGAAGATCAAGGGGCTGGAGGTGCGCGTCGTTGATGCCGGACAGGCCGACGGCGAGACCGACGGCACCAAATTGTTCGGCGCGCTGTCCTCAGCCCTCTCGGACGTTCCGGTCGATCGCGTCGCCGGCGCCTTCCTGATCACCGACGGGCGCGTGCATGACATTCCGCCGAATGCCGCCGCGGTCGGGTTCCAGGCTCCGGTGCATGCGCTGATCACCGGGCGCAAGGACGAGCGCGACCGCCGCATCGCGATTACCGCTGCGCCCCGCTTCGGCATTGTCGGGCAGTCCCAAACCATCACCTATCGGCTGGACGATCAGGGCGTCACCGGCGAGCGCGCCCGGATCACGGTACGCCGTGACGGCGAGACCATCAGCGAGCGCACGCTCTCGAGCGGCCAGACCGCCAGTGTCGACATCGACATCAAGCATGCCGGACCGAACATCGTCGAGATCGAGGCCTCGCCTCTCGAAGGCGAGCTGACGCCGGTGAATAACCGGGCGGTCGTCGCGATCGACGGCGTGCGCGACAAACTCCGCGTGCTGCTGGTCTCCGGCGAGCCGCATTCCGGCGAGCGCACCTGGCGCAACTTGTTGAAATCCGACGCCAGCGTCGATCTCGTGCATTTCACGATTTTGCGGCCGCCGGAAAAGCAGGACGGCACCCCGATCAACGAACTGTCGCTGATCGCGTTTCCGACCCGCGAATTGTTCCAGCAGAAGATCAACGAATTCCAGTTGATCATCTTCGACCGCTACGCGCGCCAAGGCGTGTTGCCGATCGCTTATTTCGACAACATCGCGCAGTATGTTCGATCCGGCGGCGCGGTTTTGGTGTCGGCGGGCCCGGATTATGCGTCGACCACCAGCATCTGGCGCACGCCGCTGGATTCGGTGCTGCCAGCCGAACCGGTCGGCGTTACCGAGAAGCCGTATTACGCGCATCTGAGCGACGCCGGCAAACGCCACCCAGTGACGCGCGGGCTGGAAGGCGCCGCCTCCGAGCCGCCGCACTGGAGCCGGTTCTTCCGCACCGTCGATACCAAGAATGCGATCAACCCGCCGGTCATGACCGGCGCCGACGGCAAGCCGCTGCTATTATTGTCGCGGTTTGGCGAGGGCCGTGTCGCGCTCTTGTTGTCCGATCACATCTGGCTGTGGGCGCGCGGCTATGAAGGCGGCGGACCGCATCTCGATTTGCTGCGGCGGATGTCGCACTGGCTGATGAAACAGCCCGACCTCGACGAGGAAGCGCTGCGGATGCAGCTGCAGGGCAAGGATCTCGCCGTGGTGCGGCAAACCATGGCCGACAGCGTCACACCGGTGACGGTGACATCTCCTTCCGGCGCCACGCGCGAATTGACCTTGAGCGAGGGCGAGCCCGGCGAATGGCGCGCGACGTTGCCGGCGAACGAGCTTGGCCTGTGGCAGGCGACCGATGGCACGCTGAAAGCCCTGATCAATGTCGGCCCAACCAATCCGAAGGAATTTTCCGAAGTCACCTCCACGCCTGACACCTTGAAGCCCTTGGCGCAGGCGACCGGCGGCGACGCGCGGCGCGTGGTCGACGGCGGAAGCATCGATCTTCCGCGCATCGTGCCGGTGCGCGCGTCGAGCGTCTTCCATGGCGACGGCTGGATGGGCGTGAAGATGCGCGACGCCAGCGTCGTCAAAGGCGTCGGGGTGCTGCCGATGTTCGCCGGCCTGATCGGCCTGCTGCTGCTGCTCGGCGCCTTCGCCGCGACCTGGCTGCGCGAGGGACGCTGACCGAGCCCGCTTGCGGCGCGCGTTGCAGGAAGGTCACACCATTGCCAAACCTTGCTCGTGGCAGGGCCGTTACATTGACACCATCTGCCGACGCCTGCGATGTTATGTTGTAACATCGGGTGGTCCGAAGTTTGCTTGTCCGATGTGAGGACGTTTGGCGATGAAGTGGTTCCGGTCGAACATCAGGCACGGCGCGCGGCTTGCGCTGTTTGCGTTCGCCGTCCAGCTCACGCTGTCGTTCGGACACGTTCACTGGCTCCCCGCAAGTGAGGCGGCGCCGCTCGTTCAATCGGGCCTGACGCAGCCAGATTCGACCAAGGGCCTCGCTGCTTCCAGCGGCCAAACCGCGCAACAGCCACAGCCGTCACCCGCCAATCACGACCGCGATCACCAGCCGAGCGACATCTGCGCGATCTGTGCCGTCGTCGCGATGGCGAGCACGGTGGTGTTCGCCACACCGCCGCTGTTGTTGCTGCCGCAGGCGGTCGAATTTCTGTACCTGACCACCGACGCCGAGTTCGTTCATCTGAAATCGGCGGGCACGGCTTTCCAGCCCCGCGCTCCTCCCGCCTCCTGACGTCGTTCGATCAACGCTTGGCGATCGCCGCACGCGTTGCGTGGTGAGCGACGGGCTCCTTGGAATCGACCCGTCGCGCAACGACGGCAGGCACCATCGAATCCCGTTGATGACAACGAATTCGGCTGTGGTTTAATCAGGATCGGGACAAATGACGCGCTTTGTAAGAAGTACCTTCCTCCTCTCAAGCTCGGCGTCGTTGCTCCTCGGTCTGGGCGGTACCGCGATGTCGCAGACTGCCGGCGGCGGCTCCACTAACCTGCCCGGCATCACCGTCGTACGACCGGAGCAGCGGGCGCAACCGCCGCGCCGCCCGAAGACGCGGGTAGTGACGGGAAAACGTCGCGAGACGCCCGCCGCCCCGCTGCCGCAGACCCCGGAGCAGGTGGTTGCCGGCCAGAACGAGAAATTCGACGAGGCCCGGAAAACCATCATGACCTCGATCGGCGCCAACTCGTATCAGGTCAGCCATCAGAACATCGAAGCGCTGCCGCAGGGAAACAACACGACGCTCGACAAAGCGCTGTTGCAATTCCCCGGCGTGACGCAGGATTCGGCCGCCAGCGGCGAGCTGCATGTGCGCAACGAACACGCCAACCTGCAATATCGCATCAACGGCATCATGCTGCCCGACGGCGTCGGCGGCTTCGGCCAGATCCTCGACACCGGCATCGTCGGCACTATGGCGCTGCTCACCGGCGCGTTGCCGGCGCAATATGGCTTGCGCACCGCCGGCGTGCTGGACATCCAGACCAAGGCGGACGCGTTCGATAATACAGGCAAAGTCGGCGTCTATGGCGGGAGCCATCAGACCATCACGCCTTTCGCCGAGTACGGCGGAACGGTCGGACAAACCCAGTATTATGTGTCGGGCCGCTATCTCTACAACAACCTCGGCATCGAGAATCCGACACCCGCGAACGAAGCCATTCACGACCGGACACAGCAGGAAAAGGGATTTCTCTATCTCTCCACCGTGCTCGATCCGCAGAGCCGGCTGACCTGGATCAGCGGCACATCGAACTCGCTGTATCAGATTCCCAACAATCCGGGACAGCCCACCAGCTTTGCGACGCCCACTCAGTCCACCTTCGATTCCGCCTTGCTCAATGAGCGCCAACAGGAGATCAACCACTTCAATGTCGTCGCTTATCAGCATTCAGCCGAAGGGATCGACTACCAGATTTCCTATTTCAACCGCTATAGCCAGCTTCACTTCTGGCCCGACCCGATCGGCGATCTGCTCATCAATGGCGTGTCATCCAGCGTGTACCGTCAGAGCTATGTTAACGGCATCCAGGAGGATACCGCCTGGCGCGTAGCCGATTCTCATACGCTTCGGTTTGGATTCACCACGAGCGCCGAGCGCTCGCTCGTCACGAGCATCAACACCACTTTCCCGGGCGATCCGGTGAACGGCCAGGCGTTCGATCCTACCGGCGTCCCGCTGCCCCCTGTCACCCTCTTCGATTCCAGCTCCAAGCTCGGCTGGCTGTTCGGCAGCTATGTGCAGGACGAATGGAAAATCACCAACAATCTGACGCTGAACGTCGGCTTGCGCTTCGACCAGATGTGGCAATATGTCGACGCCAACCAGTTCAGCCCGCGCGCGAGCCTGACCTGGGTGCCCCAGGAGGGCACCACCGTCCACGCCGGCTACGCGCGGACCTTCACGCCGCCGCAGCAGGTGATTGCCGCGCCGACCAATATCGCACTCACGCAGGGCACGGTGATAGCCCCCGAGGTGACCCAGAACGATCCGGTGCTGCCGGAACGCGCCCATGTGTTTGATGCGGGCGTGGTGCAGAAGGTCTGGCCGGTTCCGGGCCTCGAAGTCGGCCTTGATGGCTATCTCAAACTCGCGCGCGATCTGCTGGATGATGGGCAGTTCGGCCAGGCCTACGTCCTCGACGGATTCAACTATGCCAAAGCGAACAATCTCGGCCTCGAATTCAAGGCGCTCTATGCAATGGGCAATCTTCGGATGTACGGCAACGTTGCTTGGGCACGCCAGCTTGGCACGAACGTGGTCTCTAACCAGTTCCTGTTTGGTGCGGACGAACTCGCCTATATTGCCAACCACTATATCTACACCGATCACAGCCAGGTCTTGACGGCATCGGCCGGTGCTTCGTATTTGTGGAAAGATACGCGGTTTTCCGCTTCGATGATCTATGGCAGCGGGCTTCGTTCCGGCTTTGTCAACCTGGATCACGTACCGTCCTACACCCAGGTCAACATGGGCGTGTCGCACGACTTCTACATCGTCGCGCCGAACAAGCCGACCACGGTCCGGTTCGACGTGGTGAACGTCTTCGACAAGATCTACGAAATCAGGGACGGCTCCGGCATCGGCGTGTTCGCGCCCCAGTTCGGGCCGCGTCGTGGTTTCTTTGCCGGCATCTCGCAGAAGATCTGAGCCGCCGACCGGCGCAACTCAGAAATGGGCCAGCTCGCACGGTTCAATCACCGTCGTGGACGCCCTCAGGCTAACTGCACGGGCCCGTGATCATCGCAATGATCGCCGTGCGGATGATGAAGTCGGCCGTCTACAAGATAGTCGACATGATCACCGTGCGGCACCGCTTGATGCCCGCAGTTTGGACCGTGTGCGTGTGAACAGTGGACTTGAGGCGTGCATTTCGCGGGATTCGTTGCGTCGACCGCGATCACATGTTCGTCGACGTGATCCTCGTGCATGTGATGAAGATGGCCGTCATGGAGATAGTCCACGTGGCCGTCATGGCGAATTGCGGTGTGCCCGCAACCCGGCCCATGTTGGTGAGTGTGGTTGGTATGGTGTTTCTCGGTGCATGTCGCCATCGGCAATGTTCCCTGCGAGCGCTTGATTATTGATCGAATGTCATCAACGCGGCCACCAGGGAATTGTTGCGGAGCCATCGACATCCATCCACAAGCTCATTGATCTCATGGATGTAATGTTATAACATTACATCCAAATTGGTGTCCTCAGACCGGCTGGTGAACATGGCTGTTCTTTTCTTCCCAAGAAAAACGTCGAACCACCGATGGAACGCGGTGCTTAAATTGAAAGAGCAGGCGCGGACTGCCATCAACGCCGATGATGAAACGATTGTCACCATCAGCGAACGCGATTGCGGCGATCCTGGTTGCGGTGGCGTCCGAACCATCGTGCTCATCATGCATCCGACACGGCCAACCGAGGCCGTCAAAATCGACAAGCCATTCGAGCAGATCACTGAGGCGGACCTTTGCGATGCGCTTGCGCCATTGGCTGTACGCACCAGCCTGTCCGAGCCTCCATCGAAGCCGAAATGACCTTCGCTCGCGCGTCACTGTCGGCGGGCGCGCAACCAATTTCAACATCGGCAAAGGACGATCCCATGCAGGCGGCGCCGAACCAGACTCCCGTCACCGTGATCACCGGCTATCTCGGCTCCGGAAAGACCACGCTGCTCAACCGAATCCTCTCGGAAGCGCACGGCAAGCGCTATGCCGTCATTGTCAATGAGTTCGGCGAGATCGGAATTGACAATGATCTCATCGTCAATGCGGAAGAAGAGATCTTCGAAATGAACAACGGCTGCATCTGCTGCACGGTACGCGGCGATCTGATCCGGATTCTTAACGGCCTGATGCGGCGCAAGAGCCGTCGCATGGATGGCATCATCGTCGAAACGACGGGGCTGGCCGATCCCGCGCCCGTCGCGCAGACTTTCTTTGTCGATGAAGATGTCCGCCGCCAGACCAAACTCGATGCCATTGTGACCGTGGCAGACGCCAAACACCTGCTCGGCGAGATTGATCGCGCCCCGGAGGTGCAGGAGCAACTTGGTTTCGCCGATATCGTCCTCCTCAACAAGACCGATTTGGCCACAGGAGATGATCTCGCCTCGGTCGAAGCGCGCATTCGCCGCATCAATCCTTATGCCGGCATCCATCGCACCGAACGCTGCGACGTCGATCTGGGCAAAGTGCTCGGCCGCGATGCCTTCAGTCTCGACCGCGTGCTCGAGATCGAACCGGGATTTCTCGCCGAAGAACACGACAATGAACACGACGAAGAGATCGGCAGCCTATGCCTCACCGCTAGCCGCCCGCTCGACCCCGCTCGGTTCATTCCCTGGATTTCGAAGGTCACTCAGGAAATCGGAACCGACATCCTTCGAATGAAGGGTATCATTGCGATGAAGGACGACGACCAGCGCTTCGTGGTTCAGGGCGTGCATATGCTTATCGACGGCGGTCCTCAGCGTCCGTGGAAATTGAATGAGAGGCGCGACAGCCGTCTCGTGTTCACGGCAGGAAGCTGCCAAAGGACAGGCTAAAATATGAGTTTGAATCCTGCCGAGTCTGATGCATCGGTAATGTCGGGACTTCAAATTGACGATCGTATCTTGCCACGGCGGCTGTATCCCCCTCAGCGCCGCGGCCGCTTGTTTTCGAGCCTTTCAGGGTCTCTGGTCACCGTTCGGTTTTCACTCTCAGGTGCTGGCTGACGTCGAGAGTCACCGGTGACGTTCACATTGCCGGCCACTGGCACTTCCTGGATCCAGTTGTACCAAGCAACCGACTTGGGACTGAATTTCCATAGCTCGCCATAGGCAAGGATCATCCCCGTCACCGCAATCATGGTGCAGATGCCAACCACGAGGTGCTGGATCGGTAGCGACCAATCCTGCCAGCGGGGAACGCATGCCACCAAGGCGCGCCCGAGAGCGGGGCCGAGAAGGAAGAGCGACAGTAGCGTGATCAGGCTCAGCGCATTATCAACCATACTCATCCCGCGACTATGCGCCGGCGGCGTTCCGGGGCAAGCTGAAAGAGACGCAAGCTTCAAACGGAATCATCGAGGGAAAAGTCAGCGCACCTTGCTCCAATCGGGGCGGATCGCGCCGGACACGCCGTCGAACGCGGCGTCGGTGAGTTCGGCCACCAACAGGCGATCGTAGTCGACCGGACCGGGCATGATCGCCCGTCCCTTCGGGACCACCTTGAATCCGACGCGGCCATAATAGGCATCGTCACCGACCAGCAGCACGAGGCGATGGCCTTTTGCCCTGGCTTCCGCGAGCGCGCGATCGAGCAGTGCGCGGCCGACGCCGCGCTGGCGGAACGGCGGCTCGACCGTCAGCGGGCCCAATAGCAGCGCGGGTGTATCGCCGATGCATACCGGTAACTGACGTACCGATCCTACCAGCAGCGTACCGATGCGGGCGGTAAACGACAGATCGAGCAGATGATCGACATGCTCGCGAAGCCGGTAGGCGCTCAGCACGAAGCGGCCGGGACCGAACGTGCGCTCGTGCAGGCGTTCGATCGCCTGGGCATCCTTTGCCGTCTCGGGCGATATTGTCAGGGAGAGGTCATTCATGTTGGGGCGCGGGATAGCATCTGGCGGTGACGCGGTCCATCGTCCGCGGCCGCCAAATCAATATCGCTTCACTTCTCCTTAATGGTCGGCCGCATCAGCGTGCCAAACAGCAGACTCCAAAGTGAAAGCATGGCGATGGGAACCGTATAATAGGGCGTGAACAGGGGGTGGCTTAAGAAGAACGCGAGATTAGTCAGCAAATTTCCAGCGGTGACCAGGGCAAGCTGCCGGATACCGCTCCCGAGGCGCAAACGCAGTATCCAGCCTGTCCACCCAATCGCAAGCGCGAGCAGAACGAATTGCATGTCGGCGACATACTGCAAGATGATCCCGAAGCTGAATTCGGGCGGCACCACGTCGACGGCGCCATAGGTCGTGACAAACGGGCTGCCGGCGTTGATCGCATTTGCAAATAGCGTCGGCGCCATGCCGACGAGGAACGCCAAGGCGAACGCTACGCCTTGCTGCAGCGTTTCCTTGTTTCGCATGCGCGCGAAGCAAACGAGAAGGAACAGGAAGTATCCGGCCGACAAAAACAGGTTTGGCAGCCTGAAATTGACGGAAATACCGATCAACAGACCAAGCAAGATCGTCAGAAGCACTTGGTGGCGCTGCGGGCTGACAAAGAGTTTTGCGGTTAGAAACCCCGCCAACGCGCACACCACCATCGTCGGTGCCATCGAATAGCTCGCCTTGGCCGGATTTATCATGAGATAGGTGGCAAGGCCGCCAAAGCCGCCGGCGAACACGATCAACGGGGTCGAGCGCGCATATGAAATTGCGATGAGCGCAAAGCCGAACACGATCGTCGTCGCCAGGACATACAGCGGAACGACCTGGAAACCCGGCGGAAACAGCGCCAGCACCAGACCGGTGCCGGGCGGATATTGTATCACGAGCTTGTTTGCCGCGGGCATCGGGGTGTGACAGGGAGCCGTCGATGGATCGCTCCAGCTCGGAAAGCCGATCTCCTTCAATTTCGCGGCGAGATAGCGATCATCGTCGCGGGAAATGTCGGTATCGAAACCGGACAATCCGAAGCGCTGGAACAAATGCGCTTGACGCAAATAGCAGATATCATCATAGACGCCGCGCGCTTCGTTCCAGCGCGACATCGACCAGATATTGCTGACGAGCACCAGAACGCAGAACAGCCCGCAAAGGATTTTCACGGTCGTCATCTTGACTGCCAGGGACGCGTTCGATGATGTGAAGAAATTGACCAGCACAACAGCCTTCCTGATCGTCCTAATCGCCAACTCGCGTTGGTGCCACTCCTAACGCCATGTCCCTAACGCCATGTCGCGATGCGCGCCCTGCCCTCGAGCACTTCCGATATCCGCAGGCGCGTGCCCTTGGTCGTCTCCGCCGGCAGCGCTTCCGGCGCGAAGAAGCCGCAGGCGATGATCTCGTGGTTCGGTTCGGGCAAACGATCCTGCCGGAAATGCTTGACGATGTAGACTGCGACATGATCACGGCGGGAAACATGGCTGTTGAAGAACAGGCCGTGCAGGTCGGGATCGCCGGTCAATTCAATCCGTCCCTCCTCCAAAAGCTCGCGCCTTAGCGCGCCGTCAAAGCTTTCGCCGGTCTCAACTCCGCCGCCCGGCAAGTGCCAGCCCGAGACGTAGCTGTGCTTGACCAGGAACACATTGTTGCTGTCGTCCAATACGACCGCGCGGACCCCGAGCGTCATGCCGCGGGCGATCCACCAATAGAGATGAAAGACCCGCCGCAAGAATGGCTCGAACCTCTTTCGCAAGCCTGTCAGGTCTGCCGCCATCGAACTACCGGACCATCGATATCATTTTTGATCCTTGCGCGAGCGCGGTTCACTTGCCAATACATTGCCGGGGTTTTTGACCGGGTTTTTGGCAGGAATTTCGAGGGAAGTAACGGGATGACCGCGCGCATCAGGCGGACTCCGGCGGGGCGCATGTGATGGCAGCGTTCACCCTCGCCCATTTGTCGGACCCGCATCTTCCGCCGCTGCCCACACCAAGGCTCGCCGAACTCGCCGGCAAACGCATGCTCGGCTATCTCAACTGGACCCGCAACCGCCGCAACTTTTATCGGCGCGAGGTGCTCGATGCGCTGGTATCGGACCTGCGGGCGCAGGCACCGGACCATGTGGCGATGACCGGCGATGTCGTCAACCTCGCGATCGAGGCGGAGTTTGCGCCCGCACTGAGCTGGCTGAAGGGCGTCGGCCCGCCGGATCGGGTGACGGCCATCCCCGGCAATCATGACGCCTATGTCCGTGCCACCCAACATCGGTTTGCCGAGGTGTTCTCCGACTATCTGCGCGGCGATGACGCCCCCAACGAAGGCGCGACGTTTCCATTTCTGCGCCGCCGCGGACCGCTGGCGCTGATCGGTCTGACCTCGGCCGTGCCGACCGCGCCGTTCATGGCGACGGGGAGGCTCGGGCGTACCCAGCTCGATGCGCTCGAGCGTATCCTGATCAAACTGTCCTCCGAACAGGCCTTTCGGGTGCTGCTGGTGCATCATCCGTTGTGGTCGGATTCGCGTCCCAAGCGGCTGACCGATTCATCGAAACTGCTCACGTTGCTCAAGCGGTATGGCGTGGAGCTGATTCTGCACGGGCACGATCATATTCATTCGACGATGTGGTTCGACGGACCGGATGGCAAAATACCGGGGATCGGCGTGCCGGCGGCGTCCGCCCTCGCCCGCGGCCGCCATCCGGCCGCCGCCTATAATCTGCTCGCCATCGAGCGCGACGGCAACGCCTGGCGATGCGAGCAGATGGTGCGCGGCATCGGCGACGATTTGCGGGTTCAGGAATTGAAGCGCACGCGGCTACTCTAAAGCGCGATGAGATTATAGATCTTCATCGCGCTTTAGGTTTTTGATTGAGCATGATCTCCGCGCAAATGCTTCGCATTTGTCGCGAGGGAAAACCGGGGTCCACTTTTCCGGATCATGCTTTAGAAATTCCGCAGGCTTGCAAATAGCGCAAGTCCGAACAGCGCGATCGCGCCGACGAGGAACCCAAGCGCGAACATCCCGAAACTGCGGCGCCGCTTCCCGGTCGACGCGGAATCGGCCACCGGCGTCACCACCATGGCATGCTCGCGCTCGATGATCCGGCGAGCGATGTAATCGGTGACGGCATCGACAATAGCCGGAACATCATGGGATTCGGCGAGCACGGTGCGGCCGAACCGCGTATCCTGCACGAACCGGTAGATGCGCTTGTCGCGCCCCATCAGCACATGTGCGACCACATCGATCCACAGCCGCGGCGTTTCGCCCTGGCTAATGCCGCGATCGAACAGGTCGATGTGTTCTGGCACCTGAGCAAACAACGGATCGAGCGCCTCGTTCAAGATCTCGAGCCTGGCGACTTCGGCATCGCGCAGCTCGACCACGACGCCGGTACGATCGGCGGCCTCGATCCGCGCCTGGCGGAGCGCATCGCGCAGCCGCGTCGGTCGTATCTCGCTCGCGTTGCCGGTATTCTGCGCGTCTGACATCGTTGGTTTGGCCTTGTCGGGATGAGTCTTCGGCTCGTTTAACCCTATCAGTAACCCGTTTGGCCGCAAAGGCCGTTTATTCCCAATGACTTGTAGGATGCATTGGGTTCTTTGACGCATTTTCTTGACGCGAACCGATACCCACTTCGCTTGAAAACGCTTTGGGAAGCCAAACGGCCCCACCCAGCAAAGCCGGATGGGACCGCTGGTCCTTGGGCCGTTTCTTGATCGGTCAGCAGCGAGCTCAGGCCGGGACGCGGGAGGGTTCTTCGACGATGGAAAATCGCACGCCGGCCTTGTGGCGGTTCTCTTCCGAGACGACGCGCCAAGCGTCCTCGGCCTCCTTGCGGGTCTTGAACGGACCTTGCACCTGGGCCGAGCCTTCCACGAGCTTGTGGAAGTTCATCGAGCCGAACTCGCCGCCAATCACCCAGAAATTGCTGCCTTTGGTCATCTTTAGTCTCCTACTTGTTCGGCTTTGCTTTACTCAGCCGCCTGAACCCTGATGTCCGAACCGGGCTTCTTGAACTGCGCGGCTTCGGTCGAATCGTGGAGTGCGGTGGTCGACGAGGTGCCGCCGGTGATGGTGGTCGAAACCAGATCGAAGTAACCGGTGCCGACTTCGCGCTGATGGCGTGTCGCCGAGTAACCGAACTTCTCCGAAGCGAACTCGGCCTGCTGCAGGCGGGAATAGGCCGCCATGCCTTCAGCCTTGTAGCCGCGCGCCAGTTCGAACATGCCGTGGTTGAGCGAGTGGAAGCCCGCCAAGGTCACGAACTGGAACTTGTAGCCCATCGCGCCGATCTCGCGCTGGAATTTCGCAATGGTCGCCTTGTCGATGTTGGCTTCCCAATTGAACGACGGCGAGCAGTTATAGGCCAGCATCTTGCCGGGATAGACCTTGTGCACGGCCTCGGCGAACTCCTTTGCTTCTTCCAGGTTCGGCGTCGAGGTCTCCCACCACAGCAAATCAGCGTACTTCGCAAACGCGATGCCGCGCTTGATGCAGTGTGCGAGACCCGTGCCCGGCTTGAGGCGGAAGAAGCCTTCCGCCGTGCGCTCGCCGGTGATGAACTCGCGGTCGCGCTCGTCGACATCCGCGGTGATCAGCTTGGCGCTTTCGGCGTCGGTGCGCGCCAGCACGAAGGTGGGCGTGCCGCAAACGTCGGCGGCAAGCCGCGCCGCGACCAGATTGCGCTCGTGTGCCGCGGTCGGGATCAAGACCTTGCCGCCCATGTGGCCGCACTTCTTTTCCGATGCGAGCTGGTCCTCGAAGTGAACGCCGGCCGCACCTGCCTCGATATAGGCCTTCATGATCTCGAACGAGTTGAGCGGACCGCCGAAGCCGGCTTCGGCGTCGGCGACGATCGGCACGAACCAGTCGATCTTGGCGCCGCCTTCGGAGTGCTCGATCTGGTCGGCACGCTGAAAGGTGCGGTTGATGCGACGGCACAGTTCAGGTCCCGCATTGGCAGGATAGAGGCTCTGGTCCGGATACATGGCGCCCGCGGTGTTGGCGTCGGCGGCGACTTGCCAACCCGACAGGTAGATCGCGGGCAAACCGGCGCGCGCCTGCTGCATCGCCTGGTTGCCGGTGACGGCGCCGAGCGAATTCACAAAGGGCTCGGTCTGCAAGGAATTCCACAGCCGATTGGCGCCCTTCTCGGCCAATGTGTAGGCGATCGGCACGGAGCCGCGCAGCTTCTCCACCTCGGCAGGCGTATAGGGGCGGCTGATGCCATCGAAACGCCCGTTGGGCGCCGGAACCAGCTGTTCAAAGGTCTTCGCCATCGTATTCTCCAATCGACATTCGTGACAGTGCATTGCGAAACGCGTGGCGAGAGCTAAACGCTAAACTTGTTAATTCGTACAGGCCGCTTGCATTCTAATGATGATGTCATGTAACATATGCACTTGTCGTATATGTCATATTGTCATTTTTGTAACAAATTGGGTCAACGAGGCTGTCATGCCCGCCGATTCCGGTAAGAAACTTTTTGTCGGCCCGCGCTTTCGGCGCATCCGCCAGCAATTGGGCTTGTCGCAGACCCAGATCGCCGCGGGTCTCGGCATTTCGCCCTCTTACGTCAACCTGATCGAGCGCAACCAGCGCCCGGTGACGGCACAGATCCTGCTGCGGCTGGCGGAAACCTATGACCTCGATCTGCGCGACCTCGCAACCGCCGACGAGGACCGTTTCTTCGCCGAGCTGAACGAGATTTTTTCCGATCCGCTGTTCCGCCAAATCGACCTGCCGAAGCAGGAACTGCGCGACCTTGCGGAACTCTGCCCAGGCGTGACCCACTCGCTGCAGCGGCTTTACGCCGCCTATACCGAGGCCCGCCGCGGCGAGACGATGGCCGCCGCGCAATTCGCCGATCGTGAAGACGGAACGCGCTTCGAGGCCAATCCGATCGAGCGTGTCCGCGACCTGATCGAGGCCAACCGCAATTATTTCCCTGAGCTCGAGCAGGCGGCGGAACATTTGCGCGACGAGTTGAGCGTGAGCGCCGAGGAGCTGTTCGCGGCGCTCGCCACGCGCCTGCGCGAAAAGCATTCGATTGTCACCCGCATCATGCCGGTCGATGTGATGCGCGAGACCTTGCGGCGGTTCGACCGGCATCGCCGGCAACTCCTGATTTCGGAGTTGATCGACGGTCCCGGCTGCACCTTCCAGCTCGCTTTCCAGATCGGGCTCGCCGAGTGCGGCGGCAGCCTTGATGCGATCATTGCCCGCGCCGGTCCGCTCGACGACACGCCGCGCCGGCTCTACCGAATCACGCTTGCGAATTATTTCGCCGCCGCCGTGATGATGCCCTACCAGGCCTTTCATCACGCCGCCGAGCAGCTCAGCTACGACGTCCACGTGCTGGCGCAGCGTTTCAATTCCGGTTTTGAGCAGGTCTGCCATCGCCTGACCACGTTGCAACGGCCGAATGCGCGCGGCATTCCGTTCTTCATGCTGCGCGTCGACAATGCGGGCAATGTCTCCAAGCGGTTTTCCTCCGGCACGTTCCCGTTCTCCAAATTTGGCGGCACCTGCCCGTTGTGGAACGTGCATTCGACCTTCGATACGCCGGACCGCCTGCTCAAACAGGTGATCGAATTGCCCGACGGCAGCCGCTATTTCTCGATCGCGCAGATGGTGCGCCGGCCGGTGGCGCCGCATCCGCAAGCCCAGCCGCGATTTGCGATCGGGCTCGGCTGCGAAATCCGCCACGCCGCAAAACTGGTCTATGCCGCCGGCATGGACCTGGAAAAAGCGGAAGGAACACCCATTGGCGTCAACTGCAGGCTTTGCGAGCGCGAGAACTGCAGCCAACGCGCTGAACCACCGATCACCCGCAGCTTGATCCTGGACGAGAACACCCGCCGGGTATCGTCGTTCGCGTTCTCCAACGCGAGGGAGCTGTGAGGGGGGTCCGAGCCACCGGCCTCATCCGCGCAATGACGTGACGAATTTGTAAGGTGTGGGAACGGACGCGGCGCCGTACTCACCCTGTTGCTCGAATTGGCGGGCCCACTTCCACCTTCGCTCCCCGAGCCGCGGCGGACGGGTTGCTTGAAGCCCCTTCCCACGCGCAGGGTGTCGTGTAAAGCAGCCGCAAATCCTCTGACCTGAGACTGGATACAGACGATGTTTGTTTCATTTTTCCCCCGTCCGAAACCGTTTTTCCTCTCCGCCATCCTCTGGACGGCGCTGGCGATGGCGTTCTGGTATGGCTTTGCCGGCAATCTCATCCCCCAGTCTGGGCCGGGAGGTGTCGGCGTGGAGATCTTCTGGTCGCCACTGTCGCTTTGGTTCGACCTCTATTTTGCAATTTGCGTCGCAATCTTCGCGGGCGGCTGGGTGGTGTTCGCGCCGCATCCCTGGGCGCCGTGGTCCATCCTCGGTTCCGCGCTGATCCTGTTCACTTCCTACTTTCAGGTCCAGGTTAGCGTCGCGATCAACACCTGGTATGGACCGTTCTACGATCTGGTCCAGGCCGCGCTTTCGAAGTCGAAGCCGGTCACCGTCGAACAGTTCTACAGCGAATTGTCGACCTTCGCCGGCATCGCCCTGGTGGCGGTCGTGGTCGGTGTGATGACGCGATTCTTCGTCAGCCACTACATCTTCCGTTGGCGGACCGCGATGAACGACTTCTACATCGCCCACTGGCAACAGCTCCGTACCATCGAGGGCGCATCGCAGCGCGTACAAGAGGATACCATGCGGTTTGCGACCACCATGGAAGGTCTTGGCGTCAATCTGATAAGCGCCGTGCTCACACTGCTGGCCTTCCTCCCGGTTCTGGTGAAGCTCTCCAGTAATGTCACGGCGCTGCCTTTGATCGGCTCCATCCCCTACCCGCTGGTGTTCGCCGCAGTGATCTGGTCGGTGCTCGGAACCGGCGCACTGGCACTGATCGGCATAAGGTTGCCCGGGATCGAGTTTTTCAATCAGCGGGTCGAAGCGGCCTATCGCAAGGAGCTCGTGCTCGGCGAAGATGATCGGGCCCGCGCCGATCCACCGACCGTGACCGAGCTGTTCGGTGCGATCAGGCGGAACTATTTCCGGCTCTATCTGAATTTCATGTACTTCAATATCGGCCGCATCGTCTATCTGCAGACCGATGTGATTTTTCCCTACATTCTGCTCGGACCGACCATCATAGCCGGCAAGATCACGCTTGGTTCGATGAACCAGATCCTGAACGCGTTCACGCAGGTGAGGACCTCGTTCCAGTATCTCATCAACTCGTGGAGCACGATCGTCGAGCTGATTTCGATTTATCAGCGATTGCGGGGTTTCGAAGCCAAGATCAGCGGTGAGCCGCTTCCGTCGATCGAGACGCAGGCGGAGCCGAAGTCGTTGTGATGGGCCGATTCCCGGGAAGGGGCGCGAAGTGATCGATCCCCTACAGCGTTTCACCCCGGCACGCGGCCCTTGATCGCGTTAGCCCACGCGCCGTAGACGACGCGCCCCGCGTCGTCTGTCGGCATGCGCGCGCGGACCGCTTCCCGCAGCCGCTTCAGGTCATCGGGCGCCATCGAGGCGACAACTGGCGCGATGCTCGAGCCGAGGGTCGATGCACTCCAGAAGTCGTCGAAATCGGCAAAGCTGCGTTGCACGTCGATCCTTCGGGTTTCGACATCGACGAGAGCGGCGCCCTTCCACAGCCTTTGCAGTGCGTCCATTTTCGAGACGTCGGAGCTTGGCGGACGAAGCGGAGCAAAACCCATCGCCTGCAGTTCGGTTTGCACAGGCTGGAGCGGGAATCCGCCGCCGGCCATGTCCCACGCATAAGCCGCGACCGCGCCGCCGGGCGCGACCACGCGTACCATCTCAGCCACGCCCGTGGCCGGCTCGGGAATAAAGAAGATCACCAGCGCCATGATCGCGACGTCGAAGGTGCGGTCCGCGAACGGCAGCGCCATCGCATCGCCCTTGCGGAATTTTGCCATCGCTGCCCCGCTTCGGGCGCCGGCATAGGCCAGTTGCCCATCCGACGGATCGATCCCGTGAACCTCCGCGGGTGCGCCGTTGGCTACAATCAGCTCGGTGAACGCGCCGTTGCCGCAGCCGACATCGATCCATTTCAGGCCTTTGCGCGGCGCCAGCCATTCGAGAAAGATATCGCCGGCAAGCCTGCTCCAGGTGCCCATCATCCGCTCATAGGCGGCGCCGTCCTCGAAGCGGATTTGACGTTCAGCCATCGGATCATTCCCACCTTGGTTGGAAGTGGATTGCTTGGAAGTGGATCGAAACCTAGTCCGCGAGCGCGAAGGCCTTGCACCAGCCATCTTCGCTGACCTCGCCTTCAACCACCTTGCAGGATTTCGGTTTCTCGAACAGCGTGCACATGCCACAGCTATAGATGCCGTTCGGTGCGTCCCGATATTCGGCCTGCTGCTTCGTCATCTTTTCCGCGGCCTTGATCCGCGAGCCTCGAAACAACAGCCCTACTGATGCCCCCGTGACGACCGCGCCCATCAGCTTGCGCCGCGACCTGTCTAGTATTCCGACCATAAAGGTTTTTTCTCCTGACATTTCCGACCCGCACCGACCATCTGAGGCACTCAAATTATCTTTCAAAAGATCGGCGCGCGGCCAGCGTCGTGCGAAGCAGCAGTCCCGTCGTTACGCCAACGTATGCACGATCACTGGGCCGGCGACCGCCGTGGCTGGCCCGACGAGGAGAGGCCCGAGGTCTTGCTCGATCCACGCAAGCGCCCGCCTGTTTGCCTCCTCTGCCCCCGCGTGATTGTTGAAGAGACTGATCGCGGTCACGGTATCGTCGGGTGCGTAGACCACGTAGTAGGCCATGAAGCCTTCGACATCGCTGATGATCGGAATGGCGCCCTCTTTGATCCGGCGCGCCAGCTCCTCGGCGGTGCCGGTCTTTGCTTTAGCCTGACGAATGGCCGCGTACATGAGATCCTCCTTACCGCTCTGCATCAAAATCGCGGACCGGTAGCCCGCTAGCGCATTGTCATTCTACGCTTCCGGCAGCGACTTCCCGATTCAATTTTCAAAGAGCCGGCGCATGGCTTCGTGTTCTCGCGGCGCAGATAGCGCGCGAGTGATGCACGAACGTTTCGCCGTTAGCCGCCCTTCTGTCTCCCAAAGCTCCTCACTCAGCGGCCCTGGAATCACCAGATGTGACCGTGCAAGCGAATTCCTCGCGTGCGCGCTTGAAGCGCCCATGGCGCAGCGCGAGCGTCGGCAACACCAGAAGGTTGAGCGCCATCGATGTCAAAAGGCCGCCCAAGATGACGACCGCCATGGGTCCCTGAATTTCGCGGCCGGGATCGTTCATGCCGACAGCGAGTGGCAGGATGCCGAGCCCGGTCACGATCGACGTCATGAGGATAGGCGTGAGTCGGTCGGCGGCTCCCGCGATCGCCGTCTCCAGTCCCCACAGGCGGCCTTCGACCTCAACAAGATGCTCGTAATGAGCAATCATCAAGATCGAGTTGCGGAGGCTGATGCCGAAAAGCGTGACGAACCCAACCATGCCACCCAGGGTCAACAGCCCGCCGGTCGCAAAGACAGCCAGCACGCCACCGACCAAGGCAAACGGCAGGTTCGCCAGGACCAACAGCAGATTGCGCCAATTGCGGGTAATGACGGACAGCAAAAGAATGATGCCAACGGCAGCGATCAACGAATTGACCATGAGGTCGCGCTGGGATTGCGATTCCGCCTCCGCCGCACCTGCGAACTGGATGTAGGTTCCGGCCGGGAGGTCGACCTTGGCGCGGATCAGGGCCTTTGCCGCTTTGACGAAGGAAATGAGATCGGTCCCGGCGACATTAGCGGTCACGGTCTGCACGCGACGCGCCCCCTGGTGCAGGACCTGATAGCGTCCTGAAGTCTGATAGATATCCGCGATCTGCTTGAGCAGAACATAAGCGCCGCCCGGACTGCGCAGGGGCAAGTCGCCGACTTTGGTAATATTGTCCCGGCTGGCGGCGTCGAGGATCGTGATGACGTTGAAGACCTGATCGCCTTGATAGGTCTGGCCGACGATATCGCCCTGATATGCGGCGCGGATCAATTCGAGCACCTCGACCGCGTCGAAACCCCAACGCTCCAAATCGGGTTTGCGGAGGTGGATCGTGAGTTGCGGCAGGCCGGGCGGCGATTGGACCTGAACGTCCGTCGCGCCGGAGGTTTCCTCAAGCGTTCGGGCAATTTCCTGCGCCTTGCGATCGAGCAGGTCGAGGTCGTTGCCGAAGACGTTGACCGCAACCGCTGCCGTGTAGCCCGAGAAGGTCTCCTCGATACGCTCGGTGAGAAAGGTCATGACAGCGGCGTTCACGCCGACGAAGCCCGCGAAGGTTCGGCGAATATCCGCTTGCGCCATTTCGGCGTCGTCTCCCGATAGACCTGGCTTCAAATCCACTTCGAACTCGCTGTAGTGCGGACCCCAGCTATCCTCGGACTCTTCCGCTCGTCCCGCGCGCTGCGCAACCGAGCGCACTTCGGGCAACGCTCTCAACGCCTCGACGATACGGCCGCCGATGCGCAGCGATTCGTCGATCGAGGTGCCAGGCACTGCGGACATGTGGACGACAAAGTGCCCCTCCTTTAGCTCGGGCATGACGCCGCCGCCGAAAAACGGCAGCGCGGCGCAGCCGGCAATCGTCAGCATCGCTGCTGCCGTCATCAGCGTGCGGGGGCGTTGCGCGAGCCGTCGCAAGAGCCTTTGATAGCCGGCGCGGGTCCACCGGATCGTCGGCGGATCCCGCGTCGGCACCCTCCCCGGGAGAAGCGCCATGGCAAGCGCGGGTGTCACGGTCAGTGCGACCACCAGCGAGGCCAGCACCGCCATGCTATAAGCGAACCCTAACGGTGCAAACAGGCGTCCGGCGGTTCCGGACAACGTCATCACCGGCAGCACAACCAGAATGACGGCGAAGGTTGCATAGACCACCGCGCTGCGGACCTCGAGCGTCGCATCAAGCACGACCCGCGCTGACGGGCGCGGCTGCGACGATCTCCTGTTCTCCCGCAAGCGGCGCACAATGTTCTCGACGTCAATCACCGCATCATCAACAACAACGCCGATCGCGATGGCAAGGCCGCCCAGCGTCATGGTGTCGAGCGAGGCGCCGAGCCGCTCCAGCACCAGGATCGCGGCGAGGAGGGAGAGCGGGATAGCGGTGCAGGAGATCGCGGCCGTGCGCAGGTCGAACAGGAACAGGAACAGGATCACGATCACAAGCACGCCGCCCAGGATCAGCGAATCCCGAACATTGCCCGTTGCGGTATTGATGAAATTTGCGGGACGGAAAAGATCGCTGTGGATGGTGATGCCGTCCGCCTCAAGCGCAGGACGCAACTCTTCCAGCGCGGTCTCGACCTTCTGCGTCACCTTGAGCGTGTCGGCGGCATATTGTTCTGCCACGTTGAGGACGACGCCGGGGCCGCCCTGGATGCCTGCGCCGCCGATGGGCGGTTCGGGCGCGTCGACGACGTCGGCCACGTTCCCCAAGGTGATGCT
>Ga0209153_1000312_pt1 | contig 25125 bp, 25 predicted proteins | sample GraSoiAngelo_120_FD_185877 | JGI IMG/M metagenome (GOLD analysis project Ga0209153, IMG submission 185877) | Grasslands soil microbial communities from the Angelo Coastal Reserve, California, USA - 14_0919_09_20cm (SPAdes) (version 2) | ecosystem: Environmental > Terrestrial > Soil > Grasslands ...
TGATCTTCAATTGCAATTCCGCAAGGCGCAAGCCCACGCAGCGGTGGATGCCGAATCCGAAGGAGATGTGGGTGCGCGGCCGCGCCCGGTCGATGATGAATTCGTAAGGACGCTCGATCACCTCGTCGTCGCGATTGCCCGAGACGTACCACATCACGACCTTGTCGCCCTTCCTGAACTTTTTGCCGCGGAATTCGATGTCGGCAAGCGCAGTCCTTCGCATATGCGCCAGCGGCGTCTGCCAGCGGATCACCTCCGGCACGAAACTGTCGAGCAGGTCAGGATTTTCACGCAGCTTGCTGTACTGATCCGGATTCTGGCTCAATGCATAAATAGAGCCCGACAGCGTATTGCGGGTGGTGTCGTTGCCGCCGACGATCAGCAGGATCAGGTTGCCGAGGAAATTCGCCGGGTCCATGTCGCGCGTGGCTTCGCCGTGCGCCATCATGGACAACAGGTCGCTCTTCGGCGGCTGATCGATCCGCTCCTTCCAGAGCTTTGAGAAATACCTTGCGCATTCCATTAGCTCGGCCTGCCGCGCGCCTTCGGTCGCGACGACGCCGTCCGGACCGGGCAGCGTGGTGGCGACGTCGGACCAGCGCGTCAATTTGCGGCGGTCCTCCCAGGGGAAGTCGAACAGCACGGCAAGCATCTGCGTCGTCAGTTCGATCGAGACCCGATCGACCCAATCGAACACCTCGTCCTTCGGCAGGTTGTCGAGGCATTCCGCCGAGCGCTTGCGGATGTTGATGGCGAGCTGGTCGAGATGGGTCGGCGTGAACATCGGCGCCACGGTCTTGCGCTGCGCAGAGTGGCGCGGCTGGTCCATGGCGATGAAGCTTTCGCGCCGAAAATCGGGGGCGACGTCGCGGATGGTGATGCCGCCCAGCGAAGCCGCCGACGAGAACACCGCGTGGTTGGTCTCGATCTCCATGATGTCGTTATATTTGGTCACCGACCAATAGGGCCCGAAGATGCTGTCGCTGCAGTAATGCACCGGCTCTTCCTGACGCAGGCGGTCGAAATACGGCCAGAACGAATCAGTCTTGAACAGTTCGGGGTCGCCGGGGTCGAACGCTTCCAGCGGTATCGAATAAGCCCGTTGCCGCGCGGCCTTCTGGGTCTCGTCCTCGGTGAGATTGATGGTCCCGTGCATGTGCCGGCTCCCTTGTGACCGCGGTGTTCGCCCGCAGGTGGTATTTTGGGCGAATTACAGCGCCTTGCGTGCGTCGGGGCAAGGGAGAGTTTGCCGCATTTGGCCGCATCAAGCGGTATTATGGCGGGAACGCGCCGGCCCCTTCTCAGCCGGCGGCGCCCGTGACAAGCTTATTGCCGGAGAATAAGGCTGTACCAAACAGCTGATTTGTCCTGGAGGCATGACGCCCATGATTCCCAATACGCATCGGATGTTCAATTTCGATCTCGGCGAGACCGCGGATGCTATCCGCGAAACGGTCTCTGATTTCGCGAGCCACGAGATCGCGCCGCGCGCCGCTGAAATCGACAAGAGCAATCAGTTTCCGCGCGACCTCTGGCCGAAGATCGGCGCGCTCGGCCTGCACGGCATCACGGTCGAGGAGGAATATGGCGGCTCGGGGCTCGGCTACCTCGAGCACTGCATTGCGCTCGAGGAAATCTCGCGGGCGTCCGCCTCCGTCGGACTGTCCTACGGCGCGCATTCCAACCTCTGCGTCAATCAGATCCGCCGCAATGGCAATGAGAGGCAGAAGCGCAAATATTTGCCGAAGCTGATTTCCGGCGACCATGTCGGATCGCTCGCGATGTCGGAGCCCGGCGCCGGCTCCGACGTGGTGTCGATGAAGACGCGGGCCGAGAAGAAGGGTGATCGCTTCGTGCTCAACGGCAGCAAGATGTGGATCACCAACGGTCCGGTCGCGGACACGCTCGTGGTCTATGCCAAGACCGACCCCAACGAAGGTCCGCGCGGCATCACCGCCTTCATCATCGAAAAGGGCATGAAGGGATTTTCCACCGCGCAAAAGCTCGACAAGCTCGGGATGCGCGGCTCCGACACCTGCGAGTTGGTGTTTGAGGATTGCGAAGTGCCGGAAGAGAACGTGTTGAGCGAGGTCGGCCGCGGCGCCAACGTGCTGATGTCCGGCCTCGATTACGAACGCGCGGTGCTGGCGGCGGGCCCGATCGGCATCATGCAGGCGTGCATGGACGTGGTGATGCCCTATGTGCACGAGCGCAAGCAGTTCGGCCAGCCGATCGGCACCTTCCAATTGGTGCAGGGCAAGATCGCGGACATGTACACCACGATGAACGCGTCGCGCGCTTACGTCTATGCGGTGGCAAAAGCCTGCGATCGCGGCGAGACCACGCGCGAGGATGCCGCCGGCGCCATCCTCTACGCCGCGGAAAAGGCGACGCAGTGCGCGCTGGACGCCATCCAGTTGCTCGGCGGCAACGGCTACATCAACGATTATCCCACGGGACGGCTGTTGCGCGATGCCAAGCTCTATGAGATCGGCGCCGGGACCAGCGAAATCCGCCGCATGCTGATCGGCCGCGAGCTGTTCGAGAAATCTGCCTAAACTTGTTCGAACGAAGTTATGGCTTGGGCGACAAATAACCGTGATAAATAACGCCTACGATACTCGCGCCGCTATTTTTATGGAATTGATCGATGAATCAGATGGCCGTCGTGCCTCCCGCGCTGCCGGGTTCGGTGTCGTTTTCCGGCAAGCGCGGCGACTTCCGCGCCCTGGTGACGCGTGGAGCTCTCCTCGAGCTCGTAACCGTCGGTTTTTATCGCTTCTGGCTTACCACCGACATCAGGCGCCATTTGTGGTCTGATACGACGGTTGACGACGACGCCTTCGAATATACCGGACGCGGCAAGGAATTGTTGATCGGCTTTCTGTTCGCGCTTGCGATCATCGTGCCGGTCTATCTGGCCTATTTTCTGATCAGCGTTGAAGCCGCCCGCTTCAAGGCTTTCGCCAGCTTTCCCTTGCTGGCGTTCTTCTACCTGTTCGGGCAATTCGCCATCTACCGTGCGCGGCGCTATCGCCTGACCCGTACGGTGTGGCGCGGGGTGCGGTTCTGGATGACCGGTTCGGGGTGGGCCTATGCGGCGTACGCTGCGCTGTGGGGCGTACTGGTTGGGCTGACCCTCGGGCTGATGTTGCCGTGGCGTGAAGCCGCACTCGAGCGCTACAAGATGCGGCATACCCACTACGGCGATCTTCAGGGCAGCTTTGAGGGGCGCGGCTGGGATTTCTTCAAGCGCGGCTGGTGGCTATGGCTGCTCGCGCCGGTCGCCCTCTATGTGTTCCCGCTCGCACCCTTCGTCTATGCCGCGTTCAAGGCGGTGGAATGGCGCTGGTGGCTTTCAGGCATGCGCTTTGGCGGCGTGCGTCTGGAATCGACTTTGCCGCGCGGCGCCTTGATCGGCCTTTATTGGAAGGTGATCGGTTGGATTGTTCTGCTGGCACTGGCATTCGTCGTTTATCTTGCGATATGCGCAGGTCTGGTGGCGAGCATGAGCGCAGCGCCGCTCAATCAGTTCTTCGCGCCGCAGGTGTTCTTGAAGAGTATTCCGCTGCTGGTGCTCGCCGGTATCGGCTATCTGGCATTTGCGCTGGCGATCAACGTGGTGATCAGGATCTATCTGTTGCGCGATCTGTGGGTGAGGGTACTTGCCTCGACCAACGTGCACGGCATGGAAGCCGCGGCCAATGTTTCCGCAAAGGGCGAACTGGCGTCGGCGCTGGGCGAGGGTATTGCCGATGGATTGGATGTCGCCGGCTTTTAAGGTGCAGAGCATTCATTGCGGTGATTAGCGGACCCGAACATGAAACGGCGCCATTGCGGCCGGCGGTCTTTTTCGACGGGATGTCGAGCCGGCGGCGCACGGTCGCGCTTGCATTCGGCGACCAACTCGAAATCAGCGAAGATGAACGCCCGCTTGCCGCGTGGGATTATGCCGACATTCGCCGCGCCGACAGTCCTTCCGGCACGCTGCGCCTGACCTGCCTGACGGCGCCCGCGCTGGCGCGGCTAGAGATTCGCGATGCGGCTGTTGCCGCTGAACTTACTTCGCGCTGCACGCGGCTGGACGAGAATATGCCCGGGCGGCACGGCACCACGAAAATCGTCGGCTGGTCGCTGGCGGCGACGGTTTCAATCGTCGCCGTGGTGTTGTTCGGTGTCCCGCTCGCCGCTGACCGTCTTACGCCACTGGTGCCCCAAGCCCTCGAGCAGCGTCTTGGGGAAGTCGCCGATGGGCAGGTCAAAGTGATATTCGGCAACCAGGTTTGCAGCAGTACCGCCGGCCAGCAGGCCTTTGCCAAACTTGTAAATGTCCTTCGCGAAACCGCAGGGCTGGATACTTCGGTGCAGTCCGCGGTGTTGTCGTCTCCGATTGCCAATGCTTTCGCGCTGCCCGGCGGCAAGGTCTATTTGTTCAGTGGATTGTTGGCAAAGGCGGAAAATTCCGATGAGATAGCTGGCATCCTCGCGCACGAATTGGGTCATTTGAAGCATCGCGACAATATGCGCGGTCTGATCTACAATGGCGGCACCTCGTTTCTGATCGGATTGTTGTTCGGCGACATCACCGGCTCCGGCGCCCTGATCTTTGCGTCACGCTCGCTGGTGACGGCGTCCTATTCGCGCGAGGCCGAGCAAAATGCCGACAGCGTTGCGATCGATGTCATGCACCGGCTCGGCCGGTCACCGAAGCCGATGGGCCAATTGATGTTTCGCGTCACCGGAAAAGAAGGCGACCGCAGCTTATCCATTCTGTCGAACCATCCGCTGACCGAGGATCGGTTGAAGCGCATGACGGAGGAGGATCGGCCGCTGGGCGGCCCGCCGCTGTTGACGGCGGCGGAATGGGCGTCGCTCAAGGCGATCTGCAGTGTGAAGAACTGACGTAGCCAGGAAACTCGTCATGCCCGGGCTCGACCCGGGCATCCACGTCTTTATTCGCTTACGTCAAGACGTGGATGGCCGGGACGAGCCCGGCCATGACGGAGGAGAGGGTTCCTACTCCGCGAGGTTATTCACCTGCCTCACCCACACCCGCACATCCACCAGCACGTCCGGCAGCACCGCCTTGACCTCGGCAACGGTCATGCCGGCCTTGATGCGCGGGTCATAGAGCAGATTGAGGATGTACTGGTCGTAGACGTCGAAGAAGCCCATCGACACATTGTCGTTGAACATGGTCCAGGGCACCGAGCTCGTATCGTTGATCGGCCCGAGCGATTGCAACAGCTCCTCATAGGCGCAGTCCAGGAAAACGAAATCGCCGTTGTCGACCGTGAGGATGACATCGGAATGCTCGATCTCGAATTTCTCGTTCTTGCGAAAGCCGGAAAGGCATTGTGGATCGAGCGAGGTCTTGATCTCCCTGGCGCGTTCGATGCCGTAGAATGCGGCGATGGTGGGATAGAGATCGCGGTCGCGCACCAGCTTGACCACGACATTGGCTGCCTCGCTGGTCTCGGCCATTGCGATATCGAGGTGCTGGACGTGCGCGGCGATGTCGGCGACGACCTTGGCCAGTTGCATTTTGCGGTCGTTGCGGTTGCCGTCGGCGAACACGCGTACCGGAATGTCGTATTTCCGGATGCGATCGACCCGGCCAGCCAGATGATATTCGGCGCCAAAGGCGGTCTTCAGGAACCCTTCCGAGATCTCACTATCGGTAAAAATCTTCTTTTCAGTGCGCTGACGCGAGGTGATCGCAGGGATCTCGCCCGATACGGCCGATGGCACCACGACGCTTTCGAGCGCGACCGCGGCCAACGCGGCAGCGGCGATCCGTCGCGAAATGGAGGGAGCGCTCATTGCCTTGACGCTGCCGCAACCAGCAGGCGCGCGCAAGCGTCGATCCAGCGCGCCGCGCGAGTTCCTTCTCTGCGAGGTTTCAGTTCCTCACGATCACCGTGGCGCCGATCGAGACCCGGTTATAGAGATCGGTCACGTCTTCATTGGTCATGCGGAAGCAGCCGGAGGATACCGCTTGCCCGATCGTCTCCGGTTCGTTGGAGCCATGAATGCGATAGAGCGTCGAGCCGAGATAAAGTGCGCGGGCGCCGAGCGGGTTTTCGATGCCGCCGGCCATGTGGCGCGGCAGGTCGCGCCGCCGCGCCAGCATCTCCGCGGGCGGGGTCCAGTCCGGCCATTCCTTTTTTGCCGAAACGCGGTGGACGCCGCTCCAGCGGAAGCCGTCGCGGCCGACACCGATGCCGTAGCGCAGCGCCTGGCCGTTGCCGAGGATCAGATAGAGCCGTCGCTCGGCGGTATCGATGAGAATGGTGCCCGGCGCGTAGTTGGCGGGGTAGTAGACCGTCTCGCGCGGAATCGGGCTTGCTCCGCCACGGCTAAAGAAATTCGGGCCGCCGCCCATGATGTCGCGCATGTCGACGCCCTGGGCGCGCGAAGGGCCGCTGCCGGCCAAGAACGCTAGCGCCGCAACCAGCAGAGCCAAAGCCCGGGTCATTTTCCCCCCTTGCGAAAAAATCGGGTCGGCCAAGATTGGCCACATCGGGCGCAATTTCGCAAGCCACGCCGCCGTGAGCGTGGCGATTTCAAAAGCGGCGGTTAAAAAAGCTCTGCTTTCTCGTGTGTAGCAGCAATGTCCGCGCCCCCTTTGACGAGAGCCGCGAACAGTGGTTGATCTGCAACCCATAAAGACTGCGAACGGGAGTGGATCGATGAACGGTGCGGAAAGTCTGGTGCGGACCCTGGTCGCGGGCGGCGTGGACGTCTGCTTCGCCAATCCCGGCACCTCCGAGATGCATTTTGTCGCCGCGCTCGATAGCGTCGAGGGCATGCGCTGCGTGCTGGGGTTGTTCGAAGGCGTGGTGACGGGTGCGGCCGACGGCTATTTCCGCATGAAGGGCACGCCGGCCTCGACACTGCTGCATCTCGGCCCAGGCCTTGCCAACGGCCTTGCCAATCTGCACAACGCCAAGAAGGCGCAGTCCGGCATCGTCAACATCGTCGGCCAGCATGCGGTCTATCACATCGGCTACAACGCGCCTTTGACCTCCGATATCGAGGGCCTGGCGCGACCGATGTCGGCCTGGGTGCGCACGTCGCCGGACGCGAAGTCCGTTGCCGCCGACGGCGCGGCGGCGATCGCCGCGGCCAAGAGCTCGCCGCCGCAGATCGCGACCTTGATCCTGCCGGCCGACACCGCCTGGAATGAGGCCGACGGCATTGCGCAGGTGCCGTCGCCAAGCCAGCGCCCCGGCTATTCGCAAGCAGCCGTCGACACGGCCGCAAAGATACTGCATGGCGGCGGCAGCCAAAACCTGCTGTTGATCACCGGCAGCGCGCTGACCGAGAAAGGGTTGGCGTTGGCGCAGCAGATCGCCGGCAAGACCGGCTGCAAGGTGATGGGCCAGACCTATCACCCGCGGATGGCGCGCGGGCGCGGGCGTTTCTCGATCGACCGCATCCCTTATGTGATCGAGCAGGCGCTGCCGCTGCTCAAGGATTTCAAGAATATCATTCTGGTCGAAGCCAACGATCCCGTGGCGTTCTTTGCCTATCCTAACAAGCCGAGCCAGCTTAAGCCGGAGGGCTGCGAGGTCCACCGCCTGACGGCGTGGGGCGAAAATTCGGTGGCGGCGCTGGAGGCGCTCGCAGATGCGCTCAGTGCCAAGCCGGCCGACGTCAAACCGCAGAAGCTGGTTGAACTTGCGAAGCCAACAGGGCCGCTGACCCATGCCTCGGTCGCCCAGGCGCTCGCGATGGCGATCCCCGAAAATGCCATCGTGGTCGATGAATCCATTACGACCGGCCGCGGCTTCTTTCCGCCGACGGCGGCGGCCGCCCCGCATGACTGGCTGCAGAACATGGGCGGCTCGATCGGATTCTCGACGCCGGTCGCAACCGGGGCTGCGATCGCCTGCCCGGATCGCAAGGTGATCTGCTTGGTCGGCGACGGCAGTGCGATGTACACGATCCAGTCCTTGTGGACCCAGGCCCGCGAAAGCCTCAACGTCGTGACCATCGTGTTCGCCAACCGCATCTATCAAATCTTGCGCGGCGAGTTCGACGGCGTCGGCGCAGGCGAGCCGGGACAGCGCGCGCTCGACATGCTCAAGATCGATCGCCCGACCATCGACTTCGTCGCGCTTGCCAAGGGCATGGGCGTCGCCGGGCGCGCCGTCGCCAATGCCGACGACTTCAACACAGTCTTGGCCGAGGCGATCGCCGAGCCGGGGCCGCGCCTGATCGAAGTGCAGATGTGAGGGCACACCGTCGTCGCGCGCGGCGGCGGCCAACGGTTTGGTCGGAGGCAAGATGCAGACCGAGCTGAACAAGGTCGTGGCCGCCTTGCAGGAATTCTACGCCCGCGAGAGCTATATTCTCGAAAAGGATCTCGGCGAGATCACCTTGACGCATCGGCTTGCGGTGCAAGTCGAAAGAGAGTTTGCCGGCTGGGAGGTCGATTGCGACTATGACCGGCTCGGCGAGCGCACGCTGCGGCTGCCGCATGGAACGATCATTTCCACCGACGACCATCTGGCGAAATCGGTGTATCCCGATATCGTGGTGCACCAGCGCGCGATCCCCAACAATCTGCTGGCGATCGAAGTCAGAAAGGCCGCCAATCATCAGCCGCCGGAGCACGACCAGCACAAGCTGCGGGCGCTGACCGATCCGCATCTGTGGTTCGCCTACGCCGTCGGGGTGCTGCTTGTGCTCGGAAAAAAGCAGGTCACCTCGTCGGAGATCTATGTCGGCGGCGTGGTCGACAAGCCGCTGTCCGCCTGGTTCGCCGGGCAGCTGAGGGACGCGGGGCTGGGGTAGGGGCTGAACACGAACCCCGGCGAGATCCGATCCACGACCCCCGCCATCACGAATTGATGATTGCGTTGATGATTGCGCGCCCGCTAGCGACGGCTGATCGGGAAATCGTTGAAACGGCACGACGAATGGCGCCGTGTCTGCGTCCGCGAGAGGAGCGCGTTTTAGAAATCTGTCATGTCGGCGTGACAAACATCGAGCAGAACGAAACCAATCGATTTTTTGGCGGGCTTCCGCCCATTCAATTGCCGAGACGAACATGAAGCGCGGAATTATCATTCTTTCGATTTGCGCCGTGATCAGCCTTGCCTATTTCACCGCGAGCAAATGGGCGATCCATCACAAGACGCTGACATTCGTGGATCCCTTGCGCAGCGACCGCACCGTTACCATCGACCTTGCCGTGCGCCGCGACCGCGAAATGGAATCGATCGCCGAGATGATCGATTTGCCGGTCGCGATCCTCAGCCACGGCAACACCGTCAAGAACACCGAATACTCGTTTCTCGCCAACGTCTTTGCTGCCCGCGGCTATATGGTCGTCAGCATCCAGCACGATCTCGAAACCGACGATCCGATGGTGACGAAGGTGGGCGAGGAATTTGTCGGCCGCCGGATGCAGTACAACCGCGGCATTTTCAACATCATGTTCGCTGTCGACGAATTGAAGAAGCGCTACCCCAACGCGGACTATCGTCACCTGACCCTGATCGGTCATTCCAATGGCGGCGACATCTCGATGTACTTCGCCAAGCTGCATCCCGATCTGGTCAAGAAGGTCGTGACGCTCGACAATCTGCGCGTGCCGTTCGTTACCGACGGCACGGTCAAGATCCTGTCGTTCCGCTCCAAGGATCCGGTATTCAAGGCCGATCCCGGCGTCGTTCCTTCCGATGAGATTTGCGCCAAGGCCGGCATCAAGGTGGTCAGGACCGAATTCCAGCACAACGACCTCAGCGATCGCGGGCCCGACCGCGTCAAGGCCGCCATTGGGGCCAGCGTCCAGGCATTCCTTGACGAAGATGAGGGGTCATCGATCCCGCTGTTGACGGCAGCCGCGCCCGACCGGGTGGCGTCTTCGCCGTCTCCCAAGACTGAACGCAAGAACTGATCGCAAGGAATGATCGGGCGGCCTGCGCACGGCTCGCCTCCGGCCACTGATCGGCTAACCCGCGCCAAATAAAAAGGCCGCCCGAAAGGCGGCCTTTTTCTCTTGCGTTCAGAGCACTTATTTCTTGGTCTCGTCGCTCTTCATCGTGCTCGATTTCTTTGTCTTTTTGCTCGACTTCTTCATCTTGCTCTTCGACATGTCATCGCCCTGCTTGTCCTGAGCGAAGGCGGTCGAGTGGACGAAGGCGGTCGGGGGAACGAAAGCGGTTGAGGAGAGAAAAGCGAGGGCGGTCGTGGCGATGATCAGTTTACGCATCAGATGAACCTCCAGGTTTTTGCGCCGGCGCCCCTCAACGGAACCGGGCGGTTCCGGTTCCATACCCTCATCACTTCAGGGATCAGTTATTTGTGAGCCCGCGGGCCATCTGATGGCCTTTTTTACCCGCCCGCGGCCGGTCCTGCGGAACAGCCGGCTTAGGAAGGGATTGGTCCCGTGAACCTCAAGGCCACTGGCGGAGACGTATCTGTCAGAGGCGATCGCCAGGAGGCGGTTATGACCGATTGGCATGACAACATGGTCGACCGGCCGGAAACCGATGGTGCGGGTTACGCGACGGGCTGGACGATTTCCGGCCTGACCGTGCTCGGTGCCATCGTCGCGGTCTGGCTTCTCGGGATTTGAGACGCGCGGCCCGGTAACTTCCGGCGTTCTGCCCGCCCGCGTCCAGTTGCCGCCGCGAGCGCTGTGAGATTCTACGGTTCGACGGATACATCGCAGTCCGCGCACCGAAAATCCGGACCATCGTTTGTTTTTATGACCCTAAAGCCGTCCGGCACGGACCGAATGGTCGGCAGGTCGTCGTCTTCCGCCTGGCACAAGTTGGCGGTGCCGGTCTTGAGGCAGAGCGGGCAGCGTAGCCTTTCGTTCCACACGTCCTTCATGGCGGCTAGGTCCTGTCGAGACCGCCAAACTCCTCCGTGCCGAGGCGGCCCCTTAGATGATCGCGAAGGCGATAGCCACCCCCATGACCACCAGCATATTGGCGCTGGCGATCGCGATGCTGAGATAGACGTCAGCCATCACGATCTCGGATTGGAGCTTGGGTTGTGTGCTGGGCACTGCATTTCGCCATGCAATTCGTCTGCCTTGCGGATATCACGCGGGAGGCGGGGATTCGTTCCAGCTTACGATAGTGTTTTAGCGCTATTCCGTTCGGCGGCCGAGTTCGCCCTTCAGCCAGCCGATCACCTGGTCGGTCTTGATGGGATCGGGACGGTCGCATTCCATGCACTGGAACGTGCGCCGGCCTTCGCCGCCGGGAGGCGGCGCCAGGACCAAGAAGGCCCCGCATTCGGGGCAAGTGGGTCGTTCAGCCTGTCCCATAACGGCGAAATTTAACGACCGTTGACTTATCGTTGTCTGTTCGGAAGCGGACTCAGAAAGCAAATTTTGCCCTGCGAAATCGAATTGAGGCCACCCAACACCGGGTGAACAGGCTGCACGGGGCTTTGCGCGCTCAAGCCGTTTCGTTGTTTCGCGTGCAACTGCCGATCGGCGGCCGACCTAATCGCGCAATCCGAGGCTTTGCAGGAACGACGGTGGCTGGGCATTTTGCAGGGGTCGGTCTTGTGGTCGAGCAGCTTGTACGGGCCGGACCTGTACCCTTGCCATTTGCTTCCGCCGGAGCTTTGCTCGGAGATCTTGCTCGGCCCGGATCTCCGCTCGCGCATTTTGCACGCGGTGGATCTGTCGGTGCCTTTGCACGGGCCGGGTCTGCGATCGGGCATCTTCTAAGGGCTGCGCCTGGGCATCCTGTAGCGGCTGTTCTTGTAGCGGGTGTTCTTGGGCGTCTTGTGCGGGCTGCGCATCTTGTGCGGGCAGCGCATCTTGTGAGGGCTGTACGGGCCGCGCACCAGCCCGTGCATCTTCCTCGGCCGCCCAAGCCTGGAATTGATTTAACAAGGGCTCGGCTGGTGCCTGACGAATTTCGGCCTGAGCCTCGGTCTGACCGGCATTTTTGAAAGCGGCGGCAATTTCGTCGCGCGTCGGCGCGTCCCTTGCACTCGCCGGCTCTGCACCCGCCGGCAAATCCTGCGCGCCGGCGGTTGCTTGCATGGTTGGCGTCGGCTGATCGGTGCCATCCTGAGGCGCCGACGCGGCGACCAGGAAAGCCGTGGCGTTTGCAAAGAGCGTGAGCGGGTTGCCCACCGATAGAATCGCGAAACCGATCGCTGCCGCCGCTACGACCAGAATGCTCGCCTTGAGGGTTCGCGACGCGATGACGGCTCCGTCCCAGGCTTCGTCCCAAGCATCGATACCCGCTTGCTCGGGTTCTTCGGCATGATCGGAGAGAAAGAGCGGAGTAGGATCGTTCGTCGCCACGGGTGATGCCTCCACGCCAAACGCAAAATCGGGCATCCTGGGATCAGCTTCTTGTTCTGGTTGACCGGCGCCCTGCTATCGAGGCCTAAAAAGAGCAAGGTTCACCGGCACGAGTTAGGAGATATCTTGGTTTCATTGGGGCGTGGTGCCCCGCTGCAGGGCTGCGTTCGCCAGTACGCGATGATATTTTCGGAAACGGCCATTGAGGGCGATGCGCAAGTCCGTGATGCCGCGCGGCGGTGCGGGTGCTGGAGACTGTCGGGGTGGAGCCGGCTGGCGAAACCTTATCCGGCACCAACCGCGAGCCACGTGCCCGCGCTCGCCGTCAACACGACAGTTGCGATGAAGATCACGGCCTCGATCCGCGACAGCGTCCATGCAGTGGGCATCTGGAAATGGCCTTCGTTCCGACTCATGGGGCGGTGGATAACCTGTGTATAAGTTGTGGATGACCTTGGGATGACACGCACCGCTACCGTCAGTTGTCGGCTTGATTGTTCGATAAGCAGGTGTCAACCCCTTTGCGGGGTCGCGGTTCCTTAGGCGGTCGTCCGGGCCTTGGCGCCGGTAGAACTACGCGGATCGCGATGCTAAATTCCGGCCATGAGAAAGTCCGACGTCACCTGTCCCAAGTGCGGCGCTGGCTATCGTCGGCTTGAAGTGGAGTCGATGCCGGCCGCCAGCGGCGAGTTTCGCTGCTTGGTCTGCCACCGTGTGCTCGAGCGTTTCGACGGCTCTCGCGGGGTTGCTCTGCGTCTTACCGTCCAGCCCGCCAAGTATCGGGATGCTGGAGATAGGCGGCGCTCAAACTGACGGGCCGCGCCGCGTCCGCAAACCCAATCTTTAACACAATAACTTCATAATTTGAGTTAGCCGGTTGGATCAGACGCAAATCTCGACGACCGGTTAGGTCCGGCGCGTGACCGACGGGGGAGCGCTGCCGGGCCGCCTATGTCATCGAGGCTTCGCGAAGCTACGGCAGACTTCCCCATGCCGGCATTTGAGCCAGCCGACCACGGGAATACCAACGCCGCCAAGCGATCATACTCCGCTCAGGCGGCGTTGCACGCCGCGACCGAGAGTATGTGCATAGTGATGCGGTTCACGCCTCATCGTTCTTGAACCGCTCATCGGCGGCGTCCGGCTTCGCCAAATTCCGGCGGCGGATTGGAACTTGCGGCGCAGCGTGAGGATTAAATCGCCCGGCAGGGATCGATGGGAGGTTCGCATCGTTGCGCAGAAGGGTAGAGCAAACCACGTCGCTGGACGAGCGCCTGACGGACCACCTCCGTCAGATCGAGGAACGGGTCAAGAACCTGCCGCCCGGACCTGAGCGCATCGAAGCGCTCAAGAAGGCGGAAAAGCTCCGTCATGCGGTAGCCGTCTACAACTATTTTCTTAGCAACGAACTCAAGCCGCCCGGATAGTTGGCCGTCGGATGGAGCCAAATTCCTGAGTTCGCTTGCGGATGCGGCGCAACCATGGAGGCAGTATTGAGCAAGCTTTTCGTGGCGGTTCTATTTGCCGGCAGCCTCGCCATCTTCGGCACGGCCAATGCCGCAGACGGATGCGGCCCGGGTTGCCATAGCACAGCCTACGGTGCCTGCGTCGTCGACGGCTGGGGCACCGGCGCGCCCGTGTGGAACGAATGCCCTGCGGGAGCGCGGCCCCGTCCCCCGTGTGGACCTGGTTATGTCTGGCGTCCGCGTTACAAAGCGTGTTTCCAGAGCTGAGGGGTCTAGGTCTTGGTGTGTGCTTCTTGGGGCGCCAAGAAAATGCCCGCGCGCGCTTTGTTTTCCGTCGGTCCAAATCAGCGCCATGATCGGCATCATGCAAAGGTGTAGCGGCGGCCGATGCGGTCCAATTTCACCACCACTTGAAGTGCATACCAAGATTCAGAGCGAAGTTGCCAAATGTGCCCAACGCGGCAAATGCTGAAACAACTATCGGAAACCAGCCGAGGTCGTAGGTTGTTTCTTGACCGCCGGCGACGGCAGCATGGGTTACGCGCGTGAATAGCCGCATTGTTGTTCCTCGCTTCCGATTTAAGCGCGTCCCTTCCGACCTTACTTGGTTTTGACGCACCGCTTCGTTGACTTGTTGCGACCACGCCGATCCTCTGTTCCACTACGGGGAGTTTGGTGAACCCTTGATGATGGTGGACAAAGATATCTGTGGGCGCTCAACTCTTTGTCGTCCTGAGTTGGCTGGCTGGTAAGCCTTGGGAGTTCTGCAAAATGCACCCGGCCCTGACATTCCAGTTCGAACGTGCTGTGAACGAGTATGCCCAGTGGCAGGCTGTCCCGGCAGGGGATCGTTCGGATGCGCCGCCTTGGTGGTGGAGCACGGCGTTGGATGCCATCGATGAAACCGCAACGATGCCTCTGGAGTGGTGCGCTACGCTCGGGGTAGCCGACGGGTCGACCTACGCGAAAGGTGCGGAGGTTTTCAGGAACGCGCTCGCCGGACAAACTTACTTGCCGCAGTCGGAGAATTTTCCACGCAGGCTCAAGGCGATTTGACGCCGCTGCGATCGTGCCGCTGAACGGCAGGAGGGCGCCAAACAGAAAACGGCGCTGTTGCCAGCGCCGTTCTGGTGCACCTACGCGTGGAGCCGGCCCACTTCGACTGGCGCTGGCGGGAGCGACCCGCTCTGGCTCTGCTGGCGTGGGAAGCCTGTCTCGCGGTCCACTGGCGAAGCTATGCCGCATCCAATTGGAGTCAACTGCAGCGACAATTAATTTTAGGCCAGCAGCTCACACCCATCGCGACGTCGTAAGCCATCGGCCTTGCGGGAGCGCGTCGTGGCTCGCGCTGACGGCCCGCTGGGTGCCGCACACGGTTGCTTAGTCTATTTGCAGTTAGGTGGTGCGCCCGTTGTATTGGGCAGGTGGCCGGACGTCGCGCCTTTTCCTACCTACCCCAGGGCACGAGCGTCCGGTCACTTCTCATTTGGTGGCACAGCGTGATGTCGTGATGGTGACATAAAAGGCACGGTTAGCGCCGGATTCGGCCAAGCCGTGGCTGTCGACACAATACGACGGCTGCAAAAAGCAACTCTCTCCCCCGATTCGGAGGGCTGCTGTCCACAGGTTCCATCTTCACAATGTCGTGAGTGCGTCTTCAACCGTACATAGGTTGGGCTTTTGCCCCCTATAAATTGTTTTGGGGCCGAGCGCCAAGACCAGAAAAGTACTCACCGACAACAGCGCGGTGCATAACATCAACTAGGGCGGATACTGACCAGGCTCGATTGCGGGGACTGACTATGTAACCAGGGGAGTACTAGTGATGGTTAAGTCAATAGCAGGACAAGTCTTCAATATTGTTGATCTGGAAAAAGAGATTGAGGCGGAGATCCGCAACAGTCCACCGCTGCGCAGCGTGCATTCCAATGACTTTGCGCCGCCGAGGTTGCGTTCGCCGACGATCGCGATGCCCGATTACGTTGAACACCGCGAGGGAGCGACCGAGATCGGCAAGCTTTCGGCCGAAGCCGTTGTCCGCGAATATGAAGCGGCGGCGAAAGAGATCGAGCAAATGGGCGCCGAGCTGATCGAGCGCGCCAAGCAATGCGAGGCAATGACCAGGGATGCGCTCGCCGTTACCGAAGAGATGAAGGAAACCGCAGCGCGCTATCGCGAGGAGGCCAAGCGCGTTTTCCTTCAGATTGAGAGCTGCACGCTGATGGCGGCCGAGGTTCGAAAGACCTGCTCCGAACTGAAGGACAAGATCGCCACGCCTGGCGGATAGACGGAAGTGAAACCGGGCCGCCCATCGGTGGTGACTCCTGAGACGGTCGGCGGCCCGTTCGTCAGCAGCTCTCGTCTGCTGACTTTGCGCGAATTGGCCCAGCGCGCCTGCAACGATCCGCGGCGTAGAGAGGCGCGCAAGACCGAGGCCAGGATCATGGAGATGATGCCGTTTCGGGTGTGGCTATCCTGCACCGCGGTCGCGCGGCTGATTGGCACCCCCGATGATCGCAAAACGCGCGCGCGGCTCGATCGCCTGACGAGCGACGGCAAGATCGAACGCAAGCGCGAGCAGGGCATCCACGGCCCGGTCTATCTGTTCCGGAGGCTTTCGTGAGGGCGCGTTGGATCTTCGATGGCGTGGCCTTTCTAGTCACCTCGCCCCGCCCATGTCCGCCGAAGCCCACCTTCGGGCGAAGGCGGATGCGGGGAGAGGTCGAAGCCGAAGGCTTCAGGTGAGGGGGAGACTCTCCGCGAACACATCTCTCAGTGCCATCGCGGAAGCAGCCCCTCACCCCAACGCTCTCAGAGCGAGCTTCGCTCGTCTCGACCCCGCGAAGAGCGGGGCGAGGGAGGAGTGACCACTTCGCTTCAACCTGACCCATCCCGTTCTGGCGAGTCACGCGGTGATTGCATTGTGACACAGATGAGAACGGTCATCGGTCCCTTCTCGAGTTCCTCAGGGCCTATGACGATTGATCGCACTTATCGCAGGCGCAAATTCGTAGCATACTGTGGCGATGCTCCACTGGATTTGCATGTTCGCGGCTGGGGCCATGGTTGCGCTGTCGATGTTCTTTGTCTTTCGACCGCATCAGCCGCTCAGCGGAATACAGACGCCGCGTCAGGCGCTGGCCGGCACGCCCTGTGTTGCGCCCCCCGAAACTGGTCTGGTACCGCGGGAATATAGTTGCGAGGAACCATGACCGGGTTCGCCGGGATCCGCTTTGGCGTTTGGCCTTTCGCAAATCGAAATGGTGGGCACGCTTCCGCCTTCGCATTTTAGAGCTACGGCGGGCAAGTGTGCCTTGCCCATCCCACGCAATCGAGTAGCTCTTCGCGGCGAACCTCGACCGCTATCTGATCCGGGAACTGCAGGCGGCGGCGTTGGGAACCGATTGGTGGCCCGTGCTTTAACTCGCGAGGAGGAAAGCCATGGCCCGCCTATGGAAGACGCCGCTGTTTGTGCTTGCCACGGCCTATTTCGTGATCGACGGACTGTTTTGGTACGTCACGCAACCTGTTTCTGCCTGGCTCGGCAGGAGGCAGATTTTCCAGCGAACGCGCCGCTGGATCGTCTCGTTGCGACCCTATCCGTCGCTGGCGCTTTTCGCGGTGCCGGTGATCCTCCTCGAGCCCGTAAAACCCGTGGCCGGATACTTTGTGGCAACCGGTCATTTGGTTGCCGGTGCAATTACGTTCGTGACCGGTGAACTGTTGAAGCTCACCTGCGTCGAGCGGCTATTTGAGCTCAATCGCAAAAAGCTCCTGTCGATTCCCGCGTTTGCCTTCGGCTACAGGCATTGGCGGCGGATGATGGATGTCATCGAATCGCTGGAGATCTGGAAGGCGTCGCGACGCCTCGCAAAGCGTGCGGCTCACATCGTACGGATGCGCTGGCTTTCATTGAAGCGCGCCCGGAGATCTTATCGACTGCAATAACCTGAATGTTCGAAATCGTTGCGCCGAACTCGCCGCGCGACGATCTTCAACGTATCGTCAGGGAAGCGGCGGCTGCAGCGCCTTCGTTTGGTCTCAGGATGCGCATCCAGACGTCGCATCTCAAGGAAGATGGTGGGCGCACAAGGGATCGAACCTTGGACCTCTCCCGTGTGAAGGGAACGCTCTCCCGCTGAGCTATGCGCCCGGGATTTTCGTGTACGACCAGAGCCATTGAAAAATCGGCGTCAGATCGGACGATTTGCCTGTCAGGGCGAGGGGATTTACGAAGTGCGGGCTATCGGTGTCAAGCTGGGCACAACAATGGTCGCCCCGGGCCGTGCGCCAAAACGCTATTTTATCGAGCGGGATCAACGTGATTTGGGCTGTCCAGTCCCCCTCTGCAAAAATATTCCGCTTCGCAGCCACCCCAAATCAGCTTTAGGACTCCCGCGTCCCGTCTCGACATGAGGGGCGGCTCGCGATCGTCACGGACGTGAGGCGGGATGCGGTGGACGCAAGCAGCGCTCTTGACGAACAGCGCTGAGGCGGACGGCAAAGCCGTGTGGTCCTGACGCCCCGACGCTGGCGCCAAGTCTGTGGGTAGCGATCCGCAGGCGACAGTGGCAAAAAAGCCCGGTCACTGGGGAGAGCACGGAATAAGCCGTAAACCATTGCGCGGGGAATGCCCGGGTGATCCCGGCGTGACCGTGGTGACTATGCTCGTGCGCTTTTTTGTTGCGTGCGAGGCTGCGGGCGCATCGAGCGCCCGGCATTCCCTGCGCCCTCTGATTTCTTGGGCGGGAAAATTCAAGGACAAACTCGCGTGGATGCGCGGCGAGATCGCGAAGCTGTGTCTGCAGGCAACGTGGCTGTTTGAAATTTGAATCTGTCGGAATTGGCGAGTACGAATCCGCCGCTCCCCAGCCGTCATCGCCCGGCTTGACCGGGCGATCCAGTACGCCGCGGCTTCTCGCGTCGTCGCTGGCGTCTCTGGAATGCTGGATCGCCCGGTCAAGCCGGGCGATGACAGCCTTGGTTTGGGTCCGCACGGAGCAATCTCAGCCCGCCCCCTGACGGGCGCGGGAGGCGTGCGATTGCAGCGCGCGGATGCGTTCGGCCAGTGTGCTGCCGCCCTCGGGAGCGGTCGCCGTCGCGCTGCCATTGGCGGATTTTGCAGGCGTTGCAAGCTTGGCCACCTCGGCCGCGATGTCGTTGATGCGCTCGCGCAATAGCGCATTCTCCATGCGTTCGGTCGCCCACGAGCTTTCGGCCTGCTGCTGGATCGCGTTGATGTCGCGCTGCAGTTTGGCGCGCTCGTCGCGCGCGATGCGAAGCTGCTCTTCAACCGCGGCCTTCTCGCTGCGCAGCTTCTCGACCGCGGGCGATTTGCCGCCGTGCATGGCGGCGATCTCGTCGCGCAATTCTTTCGCGGTGCGTTCCGCCACCGCATTGGCCTGGCGCAACTGATTGTTTTCATAGTCGCGCTCGGCGAGCAGCTTGCCTTGGGTGGCGAGCCGCGCTTCCAGATCGTTGACGCGGTTGCCGAGCATCTCGGCTTCCTTGATCTGGATGATGAGCTGGCGATCGAGATCGGTGACGCGCTGGCTCAGATTTTCAACCCGGCTGCGCGCCTCGGCGAGCTCACGCGAGGCGGTCTCGGATTCGGTTCGCTCCTGCGCCAGCCGCGCTTGCGTCGCCGAAAATTCCTTTTCGGCGTCGCCGACACGGCTCTTGAGCTGTTCGATCTGGCTACGCACCGTCATCAGCTCGACCTGACGGCTTTCCGCCATCATCGAACGACTGCTGAGCTCGGAATTGATCCTGCCAAGCTCGTGCTGCTTGTCGTTCAAGGCCTGCTCGGCCGCGCGCAGCGCTTCGGTCTTGGTGTTGAATTCCTCTTCGGTCGCGCGCAGTTGCTCCTTGACTGCCTTCTCGCGCGCCTCGAGCGAAAAAATCGTGGCGTTTTTTTCGCCGAGCTCGATCTTCATGCGGTTGATCGCGTCCGACTTCTTGCCGAGTTCGGCGAGCTGGCTGGTGGTCTTGTTCTTGAGCTGCTCGACGCTCATCTCCAGCCGCCGCGCCGACATCGCGAATTCCGCGCGCAACTGGTCCTTGTCGGCCTGGATCTCGGCCATCGACAGCGGGGTAGCCGCCTCGAGCCGCCGGGTCGTCAGCCGCACCGCGCGATTATGCACCAGCGGCACGATCATCAATCCGCACAGCATCGAGATCAAAAAACCGATCGCCAGATACATGATCGGTTCGATCATGAACGCCACTCCCGATGATTAATATTTACTAATCACATTGCCATGGGGTGCAGGCAAAACACCAGCCCGTTGCCGCGTTAACGTGAAACCGTCAACCGGAAGCGTGCGCACGACGCAACGCGCGCGTTCAGAACGGGTTCCAGGTCGCGCGCGGGGTATATTTGAGGTAGCCGATATTGGCGCCAAGCCGCAGGCCCAAGCCGGACCGGATCGGAACCAGCACGATGTTGTTGGCGGTGAGCGCGGTCATCCCGAAGCCGCCGACGATATAGGCTGAACCGTCGATACCGGCGAAGCGCTGGTAGATCGCGTTGGTCGCCGGCAGGTTGTAAACCAGCGTCATGGTGCGCGCGCCGTCGCCGCCCCAGTCGAAACCGACCGATGGACCCTGCCAGTAAACCCGTAAGTCCCCGGCATTCTTGGTGTAGAGCGTGCCCTCGCCATACCTCAAGCCCGCAACAAAAGCGCCCGAGCCTTCCTCGCCGAGAACATAGCCGTTGGGCAAGCCCCACTGGCTGACCGCGCGCTCGATCACGGAAGCAAGTCCGCGCGAGACGTTGCCGAAGAACTTGTGTCCGGCGCCGACCAGCTCGTCCGGCCCGTAATTATCCGGACCCGGGGCGCGCTGCGGCGGTGGTGTTTCCGGCGGTGGCGCCTGCTGGGCGGAGACAGGCGCCGTCCAGCACATCAGCGCGGCAACCGTCGCCGCGGCAAGACGTGATGCGAAATTCATGAACCTACCCCTGGTAGCGAAAATTCTGGCCGCCGCCTTAACCTGACGCCAACAAGCACGGCTCTAGGTTGCGTCCAGTGTCCCCTCGACTCGGATGTTATCGGCAGGAACTATGACGGCACAGCGGCAGGAAAGATACGGTTGGCGCCCCGCAATAGCCTTTTTCGCATCGTTGGCGGGATTTCTGGTGTGGGCGTGCCCGGAATTCACCGCTCAGGCCTCGACCACCGAGCGGGTGGTGGTGAACCGTTTTTCGGGCATTGCGATCGAGGGATTCGACCCGGTGGCCTACTTCGTCCAGGGCCGTGCGGTGCTTGGACGGGAGGATTTCGAGGCCGCCGATGCTGGCGCGGTCTGGCGCTTCCGCAACGAGGGCAACCGCGCTTTCTTTGTCGCCCATCCCGAGATCTATGGTCCGCAGTTCGGCGGCTACGACCCGATCGACGTGGCGCGGGGCGTCGCTTTTGCCGGCAACCCACGGTTTTGGGTGATATCAGGACAACGGCTCTATCTGTTCGGCCTTGAGGCAAACCGCGACGCCTTTGCCGCCAATCCCGACCGCTTCCTCAAAGAGGCGAACGTGCGCTGGCTCACCGTGCAGGAGAATCTCGCTCAGTAGGGCTCGGTGGCCGCCGAAGGATCGCCCCAGGCGATGAACTCGGGCACGATAAAGCCGTCCTGACCTTTTCCAAATCGCAAGCTCGCACCCTTGGCGTCGGTGACCTTGCCGCCGGCCGCGGTGACAACGGCATGACCGGCGGCGACGTCCCATTCCGATGTCGGCGCAAGGCGGGGATAGATGTCGGCAGCACCCTCGGCCAGCCGGCCGAATTTGATCGCCGAGCCTAGTCTCTCGCGGATAACCCCCGGACGGCTTGCAATAAAGGCTTCGGATCTCGGATCGCCATGCGAGCGGCTGACGGCGGCGATCCAGGGATCGCCGCGGTTGGGAATTTGACGGGTGTGGATCGGCTCCGCCGCCCCGATGCCCGTCCCCTCGATTCGCAGCCGCTCGGCGCCGCGGCCGACGAGGCCCCGCCAGATCAATCCGAGCGCGGGCGCGCCGATGATGCCGAGCAACGGGGTGCCGTTCGTCACCAGCGCGAGGTTGACGGTGAACTCATCTCTGCCGGCGACGAATTCCTTGGTGCCGTCGAGCGGGTCGATGAGGAAGATACTGCCGCGGTAGGGCAGTGTCGCCGAATGCGCCCGCTCCTCCGAGAGCGCTGGAACATCCGGCATCAAATGCGCCAGTCCGTCGCCGATAATGTTATCGGCAGCGAGATCGGCGTCCGTGACCGGCGAGCCGTCAGCTTTGCCCGCAACCGTCATGGCGCGGCGATTGACCGCCATAATGGCAGCGCCAGCCCGGACCACGAGATCGGTCAAGGGTTCCATCAGCGCCGCGGCGGCGTCGCGCTCGATGTTGCGTGCGGGCGAACCTGCCTCATTCATGGCCGCGACTCATAATGCTGTTTGTATGCTGTTCGTCTTCTCATTTGGCTCGCCTCCCGCGCTGGCAGCGTACGCGTCTGCAGTGTATCAAGCCCCAAGCACGTGTGATTCGCCCAATTCACCGCACTCGTAGCGCATTTCGAGGAACACCTTAATGTCTGGCACCCTTGCAATGTCTGGCACCTCCGCCGCTGGTTCCGCCCCCGACCACCTCGAACTTGCCGCGCTGCTGTGCTCGCGGGTCTGCCACGACCTCATCAGCCCGGTCGGCGCCATCGTCAATGGGCTAGAGGTGCTCGACGACAATCCGAAGCCTGAAGACCGCGAATTCGCGCTCGACTTGATCCGCAAGAGCGCCAAGACCGCGTCGGCGCGATTGCAGTTCTGTCGTCTGGCGTTCGGCGCGGCCGGCTCGTCAGGCGCACAGATCGACCTTGGCGATGCGCAGACCATGGCGCGGGGGCATCTTGAAGACGGCAAGACCACGATCGCCTGGAATCTGCCGCGGCTGCTGCTGCCGAAGAACCGGGTCAAATTGCTCCTGAACATGCTGATCATCGCGCAGCAGACGATCCCGCGCGGCGGCACGCTCACGGTCGATGCGCTTGGCGAGGGCGATGCGATCGGGTTTCGCGTCACAGCGAGCGGATTGAACGCCCGCCTGCCGCAAAATATTGCCGCCCAGTTAAGCGGCAGCCACGCTCCGGCTGTCGATGCCCATGCGGTGCAGCCCTATTATACGAGGCTGCTCGCGCAGGCCTGTGGGCTCGATGTGGCGCTGGCCCCTGACGGCGAAGCGGTTGCCATCACAGCTCGCTAACGAGCGCCGTCACGCCGCAATAGGGTTAACCAAAGCTTTACGCGCGGCCCCCGGATTCTTACGGAACCTCTTATCTCTTTGTTGAGCGCGTTCTTTTCCGGTTGCTCAACCAATATTAAACGCTTTGCATAGAAGCTGGCCAAATTCCGAACGGCGCGTCGATCTCGCGCGCCCGAGCGTACGAAGGCCAATTTCATGGATGATCTGTTACGGGAGTTCTTGACGGAGACCAGCGAGAGCCTGGACACCGTCGACAATCAGTTGGTGCGGTTCGAGCAGGAACCGAACAACGCCAAGATCCTCGATAACATCTTCCGCCTGGTTCACACCATCAAGGGCACTTGCGGCTTTCTTGGGCTGCCGCGGCTGGAGGCGCTCGCCCATGCCGGCGAGACCTTGATGGGCAAGTTCCGCGACGGCATGCCGGTCACCGCGGACGCGGTGTCGCTGATTCTCTCCAGCATCGATCGCATCAAGGAAATCCTCGGAGGGCTCGAGGCGACCGAGACCGAGCCCGAGGGCAGCGACGAAGACCTGATCGTCAAACTGCACGACATGGTCGAGCGCGGCATGCAGGCAATGGCCGCAGGCGCCGCGGCCGCCCCCGTCGTTGCCGCAGCTCCGGCCAAGCCGCCGGCGACACACGGCACGCTGGTGGATCAGACATTGGAGCGGCCGCTACGTCCCGGCGAAGTGTCGCTGGATGAACTGGAACGCGCCTTCCGCGAGACCTCAACCGAGATTGCTCCCGCGCACGCCGCAAAAGCCGCTGCTCCCGCGGCAAAACCCGTCGCAGCAGGCGCCGCCGAGCAGCCTGAGCCATCAGCGAAAGACCAAAAGATGTCCGCCAAGAAGTCCGTTGTCGAGGTGGTGGAAGCATCGGACAACGACCGCGTCGCCAATCAGTCGATCCGCGTCAACGTGGATACGCTCGAACACCTGATGACGATGGTCTCGGAGCTGGTGCTGACCCGCAATCAGCTCCTGGAGATCAGCCGCCGCAACGAGGACACCGAGTTCAAGGTGCCGCTGCAGCGGCTGTCCAACGTCACCGCCGAGCTGCAGGAAGGCGTGATGAAGACGCGAATGCAGCCGATCGGCAACGCCTGGCAGAAGTTGCCGCGCATCGTGCGCGACCTTTCCGGCGAACTCGGCAAGCAGATCGAGCTCGAGATGCACGGCGCCGATACCGAGCTCGATCGGCAGGTGCTCGACTTGATCAAGGATCCGCTCACCCACATGGTGCGCAACTCCGCCGATCATGGGCTGGAGACCCCGGCCGAGCGGGCCGCGGCGGGCAAGCCGGAGCAAGGCACCATCCGTCTTTCCGCCTATCATGAAGGCGGCCACATCATCATCTGCATCGCCGACAACGGTCGCGGGCTCAACACCGAGAAGATCAAGGCCAAAGCTGTCGCCAACGGGCTCGTCAGCGAGGCCGAGCTCGAGAAGATGACGGAAGCCCAGATCCACAAGTTCATCTTTGCCCCGGGCTTCTCGACCGCCGCCACCGTCACCTCCGTCTCTGGCCGCGGCGTCGGCATGGACGTGGTGCGCACTAACATCGACCAGATCGGCGGCACCATCGACGTCAAGTCGGTAGCCGGCGAAGGTTCTTCGGTCACCATCAAAATCCCGCTGACGCTTGCCATCGTCTCGGCCCTGATCGTGGAAGCCGCCGGCGACCGCTTCGCCATACCCCAATTGTCGGTCGTGGAACTGGTGCGGGCGCGCGCCAATTCCGAGCACCGCATCGAGCGCATCAAGGATACGGCGGTGCTTCGATTGCGCAACAAGCTATTGCCACTGATGCACCTCAAGAAGCTGCTCCGGATCGATGACGGCTCCTCTTCCGATCCCGAGAACGGCTTCATCGTGGTGACGCAAGTCGGCAGCCAGACCTTCGGCATCGTGGTCGATGGCGTGTTCCACACCGAAGAAATCGTGGTCAAGCCGATGTCGACCAAGCTGCGCCACATCGATATGTTCTCCGGCAATACCATTTTGGGCGACGGCGCCGTAATCATGATCATCGATCCCAATGGGATCGCGAAAGCGCTCGGCGCTTCCAGCGCCGCCTCCCACGAGATCACCGACGAGAACGCGAGCCTGCATTCAGGCTCCGGCGAGCAGCTCACATC
>Ga0209153_1000313_pt1 | contig 25061 bp, 23 predicted proteins | sample GraSoiAngelo_120_FD_185877 | JGI IMG/M metagenome (GOLD analysis project Ga0209153, IMG submission 185877) | Grasslands soil microbial communities from the Angelo Coastal Reserve, California, USA - 14_0919_09_20cm (SPAdes) (version 2) | ecosystem: Environmental > Terrestrial > Soil > Grasslands ...
GTCGACCGAGGGCGCGAAGCCGTGAGTGCCGATGACGCTGTTGCCGTCGCCGAACGCGATCCCGAAGCCGACCAGCCAGTAGACGAGCGAGCAGATCCCGAAGATCAGGACGTTCTTGCCGGCGATGTGCGCGGCGTTCTTCATCCGCGTCAGGCCCGCCTCGAGGAAGGCAAACCCGGCCTGCATGAACATGACCAGGATCGCGGCGATCACGACCCAGACCGTGTTGGCCGCGATCAGGAGGTTCGCGTTGCTCATCTCGTCTCGACCCCCTCGAGCGTGCGGCCGGAGCGGTTGTGGGTGACGTTGTCGACGCGGCTTGTCCAGACGAGCCCGTCGCCTGACTCGTTGCCGGAGCGGGCCGAGTCTGCGATTGCGCCGACGACAGCGGTCGCGATCTCGTCTTCGACGATGAACGTCAGGAGGGCCTTCGGCAGGAAGCGCGACTCGAAGACGCGGCCCCGGTACTCGTGAGTGACCCCGCGTTGGCGCCCGTGGCCGATCGCCTCGACGACCGTGACGCCGACGTGGCCCGTCTCCTCCTCGACGGCGTCGATCACCGTCTCGACGCGCTCGCGGATGACTACGGCTTCGACCTTCATCATGAGAAGTCGCTCCTCCTCTCCATCAGCACGACGTCTCGCCAGACGCCGTTGAGTTGTCCGATTCGCTCTCGCACGCCGACTTCGCGGAAGCCAAAACGCCTCAGCAGCGCGAGGCTTGGTTCGTTCTCAGGGAATACGCCGGTCTCGAGCGTCCAGACGCCGGCGGCTTCTGTGGTCTCGATCAGACGGTCGAGCAGTGCTCCACCGACGCCCTGGCCGCGTGCGTTCTCGGCGACGTAGGCGCTGATCTCGGCGACGCCTGCGTAGCAGCAGCGGCTCGAAACTGGAGCCGTCGCGATCCAACCGACGACCTCGCCGCCGGTTTCGGCCACGAACCTCTGCTGTCCCAAATGCGCGGCGTCCCACTCCTCCCACGACGGCACCGCCGTCTCGAAGGTCGCGTTGCCAGTCGCGATCCCTTCCGCATAGATGCGCGAGACCTCAGGCCAGTCTTCCGGCCTGAGGTCTCTCATTTCGACAACCGTCGAGGCGACCGTCTTCACCTTCGTTATCTCCCGCTCACGCCCTTGCTCGGGCTACGCGGCAAACGCGTCCTCGATTAGCGCCTGCGCCGTGACCGATTGGATCGTCTGCAGAATCCGGCCGGTGATGCGGTACGGATCCGCCATCGAGTTAGGGCGGCGATCCTCGAGGTAGCCGCGGTGGCCACTCTTGACGAAGCTGTGTGGGATCCGGACGGACGCGCCCCGATCGGCGACGCCGTATGTGAAGTCATCGATCGCCGCAGTCTCGTGGAGGCCGGTGAGGCGCAGGTTGTTGTCCGGGCCGTAGCAGGCGATGTGCTCGTCGCGCGCCTCCAAGAACGCGGTCATCAGCGCTGCGAAGTACTCCTCGCCGCCGACCTCGCGCATGTACTTCGTCGAAAAATTGGTGTGCAGCCCCGAGCCGTTCCAGTCGACTTCGGCGCCGAGCGGCTTCGGATGGAAGTTCACGTCCACGCCGCATCGCTCGCAGAGGCGGAGCATCAGGTAGCGCGCGATCCAAAGCTCGTCGGCGGCGCGCTTGGCTCCCTTGCCGAAGATCTGGAACTCCCACTGTCCCTTCGCGACCTCCGCGTTGACACCCTCGATCGCGACGCCGGCCCCGATGCAGAGGTCGATGTGCTCGTCGACGATCTCCCGCGCGACGTCGCCGACGTTCTTGTAGCCGACGCCGGTGTAGTACTCGCCCTGCGGTGCGGGAAAGCCCTCCTTCGGAAAGCCAAGCGGCGTGCCGTCCTTGTAGAGAAAGTACTCCTGCTCGAAGCCGAACCACGCATCGGGGTCGTCTGGGATCGCGGCGCGGGTGTTCGACGGATGCGGTGTCCCGTCGGGCAGCAGCACCTCGCACATGACGAGGTAGCCGCTGTCGCGCGCGGAATCCGGGAAGAGGGCGACCGGCTGCAGGAAACAGTCCGAGCTCGAGCCGAGGGCCTGACGCGTCGAGCTGCCGTCGAAGTTCCACAGCGGAAGCCCATCGAGCGTGGGCTCTGCGTCGAAATCGACGATCTTCGTCTTGCTGCGCAGGTTCGGAACGGGCTCGTAGCCGTCGAGCCAGATGTATTCGAGCTTGCATTTCATCCTGGTTCCTCCTTCTCTCGGACCAACAAAAAAAGGCCCAGGACTCGACTGAGTCCTGAGGCCTCATTGCCTCGGCGGCCGCCTTCGGCGGCGACCACCTGACCGCACAGTAAGGCGGAGGCCGGACGGAATGTCAAATCGGAGCGCGCGGCGACGTCGTTTGCGATGTCGCTGGGAGGCCATGCCGGCTTCGCCGGCATGGCCGTTAATCCCGGTCGCGCAAAAAGGGGGCGGCGTGAGCGTAAGTGATGCCGGCGCGATTTGTGCTCGAGGCGACCCCTCGGTATGGTGGCTCGCAGCATGTTGCGCGTCGGCTGACACCGGTTTCCGCGCGCGCCGCCCCGGCAGGCGGTGCGCCCTGTTCGTGTCCCGCCGATTTCCTGGAGCAACATGATCGCCGTAGAAGTCCACAACTTGCGCAAGGAATTCCTCCGCCGCGACGCGGAACGTTCCGGTTTGCGCCGGCGCAGGCGCCGGGTGCCTGCGCTCGAGGACGTGAGCTTCTCGATCGCACGCGGCGAGTGCGTCGCGATCCTCGGTCAGAACGGCTCGGGCAAGTCGACGCTCGTGCGCCTGCTCTCGACCTTGCTCCTGCACGATGGCGGCAGCGCGCACGTCTTCGGCCACGACGTCTTCTGCGAGCAGCGTGCCGTGCAGCGCCTGGTCAACCGCGTCTCTGTCGAGGCGTCCTTTTTCAAGAAGATGTCGTCTGCCGAGAACTTGAGCTACGCGGCGCGTTTCTACGGGATGACGGCGGCGGAGACTCGCGATCGGATCCCGATGATCCTCGAGCGCGTCGGCTTTCCGGTCCGGCGCAAGCACGAGGCGATGGAGCACCTCTCCCGAGGCATGCAACAAAAAGTCTCGCTCGCCCGGGCGCTTCTCACCTCGCCGGTTCTGCTGCTCCTGGACGAGCCGACCACTGGCCTCGACCCGCGCTCGAAGCGTGAGGTGCAGGACTTCATTCGCGAGGTCTGGGCTTCTCACGACGCGACGATCCTCCTCTGCACGCACGACCTCGCAGAGGCCGAGGCGCTTGCCGACCGCGTCGGGATCCTCGATCGAGGCCGCCTCCTCTGCCTCGAGTCGGCTGACGAGCTGAAAGAGCGGTTCGGTTCCGAGACGCTCGAGGAGGCGTTCTTCGCCGCGACCGGACGCGAGTTCGAACAGGAGAACGACGACGCCGAAAGAGGTGTGTTCGCATGAGAGGCGCAGCTGCGACCCTCCGGCATGAGCTCATCGGCCTCTCGGGCGTCCTCGAGCGCAACGCCAACCTCGTCAAGCGCTACGCCTGGTGGGAGCTCGCGTTCTTTGTCTGGTCGCTCGCGAACACGCTGACGATCGTGTTCATCGCAAAGGGCATCCACGCCGCCGGCGGGAAGCTCGACGTCGACCGCGCGACGACGACGCTGCTGATCGGCGCCGTGATCTGGTCGTACCTCGGCGTCGTCTTCGAAATCCTGACGGAGACCGTTGCCTGGGAGCGCTGGGAGGGCACGATCGAGTACACGTTCATGGCGCCGCTCGCCCGGCCGATCCACCTGATCGGGATGGGCCTCTTCGCGGTCGTCTACGGCGTCATTCGCACCGCCGTGCTGTTCGCCGTGATCGCCGGGTTCTTCTCGCTCCACCTCGGCGGCGCGAACTTCGTGGCGGCGCTCGTCGTGCTGGCGGTCGCCTCGGTTTCGTTCATCGGGATCGGGATGATGACGGCGGTCCTGCCCCTGATCTCGCCCGAGAAAGGGATGCAGATGGGCTTCATCGCGCAGGGGATCCTGGGCGTCTACTACTCCGTCAGCGTGCTGCCGCAGTGGATGCAGTGGCTCTCGACGATCTCACCCGCGACGTACGCGCTGCGGGGAATTCGCCACGCGATCCTCGACGGCTACGGCGTGGGCGCCGTCTGGGGGGACATCTGGCCGTTGATCGTGATCGGTGTTGTCGCGATCCCGCTAGGGCTGGCGATCTTCGGTGTCGGCGAGCGGCATGCGAAGCGGCACGGGAAGCTGAAGCGGTCGGGATGATCAAGGACTACTTCGGCGAGGAGGTCGCCTCACGGTACGACGAGTCGACCGCGGAGATGGAGGTTGAGCCCGTCGTCGACTTCCTCGCAGCGCTCGCGGGTGACGATCCGGCGCTCGAGCTCGGAATCGGGACGGGGCGCATCGCGCTGGCGCTCGCCGAGCGCGGCGTGAGCGTGACAGGCATCGACCTCTCGACGGCCATGGTGGCGAAGCTACGCGAGAAACCCGGCGGCGAGGAAATCCCGGTCGCGATCGGCGATTTCGCGACCACGCGGATCGACGGCAAGTTCGCGCTGGCCTATCTCGTCTTCAACACGATCAACAACCTGACGACGCAGGACTCGCAGGTGGCGTGTTTCGAGAACGTGGCGGCACACCTCGAGCCAGGCGGCTGCTTCGTGATCGAGGTCGGCGTCCCGAAGCTCCGGTTGCTTCCACCCGGTCAGAAGTTCGTTCCGTTCGCCGTTGGCTCGGAGCACCTCGGGTTCGACGAGTACGACGTGGTCGGGCAGGGCCTGATCTCGCATCACTACTACCCGCAGGAGGGCAGGCAGATGTCGATGCCGTTCCGTTACGCCTGGCCTTCCGAGCTCGACCTGATGGCACGCATCGCGGGGATGGGACTGCGCGAGCGTTGGAGCGGTTGGCGACGTGAGCCCTTTACCGCAGACAGCGCGAAACACGTTTCGGTCTGGGAGAAGCCTTGAGCGGGGGACTCGAGATCCGTCGGGCCGAGCTCGACAGCGATTTCGCCGGCTACGCGGAGGTTTGGAACGCGATCACGCCGAGTGAGCCGATTACCGCCGACGAGACCAGGCGGCGCCTCGCAGCGCAGCCTTGGCGGCTCTACCTCGTCGCCGAGCAGGACGGGCGGATCGTAGGCTGCGGCTTCGCCGGCCGCTCGGACTCGGCCGGGCGCGCCTTCTTCGCCGTCCGCGTGCTGTCCGAGTGGCGTCGTCGAGGGATCGGCACTGCGCTCTACGAGGTCTGCCGGCCGCACGCCGTCGAGCTGAAAGCGACGGCGATCTCCGGACGAATCGCCGAAGACGATCTGGAGTCGCTGCAATGGGTCGCGAACCGCGGCTTCGTCGAGGTCGGCCGCGACGTCGAGCTCATCCGAGAGCTTGGGGACGAGGCGCCGCCCGCTGCGCTCGACGGAATCGAGATCAAGGAGGTGGCAGCCGCCGACCACGACGCCGTCTACGCGGTCGCGCTCGAGTGCTGGCCCGACATGGCGACGCCTGAGCCGATGCCGGCGCCGCCCTACGACGACTGGGCGCAGGAAGAACTGCGCGGCCCCGTCGTCTTCGGTGCCTTCGACAACGATCGGCTGGTCGGGTATGCCGCCCTCGTCACACGCCCGGCGGCGCCAGAAGTGCTCGAACACGGCTTCACCGCCGTCGTTCGCAGCCACCGCGGGCGCGGAATCGCCACGGCGCTGAAGCGGACGCAGCTCACCTGGTCAGCCGAGCACGGCTACCGCGAGCTGGTCACATACACGCAGGAGGGAAACGAGGCGATGCGGGCGATCAACGAGAAGCTCGGCTATCGGGAGCGACCGGCCTGGATCCTCGTTCGTCGCGAAGCCGTATAGACTCAGCTCTGACCGAGGCGATGGAGCCTCAGGCGCCCGGCGCCTGGGGCTTTTGTCTTTTTCAAGGAGGTTTTCGTATGGCGCAGGTCGAGAGCAGGGCAAGGGCGACAAGCGATCCGGACGCAAGGCGCGAGGCGCTGAAACGGTTGCAGGACGAGAACGTCGACTTTCTGCTGCTTTGGTTCACGGACATCGAGGGGCACCTGAAGAGCTTCGCCGTTACGCCGAGCGAGGTCGAGGAGGCGCTCAACGACGGGATGGGCTTCGACGGTTCGTCGATTACCGGCTTCAACGCGATCGAGGAGTCGGACATGGTCGCGATCCCCGACCCGAGCACGTTCCAGCTGATGCCCGCGCGCGAGGGCGAGATTAAGATGGCGCGGATGATCTGCGACATCGTCACGCCCGACGGCAAGCCCTACGAGGGCGACCCCCGCTACGTCCTGCGGCGCGCGCTCGAGCGGATGCGGGCGCTCGGCTTCGACACCTTCAACGTCGGCCCGGAACTCGAGTACTTCCTGTTCGAGAACGACAAGGGCACGGAGACGCTCGACGAGGGCGGTTACTTCGCGATGACGACGCTCGATGCAGCGTCCGGGTTGCGCCAGGAGACCGTCCACGCGCTCGAGTCGATGGGGATCCCGATCGAGTACGTCCATCACGAGGTCGGGCCATCGCAGCACGAGATCGACATGCGTTTCGCGCCCGCGCTTGAGATGGCAGATCACACGGTCACCTACCGCCTGATCGTCAAGGAGATCGCCAAGAAGGCCGGCTACCACGCGACCTTCATGCCCAAGCCGATCTTCGGCGAGAACGGCTCAGGTATGCACACGCACCAGTCGCTCTTCTCCGACGGCCGCAACGCCTTCTTCGACGGCGACGACCGATGGCACCTCTCGGCCGCCGGCAAGGCTTTCATTGCGGGCCAGCTACGGCATGCGCGCGAGATCGCCGGGATCTTCGCGCAGTGGGTCAACTCGTACAAACGGCTCGTCCCGGGCTACGAGGCGCCGGTCTACGTCGCCTGGTCGCAGCGAAACCGTTCGGCGCTGATCCGGATCCCGCTGTACAAGCCCGGTTCCGAGCAGGCGACCCGCGCCGAGATCCGTTGTCCCGACCCGGCCTGCAACCCGTACCTGACCTTCGCAGCGCTGCTACACGCGGGACTCGAGGGCATCGAGCAGGGCTACGAGTTGCCGGAGCCGATGGAGACGAACCTCTACCACCTGACGCCGGAGCAGCGCCGCGAGCGAGGCATCGTCTCGCTGCCGGAGACGCTCGGCGAGGCGATCGACGCGCTGGCAGAGTCCGAGCTCGCCCGCAAGGCCCTCGGCCCGCACATATTCGATCGCTACATCGAGCTCAAACGCAAGGAATGGGACGAATACCGCGTCCAGCTCACGGGTTGGGAGCTGGAGCGATATTTGTCGGTCCTCTAGCCTGAACCGGAGGCAACGACGGGCCTCGCGTCGCGCCAATAGCCGTGTTTACACGGCCGCGGCGGCTAAGCCGCCACGGCCTCCAAGGGGCATTTCAAGCGATGCCCCTGGCGCGGAGGCGCAAAAAGAGGGAAGATTGTGAAGCTTCGCCGCTGCGGCTGGCGAAGCCAACTGACGGCCGATCGCGAGGTGCTGAATTCGCACCTCGCGGTCGTTCTGAGGCGTCGCTTGCGATGCCGACTTGGAGGCTGTGGGGGCTTTGCCGCCGCAGCCGCGTAAATCCGGCCTCGGGAAGCCGGGGTCGCTGAGTGTGAGCCCGCGATCGTTCTGAGGCGTCGCTTGATGCCGATTTGGAGGCTGTGGCGGCTTTGCCGCCGCAGCCGCGTAAATCCGGCCTCGGGCCGCTTGGACCCGGCGTGCAGGGAGTGTCTAGAGAAAGCTCTTGAGCGAGTCGCGCCCGACGCGGAGGCCGATCACGCCGGTTGCATCGTCGACGTCCTCGATCGCATCAGCCGGAACCACGCGGCGACGACGGGTGAGGAATCCGGAGCGCACAGCCAGCGCATCCGGCACGTCGGGGGCCGTGCCGTACATCGGACACTCGACGCGGCCGACGACCCGACCCTCGTGATCGGCGACGAGAAAACCGTTCAGCCAGCGGAGGTCAGTAGCAGCGACGGCCATGCGCCACCCAACCTATCCATGGCCTTTAAAGGGAAACTGTGACAGCTGTAATTGTTTTGTTAACAGGACTCCGAAACGTACTGAGCTCTCTGGTCTTCAGCTGCCCGGCTTTGCCGACATGGCGAACCAGGCGATCGCGAGCCCGGCGAGCAGGATCGAGGCTAGCCAGGGAACGGCGACCGCGCCGCGGGAGTTCGGGCTGCGCGAGAGCCAGGCGAGAATCACCATCACGAGCACGAGCAGCGCTCCGGGCTCGGTGACGAAGAAGCCGACGCCGACCCACCCGGGCTCGTGGTGTCCGCCCGGATATTCCTTGTCGAGGATCCACAGTGCTGTGCCGCGCATGAGGATGAAGGCGGGGACGAGCAGGACGAAGCCGACCCAGAACGTCAGGCGGCGGAGCCAGAGGGCGCGTTCGGGGTCTCCCCGGAGGCCCGCGAAGCCGAGCAGCGCCACTGTCGCCGTTGCGCCGAAGGTCAGACTGGCGCCGAGCACGTGGAGGAAGAGCGGAAGGTTCCAGGAATCGGGGCGGACGAGCGCGAGCATCAGACCCCTGGCTTCCAGATCATGAGCCCGAGCACGGCGAAGGCCATCAGCCCGCTCCCGTAGCTGATCGCGAGTGCTCTGGGGTTTCGCAGGCGCGCCCACAACTCCGGGCTCGGGGCGTCGCCTGCTGCCGCCAGACGCCGCGCGAGCTCGCCGGTCTGACGCTGGTATCTGCCGTCGACATTGCCCAGCGCGCCGGCCAGCACCCAGAGCACGATCGCGACAACGATCCAGGTCTGCCCGTACCCATAGCCCACCTCGTGCACCAGCCAGAGCCCAATGGCGAGCGTCAGTAGCAGGCCGAGTCCGATCAGCGGGACCGCAAACCGGATCAAGCCGAACAGGGCCGCGACCTCGCTCGGCGGTCGGTTCTTCACGATCGCGGCGAGGTTCAGGATTCCCGCGATCACGATGCCGCCGATCAGGAAGAACGCGCCCGTGACGTGGAAGAAGAGCAGCCACTGGTACAGGCTCATCAGGGCTGGACCCTAAACGACTTCGATTCTCGGCTTGAAGCGTCCGGCGCAATTGCAGACCGGGTTTGCACGGCCGCGCCGGCAAAGCCGCCACGGCCTCTTGGCGGCATCGCGAGCGACGCCTCAGCGCTCCTACAATCGATGCGATGGACGCTCCCGCGCGACACCTTCGTCTGCTGACCGAGACGATCGCCGCCGTCAACTCGACGCTCGACCTCGAGGAGGTGCTCGCTCTCGTCGCGCGTAAGGTTGCGGAGGCGCTCGAGGCCGACGCCTGCTTCGTCTACCTGTACGACGCCAAGGCCGACGAACTCGTGTTGCGCGCCACGCATGGCACCGGGGTCGAGGAGATGACGCGCCGGCCGAAGCTGCGCCCGGGCGAAGGGATCACGGGCAGCGCCGCGGCGGAGCGCGCGCCGATCATGATCGCGGCCGAGGCGCACCTCGACCCGCGCTTCAAGGGCTTCTCCAACCTGCCCGAGGACGAGTACGAGTCGATCCTCGCGGTGCCGATCCTCGCGCGCGAGAAGCTGGCCGGCGCATTGAATGTCCGCACCCGCCGGCCGCGGGAGTTCACGGATGCGGAGGTCGAGCTCCTCGTCGCGATCGCAGCGCAGGTGGCGCAGACGATCGAGCACGCTCAGCTCTACGCGGACGCGCAGCGCCGCGTGGGCGAGCTCGAGGCGCTGGCCCGGATTTCGGAGGCTGTCTCCGAGTCGCTCTACCTCGAGGAGTCGCTGGAGGCGATCGTGAAGGCGACGATGGACGCGGTCGGCGCCACGGGCGCGGCGCTCGTGCTGGAGGACGGCGGCGTCGCGAGACCGGAAGGGCGCGCAGGCGCGTTTGCCGTGCGGATTCCGCTGCGCTGGAAAGGCCGCCAGATCGGCGAGCTCGTTTGTGATCGCGACACCGACTTCACGGCCGAGGAGCGCGCGCTGCTCGCGTCGATCGCGCATCACGCCGCCGTGGCGCTCGAGCACGGACGGGCGGTGATGCGCGGCGTCCTCGCTCAGGAGATCCATCACCGGGTCAAGAACAACCTCCAGACCGTCGCCTCTCTGCTCCGTCTGCAGGCGCGGGCCGAGGACGGCGTCGATCCTCGCAAGGCGCTGGACGACTCGGTCAATCGGATCTTGGCGATCGCGGCCGTGCACGAAGTGCTGACCGAGCAGCGCGAAGAGGACGTCGATCTCCGGGATCTGCTCGACCGGCTGAGGGCCATGCTCGTGCAGGGGATCGGCGCCGGCAAGCACGTCGAGGCAGAGCTCTCATCCGTCTCGCTGGCGGGGAATCGAGCGACCGCGCTCGCGCTCGTCTTCAGCGAGCTGTTCCAGAACGCCCTCGAGCACGGTGGCGACGAGGTGCGGATCGAGCTCGCGAGCCGAAACGGAAGCGCACTGCTCGCGATCTCCGACGACGGCGGAGTCGACAAAGACGTTCGGAGCGGTACCGGCCTCTCCATCGTGCGGGCGCTCGTCCGCGACGAGTTGGGCGGAACGTTCGAGCTGCGCAGTGACTGTGGGACCCGCGCTGAAGTTCTCTTCCCCGCCTAAGAGCCTCGAGAGGTTCACGCGCGTCACCCGGGAGCCCCTTTCCCCGCCCTCCTAGCTGCCAGGCTATCGCCCGAATTGGCGCGTGTGCGTGCCGGGTTCGTGCCGAATCCGTGACACTTGAGCGGTGCGGATCCTGGTTGCCGAAGACGAGACGATCATCAGGCTCGACCTGGTCGAGATGCTCGGGCGCGCGGGGCTCGAGGTTTGCGCAGAGGCTCGTGACGGCGTCGAGGCGGTCGCGCTCGCGCGCGAGCACGAGCCCGATCTCGCGATCATGGACGTGAAGATGCCGCGGCTCGACGGGATCGAGGCGGCGCGGCGGATCCTCGACGAGCGACCGATTCCGATCGTGATGCTGACCGCCTACGGGCAGGACGAGCTCGTCTCGCGCGCAGTCGAGGCGGGCGTCTTCGGCTATCTCGTCAAGCCGTTTCGCGAGCAGGACCTGCTGCCGGCGATCCGGGCGGCGCGCGCACGGCACGAAGAGCTGCTCGAGCTGCGCGAGGAGGCCGAGTCGCTCGCGGATGCGCTTGCGTCGCGCAAGGCGATCGAGCGAGCCAAGGGGCTGCTGATGGAGAAAGAGGGTCTGTCCGAGCAGGACGCGTTCGCGCGGCTGCGCAAGGCCTCACAGGTTTCTGGGCGGCCACTCAAGGTCGTCGCTGAGGCCGTCGTGGCCACGCTCGGCGAGGACATGCCTTAACGAAACGCCAACGAAACGCCAACGAAAGATGCGGTTTGCAGGGCCGATGTTCTGCTTGACTTCGATCGACCAACGGCAAGGAGCTCTTTCGTGGCCATGGCGGGTACCGGGGCGAATGGCAGGCTCCAAGTTGGAACTCCGGCCGGCGACGCTGGTGTAGCCGGCAGGCTCGGCCCCAAGGGGCGCCGGACGCTCGGCTGGTCAGTTGCTCTCGTCGCCACCGCGGCAGCCCTGACCGCCGGTCTTGCCGGCGTCTATCGCTACCTCGACAACTTCTGGCTCTACCGCGGGTACCCGCCGCCTCGGGATCCCGCCTGGGTCAGGGAACAGGGAACGGTGCAGACGATCGCCGTGACCAGTCCGGCGATCGGCGGACGCAGCCAGCAGGTGATCGTCTACCTGCCGCCCGGCTACGCCGCCCACCCTCGCCGCCGCTACCCGGTCTTCTATCTCCTGCACGGATCGCCCGGGCTTCCGAACGCGCTGCTTCTGACCGTCAAAACAGGCGTCGTCGAGGACGAGTTGATGGCCAAGCACGAGATCCGGCCGATGATCCTGGTGATGCCCTTCGGCTCCTCGGGCCGCTTCACCGACACCGAATGGGCGAACGGCGTCCGAGCGAATTCGGGCTGGGAGACCTTCCTGGCCCGCGATGTTGTTCGGACGATCGACGACCGCTATCGCACGATCCGCTCCGGCTCTGCGCGCGCGCTCGCGGGCCTCTCCGAAGGGGGATACGGATCGCTCAACATTGGACTCCATCACCCCGGCGAGTTCCGCGTCCTCGAGAGCTGGTCGGGCTACGAGCGTGCCGACAAGATCCTCTCGATCTTCGGCCGCGGCGAGAAACGGCTCGCCTACAACAGCCCTCGCTCTTACCTCCCGGCCGTCGCCCGCCGGCTCCGCCGCGAAGGCAGTTATGTCTGGTTCTACTCCAGCCCAGGCGACCGCTTTCTCGGCCAGAACAGAGCTTTCGCGCACGAGCTCGCGCGGGTTCGGATCCGCCACAGCTTCTTCGTCGTTCAGGGCGGACATACCTGGCGCGCCTGGCGTGAGAACTTCCCACAGGCGATCCGCGCCGCTTCGAAGGGACTGAGCGGTGGCTAGAGCGCTTCGTCTCGCAGGGCTCACCTCGGGCGGTCTGCTCGCATTCATCGTCGTCGTCTCGGCCCAGGGCTGGCTCTACGAATTGCGGAACTCGACGCTGATCGGCCCCAAGGTGCACGATGCGCTGCCCCTCGACGAGCTCCCACGGCACGACTCGGTCTCGCTTCTGCTCTTCCTGGGCGTCTGGGCCTGCGCCGGGCTCCTTGTCGGCTTACTGGCGAGGAGAGCGCGCGTTGAACGTCTGACGGCGGCGCTGCTGGCGGCCCTGGCGACAGGGCTCTGGCTCTTCCTCACCACGTGGGTCTCGCTCGTGGTCGTGCGCCAGGTCGCCGACCGGCAGGCCTTCCATGCAGCCGTCCACGTGCCTGCGCTCTACCTCGCTGCCGGTCTGATCGGGTTGGGGTGCGCCCTGTTGGGGCGAACTGACGCGCAGCCCTCGCGGCGCGCGCCGCTCGTCCTCGCTGCACTCGTCGCTGTCGCTGGAATCCTCGACATCGCCTCGGCCGTGACGCCGGAGCTCGCCAATCGAGTACAGCTGATCGAAGGCGTCGCTCCGAATGCCGTCCCGGGCCTCGCAAGCGCACTGATCGTCCCCGCTGGACTGGCGCTGATCGTGCTCGCGCGAGGTCTTCGGCGACGGCGACGCCGCGCATGGCAGCTGACGGTCGTGCTCGTGCTGGTCGCGGCGGTCCTGCACATCCTCAAAGGTTTGGACTACGAGGAGGCGACCGTCAGCATCGCGCTGGCGCTCGCGCTCGTGGCGCGTCGTCACGACTTCGAGGGCGGCGGCGACCCGGCGACGCGGACGGAGGTCGGCCTCCGCGCCCTCGCCTACACGGTTGCGATTTTCGCCTACGGAACGGCGGCCCTGTGGATCAACCGGATCGAAGCCGACCGCCCGTACACGTTCGGGTTCGCTCTCCGCGAGACCGCGACGGCGCTCGCAGGGCTGAATCCGCGTGGGTCGGCGCACCTGAGCGGACCCTTCGGCGACTGGTTCCCGCTGTCGGTATTTCTGCTCGGCGTCACCGGCGGCCTCTGGCTGCTCGCGAGCTGGCTTGCTCCTTGGCGCTACCGCTGTGACCGTCGGGAGCACGAGCAGCTGTTGGTCCGAGCGCTCGTCGACAAGCACGGAACGGACACGCTCTCGCCTTTCGTCCTGCGCTCGGACAAGTCGTACTTCTTCAGCTCGGACGGACGGGCGTTCCTCGCCTACAGGGTGGTTGCCTGCGTCGCCGTCGTCTCCGGGGACCCGATCGGAGATCCGGACGCGATCGAGAGCCTGCTGCCGGCATTCCAGGAGTTCGCGCACGAACGTGACTGGCGAGTTGCGTTTCTCGGCGCCGGCGAGCGCTGCTTGCCACTCTATGCCCGGAATGGGCTGCGGGCCCTCTACCACGGCGACGAGGGCGTGATCGATGTTGCAGCGTTCTCGCTCGAGGGCCGGGCCGTTCGCAAAGTGCGCCAGTCCGTGCACCGGCTCGAGCGCGCCGGCTACTCGGCGTCATGCGTCTTTGCCGGCGACGTGGACGAGCAGCTCGCGGCTGAGCTGACTGAGGTGGCGGCGGAGTGGCGCGGCCCCCAGCCGCAGCGCGGTTTCACGATGGAATTCGACTCCCTCTTCGACGTGGGCGGCTCGGACGCGTTGTTCGTGATGGGTCGAGATGCTTCCGGAGCGGTCGCGGGCTTCTTCCACCTCGCCGTTTCTAGAGCGGGCCGGGCACTCTCGCTGTCGTCGATGCCGCGCGTACGGACGACACCGAACGGGTTCAACGAATGGCTGGTCGCAGAGACCGTCGGCTGGGCGCGGCAGCACGGGTTCGAGCGGGTGTCCCTGAACTTCTCGCCATTCGCGGCGGTGCTGGCGCCGAACGGTGCGCTGTCGGCATCGCAACGTGTTCAGCGAAAGGTCCTCCACCAGCTGAAAGGCACCTTTCAGTTCGACAACCTGCTCGCGTTCAACCGCAAGTTCTTTCCGGAGTGGCAGAAGCGCTACGTCGTCTTCGAGCGCTTCGCCGACCTGCCGCGCGTCGGCATAGCCGGGCTTGCCGCCGAGGGTTATCTACCGCTCGTGGGGCAGCGGCGGTGAGCGTCTCGACCGCGGCAGCCTTTGCGCTCGCGGCCGGGTCGGCGCTTGCGCTGAACTGGGCCTACTTCACGCAGCATCAGCAGGCGTCGAGGCTGCCCCCCCTCAGCGTGAGGCGGCCGGTCCGTTCGCTGCTGCTGCTCTTCTCGAACCGCCGCTGGCTGCTTGGGTTCACGATCGGGATCGGCGGCTGGGTCCTCTACGTGGCTGCGCTCTCGGTCGGGTCGCTCTCGCTCGTGCAGGCCGCGTCGGCCGGCGTCGGGCTCGCGATCTTCGGCCTCGCCCTGCTCGCCGTCTCGCTGACGCGGAGCAGCACCACGCATCCCTTTGCCGGGCACGCTTCGTGGGTCGGCGTCGCGGCCTGGATGGCGGTCACGGGCGGCCTTGCCGCGGCGTTCGCCGGACCCTTCTCGCGCCTGCTCGCAGGCGGCGCCGGACTCGGCGTCGCGGCCGGTCTCTGCTACGCAGCCGGCGATGTCGGGACGAAGGCGGCGGTGGGCGGCGGCGCACGCCTGCTCTTCGGCCTGCCGGTGCTGACGGCGCACGGGCTCGGGTTCGTCTTTCTGCAGCTCGGCTTCCAGCGCGGTGGCGCGCTCACGACTGCCGGCGTCGCGACGCTGTTCACGAACGCGGTTCCGATCGCGGCCGGAATGGTGCTCTACGGAGACGGCCTGCCCGCGGGTGGACTCGGGGTGGCCCGGCTGCTCTCTTTCACTGCGGTCGTGGCCGGCGCCGCTCTCTTGACGCGTGGCCCCGGACTACCGGTGGACGTTGTTCCCGCGGCGCCGGTGTCTGCTCCTTGAAGCGCGCCGCCTGGGCATGCCTACTTGTCGCGCTGATCGCGGCAGGTGCTGTTGCCAAGGCCGCACTGGAACCGGATCGCTCGAGCGGCCCAACGACCGAGCTCGCCTCGTTCCAGTCGCGAGCCGTTCGCGGGCGGGTACGCCTCGTCGTGCTGCTTCCCGCCGGTTACGCCGGCAGCGACCTCCGCTACCCGGTTGTCTACTTCCTGCACGGACTGCCCGCGTCCTCGCAGGCGTACCGCAATGTCGGCTTCCTGCAGGACGCGCTCGCCGGCCTGCGGCGCCGGGCGATCCTCGTCGCCCCGCAAGCGGCGCGGGATCACGACACGGATCCGGAGTACCTGGACTGGGGGCCGGGTCGAGATTGGGAACGGGCCGTCTCGCAGGAGCTCCCGGCCTACGTCGACACCCACTTCCGGACGATTCCGGATCGCCGGGCGCGTGCCCTGGTCGGGCTCTCGGCGGGCGGCTACGGCGCGGTCGCGCTCGCCTTTCACCACCTGGAGAGCTTCGGCGTGGTCGAGTCCTGGAGCGGTTACTTCCATCCGACCAACCCGAGCGGAACGAAGGCCCTCGACCTGGGCTCGTCGCACGCAAACCGGCGCGCGAACTTGCACAGAGCCGTCGCCGGACTGCGGCAAGCGTTCCGCGTCCACCCGACGTTCTTCGGCTTCTACGTCGGGCGGGAGGATGCGCGCTTCCGGGCCGAAAATCTCACGCTTCATCGGGAGCTCCTCTCGGCGGGGATTCCGCACGTGTTCGAGCTGTACCCGGGCGCGCACGGACAGCGCGTCTGGAGCACCCACGCCCACGCCTGGCTCGCGCTGGCACTGGCGCATCTGACTCCTGCGATGCGGTCTGACCCGCCGGCTGGCTTGACCGGATTCGTCCCCGTCGTCAAGGGCCCTGCCGGGGGCGTCGTTCTGAGCGGACGAATCCCGAACACGCTCGAGCGCTGGGACCGAAGGAGGAGCTCGGTCTATCTGCCGCCCGGCTTCCAGGCGAGCAGCCCCTACCCGGTGATCTTCCTCCTGCACGGCTTTCCGGGCTCGCCCTCCGGGTTCTACGACAGCCTCCAGTTGGCGAAGTTCGCCGACCAGTTGATCTCGTCCCATCGGGTCACGCCGTTCGTCGCCGTGATGCCGGTGGCGGGACGGGTGAGGGGCAAGCGCAGCGACGAGGAGTGGGCCGGGCCCTGGGAGACCTACCTCGTTCGCGATGTCGTGCCCTGGGCGGCTGCGCACCTGCCGTTGAGCGCGCAGCAGGCCGATCGCGCGATCGCGGGTCTCTCCGCCGGCGCGTTCGGCGCGGTCGACATCGCGCTGCGCCATCCCGGGACTTTCGGCGTCCTCGAGTCGTGGTCGGGCTACTTTCGGCCCTTCCGGGACGGTCCGCTCGCGCACGCGAGCGCCGCCGAGCTCGTGGCTCACAATCCGACCGTGCTCGTTCGGCGGGAGGCAGCGCTGCTACGCCGGCAGCACGTCCGCTTCTACCTCGCGACCGGGTTCAACCACGGCGGCGTCTTCCGGCGCTGGACGTACGAGTTCGGGCGCGAGCTGCACGGGTTGAGGCTGCCGTACCGGCTCTGGGCCTCGCAAGCGCCGGACAAGGGCAAGTACCTGCGCCTGCAGCTGTCTGCTGCCGTCGAGTTCGCATTCGGTTCACAATGAGCTGAGTGCCGCGCAGTACGCGTCAGATCACGATCGCCCGGCCCGCAGATGAGGTCTTTGCCTTTGTCAGCGATCCGGCGAACGATCCGCAGTGGCACGACACGATCCTCCAGGTGACGACGACATCGGAACCCCCGCTTCGGAGCGGCAGCACCTTCGCGGCCGTCTTTCGGCCCCGGGAATCAGAGGCGACGTACGACCTCATCGGAGAGATGAAGGTTTACGAGCCGGGGAGGTTCTCCGAGCTCGAGGCGCTGTTCGCAGAACGACATGGGCGCGTGCCGGCGATGATCGGACGCTTCGTGCTCACGTTCCGCGTCGAGCCCGACGGCTCGGGAACGCGCCTCACACGCGGTGTCGAGACTAGGGGTGCGGCATTCCGCTATCGACTGTTGTCGCTTCTGCTCGCTCCCCTAACGCGCCGTTCTGGCCAAGGCCGGCAGGACGAGCTGCTGGCGCGGATCAAGACGATCCTCGAGAGCCGTCCGGCGCCGGCCTAGGCTTGCGCCTGGTCGAAGAGCCGCTCCCAGCGGCTGAGGAGCGTCTGTAGCTCCTCCCGTGCGCTGCGATGGGCGGCAAGGGTGTCTGTATCCGACCAGTCGTCGGCGAGGCGCTGCTCGAGCTCTGCGATCGAACGCTCGCGCTCGGCGATCTCCGCCTCGAGGCGGTCGAGCTCGCTCGGAGACTTTTGCTTCGACACCTCCGGTTTCGTCGTCTTCGCCGCCGCCTTCAGCGCGGGCGGCGCTGGCGGGACGGCGAGCTCGTCGCGGCGGCGGACGTAGTCGGCCCAGCCGCCGTCATAGGAGTGGATCGTCAGGTCTTCGACCGCGAGCGTACGGTGTGCGACGGCGTCGAGCAGCGCGCGGTCATGGGAGACGAGCAGCACGGTTCCCGGGAACGCCTCGAGGGCAAGCTCGAGGGCCTCGCGGCTTTCGAGGTCGAGATGGTTCGTCGGCTCGTCGAGGAGGAGGAAGTTCGCGCCGGAGGCGACCACAAGCGCAAGCGCGAGCCGCCTGCGCTCGCCGCCCGACAGTTTGACGACGGCCTTGTCCTGCTCCTGCCAGCCGGAAAAGAGGAACCGGCCGAGCAGGTTCTGAGCCTGCGGGCGCTTGAGGCCGGTCGCTTTCTGGGCGCAGTCGAGCACGCTGCCGGTCTCGTCGAGCTCGACCTCGTGCTGCGAGAAGTAGGCCGCAACGACGCCGTGGCCCAGCCGCACCGAGCCGGCGACCGGCTCGCGCAGCGCGAGCAGCGTCTCGAGCAGGGTCGTCTTGCCGGATCCGTTCGGGCCGACGAGCGCGACGTGCTCCCCGCGCTCGAGCGCGAAGCCGACATCGTGCAGCAGCTCCTTGGAGCCCGCGGCGACCTCGAGCCCCTTCGTCTCGATCACGGTCCGCCCGCTGCGCGGTGGGTCGAGGAAGTCGAAGCCGAGCCGTTTCTGGCGCATCGTCAGCGACTCGAGCTCGCCGCTCGCCTGCTGCCGTTCGCGCTCTAGGCGCCCGATCTGAGTCAGCTTTGCCTGCGCCTGCTTCGCCTTGTTCTTTTTGTAGCGGAAGCGCTCCACGAAGCGTTCGAGCCGCTCGATGTCGACGCCGAGGCGGTCGGCCGTCTTGCCGGCGGCCGACGCGCGGGCCGCCTTCTCGATCCGCCAGGCGTGCCAGGGCCCGGCGAACGAGATGGAGCGGCCGCCGCCGAGCTCGAGCACGCCGTTCGTGACCGCCTCGAGGAACCAGCGGTCGTGCGCAACGAGGATGATCCCGGCGTCAAGAGACTGCAGCTCCTGCTCGAGCCACTCGAGACTTGCGACGTCGAGGTGATTGGTCGGCTCGTCGAGCAGCAGGAGGTCGGGGTCGCCGCCAAGGGCCCGGGCGAGCGAAGCCCGCGTCAGCTCGCCGCCGGAGAAGGTCTCGAGCGGCCGGTCGAGATCGGGCTCGGCAAACCCGAGACCGCGCACGACCGAGGCTGCGCGATCGCGCCAGGCGTAGCCGCCCGCATGCTCGAGCCGGGCTTGCGCGTCCGAGTAGCGGCGGAGAGTCGCCTGGTCGTGCCGGCCGTCCGCCATCTTGTGCTCCAGGTCACGAAGCTCCCGTTCGGTGGCGACAAGGTCGGCCGCGCCTGAGAGCACGTACTCACGAAGGGTCAGGCCCTGATCGAGCGGCGGCCGCTGATCGTGCAGCGCGACTCTCGTTCCCTTCGAGAAGACGAGCTCGCCGCCCTGGTAGTCGGTCTCGCCGTTGAGGATTCGGAGCAGCGTCGTCTTGCCGGATCCGTTCGGGCCGGAGAGCGCGATCCGGTCACGGCGCTCGACCTTGAACGAGACGCCGTCGAAGAGCTGCCAGCCGGAGAGCTCCTTGCGGAGCTGGGATGCGATAACGAGTGCCACGGCTACAGCGTAGAAGCCGCGGCCGGGCTGACCTAACGCACGACCAGTGTCGCGAAGCCGCTCTTGCTCGGGCTCGAGGTTGGCGTTCCGAAGTAAAAGGCGCGGGCGCGCCAGCGACCGATCGTCGGGGGTACGAAGGTCGCGCTGGCGGTTCCGCCCGCGCGCAGCGCCACGCGGTAGCGCCGCGCGAACTGCCAGCCCGTCAGCGGGTCGAAGCGGTCGACCAGGATCGAGACGCGGCCGGCAGTCGCGAGCGAGACGTGCGCGACGATCGTCGCCGCCTGCCGCGGCGAGGCGGAACCGGAGCCGAAGGTCACCTTCGTCGTCGTGATCTGGCGGACGAGCAGCAACAGCCTGTAGCCGCCGCGCGTGAAGCGCCGCGCGTGGACGACCGCGAAGTAATGGCCGGGGCTGAGCCGCGTCGTAAGTTCCTGCGAGCCCGACGCGCCGCAGGCACAGCCGAGGCGGCGTCCGGTCTCTCCGAGGACCTGTAGGTCGAATGACGCCGAGCCGGGGGCGCGCAGCCGCACAGTCACGTCGCTCTCTGTCTGCACGTCGAAACGGTAGAGGTCGACGACGTCCAGGCCGCGTCCGTTCAGCGAACCGCGCCGTGTCTGGCGGTTTCCGAGCGGCGCTCCGGGAGCCGTGTCGTCCGGCCCGGCCGCGCCGGCGGCGAGGTGGTAGCGCTCGAGCCCCGGCCTCGTCCCCTGAGCCGTCACGAGCAGCGCGTAGCGTCCGCCCGCGTCGGGGCCGGGAGTGATGGTGACGTAACCGCCGCACGAGAACGAGTGCACAGGCTCGGCGTCGGCGAACGAGCGCGTGCCCGGGCGATAGATGCGAAGGGCGACACATTTGTTGCGGGGCGGCGCGAGATTGATCCGGTACGGCGTGCCCGGGCGCATCCGGAAGGACCAGGCGTCGTCGAAGTCGACGAGCGGGTCGACGGTCGAGGTGACGCCGCGTGGTGGTAACGGCGTTCCGGGTGGGCGCGACGAGGGCTCCGGCCGGAACAGGTGGAACTGGAAGGGGCCGTCGACCGAGTCGGCGAGCCGCACGACCTCGATCAGGTACGTCGAGTCCGCTTCGACGTTGAAGGAGAGCGCTGCCCTCCCTTGCGCGTCGGTCGCGTCGCACGTCTGGAACGCGACCCGCGAGCGGACGACCTTGAAGACCGCGACGAAGGCATCGAGGTCGCCGCCTGCGCTCAGGCGCAGAACCAGCCGTCCGGGGCCGGCGCCGCTGAGCTTGTACCAGAGCGAACCGCCCGTTTGGCCGCAGAACGAGGGATCATCGGCGGCCTTCGTCGCGCCGACCGTCGAGCCGGAGACCCTGGCCGGAACGTCGATCGGCGTCGCGTTCGCCCGGTTGTCGTTCGGCGGAGGAGCTGCCGCCGCAGTCGGTGATAGGACGAGGATCGCGCCGGCGGCTGCAGCGATGGCGAGCTTGTGGAGCATCTGCGCCGACAGTAAGCGCCATTCGTCACGATTTCAACGCGCGGGGCAGGATCCGTACCGGATCCGAACAGCGCCCTTACAGGCCGAGAAAGCCGGTGGGGCTAAGCCGAAACGGCCGCACCGACGAGCCGCCGGGCAGCGTCCGCGATGTGCGCGGCGTCGATGCCGGCCTCGGCCAGCAGCTCCGCTGGCTTACCGGAGTGCGGCATCTCCCTCACCGCCAGGAGCTCGACCCGAGGTCGCTCCTCGGAGTCGGCGAGCGCTGCGAGCACAGCCTCGCCGAGCCCGCCCTCGGCCCAGTGGTCCTCGACCGTGACGATCGGCATCGCCAGCGAGCGGATCGCCTCCTCGTCGAGCGGTTTGATCGAGTAGAGGTCGATCACGCGTGCCTCGATCCCGTCGGCGGCGAGGGCATCCGCCGCCTCGAGCGCCTCGTGGACGGTGATTCCGGCGGCGACGAGTGCGATGTCGTCGCCTTCCCGCAGGGTGCGGGAGCCGCCGATCTCGAAATCGTCGCCCGGCTCGTAGATGACCGCCGTATTCGGCCGCAGCGTGCGGATGTAGCTGATGCCCTCGTTATCGGCCATCTTCGCGACCAGCTTTGCCGTCTGGTTCGCGTCGCACGGGTGCAGCACCGTCGAGCCGTGGACCGCGCGCAACGCTGCAATGTCCTCGAGCGCCATCTGCGAGGGGCCATCCTCGCCGATCGAAACGCCGGCGTGTGAGCCAGAGAGGCAGTAGTTCGCGCGGCTGATCGCGGACATGCGGACGAAGTCGTATGCCCGTGAGATGAACGCCGCGAACGTGGAGGCGAACGGCCGCCAGCCGGTCACCTGCATGCCGACCGCGGTCGCGACCAGCTGCTCCTCGGCGATGAACATCTCGAAGTACCGCTCGGGGACAGCGTCCCTGAAGATCTCGGCGAAGGTCGAGTTCGAGACCTCGCCGTCCATCGCGACCACGTCGCCGCGAGCCTTGCCGAGCGCCGCGAGCGCCTCGCCGTAGGCTTTGCGCGTCGCAACCTCGTCGCCGAGCTCGTAGCGTGGGAGCTCGAGCTCGGCGCGCTCGATCTCGACCGTGCGGCCGCTCGTCTCCGGCTTGGCGACCTGGACGACGATGTTCCGGATGCCGCCGAGCTCCTCGATCGCCTGCTCGGGGTCGTCGAGTGCTTTGCCGTGCCAGCCCGGCTTGTCCTCGACCGCCTTGACGCCCTTGCCCTTGATCGTCCGGGCAACGATCGCGACGGGCCGGTCGCTCGCGATCGCCTCGCCGTAGGCCTGGTCGATCTCCTCGACGTCATGCCCGTCGATCTCGATCGCATGCCAGCCGAACGCGCGGGCACGGTTGGCGTAGGAGTCGAGATCCCAGCCGTGCATCGTCTCGCCGCGCTGCCCGAGCCGGTTGATGTCGAGGACCGCCACGATGTTGTCGAGCTCGTAGTAAGCGGCGTGCTCGAATCCCTCCCATTGCGAGCCCTCGGCCATCTCGCTGTCGCCGATCAGGATCCAGGCCCGCATCGGTGTCTCGTCCAGCCGCTTGCCTGCGATCGCCATGCCGACGCCGTACGGCAGGCCCTGTCCGAGCGAGCCGGTTGCGACGTCGACCCACGGGATCCGCGGCGTCGGGTGTCCTTCGAAGATGCTCGAGAACTGGCGGTACGTCAGCAGCTCCTCGTCCGAGATCACGCCGGCCGCCCGGTACATCGCGTAGAGAAGGGTCGACGCATGTCCCTTCGAGAAGACCAGCCGATCGTTGGCAGGATCCTTCGGGTTGTCGAAGTCGTAGCGCAGGTACTTGGCGAGCAGCACCGCCATCAGGTCTGCCCCGGACATGCCGGAGGTGGGGTGACCCGACTTCGCCTCCGCGGCGCAGCGGACGGAATCGACGCGGAGCTGCTGTCCTAGCTCACGCCAGAGTTCGGGACCCTCCATCCGGGGTAACGTAACGGTTCTATGAGGGTTGCAGTCGCGTTCGACCACCGCGGTGTTCGCCTGCGCGACGCCGTCCTTGCAGAGCTTGACGCGCTCGGCCACGAGACCTTCGATCTCGGCGCCGACACCGCCGCTGTCCGGATCGACTATCCCGACAAGGCGCGAGAGCTCGGCGAGCTGATCCAGAACGGCGACGCCGAGCGCGGAATCCTCGTCTGCGGCTCAGGCGTCGGCGCTTCCGTGGCCGTCTCGAAGCTCGACGGGATCCGAGGTGCCATGTGCCACGACGTCTACTCGGCGCACCAGGGGGTCGAGCACGACGACATGAATGTCCTCTGCCTCGGCTCGGAGGTCGTCGGCCCAGCGCTGACGGTCGACCTGATGCGCGCCTTTCTGCACGCGCGCTTCGACGGCGGCGAGCCGTACGTAACCAGGCTCCAAAAAATCGAGGAAATCGAACGGGGATCCATTGCCAACCTCAAATGAGTGTTTTTGGAATCACTCGCATTTGCCGGCGGAGCCGGGCTTGGCCCGGCGGGAGCCACGCTAAGAAGGGAAGTGTCAAGGCCAATGTCTGAATCACGACTTCACAAGCTTTCGGAGCTCGGCCAGAGCGTCTGGATCGACTTCTTGTCTCGCGAGATGCTCCAGGCCGGCGAGCTCGAGCGGATGATGCACGACGACGCCGTCGTCGGCGTCACGTCGAATCCGACCATCTTCCAGAAGGCGATCTCGCAGGGAGACCTCTACGACGAGCAGATCCGCGCCCTCCTCGAGGAGCTGGACGACCCGAAGGAGATCTTCTGGCGCCTGGCGGAGAAGGACATCGGCGATGCCTGCGACTTGCTGCGGTCGGTCTGGGACGCCGGCAAAGGCCGGGACGGCTACGTCTCGATCGAGGTCGACCCCAATCTCGCCGGCGACACCGATGCGACGATCGCCGAGGCGCGTCGCCTGCACGCGCAGATCCACAGGCCAAACCTGCACGTGAAGATTCCGGCGACGAAGGCCGGCCTGCCGGCGATCGAGGAGATGATCGCGAGCGGCAAGAACATCAACGTCACCCTGATCTTCTCCCTCGAGCGCTACGCCGAGGTCGTCGAGGCCTACATCCGCGGGCTCGAGCGGCTGGTCGAATCCGGCGGCGAACCCTCGCAGGTCGCCTCAGTCGCGAGCTTCTTCGTCTCGCGCGTGGACACGGAGGCCGACAAGCGGCTCGACGAGCTCGGCGGACACAACGAGCTGAAAGGGAAGCTCGCGGTCGCGAACGCCAAGCTCGCCTACCAGCGCTACAAGGAGCTCTTCTCCGGAGAGCGGTGGGAGCCGCTGGCCGCGAAGGGTGCGACGACGCAGCGCTGCCTCTGGGCCTCAACTTCGACGAAGAATCCGGCCTACCGGGACGTGCTGTACGTCGAGGAGCTGATCGGCCCCGAAACCGTGAACACGATGCCCGAGGAGACGATCGAGGCGTTCCAGGACCACGGCGAGGTTGCGTTGACGCTCGAACAGGGGCTCGACCAGGCGCGACGGCTGTTCGACCAGCTCGCCGAGGCGGGAGTCGACTACGACGACGTCGTCCGCGTGCTCGAGGAAGAGGGCGTTCAGAAGTTCGCCGACTCGTTCGCCGAGCTGCTCGACGGCATCCGCGCCAAGCGCGGCGAGCTCGCGGCGGCATGAGGCCTCGCTGGCGACGTCGGCCTGGAGGTCGGGGCGGCCTTGCCGCCGCGACCGTCCAACCTCGACTGGTGAAGCCGCGTCGGTTTCGCAGGGAGAGAAAGAACGCGCTGTGAACGCCGCGGAGCAAGCCGAGCTCTATCGCGAGGTCGCCGGCGAAGGCCCGCCGGTGGTGCTCGTGCACGCCGGGATTTGCGACAGCCGAATGTGGGATCCGCAGTGGGAAACGTTCTCCCGAGCGCACCGCGTGGTGCGCTACGACATGCGCGGGTTCGGACGTTCTCCGCTCGTTCCGGGACGGTATTCGCCCCCGGGCGACCTGATTGCTCTACTGGACGAGCTGGCGCTCGGGCCTGCCGCGCTCGTGGGCGCCTCGATGGGCGGCGGTATCTCGCTCCAGGTTGCGGTGGCGCGGCCTGACCTCGTCTCCGCGCTCGTCCTCGTCGGCACCGGCGTGCGCGGCCACGACTGGTCCGAGTATGTGACGCGAGCGTGGGAGGAGGAAGAAGCCGCGGTCGAGCGCGACGATCTCGACGCGGCCGTCGAGGTGAATGTCAGGACGTGGGTGGACGGGCCCGACCGCTCCCCCGAGCAGGTCGATCCCGAGGTCCGCGCGAGGGTCGCGGAGATGCAACGCCGCGCCTTCGAACTCTTGCTGCCCGTCGGCGATGCTGCCCAGGAGGAGCCGCTCGTGCTCGACGTCGGGGAGCGCCTCGGCGAGATCTCCGTGCCGACGCTCGTTGTCGTCGGCG
>Ga0209153_1000315_pt1 | contig 25029 bp, 22 predicted proteins | sample GraSoiAngelo_120_FD_185877 | JGI IMG/M metagenome (GOLD analysis project Ga0209153, IMG submission 185877) | Grasslands soil microbial communities from the Angelo Coastal Reserve, California, USA - 14_0919_09_20cm (SPAdes) (version 2) | ecosystem: Environmental > Terrestrial > Soil > Grasslands ...
GTATTGGGCCGAAGGCCTTGTGGAACTCTTAAGAGAGCGCACCAACGGCTGTGGCTCAGCGCTGGCAATGGAGTGGGAAATTACGCCGTTCGTTTTTGTCCGATCGCCTCGAACTGCGCCTTCTGTTCGTCGCTCAGCGTCGCATAGAAGTCCTCGAGTGCGGCGCTCACCAGGTTGACCGCTTGCTGCATGGCATCGAGCCGCCCGTCCACTGCGTCCAGGCGAGCGGGTGGTGTGGTCGCGTCTTGCGGCAGGCATTGAGCGTTCAGGATGTCGGCAGCCCTGGCATTGGCGACCTGCAGCGCTTTGAGAGCGACGCGTTGGGTGTCGTTCGGGTGCAGCCTGGCCTCGATCTCGTCCGCCGGCCATTGCAACGCGGTTGTTTGCGCCGCGCCACAAGCTTGGGCACGCGCTTCCGGGGCGCCGCTTGCGGCGGACATCTTACGCCGATCTTCGGCGAGTGCATTGAGCCGTGCTTCCTGCTCGTCACTCAGCACGTCATAGAATTTGCCCAGCGGCTGCTGCACGGCTAATTCTGCCTTGATCATCGCCTCGATGCGCTGCTGCATGACGGCCAATCGGTCCGGTGCCGTGAACGCCGTCTGCGTCGGACACGACGCCCGGATCATCTGGGCGGCCGAGATCAATGCGCTGGCAAGATCGTCCAAAGTGGCGCGCTGCGTCTCATTTGGCTGTATCGCCTGCACAATCTGATCGATGGGGAGGCCGGCACTTTCGCGGCTGTCATCGCCGCAGAGCTGCTGGAGCGGAGGCAGTTTGCGATGTCTTCGGCCGAACCGGCTCGGCCCCGTATAGGCGGCGAGATCATCATGGCCATAAGGCGCAAAGATCGCGGCATAGATGTCAGGATAACCGTAGTCCCAGAAGCCGATACCGTCAGCCCAGATGGCGTAGTCGTAGATATCGTAAATGGCGAACGGCCAAAACAGCGGCCCGACCCATCCATATCCGCCGTCGCCGTGTCGCCACCACCCGTTCGCGATGCGGCCGCCATGCCAGCCCGCCAGCGCTGCAGCCGCGACGATTTGCCTGCGAGCCGCCGGGTTGCCAAGCCCGGAATCCACAACGTCGCGGACATCTTGCGATTTAAGGGAAGCCGTTCGGATGTGACCGCGACGGGTAAAGGCACGTGCGCGATGTATTCCCCCTAGCGACAACACGCGGGCTGCTGCGAATCTCACCGCCCCAAGGGGACCGATGCCAAGGTGCACTCGGGCCAGGGCCGCACTCGACAGCAGGGTTGTCAGAACGACAACGGCAATCCCAACGCGGTACCTCGACATGGCACCCTCCCGCGCCAAGCCTCATCGCGTCACTTTTGGATGACGCCGAGAGGAAGCTTAAATGACGCCGAGAGGAAGCGAAAGTTCCCTGGGTTCACCATACAGACCATTTAACTTATGGACCGAACCGGAGCTGCAAGTGGAGTAGAGCTACTGCTTTTTCAGCACCGACACGAAAAACCCGTCCGTTCCGGTTCGGCGCGGCGTCATCAGCCAGCCCTCGGCTGACTGTCTCGCGGCGGCGGCAAACCCTTCCGCCTTGTCCCACAGCACGCCCGCCGTCTGCGACGGCGCCACCACCGTGAAACCCCCATGGCGCCGGAGGAAGCCGCGGACCTGCTCGCCGTTTTCCGGCGGCAGCACCGAGCAGGTGATGTAGACGATCCGTCCGCCGGGTTTTATCAGCGCGGCGGCGCGATTGAGCACCTCGATCTGATCCTTGAGCCGCACCTCAAGCGCGCCGGGGCGCATCCGCCATTTGGCATCCGGATTCCGGCGCCAGGTCCCGGTGCCGGTGCAGGGCGCGTCGATCAAAACCAGATCGGCCGACGCCCGGATATCGGAAAGCGTATCGCTGTCGCCCTTTGGCGTGCGCACCTCGGCATTATGGACGCCGGCACGCGACAGCCGCTCGTGGATCGGCACGAGCTGCCGTTTGTCGTAATCGGTTGCGATCAGCCGGCCTTTGCCCTGCATCATCGCCGCCAGCGCCAACGTTTTGCCGCCGGCGCCGGCGCAGAGATCGATCACCTGCTCGCCGGGTTTTGCCGCCGAAAACAAGGCCGCTAGCTGCGACCCCTCGTCCTGGACCTCAACGGCACCCTTGATGAAGTCCTCTTCCGCATGAATGCCGGGATTGCGGGCGTCGGCGCCAAGCCCAATCCGCAAGCCGATCGGCGACCATGGCGTCTCGGTCGCCCCGAGATGAGCAACCCGAGGCAAGATGTTCTCGCGCTTGGCCTTCAAGGTGTTGACGCGTAGATCGAGCGGCGCCCGGCTTGCCATCGCGGTTGCCTCCGCCACGCGGTCCTCGCCGAACGTTTCCGCGAGATATCCATCGAGCCAATCCGGGTAATCGCCGGCGATCGGCGCAGGCGCGTCACCGAGCGAGCGCGCGACGAGCGCGGCACGCTCCTTGTCGGCCAACGGTTCGGGCGCAAAGCGGCTGCCGTCACACAAGGCGGCGATCGCATCGACAGCCATGCCGCGCTCGAGCTTCAACATGCCCAAAACGCGCGCCCGCGGCGTATCGTCGTCCATGATCCAGGCACTCGATGCACGCCGCCGTAGCACGTCCCAGACCAGCCCTGCGATCGCGGCGCGATCGCCGGATCCTGCATAGCGGTGCGCGGTGCCCCACTCCTTCAGCGCTTTCGCCGCGGGGACGCGTTCGGCGTCGATGGTGCCGATTAGCTCGATGGCCGCGGACAGCCGGGCAGCAGGAGTCATTTAAGGCTTTCGGTTCGAGTATGGCTGCAAGGATTCTCGATCTACAAAAGAATCTTCAGCACGAAATAAACCCACATCGCAAACAGCACCAGCACGCCTGCGAACCACGCCTGCCCGTGCTGCCCGACATTGTTCGATGTCACGAAAATCCCGGCATGCACAAAGCGGGTCACGACGAACACCCAGGACATCGAAACGATGAAGAGGTCGGCGTGACGCAGCGGCAGCGCCAGCGCGATCAGGACATAGAACAAAAGCGGCAGCTCGAATTGATTGCTGAAGCAACTACCAAGCTGGGTGGTGCGGGTTGGCCAGTTCGGTTCGCGCAGCGCGATGTCCTTGAAGCTTACGTCCCGGTTCCGCAGCGCGCGGGTCCTGGACCAGGTTGTCCAGACGAGCAGCGCGAAAGTGAGTCCGATTTGAACGAAGACGGGCAGCAAGACCGTTGGAACTGACACGAGAATCTCCCGCGGGCTGAAGCACCTCCCCTCGCTATAGCGGCCGCCCCCGCCCCTGACAATCAATCCGCGCCCTTGAACCACAATCGGCAATGGGGTGACCAAGTATCGATAGTCCCAGCGATTTTTCCCCGCCGCGCATGACGCCTTTGCGATCCGCTACCGGGTGCTCTGAATAGTCCAGATAGCGTCACGATTCCGATGCCTGGGACAGGTATGATCGCGGTATGCCCCAATTTCGCCTGACCCAGATTTCCGACACCCATCTCGCCCGCCGCCTGACCAAACTGACCGACAATTTTCATCGCGTGAGCGAATATATCGACGCGACCCGGCCCGACCTCGTCATCAACAGCGGCGATCTCGCATTCGACGCCCCGACGAGTCCCGGCGATCTCGAGTTCGCCAAATCCTTGCACGATGGGCTTCCCGTCACCTGCCGTTACCTGCCTGGCAATCACGATATCGGCGATAACCCGACCCAGATCGGTCCCGTGCCGCCGCAACAGGTCAGCGAAAGCGACCGCCAGGTTTATCTCTCCCTGTTCGGCGACGACCGCTGGCGCTTTGACGCCGCCGGGTGGTGTTTCATCGGCCTTAATTCGCTGGTGATGAATTCGGGGCTATCGAGCGAGGCCGAGCAGTTCGAGTGGCTAGCCGCGGAACTCGCCGGCGCCAAGGGCAAGCCCCTCGCCCTGTTCCTGCACAAGCCACTGTTTTTGAATGCGCCCGACGATCCCGAACTGGAGGCGACATCGATCCGCTACGTGCCGCAGCCGGCGCGCCGACGTCTGATCGAGATGCTGCGAACCGCCGATCTGCGGCTGGTCGCCAGCGGCCACGTCCATCAGCGGCGGGATTTCACGTTTGGCCGCGTTCGCCACATCTGGGCGCCCTCTGCCGGCTTCATCATTTCAGATGCACGGCAGGAGCGGATCGGCATCAAGGAAGTCGGACTGATGGAATACCGCTTCCAACCTGATAGCTTTGAAGTCCGCCACGTCAAGGCGCCGGGTCAGGTCGATGTCGATCTGGACGAGCTTCTTGCCAGAACGCCGACCGACTAGGCCGGCAGGCCCAAGCAAAGTGGGACCTGCAGGCTCCGGGCTCAAGGCCCATACCAGGTAACGGAGGCCCCCGGTCCGTAATACCCGTAGGTACCAACCACAGGCACATCGATCATTACGCCTGGGCCGTACGGCTGATGCCGATAATAGAAACCTGGCCTCGGCGAAAATTTGTGTCCGTAGCCTCCTGTCAGATAGTTGCTGTCCGGATAGTTATAGCCCATGGCACCGGGTTCCTGGGTGGCTTCCTGCGCCATGGCGGGGCCGATCAGCATTGCCGCTGCGACGAAACCAGCCGCTAAAGTAAGCTTGGTCATTGGCTTCTCCATTCGATGTGAGAGGCCAACGACAACTGGAAATGGACGTTCCGACCTTGCTCTCAAGGAAGCGTGAGGTCATCGCAAGGAGGACCAGAACACTTGAGTTCCGCGGCCGTACTGGCACCGGCGCGCCGCGTCACGACTACTGCCGGTCGGGCCCGACCCGCACCAGTTGCTTGCCGAAATTGGCGCCCTTGAGAAGGCCGATGAACGCCGCCGGCGCACTGTCCAGACCCTCGGTAACGAACTCCTTGTACTTGACCTTGCCCTCGCGCACCCACCCCGACATCTCGCGCAGGAAGTCGGCGCGGCGGGCGGCGAAGTCGCTGACGATGAAGCCGCGGATCGCGAGGCGTTTGGTCAGCACCGCGCGCATCATCGACGCAGCCCATTTCGGCGGCTTGGCATCAGTGTCGTTATAGTGCGCGATCAGGCCGCACACCGGCACGCGCGCGAATGGGTTCAAGAGTGGGAACACCGCCTCGAACACCGCGCCGCCGACGTTTTCAAAGTAGACGTCGATCCCTTTCGGGCAGGCTTCCCTAAGCTTGGCCGCGAGTTCGGGATCGCGATGATCGAGGCAGTCGTCGAAGCCAAGCTCATTTTTGACGTAGTCGCATTTGTCCTTGCCACCGGCGACGCCTACCGCCCGCGCGCCTTTGATCTTCGCGATCTGCCCGACCGCCGATCCGACTGCGCCGGAGGCGGCCGCGACCACGAGCGTCTCGCCCGGCTGCGGCTTGCCGATCTCGAGCAAGCCCGTATACGCCGTCATGCCGGGCATGCCGAGCACGCCGACCGCGGTCGAGACCGGCGCGATCTTCGGATCGATTTTCGTCAAGCCCTGACCGTCGGAGAGCGCGTGGGTTTGCCAGCCGGCGCGTGACAGCACGACATCGCCTTTGGCGAAGGCCGGATTGTTCGAGGCAATCACCTCGGAAACCGTGCCGCCCTCCATCACACCGCCGATCGGTACTGGCGCCGCATAGGACGGGGCGTCGCTCATGCGACCCCGCATATAAGGATCAAGCGACAGCCAGATGGTGCGCAGCAGCGCCTGGCCGGGGCCGGGCGTCGGAATTGGACAGTTCTCGATGCGAAAGTCCGAGGCCTTCGGTTCACCGACAGGACGCGAAGCTAAGACGATGCGTTTGCCCTGGGCCATGGCTGTTTCCTCCAACCCTTATTCCGTCGCTGAAGCGGAAAAGCGCTATTCCCGCATCTGCGGCTTAGCATGGCTGCCAATTCTCTCCCACAATCCTATGCTGCGGGTTGCGGTCGACGATTAGCCTGAGCAAATCGGGCCTGGAATAATGTCCGGCGATATCGGATACCGTCTTGGCGGCAAGCATCACTTCCCTCGAGCCTTCCGCGATCAGGATCGTTTCACCTACCGCCGGCCCGGCGACGATCTCACCGCGCGGGTCGATGATGCAACTGTCGCCGGTATGTTCGATGGTCGACAGCTCGCGATAGCGCTCCGGCGTGTCCGAATGCGACCGCATTCCCCCGACCGCGATGACGTAGCAGCCCACTTGAGAGGCGAAGGCACGCGACAGCAGCAACTGGCGCGGCCACAGCGGCGTCGGCGAAGGCGGCGGGGAAGCCGGTTCCCGTCCCGGCCAGGCTGCGACATGGATTTGCGTTCCCTGCGCGGCCAGCGCGTAACCGGGCAGCATCGTATTATGCTCCCAGCAGTTGAGGCCGCTGATCCTTCCATAGGGCCGCTCGTAGACGCGCAAGCCGACGGCGTCGCCCTCGCCCCACACGGAGCGTTCGTTGAATGTCGGCTTTATCTTGCGATGGCGGCCGAGAATCCGGCCCTCCTTGCCGATGAACAGCAGCGTGCAATACACCGTGCCGCCGGTCTCGGCGTCGCGCTCGGCCACGCCGATCACGACGTCGATGCCGGCATCTTTGGCGGCCTCGCAAAGCCTGTCAGTCGTCCGGCTCGGTATCTCGACAGCGTTGCGGAGATATTCCGCCATCGCCCGCCAGGTCAGCGGCGACGTCCCAGCGTTGCAGAAGAACGGATAGCCCGGCAGCCACGTCTCGCCGAAGCCCGCGATGGTGGCGCCCATGCCACCGGCTTCCCTGATCAGGCGGCAGGCTTTGTCCGTCGACGCATCGCGGTCGAACGGAATTGCCGCCGCCTGGATCGCGGCAAGTTTGAAAAGCTCATCAGTCATGGCGTCTCTCCTGCCGCGCCTTCGGCCTGCCGTGGAGGCAGGCCGTGACCAGCTAGCCGGTGCCCTTGCGCGCGGCATCGAGCACAGCTTCCAGCAGTTCGAGCGCCTTGACGCGACGGCGCCTCGCGAGCCGCTCGACACCGACCGTCCGCTCGTGTTCACCGGCGATAAAGGCCTGGATGGCCGGCAGCGGACGAATCACGCCGCGGCTGCCCCATTGGCCGTCGGGTATTTCGGTCGGAAACACCCAGACGAGCGGCGCTACATCCTCGTATTTTCCGCCGTCGGCGCGCACCCGGCTTCGGTGACGTCTTTCACGAGCGCCCTGCGCGTCGCGTCGGTGTACTGCCCCTCCGGCACCGATGGGACGATGCGATAGCGCGGCAAGGCCGAACGCTGACCTGCGACGAACACCGCCGCCGGACGATGCAGAAACGCGACCGTGACGCTCTGCGCCACCTCGTTGTCGGCCCCGAACCCTTCATGCGTGATCAGGATATCTGAGAGCTCCTTGATGAGCCGCGCTTCGGCTTCCGGCTTCAAGGCCCCTTCGGGAATGGTGACATCGATCATCGGCATGACAGTCTCCCTCGTTTGACTCGGCGTGTGGACAACGCGGCGAGCCCGAGAGGAGTAAGGGACAATCGGCGTGGGGAGGTAGTGGCAGTATCGCCATCTTTAGCGGAAAATCGGACAGACTGCTCCTGCTGCTATTAGTGCGGCGAGGAGGCGAGCAATGCGGGCACGGCGCCCCCGCCCTGCTGGCTGCGGGCGAAGCGGCGCTGATATTCGCGCGGCGAAAGCCCGGTTTCACGCTTGAACAGCCGGCGAAACGTACTGAGATCGTTGTATCCGACGCGCACGCTGACCGCTTCGACCTTTGTCCCCCGGCTCTCCAGCAGCCGTTTAGCGACGTCGACGCGCAGCGATTGCAGGTAGTGCAGCGGCGCTTCTCCGGTCGCCAGCTTAAAGCGCCGATTGAGGGTGCGTTCGCTAACTGCGAGATGCCGTGCCAGTTCGCTGAGGCTGAACCCCTGCTGCAGCGATCGCTCCATCCAGCGCTGCGCGCGGGCTACCAGCGTGTCCGAATGCTGGGCCTCCGACATACTGGCATAAGCGGATTGCGAGGCCCGGTTGGTATCGATCAGCATCATCTTGGCGGTGGCGGCGGCCACCTCGACGCCGGCGAGTTTTTCGACGATCCGCAGCGCGAGGTTGAGCGAGGTCGTTACCGCGCCGCTGCACAGAATGTGGTTCTGCTCGGTCAGTATTTCCGAAACCCGCAGGTCCACTTCCGGGTAGCGTCTCGCAAACGCCTTCGCCTGCGCCCAATGCGTGGTGGCGACGCCGCCGTCGAGCAGACCGGCCTCGGCGAGAATGAAGCTGCCGGTGCAGTAGGACGCAAGCAGCGCCCCGCGCTCGTGCTGGCGGCGCAGCGCCGCAAACAGCGGCTTGAGAAAATCGGGGCGCGCAAAGAAACGCTCGATATCGGCGACAAATGGACCGGTCACGATGATCACGTCGGCCGCGGCCCGCGGATTGATCGGGCCGTCTACATGGACGACCTGGCCGGATGCGGTTTGCACCGGCCTACCATCCAGCGATTCGATGCGCCATTGCAATAAGGGCGAGCGGGGACGGCGAACGGCGTTCCTTTCGGCCCACACCGTGTTGGCCGCGGTGAAAATGTCGACCGAACCGGCAACGCCCAGGGCCGTGATGCCGTCATATACCCAAATCCTGATCAACGGCATGGTCTTGTCCGATATTGCCCGGGTTGAGGCAATACTGCCATCCAGGAGAACGGCGGGCAAGGATCAAGCGGTGGCCTAAGGCAATTGCGGTAAATCTTGTCGCCGTCGTCCCGGGGTTAGCCGGCGCGCGCCAGCACGATGTCGCCTATCCGAAGTTCGGATTGTTGGACGCGATCACTTCGTTGACCGTGCCCGCTTCCATCACGCGACGGGACCGGGAGCCAGAACGATGCGCTTGGCCTGGGCCATAATGTTTCCTCCGCTTTTTTTCGTCATTGCGAGCCAGCGGCTCTCACGAATGTGCGCCCGATGACAAGCTCCGCGAAGCAATGCATGGCTCAGCAAGGGGAGGTATGGATTGCTTCGTCGCTTTCGCTCCTCGCAATGACGGCTTCAGCCGGCGTGAATTACGCCCCGCCCGGATAGTTCGGCGCTTCGCGCGTGATGGTGACGTCGTGGACGTGGCTTTCGCGCAAGCCCGCGCCGGTGATGCGCAGGAACTGCGCCTTTTGGTGGAACTCGGCGAGGTTTCGCGCGCCGACATAACCCATCGCTGCACGCAAGCCGCCGGCTAGCTGATGCATGACGTTGCCGACCGGACCCTTGTAGGGCACCTGACCCTCGATACCTTCCGGCACCAGTTTCAGCGTGTCCTTGATGTCCTGCTGGAAGTAGCGATCGGCCGATCCGCGCGCCATCGCACCGACCGAGCCCATGCCGCGATAGGCCTTGTAGGAGCGGCCCTGCCACAGAAATACCTCGCCCGGCGTCTCGTCGGTACCGGCAAGCAGCGAACCGACCATCGCGATGTCGGCGCCTGCCGCCAAGGCCTTCGCCAGGTCGCCGGAATATTTGATGCCGCCGTCGGCGATGATGGGAACGTCGGCCTTCTTCGCGGCTTCCACCGCATCCATGATCGCGGTGAGCTGCGGCACGCCGACACCGGCGACGATGCGCGTAGTGCAGATCGAGCCCGGGCCGATACCGACCTTGATCGCATCAGCGCCGGCATCGATCAGCGCCTGCGCGCCTTCCCTGGTCGCGATATTGCCGGCGATGACCTGCACGGCGTTGGAGAGCCGCTTGATGCGATTGACCGCTTCCAGCACCCGCGAGGAATGGCCGTGCGCGGTATCGACCACGATCACATCGACGCCGGCGTCGATCAGCCGCTCGGTGCGCTCGTAACCGCCCTCGCCGACCGTGGTCGCCGCCGCCACCCGCAAGCGTCCCTGCGCATCCTTGCAGGCGAGCGGATGGGCGACCGCCTTCTCCATGTCCTTGACCGTGATCAGTCCAACGCAGCGGTATTGTTCGTCGACCACCAGAAGCTTTTCGATGCGATGCTTGTGCAGCATCCGCTTGGCCTCCTCCTGGCTGACACTTTCGCGCACCGTGACCAGGTTTTCATGCGTCATCAGCTCGGAGATTTTTTGCCTGGGGTCGGTCGCAAAACGCACGTCACGGTTGGTGAGAATGCCCACGAGCTTGCCCGGCTTGCCGTTGCCGCCGCCGGTGACGACTGGAATGCCGGAGAAGCCGTGATCCTTCATCAGCGCCAATGCGTCCGACAACATGGCGTCGGGGCCGATGGTCAGCGGATTGACCACCATGCCGGACTCGTACTTCTTGACCTGCCGGACTTGCGCGGCCTGGCCATCGACGTCGAAATTGCGATGGATGACGCCGACGCCGCCGGATTGCGCCATCGCGATCGCCATGCGTGCTTCGGTGACGGTATCCATCGCGGAGGCGATGATCGGAATGTTGAGCGGGATGGCGCGGGTGACGTGGGAGCGGATGTCGACCTCGGACGGCAGCACATCCGAAAGGCCGGGTTTGAGAAGCACGTCGTCGAACGTGTAGGCTTCGCGGATATCCTCAAATCCCTGCACGGTCGCCATTGCCAACTCCTTCTCCGCGGCGGTTCGCCGCAATATCATTTACGGATGAACGTCGCCTTCGGCGAAGCTATCGGCATCGCCGTCGAATCGAGGCCCATCGGTGGGGTTGACGGTGGTCGATAGCATGGCGGGCGGCTGAATCAAAGGGTTTGCCTGCCATGCACAGGCTTTCAGCGCGGATACCCCGGCGGGGGGCCGTGCTGGCGGATCGCATCCACGACCTCGCGATGCCGGCGCTCCTCTCGTTTCATGTGAACGGCGATGATCGCGTGGGCCGACGGCACCAAAAGAAGAACGTGAAAAACCAGCCCGAAAATCACGCAAAACACGATCAGGATCAGGTTGAAAATCGCCGAAAACGGCTGCCCGTTCAGGAGCAGCCCGAGCGGCGGCAACAAGGCGGCGAGAACGTAGATCATCGCAGCATCTCCGGCGGCTGGGCCCAGTGGATACCAGCGTTGCGCAGGATTTAGGCGGTTTAGCGGGTTCCGCAATAGCCTGTATGACATTGGGGTGATACAGCCCTGCTTGCTCCCGCGCCTTTCTCCTTTCCCTCCCCCGAAACGAGATGAATAAGGAACGCCTGATCCCGCTCATCGTGGCCACTGCCCTGTTCATGGAAAACATGGACTCGACGGTGATAGCGACCTCGCTGCCGGCGATTGCCGTCGATATCGGCACCAGCCCCCTGACGCTGAAGCTTGCGATCACATCGTATCTGCTCTCGCTCGCGGTGTTCATTCCGGCAAGCGGCTGGACCGCCGATCGCTTCGGTGCGCGCATGGTGTTCGCCGTCGCGATCGGGGTTTTCATGCTGGGATCGATCGGTTGCGCACTGTCCTCTTCCGTCACCGGTTTCGTGATCGCGCGCATCGTGCAGGGCATGGGCGGCGCGATGATGACACCGGTCGGGCGTCTCGTGCTGCTCCGCTCCATCGACAAGAGCGCGCTTGTCAATGCGATGGCGTGGGTCACGGTCCCGGCGCTGGTCGGACCGGTGATCGGTCCGCCGCTCGGCGGCTTCATCACCACCTTCTTTTCCTGGCACTGGATTTTCCTGATCAACATTCCGATCGGCCTGCTCGGCATCTTCATGGCGCTGCGCCACATCGATCCGATCAAGAGCGAGGACCCCGAGCGCTTCGACCTGTACGGCCTGGTGCTCGCAGGCATTGGGCTCGGCGGCATCGCATTCGGGCTGTCGGTCGCGGGACTCAATTTGCTGCCACGGTCGGTGGTCGGCGCGCTGGTCGCGATCGGGTCGATCTCGATGACGCTGTATGTGATGCACGCGCGGCGCACCGGATCGCCGGTTCTGGATTTCTCGATGCTGCATCTGGCGACGCTGCGCGCCAGCATCATGGGCGGATTCCTGTTTCGGCTCGGCATCGGCGCGCTGCCGTTCCTGCTGCCATTGTTGATGCAGGTCGGCTTTGGTCTAACGCCATTCCAATCGGGGCTCGTCACCTTTGCCTCCGCGGTCGGCGCTATGGGCATGAAGGCGCTGGCCGCACGCATCATCCGCACCTTCGGCTTCCGTAACATGATGACGATCAACGCCATCGTCAGTTCGTTCTTCCTTGCGGCTTGCGCGCTGTTCACGGCGGCGACGCCACTGCTCTTGATCATGATCATTCTCGTGGTTGGCGGCTTCTTCCGCTCGCTGCAATTCACCGCGATCAATACCGTTGCCTATGCCGAAGTCGCGCCCGCGCAAATGAGCCGGGCCACTACGCTCGTGAGCGTCAACCAACAACTGGCGATCTCGGCCGGCGTCGCGATCGGCGCGTTCTCGGTGGAATCAACCATGATGCTGCGCCATGTCACCGAGCTTACCGCCGGCGTTTTCGCCCCGGCGTATCTGGTCGTCGCCTTCATCTCGGCGATATCGGCCTGGTTCTTCTGGCAGATGCCCGATGATGCCGGGCACGAAATCTCGGGGCGCAAGGCGGTCGAGATTTCCAGCCGCAAGGGTGCGGCACAGGCCGCGGTGAAAGTCGCCAGCGAAACCACCGGCGATGCTAGGGATCAGCGGCTGGGGTGATCCATCCCTCCGCGTCCCTTCCATTCCAGATATACGTCCACAACCCCGCGGCGCGATAGCGTCCGGGCCATGCATGAACTTGTCGCCTCTCGAAATAGAGGGCGCAGGGAAAGCCGGGTGCTCGATGCACCCGCAGCCTCGCACGCAAACAAAAAAGCGCACGAGCGTCGTCACCACAGGTTCACCGAACAGTCCGGCCTTCCCTGCGCGATGGTTTTAACGGCTTATAGCGCGCTCTCCTCGGCGACGAATTCGTCTTGTCACCGTCGTCCACGGATTAAGGCTGATCAACCCGGTCGGGCCGACTTCGCCTCCGCGGACTTGGCACCAGCAACGGGTGTCAGGACCACACGGTTTTGCCGTCCGCTTCAGCCTCGTTCGTCTGCGCGCCGGCGCATCGCTCACGGAAATCCATATGGACCCGCCCTGCAACGCCATTGGCGCGCGCGACGCTGCCGCGTCCGCCGCATCCCGCACCCAACGTCCGTGACGATCGCGATACGCCCCTCCTAGAGGGCGCGAGACGGCTGAAACTAGTGGAGTTGATTTGCCCGACGAGACAAGCGAAATAAATTTGCATGGGCAGGTAGAATCAGCTTGATCGCGTTGAGCAAAATCGCGCCGTCGCGCACGGCGAATTCGGTGCCAGCGGCGTTGCCGCGAGCCGGATCACAGCGGTTTCTGCTGCAGCGAGGTCGCCCAGTGATCCCCCCGTTGTTCGAACCAGGCCGTGTCACGCATCATTGCGTGGCATGGCACACAAGGCTCTCAGCATCACCGGTGAGTTGAGGACTGCAAATGTCTCGCGCGCGGTCAGATAGCCCAACGCTTCGTCGAACGTCTCCGCCTCCTCAATTTTCGCGCGCGCGATCGCCAGGTGCGGGTCGACTTGGCCGCGATCGCGTCGTCCTCCATCCGGCAAATTCGCCAAATGGCTCTCCAGCAATTGGCGGTCATCGCGTAATTCGAGCAGCGGAGACATGGCAGCTTCACCGGAGGTCCTTGCGAATTCCTCCGCGCGAACCAGTACCCGAGGCGGCGCTGTCTCCTCCGGGATGCGGAACAATGTGGAAGCAGGATCAGAAATCCTCGACGACAGCATGGCGATTGGAACGCAAAGCAGAAGGCCGACAAGTACGGGCGTCATCCAAAGCAGCAGTGGCAGCGACACGGCATAGGCGCTGGCGGCCATCGCGGCACCAAAGAACGTCGGCCAGGCATACTGGCGCATCAATTCCTTGGCGGGCACTTCGCTTTGGTCGCGGCGCTGAACCTGCCAGCCCGCGTCGCGTCCCAACAGGATTTCCGCGATCGCCATGGATTGAAAGATCATCATCACGGGCGCGATCAGGCCTGACAGAAATGTCTCGATAACGAGACCTGCAAAAACGATCGCTCCGCCACCGAATTGCTTGCGGTTTCGCCGTTGAGTACCGAGCAGGACGTAAGCGAGAAGTTTCGGTACGATCAGGAGACCCATCGTACCTGCAAAAACCCAAGCCGCGAGGATTGGATCCTGCGCCGGCCATTTTGGAAACAGCGAAAAACCCTTTGGAAAATATTCGGGCCGCACGAACTGCGCCTGCAAGGAGATCAAAATGCCGAACGCCAGAAACAAGAGCCAGAGCGGCGCCGTGAGATACGAACCGATCCCGGTGAGCAGATGAAGCCGCGACACCCAATGCAGCCCGCGCGCCGGCAGCACCGCAAGATGTTGGAGATTGCCTTGGCACCAGCGGCGGTCGCGCGCGGCGAAATCCAGTAGCGACGGCGGGCATTCCTCGAAGCTGCCACCTAGCGTGGGCTCCATTCTGATAGTCCAGCCCCCTCGCCGCATCAGCGCCGCTTCCACGAAATCGTGGCTGAGAATATGTCCGCCGAATGGCTTGCGACCATGCAGTTCAGGCAGGCCCGCGTCCTGCGCAAACGCGCGCACGCGAATAATGGCGTTGTGCCCCCAATAATTGCCTTCGGAGCCATGCCACCAGGCAATCCCTGCAGCGATCAACGGGCCGTACAGCCGCCCCGAAAACTGCTGCAATCTGGCGAACAGCGTCTTTGCATTGACGACAACGGGCAGCGTCTGGATCAGAGCGACGCCGGGATGCATCTCCATCGCGGACGCCAGCCGGACGATGGTCTCGGCCGTCATCAGGCTGTCGGCATCCAGGATGATCATGTGGTCGTAGCCGCCGCCGAACCGCTTGATCCAGTCCTCGATGTTGCCTGATTTTCGCGCCGTGTTCTCGCGGCGATGACGATAATAGATATTATTGGCCTCCGACTCGCGGCGAAGCCCCAGAAAACATTTCTCCTCCGCAATCCAGATCGACGGGTTCGTCGTATCACTGAGCACGAACCAATCAAACTTAGAACCATGTCCGGACTGATCGACCGACTCGTGCATCGCCTTGAGCCGCGCCATGATCCGATGAGGATCTTCGTTGTAGGTCGGCAGCAGCATCGCATTCCTGCTTGCTATCGACGGAAGCGGTGCTTCGGGATCGATGCCGAGCGGATCCTTGACGCGGAATAGCAGGACGACGAATCCGGCTACCGTAGACATGAACGAGAAGGCGATCCATGCGAAAAGCAGCACGAACAGAGCCACCACCATCCATTCGAGGATCGTAACGCCGCCGACCTGGAGAACTTCGTACATCTCGTAGGAACCGCCAGCGGTCATCGCCGCGGTACCTATGAAGATGCAAGCCCGTCGAAACGCCGCTCGCCTGGGGGCCGCGTTTGGATGAGCCCTGCCTCGCTGAAGCTCCCGCAGTTGCTGCTTGGTCATCGGCTGCGGCGACTCGGGTGGAAGGAACGCCTCGCGCGGCCCGCTGGCAGAGAATTCAAGCTCGTGGTCCTGCCTCACGGTGCCCATCGATAGACCCACACCTCCGATATGGCCTCATTGCCCTGCATCAGCGATGCGCGCAGGTCGATCGGCGACTTGACCGCAACCTCAAAGCTCAAGCGCCAACCTCCGATTGCCGGGTTCGGCTGGGTGACGATGTTCTTGATTTCGGTTTTTTCGGCGGTGACGTTGCCGCGTATGCTGTTTGGATCGACCGACTTGAGCTTGTCGCCGATCAAATCAAGGACAAATACTTTGGTGCCCTCGCCTCTTGCGCCCACGCCCGTTCTTGCAAACCGCGCCAACGGCGATGGCTTGGGCGCATCCGGACCCCAGTGCAGACGATACGTGTAGGTGTATTCTCCCTTGGCCTGCAGCGGATCCTTTGGGCGCCAAAAGCCCGCGATATTGTCGTGGATTTCTTCCTTGGTCGGAATTTCAATCAGTTGAACCGAGCCTTCGCCCCAATCGCCGATCGGCTCGGCCCACAGGCTTGGCCGCTTCTCAAAACTCGATTCAATGTCCTGATATGCGAAGAAATTCTTTTGCCGTTGCATCAAGCCGAAGCCGCGCGGATTCTGATCGGCGAAGGTGCTGATCTGCAGATCCCGGGGGTTGCTGAGCGGGCGCCATAGTTCCTCGCCACGGCCGTTATGGATCGCCATGCCGTCGGAATCGTGCACCGCAGGACGAAAATCATCGACCTCGATCCGGTCATTCGGTCCAAAGAAGAACATGCTCGTCATCGGCGCCAGGCCGGCATGGTCGAGAGCGACGCGTGGATAGACCGCCATTTCCACGTCGAAGATCGTGGTGCCGCCAGGCCGTATCGTGAAACGATAGGCCGCTGTGGTACTTTCGCTGTCGAGTAATGCGTGCACGACGATGGAATTGGCGTTCGCGACCGGCTTCTCGATCCAGAACGTCTTGAATAGGGGGAATTCCTCCCCCTTTGCTTCGCCGGTGTTGATGGCCAAACCCCGCGCCGACAGACCGTAAATCTCTCCTTTTGCGACCGCCCGGAAGTAACTTGCGCCTAGAAAGACGCACACCTCGTCGTAGTAGTCGGGCCTGTTGATCGGGGCGTGAATCCGAAAGCCGGCGAAGCCCAGATCCATCTCCGGATTTGGTGGCGGGTTGCTGCCAAACGAAAAATAGTCGGAGCGGTAGGCAATCCTGCTCGCCTGACCGTTGGCAACTTCGTAGATGTCCACGCGCGGGCCGTAGAAGAACCCGCGATGGAAGAACTGGACTTCGAAAGGCAGCTTTTCACCGCGCCACAGCGCGCGCTCGGGCAAGAAACGGATCTGCCGGTAATGGTCGTAGTCCAAATTCGCCAAACTATCAGGCAGTTTCGTATCGGGAGCCTTGTACGATTTGGTAGCCGCATCGCGCGCCAACTGCCGAACAATTGACCGATCAAACGGATTAGAATCTGCTTGCGCAGGCAGCGCCAGTGCCCCCGCGGTTGACGATGCAAGCGGCAGAGAGGCCGCTGCCTGTAGGAAGCGCCGGCGGTCCAAAGAGCCCTCCAGAACGGACGAGAGTGACGCTAACAAACTCTCGCGCGGCCGGGAGGTTCCTGGCAGGGAACAAAAGTCGCACTGGCGAGCACAGACTGCACCGCGCGACAATTGAGAGAGAGGCGGCCTCTCGTCGCTTTCATCATCGTCGCCTTGCGTGTCGGCCTCGTTTTCTTGACGGATGCACGACGATGCCCGGCGCGAAATCTCAGGGCGCAAGGCGGTCGAGATTTCCAGCCGCAAGGGACGCCAGAGGCCGCGGGCAAAGTCGCACCCGGAACGCACGGGATCAGCGGCCGAGCTCGCTGCTTGGTCCTGGACGTATGGCCGGCAAAAAAATCCGACTGAGAGTCAGAAAGCGAACGGAAGCTCCACCGTTAGTCAGGCATATCCGGTCCAGGCGGGTGCGGGGGTTATCCGCGACAGCACCTGAGCACGGTGGAAGTTTGGGGCTGGTTCTCCGTTTCTACAGCCCGACAAGCGGCCCGGTGGTGCCGGGACGCAAATCGGACTGTTGTGATTCTAGTTTCACTTGAAAGGACAAAAACCTGTGAACGATACCAATATGAACGTCGAAGTGAATGCCGACCGACCGAACCCAAAACTCGGCTTTGACCTACCGCTTTTCGCGATGCCCGGCATATTCAGCGGGATCGCCGAGCAAAGCACGGTGCGGGCGAAGGAAACCTGCGAGAAAATGAAGGCTGCCTCCGGCGAGATCGCCGACATTCTCCAGGAAGCCTATTCGACCAACGCCAAGGGCGCTGCGGACTATGGGGCCAAAGTCATCGAGATATCGGGTCTCAACGCCAATTCCGCTTTCGATTTTCTCACCCATCTCATGGGCACGAAGTCGCTATCGGAAATCATCCAGCTGTCAGCCGCGCAGAGCCGAAAGAACTTTGAAGTCACATCCGCACAGAACAAGGAACTCTGGGACATCGTTCAGAAGGTCGCAACCGAGACGGCCGAGCCGATCAAGAAGAGCTTCACGAGAGTTCTGCAGAAAGCTGCCTGATTCGAACCTTTGCGGGCCGCCGGGATCGGCTGGAACAAGCGCCTCCCGCGAGAAGAGGTGCTAGTCCAGCCGATAGCGAACGGACGTGCGGCTGCGGCAGAAAAGCTAAACAGGGAGGAAACCCAAGATGGGCATCGTCATGATCAAATGCCCTCGAACGGGACGCGCTATCTCGACGGGCATCAAAGTGGATCGGGAGAAATTTCGATGCAGCACAGTGTTCTTCGCGCGCACCTACTGTGCAATCTGCCAGGCCAATCACGAATGGTTCGCCAGGGAGGCCTGGGTTTCCGAGCCGAGCGAGGTAGCGCAGACAATGTGCTGATGAACCACAATTGCGACCGGCGCTGGGCCGCTGAGGAACGGCGAACAAGGCGAAGTGCCTTTACGACCATTTCAATGGCCTCTTAGTCGCCGGCTGGTCACCCCGTGGGTTCGCGTTTCCCGGTGCGCTTCATCCAACCTGGCCAACAGGGGATCTCGAACACGGGAAGTTTTTTTGTGAGCCGGCGGGGCGTGAGTACCGGCCTTAATTTCTTCCGGCGAAATAATGCGGTCTATCCTGCGGCGCATGACCTCGTAACACTCGCACGCCGCCGCTTCGAGCCGCGGCCTGTCAATCTCAATCAAGCTCCGCCGATTGGATCGGATAGCACGCGAAGTCCGGAGCTTGCGCACGACGTGCGTCACCGTCGTTCGCCGGACGCCAAGCAACTCCGAAAGCGCCTCCTGCGTCAGCGGGAGGATATCGCCGTCAACTCGATCGTGGATGTGGAGCAACCACCGGGCCATACGGGCCTCGACCGAGTGCAGCGCATTGCAGGCGGCCACGTGCTGAACTTGCGCCAGCAGCGCCCTGGCGTGGGTCTGCACCGCATGTCTGATGGCGCCACTGCGATTGAAGGCCGCATGAAATCGTGCTGGAGAAATTTGCAATGAGGTTCCGGCCACCCGTACCACCGCCGTCAGCGGAGAGAGGGAGGGGCCCAGCGCGGTTAGGAGGCCCACCGCTCCCTCGTTGCCGACAACCGCGGTTGCAACCGTTTGTCCGTTCGGCATCTCCATGATGAACGCGATCGTCCCGCTCTCGGGGAAATAGATCTGATCAATCGGATCTCCCGATCGAACCAGCACTGCGTCCCGTTCAAGCGATACTTTTCGCAGGTGAGGAACGAGCATGCCAAAATCTGCTGGCGGCAACGCAGCTAACAGTCCATTACCAATCCTGGCAGGATGCTCCATCACGGGAAAGCTCCTTCCCTGGACGGACGCACGGCTCTCTGCAGAATATTCCTGGCGCCAGGCTGCGTGCGAAAGCCCGCACAACAGACTACGCCTAAACACAGAAACCCACCGTGCGGCATAACGTTCCAATGGGTTGATTTTGGCAAACCGGCACGCCGTCTCCGCCCGCCGGATAGCTCTCGGCGGGATAGCTCTCGGTGGGCTTGGCATCGGCCAAGACGCGGTGGGAATTGCTCGGGGTCGATCGGGCTAGCCCCGAAATCCCGACGCCAGCACGTAGCGCTCGGAGGAATCCTGCCGGCTCGAGGCCGGCTTCACGTGGCGGACGTTTGAGAAGTCGCGCTTCAATTGCGCCAATAACTCGGCATCGGCGCCGCTCTGAAACACTTTGGCGAGAAACGTGCCGCCGGGATTGAGCACCTCGCAAGCGAACGCGGCCGCGGCTTCGACGAGCCCAAGGATGCGCAACTGATCGGTCTTGCGATGGCCTGTCGTGTTGGCAGCCATGTCCGACAACACCGCGTCGGCGCGGCCGCCCATCATCGCAGTTAATTTTGCCGGCGCGTCTTGCTTGAGAAAATCGAGCTGCGCAAAGCTGACGCCCGCAATCTGCGGCATCTCCAGCACGTCGATCGCGACCACCTTGCCCTTGCCGTCAGCAGCACCGACACGCTTGGCCGCGATCTGGCTCCAGCCGCCAGGCGCGGCACCGAGATCGACCACCGACATGCCGGGTTTGAGGATATGATATTTGTCGTCGATCTCGATCAGCTTGTAAGCTGCGCGCGAGCGATAGCCCTCGCGCCTGGCCTGCGCCACATAGGGATCGTTGAGCTGGCGCTCCAGCCAGAGCTTTGAGGACAGCTTGCGCTTGCCTCCGGTCTTGACCGTGACACGCAAGCGGCCGGTAGTGTCTTTCGCCATAGGCGTTCTCTTCCCCCTCGCCCCGCTTGCGGGGAGAGGGTCGGGGTGAGGGGGACTCTCCACGCAACCGGATTCGCGGAGAGTCCCCCTCACCCGCCCGGCTTCGCTGCGCTTCGCCCGGCGACCTCTCCCCCGCAAGCGGGGCGAGGTAGGACGACGCTTAGCACGCCTTCAGCGCGCCGTCCTCGCGCATCATCTCGACCAGCATGCCCTCGCGCAAGCCGCGGTCGGCGACGCGCAACCGCGGCAGCGGAAAGGCATCGCGAATCGCATCGAGAATGGCGCAGCCCGCCAGCACCAGATCGGCGCGCTCGACGCTGATGCAGTTGTTGTTGGCCCGCTCCTGATAGCTCATGCCGCGCAACTTTGCGACGGTCGCGGTGAGATCGGCGTCGCTCATCCAGATGCCATCGACCCGGCGCCGATCGTAGCGCGCGAGATTGAGATGGATCCCGGCAAGCGTCGTTACCGTCCCCGATGTGCCCAGCAAATGCATGTCGCGTAGGTCATCGGCGTGTTCGGTTGCGAACGGCGAGATATATTGTGCGACCTGTCCGACCATCTGTGCATAGGATTGCTGCGTCACGTCTCTCCCGCCAAAATGTTCAGCCAGCGAAACCACGCCGAGCGGGATCGACATCCACGCCTTGATCCGCGGCTCGGCATTCGGCTCGTCCGGGTCGCGCTCGATCCGGACCAGTTCGGTCGAGCCGCCGCCGATGTCGAACAGCATGGCGCCACGACCCCTGGGATCGAGCAGCGGCGAGCAGCCGATCACCGCCAGTGCCGCTTCGGTTTCGCGATCGATGACCTCGAGGCGGATCCCGGTCTCGGCCGCCACTCGGTCGCGAAATCCGTCTGCGTTCGACGCCGCACGGCAGGCTTCGGTTGCAATCAGCCGCAGCCGCTTGGCCTTCCTGGATTCGATCTTGTCGCGGCAAATGCTGAGCGCACCGATCGCGCGCTCGATCGCCGCCTCGCTGATGCAGCCGGTGGCAGAGATGCCCTCGCCGAGCCGGATGATGCGCGAGAAGGAATCGACCACACGAAATCCGTCGCGGGAGGGACAGGCGATCAGGAGGCGGCAATTGTTGGTGCCGAGGTCCAGCGCCGCATAGACCCCGGTTCCCGAAGTATGCTCGTGGCCGGCTCCCGCCGCGGTTCCCCCCGAACAGCTGCGCGGTCCCTGGCCGTCGTCTCCGCGCGACCGCGGGCCGTCGCGAAGCGGCGTGTCATCGTTCATTCAAACTGTCTTTCCGCGGCCGTCGCCGGCCGACCTGGAATTTCTATTCACGGAAACTTTAGCAGCGCAGGGGCCCCACGCAACAACCCATCACATAGGACTATGCCCAATCAGGCGTTGTCGCCGCCCGATCGGCGCGTTATCTGATCCAAAAGCCCCGCGAAATCTCGCAAAATCAGGCGTTTCAGATGCAAGATCATACGTCCCCGTCCTCGCTCGAAGACGCTATCGCACTGCAAAAATATGGCGTCGGACAGCTGGTCCGCCGCAAGGAAGACGACCGGCTTGTGCGCGGCAAGGGCAAATACACCGACGATTTCACTCTCCCGAATCAGGCCTACGCCTGGATGGTGCGCTCCAGCCATGCCCACGGCATCATCAAGCGCATCGAGATCTCGGGCGCCAAGGCGATGCCCGGCGTGCTCGGCGTCTGGACCGGCGCCGATCTGGCGTCGGCGAATTACAACCCCTTCATCTGCGGCCTGCCGCTAAAGAGCCGCGATGGCTCGCCGCTGTTGCAGACCAACCGCCCGGCGCTTGCGACCGACAAGGTGCGCTTTGTCGGCGATCCCTTAGCCGTTGTCGTCGCGGAGACCGCGGCGCAAGCACGCGATGCCGCCGAAGCGGTCGAGGTCGACATCGAGCCGCTGCCCGCCGTGACCAATGCCGCGGAAGCGGCAAAGCCCGGCGCGCCGCAGCTCTACGAGCACATCCCCAACAACGTCGCGCTCGACTATCACTATGGCGACACCGCCAAGGTCGATGCGACATTTGCGAGCGCCGCCCATGTGACCAAGCTCGACATCGTCAACAACCGCGTCGCCGTGGTGCCGATGGAGCCGCGCACGGCACTTGCTTCTTTCGACGAGGCAGCCGAGCGCTACACGCTTCAGGTTCCGACCCAGGGCGTTGCCGGCAACAAGGCGATGCTCGCGAGGATTCTCAACGTGCCGCCGGAAAAGGTCCGCGTCCTCACCGCCAATGTCGGCGGCTCATTCGGGATGAAGAACGTCAACTATCCCGAATATACCTGCATCCTGCACGCGGCGAAGACGCTGGGCCGCCCGGTGAAATGGACCGACGAGCGCTCCAACAGCTTCCTGTCGGACAGCCAGGGCCGCTCGCAACTGATCCATGCCGAGCTCGCGCTCGATGCCGAAGGCAAGTTCCTGGCGGTGCGCATTTCGGGCTTTGGCAATCTCGGCGCCTACATCACCGGCGTCGCGCCGGTGCCGCTGTCGGTCAACATCGGCAGGAATCTTGCGAGCGTCTATCATACGCCGCTGCTTACCGTCGACATCAAGACGGTCTTGACCAACACCACGTTGATGGGGGCCTATCGCGGCGCCGGACGGCCCGAAGCCAATTACTATATGGAACGGCTGATCGATCGCGCTGCCGACGAGATGGGGATCAACCGCGTCACCTTGCGCAAGAAGAACTTCATCAAGCCGGCGCAACTGCCGTTCGCAGCCGCTTCCGGCATGACCTATGACAGCGGCGATTTCGCTGGCGTCTTCAACAAAGCGCTGGAAATTTCTGATTTCGCCAATTTTGCCAAGCGGAAGAAGGAAAGCCGCAGATGCGGCAAGCTGCGGGGCATCGCGGTCGGTTCCTACCTCGAAGTGACGGCACCGCCGAGCGGCGAACTCGGCAAGATCAGCTTCCTGCCCGACGGCACGGTGAAGCTCACCACCGGCACGCTCGATTACGGTCAGGGTCATGCCACCCCGTTCGCGCAGGTGCTTGCGGCGCAGCTAGGGGTGTCCTTCGAGAACATCGCGCTGGAGCAGAACGACAGCGACGCCGTGCGCTTCGGCAACGGCACCGGCGGGTCGCGTTCGATCACCGCAACCGGGACGGCGATCGTCGAGTCGTCCGCACTCGTCATCGCCAAGGGCAAGCAGGCTGCGGCCCATCTGATGGAGGCCTCCGAAGCCGACATCGAATTCGAAGGTGGCCGTTTCACCATCGCCGGCACCGACCGCTCTATCGGCATCATGGAGCTCGCCGAGCGCTTGCGCGAAGGCAAGATGCCCGACGGCGTGCCCGCCTCGCTCGATGTCGATCATGCGACCAAAGATACGCCCTCGACTTTTCCCAATGGCTGCCATGTCGCCGAAGTCGAGATCGATCCGGACACCGGCGTGGTGCAGGTCGTGCGCTATACCGGCGTCAACGATTTCGGCACCATCGTCAATCCGATGCTGGTCGCAGGCCAGCTCCATGGCGGCGTCGCGCAGGGCATCGGCCAGGCCTTGATGGAAGAGGTCTGCTACGACGCCAGCGGCCAGCCGGTCACGGGCTCGTTCATGGACTACGCGCTGCCGCGCGCAGGTGACGTTCCGCTGATGGAAGTCGGCGATCACCCTTCGCCCGCAAAATCCAATCCGCTGGGCACCAAGGGTTGCGGCGAAGCCGGCTGCGCCGGGAGTCTCGTCTGCATCGTCAATGCGGTGCTCGACGCGCTTTCCGAATACGGCATCAAGCAGATCGATATGCCGCTGACCCCGGAGCGGGTGTGGCGCGCGATCCAGAACGGCAAGGCGAAGGCGGCGTGAGCTCCGCCCCCCGCCAAAAATCCAACTGTCATCGCCCGCGAAGGCGGGCGATCCAGTATTCCAGAGACGTCGGTGATTGATCGAGAAGCCGCGGCGTAGTGGATGCCCCGCTTTCGCGGGGCATGACGAGCTGGGTACGGGGCGACGTTAGCAAGATCCTACGCCACAGCCTGTTCGCGCGGCTGGTAGATCGCGATGTGCCGGCAATGCGCCAGCGGCGTCCTGCCGTTGGCGACAACAAGCGCATCGAGCTCGACGAAGCGGTGACCCTTCTTTTCGTAGTTGCCGGTCACCCGCGCGCGAGCCGTGAGTTCATCGCCGGTCTTTGCGGCCGAAAGGAGCTGCATGCGGCTGCCGACGTGAATCCAGGGGCCGAGAATGGCGTTGTCGACCAGAACCTTGTTCATCACCCGCTGCAGCAGGGCGGGATGGCCGAGACCTTCGCGGACATAAATCTCGTCGCGCTCCCTGATGTCATCAAGATATTCTCTTGCCGCATCGCCAGCCCATTCGCGCGGCAACGTGCCAAGCCATTTGCCGACTTCGTACGAATTCGCGCTCACCGGCTGCCGCTCGGCGATGGCAGGAACTTCGATGAAATCATCGAGCGAGAACAATGGTGGCGACGGCGGCAATGACGCGCTGGCGGTGGCACAGAGCTCACTTCTGCTTTCGACTTCGATCGCAAGTGCGCCCTCACCCTCCGCGCCCGTGACATTGGCGATCTCGCCGTCATAGATGGGTTTAAGCAAGCGCGCCTCGATCAGGCCGCGCTCGAGAAAGGCGCGGCCCCATTTCGCGACGGGAAGGTGGAGCATATAGGCCAGCACGTCGACGCCGGGGACAAGCCCGCCGGAAAATCCGAAACGCCGCGCCACCGCATCATCGTGGATCTTGTTCTCGGACTGCTTTGAGGTGTTGTAGGCCGAGACGCGGTAGGTTTCGAGCCGGCTGGTCATGTCCTTAAGGTCCCGGATTTGTCCGTCTTGTCGCGCCATTTGATCGTACGCGACGGAACTATATTGGCAAGCCGCGTTTTGCTCGCAATTTCGGGACGAATAGAGTACCACGCGCGCACGATGACCTCTTCACCCCATACCACCCGGATTTATGTCGATGCCGACGCCTGCCCGGTGAAGGACGAGATCTATCGCGTCGCGGCGCGCCATGGC